>MDTD01106879.1_pt1 | contig 36930 bp, 37 predicted proteins | sample 811221 | NCBI WGS metagenome assembly MDTD01 (sample SAMN05326646, study PRJNA326480) | marine metagenome | isolation source: seawater | place: Pacific Ocean: South West | collected 2011
AGTTGCCAGATCGGCGTGCACCGTCACCGAGGCCAGATCGTGGTAGTCCAGTCCGGCGCGGCGCAGCTTCGGTTCGGACAGGTCGAACCCGAGGGGCTCGACGAGGTGCAGCGCACAGCCGCTGCCCGCCACCATCCGGATCGCATTGCCGGTGTTGGGCGCGATCCGGGGCGAGAAGAACATCACGTTGAACACAACTGCCCATCTTTGCGGGTCCCCGCGCGGCCTCCGACACCATCCCCGACACTGAGGCCATGGTCGAAACGAGCTTGTGGATGCAGAAGGTGGCGGCCGACCCGGGGCATTCGGACTGGTACATCGAGCGTTTCCGGGCCATGGCGCGGGCCGGTGACGACCTGGGCGGCGAGGCCCGCTTCGTCGATGCGATGGCGCCACGTGCGGCACACATCCTCGACGCCGGGTGCGGTCCCGGCCGCGTGGGCGGGTATCTGGCCGCGGCCGGTCACCGGGTGGTCGGGGTGGATGTCGACCCCGCGCTCATCGCAGCGGCAGAACAGGACCATCCCGGACCTCGTTGGCTTGTCGGCGATCTCGCTGAGCTCGACCTGCCCGCCCGGGGCGTCGGTGAACCCTTCGACGTCATCGTGTCGGCCGGCAACGTCATGACGTTTCTGGCGCCGAGCACCCGGGTGCCGGTGCTGTCCCGGCTGCGGTCCCACCTACGGGCCGACGGGCGGTTGGCGATCGGCTTCGGCGCCGGCCGCGACTACGAGTTCGGCCAGTTCCTCGCCGATGCGGCAACCGCGGGACTCGCCGCCGAGTTGCTGCTGTCCGCCTGGGACGTCCGGCCGTTCACCGAGGACTCGGGCTTCCTCGTCGCGCTGCTGGTGCCGACCGCGCCGTGATGGCCGATCCGGCAACCAGAGTCGGTCAATCCAAACAGGTTTCGTATGCAGCGATGGAAACCAACCCTGCGAATGTCTCGGCGTCGACCACTTCGCTACTCATCGCTCGCATCATCGGTGAGTCACCGATCTCGGACGCCTCGGCCAGCGTGGCCACCTCAACCCCGTTACGGACCATCGTCGCACCTCCTTGTGCAGTGTCCAGGTTACGCGCCTCGCGCTGACCAACCCGGCTTCGTCCCCAACCAGTGTCGCGTGCGTGTCGCTGTCGTGGGCCTCAGGGGCGTAACGATCCCCTTGCGGTTCAGACGCTGTTACGGTGGTGAGCAGTCCACAGGCGGCGGGAGGACGCGTGGCGAGGATTCGACGCGGCCCGCGATTCACTGCGCACCTGCAGAATTCGTTCACCCAGAGCGGACAGAGCCACGTCGTCGACGATCTGCGGCACGCCATTCTGTCCGGTGACCAACCGCCCGGCACGGTGATCCCCGTCGACGAAGTCGCCGCCCACCTCGGGGTCAGCCCGATCCCGGTGCGGGAGGCGCTGATGACACTGATCGGTGAAGGGCTGGTCGAACGTCGGCCCCACGTCGGTTACCGGGTGACCACGCTGACGTTCGAAGAGTTCACCGACCTCTACGAGGTGCGCGAGGTGCTGGAGGCCTCCGCCTTGGTCTCGTCGGTGCGCAACGCCGGGATCGACGACGACGCGCAGATCAGGGCCAGCCACACCGAGTTGGACACGGCCATCCGCCGCAGCGATCACCGCTCTTTCCACACCGAATCGCGCCGGCTGCATCTGGCGCTGATGCGGCCGTCGAAGATGAGCCGGCTGATCAGCATGTACGAGTCGGCGTGGAACCTGACCGAGCCCACCAGCCCGATGTCGCACGTCTCCGACGACGCGCGCCGGCAGTTCCACGCCGATCACGCCGAGATGATCGACGCGTTCGTCGACCGCGACGTCGACGCCCTGGTCGCTGCGTCGCACCGACACTACGAGCACCTGCGTGCCGGGTTCGATCCCCTGCGCGGGGACGGGGAACTGTTTCGCGGTCCGTAACGCCTATATGTGATCGGTAACACCGGGTTGACATCGCGGTTGCGTTGCCGGAAACACCGCGTTCCTAGCGTGACTGAGTCGAGCCCACCGCGCTAGGAGACCGCATTGACCACCGAAGCAGCGCCGTTGACCGCTGGCACCCACCACGGACCGGCCGGAACGTCGATCATCAAGCCGTCCTACCATCCGCGTCTGACCAACGAGGACCTGGCGCCGCTGGTCGAACAGAAGTGGAACTGGTACAACATCTTTGCGTTCTGGATGGCCGATGTGCACAGCGTCGGGGGGTACGTCACCGCAGGCGCGTTGTTCGCGCTCGGGCTGACCAGCTGGCAGGTGTTCGTCTGCCTGATCGTGGGCATCTGCATCGTGCAGTTGTTCTGCAACCTGGTCGCCAAACCCAGCCAGGTGCACGGGCTGGCCTATCCCGTGGTGGCGCGGGCGGCCTTCGGGGTGATGGGGGCCAACATCGCCGCCATCATCCGCGGCAGCATCGCGATCGCGTGGTACGGCGTGCAGACCTTCCTGGCCGCGGGCTCGCTGACGATCGTCATCCTGAAACTCTTTCCCGGGCTGCAGGCCTACGCGACCGACGACAACAGCTTTCTCGGGCTGTCCTACGTCGGCTATCTGAGCTTCGCGATTCTGTGGGTGATCCAGGCGGTCGTGTTCTGGTGGGGCATGGAGATGGTGCGCTGGCTGTGCGACATCAGCGGGCCGCTGATCTACACGATGATGTTCATCCTGTGCATCTACATGATGGCGCGCGCGGACTGGCAGATCAGCCTGACGCTGTCTGACAAGCAGTTGAGCACCGCCGAGCAACTCGGTGCGATGCTCGGGGCGATCGCACTGGTCGTGTCCTACTTCGCCGGGCCGATGCTCAACTTCGGTGATTTCTCCCGCTACGCCAAGTCCTTCCAGCAGCTCAAGCTCGGCAACCTGATCGGGCTGCCGATCAACTTCGTGGTCTTCTCGCTGCTGGTGGTGCTGACCGCGTCGGCGACGCTGCCGGTGTTCGGCGAGGTCATGACCAACCCGATCGACACCGTGCAGGCCATCGACACCTACACCGCAGTGCTGCTCGGCGGGTTCACCTTCGTGCTGGCCACGATCGGCATCAACATCGTCGCCAACTTCGTCGCACCGGCGTTCGACTTCTCCAACGTCAACCCGCAGAAGATCAGCTGGCGCACCGGCGGCATGATCGCCGCGGTGGGCTCGGTGCTGTTGACGCCCTGGAACTGGTACAACAACGACGAGGCCATCTTCTGGACGCTGGGTCTGCTCGGCGCGCTGATCGGTCCGCTGTTCGGCATCCTGATCGCCGACTACTACCTGGTGCGCAAGCAGCGCATCGTCGTCGACGACCTGTTCACGATGGAGGAGAGCGGAACGTACTGGTATCAGCGGGGCTTCAACCCCGTCGCAATCAAAGCGACGATCGTCGCCGGCATCGCCTCGATCGGGTCGGTGGTGATACCCAAGATCACCGGTGTGGTGCCGACGCTGGGGCAGTACAGCTGGTTCATCGGGTGCTTCGTCGGTTTTGCCGCCTACTACCTGTTCGCCTACCGCGCGAATGTCGCGAACGTGGCCGGTCGGGACGTGGTCGAAGCCGGCTGACCGATGCCGCCCGGCACGCACGTGATCCGGGTTTGCCAGTACGAAACGTGCTGGGATGCGCGCAGTTTGCCGGGGCGCTGTTGACATGGCCAAGTGTGGAATCCGCCGGGCTCGGCTGGCATACTCGTCCAATTGCCAGGCCAGGTAGGCCGGCATCCCCAGGGCGACATCAGCAGGAAGCCGGATGAACGACGACCGAACTGTGATCTGCGCGCACGCCGTCGACAGCGTGCGCCGCCGATGAAGTCCGCCGACCGCCCGTCGCGGGTGGCCCTGTCCAACTGGCCGGTGCGGTGGAAGGTGCTCGCCATCGCGGCGGTCCCGCTGATCCTTGCCGGCGTGTTCGGTGGGCTGCGGATCCACTCCAGCGTCACCGAGGCGGGAGAGCTGCAACGGGCCGCCGAACGCGCCGAGATGGTCCCGGCGGTCGCCGACTACATGGGCGCTCTCGAGCAGGCGATGGTCACCGCCACCCAGGGCGGTGACACCGGGTCGGCGTTGACGGTGTACGGCTCGGCGCGCTCGGAGTTGGAGCGGCGCGTCGCCGACACCGATCTGCCGGACAGCACCCGACTGGCTGCCAACACACTGCTCGACTACGGCCAGGATCTGCTGGACGAGATCTCGGCCAACACGATCGACCTGCGCGGCCGGGTGACGACCTACGCGCCGTTGTTGCTCACCGCCGAGACGGCGATCACCGGTCTGGTGGACGCCGACGACCAGACCGTGCAGGCGCAAGGGGACGCACTGGCGCGGGCGGTCGGGGCGCGCGGGCAGATGGCGATGCAGCAGATGCTGGTCACCAGCGGTGGCGGCCTGCCCGAACCGGAGCTGCGTTCGGCGATGATCACCATCGCGGGCACCGAGCCGTCCACGGTGTCGGCCATGGGTGGTTACTTCGGTGGCGCGACCGATCAAGCCGCCTCGCTGCGTTCGGAGATGGTGCGGCGGATGTCGATGTTGTCCGACCCGGCGTCGGCGCTGGTCGGCAACCCCGAGCTGCTGGCTTCCCAACAGGTCACCCGCGACATCGCCGACGAGCTGATCGCCCAGACCACCCTCTCGATCCCGGCCACCGTGGACAGGCAGGCCGCCGACGCGCGGACGGCGGCGATCCGGGACGCCGCACTCGTCGGTGCGGCGATCGTGGTGGCGCTGCTCCTGGTCACGCTGGTGGCCCGCACGCTGGTGCGGCCACTGCGCACACTGCGCGACAGCGCGCTCAAGGTCGCCCACGAGGACCTGGCACGCGAGGTCGAACACGTGCGCACCGACGGCAAGACCTTCCCCATCCAGCCGGTCCCCGTGCACACCTCCGAAGAAGTCGGTCAGGTCGCGCACGCCGTCGATGAGCTGCACGAGCAGGCGGTGCTGCTGGCGGGCGAACAGGCCCGACTGCAGCTGCAGGTCACCGACATGTTCGAGACCCTGTCGCGGCGCAACCGCACACTGGTCGACCAGCAGCTGTCGCTGATCGACCAACTGGAGCGCGACGAGGAGGACCCCGACCGGCTGCAGAGTCTGTTCCGGCTCGATCACCTGGCGGCGCGGATGCGGCGCAACGGCGCCAACCTGATGGTTCTCGCCGGTGCGCGGATCCCGCGCGATCAGACCGAACCGGTCGCGCTGACGGCCGTCGTGAATGCGGCTGCCTCCGAGGTCGAGGACTACACCCGGGTGGAACCGGTCGACCTGCCCGACACCGAGGTCTCCGGCGCCGTCGCCGGTGACCTGGTGCATCTGTTGGCCGAGCTGCTCGACAACGCGCTGCGGTACTCGCCACCGGCGAACCCGGTGCGGGTGTCGGCGGTGCACACCGGTAACGGTGGTCTGGTCGTCGAGGTCAGCGACACCGGCTTGGGCATGACCGAGTCCGACCTGCGGGTCGCCAACACCCGGCTGGAGTCCGGCGGTGAGGTCAATCCCTACACCGCCCGCCACATGGGATTGTTCGTCGTCGGCAGGTTGGCCACGCAGCACGGTCTGGTGGTCCGGTTGCGCAGCACCACCGCCACCCGCGATCCCGGAGCGGGTACCACGGCCGGGGTGTACGTGCCGGCGACGTTGCTTGCCAGGTCGCGGCGGCAGCCGGCGGTGACCGCGGCACCGGCGGCGGCCCCTGCCGCGCTCCCTGCCGTGGCGGCACCCGCGCCGAGCAAGGTGACACCCTACCCCGCACCGGCCGAGCTGCCCCGGCGCAGACCGGGTTCCAGTGGGATGGGTGGTGTCACCAAACGGTCCGAACAGCCGGCCCCGCCGCAGCGTTCCGACGTCGCCGCCTTCTTCGCCCCGAACCCCGAGCGCGTCTGGTCGCCGCCGGTGACCGAGGACGTCTCGCCGCCGGTGACCGAGGACGTCTCGCCGGCCCGGGCCGCCGAGACGGCGCGGACCGCCGAGGACGACGACGCGATCTACCAGAAGATGCTGTCGGAATGGCTGGTCGATCCGCACGAGTTGTCGCAGAATCCCGACCTGAACTGGAAGTCGGTCTGGGACCACGGCTGGTCGGCGGCCGCAGCCGCCGAGAAGACCCCCGTGAGCGCCCACACCGTGGACGGTCTGCCGGTGCGCCAGCCCGGTGCGCGCCTGGTTCCGGGGGCGGCCGGCCAGGACAGCCACCACCATGGCGGTCACCCGGTAGCATCGCCGGTCAGTCACGACCGCAGCTACGACCGCAATGGCAACGACACCGGGAACGGCGCTGGGAACGGCGCACACGGCAGGCATCTGCGTGATCCCGAAGCCGTGCGCACCAGCATCGGCCGTCACTTCGGTGGCGTCCACGCCGCCAGAGCGAAAGTGCAGGAGACCGGAGGAGCCCACGCCGAATGACCCCGCATCCGCAGAGCGAGCGGGATTCGCTGGATTGGCTGGTGTCCAGGTTCGCTCGGGACGTGTCCGGGGTGTCCCACGCCGTGCTGGTGTCGGCCGACGGTCTGCTGATCGCGGCAAGCGAGCACATGCCGGGGGAGCGCGCCGACCAGCTCGCCGCGGTGACGTCCGGGTTGGCGAGCCTGTCCACCGGGGCCGCGCAGCTGTTCGACGGGGGCTATGTCCTGCAGTCGGTGGTGGAGATGGAGAACGGGTATCTGCTGCTGATGCGCGTCGGCGACGGGTCCAACCTGGCCGCGTTGGCGACGCGGCACAGCGACATCGGGCAGATCGGCTACGAGATGGCGATGCTCGTCGAGCGCGTCGGTGCCGTCGTCTCGCCGCCGCGCCGGACTCCGCAACACTCGTGAGCGATGCATGGCCGGCGATGGTGACCGCGGTACCGGTGAGCCCAGCCTGGTTCGTCCCTACACACTGACGGCCGGACGAACCGACGCGCAGGTCCAGTTGGCCCTCGAGGCCGCGGTCGGTGTGGTCGCTGCGGTGCCGCCGCCCCGCTGGCCGTCCACCGATGTGCGGTGTCAGATCCTGGCGCTGTGTGCGCGGCGGCCCTCGGTAGCCGAGATCGCGGCGCATCTCTCACTACCGCTCGGCGTGGCGCGGGTGTTGGTGGGGGATCTGGTAGTGCAGGGTTACGTGCAGGTGCACGCCACCCTCGGCGAGGCCGACACGGTCGATGCCCGACGAGAACTGATCGGAAGGACGTTGCGTGGCCTCAGGGCGCTCTAGTGGACAGGCGTCGACGAAGATCGTCATCTCCGGCGGGTTCGGCGCCGGCAAGACGACCCTCGTGGGTGCGGTGTCGGAGATCGTTCCGCTGCGCACCGAAGCCTTGGTGACCAACGCCTCGGAAGGTGTGGACGGACTGGAAGCCACCCCGTCGAAGTCCACCACCACGGTGGCGATGGACTTCGGCCGGATCAGCCTGGGTGACGATCTGGTGCTGTACCTGTTCGGCACCCCGGGGCAGCGCCGCTTCTGGTTCATGTGGGACGACCTGGTCCGCGGGGCGATCGGCGCGATCATCCTGGTCGACACCCGTCGGCTGGCCGACAGTTTCGCGGCGGTGGATTTCTTCGAGGCGCGCCGACTGCCGTTTCTGGTCGCCGTCAACGAATTCGACGATGCACCACGCCATCGGTTGTCTGCGGTGCGCGAGGCGCTGGCGCTGTCCGAGCAGGTGCCGATCCTGCGGGTCGATGCCCGCAGCCGCGAGTCGGCCAAGGGCGCGTTGATCGCGCTCACCGAATACGCGCTCAGCCGACTGCCCGCCGCGGCGGGCTGAGCGGGTGCGCGACGTCGAAACCGACCGGGAGTTCACCGGCGAGGACTTCCGCGACGAGGACCTGAGCCGGTTACGCACCGAACGGGTGGTGTTCACCGAATGCGATTTCTCGGGCGTGGACATGTCGGAGTCTGAGCACGAGGGCTCGGCGTTTCGCAACTGCACGTTTCGCCGCACCTCGCTGTGGCACAGCACGTTCCGGCACTGCAGCTTCCTCGGCTCCACGTTCGTCGAGTGCCGGATGCGGCCGTTGACACTGGTCGAGGTGGACTTCACCCTCACCGTGCTCGGCGGCGCCGACCTGCGTGAACTTGACCTGTCGGACTGCCGGTTACGCGAGGCAGGCCTGGTCGGCACCGACCTGAGACGCGCGGTGCTCGCCCGATGCGACCTGACCGGGGCGCGTGTGCAAGGTGCCCGGATGGACGGCGCCGACCTGCGCGGCGCCCGCAGCGATGCGTCGCTCTGGACGACGGCCGGGCTGCGTGGAGCCAAGGTCGACGTCGAGCAGGCGGTGCGGTTCGCCGCCGCCCACGGCCTCGACATCCACGGCGGCTGAAGTCCGCGCAGGTCAAAAAACCGCACGTCACGGGGTGTTTGACGGCACACCGCTAAAAGTCGCATTTGCGATGCGCAATTTATAGCGTGCAAGGCATGCAGCTCACCCGGTTCACCGATCTCGGTCTTCGGGCCGTGATGTTGCTGGCCGCGGGCGAAGCCGACGGTCGGCGGGTCACGACCGGATCCATCGCCGCCGGCGCCAACGCCTCGGAGAACCACATCGCCAAGGCGGTGGCCCGGCTTTCCGACCTGGGCCTGGTATCGGCCCGGCGCGGCCGGGTCGGCGGTCTGACACTGACCGACGAGGGCCGAAACGCCTCGATCGGGTGGCTCGTTCGCCGTCTCGAAGGTGACCGGGAGGTGGTCGAGTGCGGTGGCTCCGCCCCCTGCCCGCTGGTGCCGGCGTGCCGGCTGCGCCGGGCGCTGGCCGACGCCAAGGAGGCGTTCTACCGCGAGCTCGACCACTACACCGTCAACGACTTGGCCCGGGGCGCAACCCTTCCTCTGCTCGCCGTACCCGCTAAACCCGAACCACCACATCCGACAACCGAAAGGACCGATCACCCATGACCGAGACCATCGTCGCCGCCGAGCTTGAACCCGACCACGCGGAGGTGATCTCGGCGACGCTGCCGCTGGTCGGCGCCCACATCGACGAGATCACCCGCGAGTTCTATCGCCGGATGTTCGCCGCGCACCCCGAGCTGCTCCGCAACCTGTTCAACAGGGGGAACCAGGCCCAGGGGGCGCAGCAGCGGGCGCTCGCCGCGTCGATCGCCACGTTTGCGGCCCACCTGGTCGATCCGGCGCTGCCACACCCCGCGGAGTTGCTGTCGCGCATCGGACACAAGCATGCCTCGCTCGGCGTCACCGCCGACCAGTACCCGATCGTGCACGAGCACCTGTTCGCCGCGATCGTCGAGGTGCTGGGTGCCGACACCGTCACCGCTGAGGTGGCCGAAGCCTGGGACCGCGTGTACTGGATCATGGCCGACACGCTGATCGAGCTCGAGCGCGAGCTCTACCGCGCGGCCGGGGTCGGGGAGGGTGACGTCTACCGCCGCGCCAGGGTGGTGTCGCGTGTCGACGACCCGTCCGGCACCGTCCTGGTCACGGTGCGCACCGACGGTCCGATTTCCGGCTTTGCGCCCGGGCAGTACGTGTCGGTGGGTGTGACGATGCCCGACGGCGCCCGGCAGTTGCGGCAGTACAGCCTGGTCGATTCGCCTGGCACCGGGGAGCTGACGTTCGCGGTCAAGCCAGTCGTCGCGGCCGCCGGGCAGCCCGCCGGGGAGGTGTCCAGCTGGATCGCCGCGAATCTGCGCGTCGGCGACGTCCTCGACGTCACCGTGCCGTTCGGCGACCTTCCCGTGCCCACCGGCAGCGAGCCGCTGGTGCTGATTTCGGCCGGTATCGGCGCCACGCCGATGATCGGTGTGCTGGAGTACCTGGCGGTCCAGGCCCGCGACGTGCACGTGCAGGTGCTCCACGCAGATCGCAGCGCGCGGAGCCACCCGCTGCGCGCGCGGCAGCGGGAACTGACCGACCTGCTACCCAACGCGACTCTCGAGGTCTGGTACGAGGACGGGGTCGGGGCCGACGCCCCGGACGCACGGGCCGGGCTACTGGATCTCGACGCCGTGCGGCTCGCCGACGACGCGCAGATCTATCTCTGTGGCAACAACGGCTTCGTGCAGGCGGTGCGGGAACAGTTGGTGCGTCGGGGGGTGGCCGCGTCGCGGGTGCACTGCGAGCTGTTCTCGCCCAACGACTGGCTGCTGGGCTAGGCGCGGGTCACCGCGCGCGCGACCAGGTCGGCGATCGCCTGGCAGTAGTCAGGCGTCGCCGGCCGGTCGCTGTACAGAGCGAGGGTGTGTAGCGGTGAGCTCACCAACTGCATGACCACGGTGGGCCTGACATCGTCGCGCAGTTCGCCGCGCGCCTCCGCCCGGCGCAGGATCTCGTCGACGGCCTGCTGCCGCGTGGCCCAGAACTGGGCCCGGGTCTCGACGTCGACCTCGAAGGACTTGCTGTCGACGACCATCATCCGGGCGATCCGGCGACCGACCGGGTCGTTGAGATACCGGGCGATGCAGTGGGTGAGCGCGGACAGGTCACCGTGCAGAGAACCCGTGTCGGGCATCTCGGTGATCTCTCGGGTGTAGTTGAGCAGGGCGTCGACGATCAGCTGGCGTTCGGTTCCCCAGGTCTGCCGGAAGAAGTCCGGGGTGAGTTGGGCGCGGTGAGCGGCGCCTTCGATGCTGAAGCGATCCACTCCCCACTGCTGCAGCTCGTCCAGTGCTGCGTCCAGCGCCGCCTCGCGTACCGACCCGTGTGACACCTGATCGTCCCCCCGTTGTGCCGTACCCGGGCTGAGAGTACGGAAAATGACACGTTCTGCCCAAACTTAGGACAACAGCGCGTGCCACGGCTAGATCAGGCGGTGCAGTATTGCCCGCTTCGTCGTCAGGCGGTGTTGGATTGCCCGACTCCTCACGGGCTCGTTCCTCGCCCGCTTCGTCGTCAGGCGGCCTTGAGCCTGATTCGCCAGCGCACGAACCCCAGATAGAAGACGCTGATCGCGGCCAGCATCGCCATGTCGAACAGCCAGGCCCCCGAGGTGTGCTCCCAGTGCCGGTCCTGCGGGGTCAACGGGCCGGGCACCAGCCGGATCAGGTCGATGGTCGACGCCGACGCCGCGAAACCCCAGCGCGCCGGCGTCGCCCAGGACAGCTGATCCAACACGATGCGGTCGGTCACCGGGATCATGCCGCCCGAGAACACCAGCTGGCTCATGACCGCCACCACCAGCAGCGGCATGATCTGTTCGGCGGATTTGGCCAGCGCCGACAGTGCCAGGCCGACCATCGCGGAGGCCACCGTAGTGGACGCGATATCGACGAACAGCTCGAGGCTGCGGTTGCCGATCACCGCGCCGCTGTCCACCGCGCCGGGTCCCCACCCCTTGCCCAGGATCGCGATCGAGGTGACGATCGCCGACTGGACAACCGCGAACACGGTGAACACGAAGACCTTGGCCAGCAGGTAGGCGGTGGTGGACAAGCCGACGGCCTGTTCGCGGCGGAAGATCGCGCGTTCACCGATCAGCGCTCGGATGGTCAGCGCGGTGCCCATGAAGATGGCGCCGACGTTGAGCATGACGAGGATCTGTCCTGGCTCGTTGGGCGCGGGACCGCCTTCGATGGCGGTCACCGGGACGCCGAAGCCGACGTCGCCGGGCACCGACAGCGACAGCACGCCCATGATGAACGGCAGCATCATCAGGAACGCGAAGTAGCCGCGGTCCGACACCACCAGGCGCACCTGCCGTCGCGCGACGGTCGACAGCTGCCGCCGCACGCTGGTGCGCGTGGGGTTGCCCAGCTCCGACGGCGTGAGGGTGGGTGGCTGCGGCGGGGGCGGTCCGTGTTGGGCCAGGTAGCGCTCGTGCGCGCCGGTCGGGTCGCCGGCGACGCTGGAGAAGATGTCAGCCCAGTTGGTGGTACCCATCGACGGGCCGATCTGGCTGGGCGGACCGTAGAACGCGGTCATGCCGCCCGGGGCCAGCAGCAGCACCTGGTCGCAGACGTCGAGGTAGGTCAGCGAGTGGGTGACGACGAGCACGACGCGGCCGGCGTCGGCCAGCTGGCGCAGCATCGTCATCACCTGGCGGTCCAGCGCGGGGTCCAGGCCGGAGGTCGGTTCGTCGAGGATCAGCAGCGACGGGCCGGTCAGGAGTTCGAGCGCGACCGAGGCACGTTTGCGTTGCCCGCCGGAGAGCTTGTCGACCCGGGTGTCGGCATGCTTGGTCATCTCGAGCTCTTCGAGGACCTGCGCCACCACCTGGGCGCGGTCCTCCTTGGTGGTGTCCGGCGGGAGACGCAACTCGGCGGCATACATCAGCGCCTGGTTGACGGTCAGTTCACCGTGCACCACGTCGTCCTGGGGGACCATCCCGATCCGGGAGCGCAGCGACGCGTACTCGGCATGGATGTCGTGACCTTCGAACGTGACGGTGCCGGAGGTCGGATGGGTGTAGCCGGCGACCTGCCGCGCGAACGTGGACTTGCCGGCGCCGGATGGTCCGATCACCGCGGTCAGCGTGCCGGGGCGGGCGGTGATCGAGATGTTGTCGAGCAGCGTCTTGTCGCCCTCGATGGTCCACGTCAGCCCGCGTACGTCCAGACCGCCGGTGGCGGTGTCGGCGGCGGTTTCGGTACGGCGGGCCAGGGTGCCGCCGTGGAACACCAGGTCGACGTTGCCGATCGTGACGGTGTCGCCGTCGTTGAGCAGCGCGGTGGCGACACGGGCGCCGTTGACGAATGTGCCGTTGATGCTGCGGTTGTCGCGGATCTCGGTTCCGGCAGCGGTGGGCACCAGCGTGGCGTGGTGTCGCGAGGCCAGCACATCGGGGATGACGATGTCGTTGTCGCCCGCTCGACCGATCTTCGTCGACCCGGGCGGTGTCTCTGCGGGCCGGCCCGGCCGCAGGATCCGCAACATGCTGGTCGCGATGTTGCCGTCCGCGGAGCGGGGTGCGGCGGCGGGGCCCATCATCGTGGCCGACTCCATCTCCGACGACGAGATGGGCTGCGGCGGAGCCGTCGAATAGGACCCCGACGGCGGAGCCGTCGAATACGACCCCGACGGCGGAGCCGTCGAATAGGACCCCGACGGCGGAGCCGTCGAATACGACCCCGACGGCGGAGCTTGGGGGACGGGCCGCGGGGGCGGCGCGCTCGGTGGGTAGGTGCCCGGTGCGCTCTGGTACGGCCGGGCACCGCTGGGATAGCCCGTCTGCGGCGGGACGGGCGGAGCGCTCGGGCGGCCCGCAACCCGGATCGATGTCGTGGAGGGTGGCCGGCCGGCCGATCCCTGATGGCGGCCGACGTCGAAGGTCAGCAGCGGACCGTCGGGGTTACCGAGATGGATCTGCTGACCGTCGACGATGTCGACAGTCGGCACCCGTCGTCCGTTGACGAAGATGCCGTTGAGCGAACCGTTGTCGACGGCGAGCCATCGGCCCTGCTCGAATCGCAGCACCAGATGGGCGCGCGAGATCAACGGGTGGGCGATGCGGACGTCGGCGCGCAGGTCTCGACCGACGACGACGTCGTTGCCGGCCGCAAAGGTCCGTGTGGAACCGTCGTGCCGCACGGTCAGCGCAGGGGATGCAGGTCGGCTCACGGAGCCGCTCCGGCGGCGACATTGGACATCGCGACAACTGTAACCGGCGCTCTCAGGCGGGGATGCTCCACCTGACGGTGTCTGTGATCTGTTGCAGCGCCGTTACCCGGCCGTTTCTTACGGCGATGATGTGTGCGAACGCCGCGTCGACGCGGGTGGTGCCGTCGCGTGCCGTGCCCCGGTATGTCCCGACGACGACGACTTTGTCGCCGGTGCCGATCTCGAGGAACTCGGTCGGGACCACGGCGAGGTCATAGGTCGCATCGATGTGCCCCCACACCTCAGCGATCATCGCGACACGCCCGTGGTGCTCGCCGCCCACGCCGTGCGGCATCCCGGCGCTCACCGTCGCGTGGAAATCTGCTGAGAGAGCGGCGGATAACGCTTCGGCATCGCGGTCGGAAAGGGCGCGGTAGAGGTGCTCGGCGACGGCGGTGGCGGTGGGCATGTGCGGCTCCCTTCTTATTAGAGAGTAGTCTCTACTTTAGGGTGGTGCAATGCCGCGGCCCGCCCGATACTCCATAGACATACTTCTCGATGTTGCCGCGGAGCTGCTGGCCGCCGAAGGGCCTTCGGCCGTCACGATGTCTGCGGTCGCCCGCGCCGCGGGAGCGCCGAGCGGCTCGGTGTACCACCGCTTTCCCACCCGCGCCGCACTGTGTGGCGAGTTGTGGCTGCGCACCGAGGAGCGGTTCCAGGAGGCGCTGATCGACGCGCTGTCGGAGGGTCGCGGCGCGCAGCAGCGGTGCGTCGCCGGGGCGTTGCGGATCGTGCAGTGGTGCCGCGAGAACTCGACCGAAGCGCAGGTACTACTGGCCGGTCCGCACGAGCTCGGTCTGGGGGATTGGCCGGACACGATTGCGGGCCGGCGGAAGCGCTTGCAGCGCAAGCTCCGTAGGGCGATGGCCGACCTGCCCGACGAGGAGGGGCGGGTCAGTGCCGCCGTGCTCGACGTCCCCGGCGCCATCGTCCGCCGTCATCTACGGGCTCGTCAGAGCATCCCCGCGACCGCTGACACGATTGTCGCCGACTGCGCCCGGGCGCTCATACCCGCGGAGTGACGATGTCCGGGGAACCGGTCACCACACAGTGCGTGTGGCTGTAGATCGTGGCCATGCACTGATTGCAGTGCGTACACAACGATTTCACCGCCTCACCGTCGGCTTGTATCCGGTTGAGCAGATCCGGTTCGGCCAGCAGCGCGCGGCCCATCGCGACGAAGTCGAACCCCTCGGCCATGGCCAGGTCCATCGTCTGCCGGTTGGTGATGCCGCCCAGCAGGATCAACGGCATCGACAGCTCGGCGCGGAACAGCTTGGCATCGCGCAGCAGGTAGGCCTCGCGGTACGGGTACTCCCGCAGGAACTTGGTGCCCGTCATCCGGATACCCCAGCGCAGCGGCGGCTTGAAGGCGCCGGCGAACTCCTTGATCGGCACGTCGCCGCGGAACAGGTACATCGGGTTGACCAGGGAACTGCCGGCCGTCAACTCGATCGCGTCCAGCCCCCCGTCCTCCTCGAGCCACTTCGCGGTCTGCAACGCCTCCTCGGTGGAGATGCCGCCCCGCACCCCGTCGGCCATGTTCAGCTTCGCCGTCACCGCGATCGGTGTGCCGGCCTTCTCCACCGCCCGGCGCACCGCCAACACGGTTCCGCGTGCGACCTTGGCCCGATTGGCCAATGAGCCGCCGAACTCGTCGGTGCGCCGGTTGATCAGCGGCGACAGGAACGAACTCGCGAAGTAGTTGTGCCCGAGATGGACTTCCACGGCGTCGAAGCCGGCGTCGATGGCATAGCGTGCCGCCGCGGCATGGGCCGCCATGACGTCGTCGATGTCGTCCCGGGTGGCGTGGCGGGCGAACCGCATCGACAGCGGATTGAAGAACCGCACCGGCGCCAGCGCCGTGGCCTTGTTCGACCGCGCGTTGGCCACCGGACCGGCATGACCGATCTGGGCGCTGATCGCAGCACCCTCGGCGTGGATCGCCTCGGTGAGGCGACGCAGCCCGGGGATCGCCTCCGGGCGCCAGTAGATCTGGTTGCCCTCGGTGCGGCCGCCGGGGGAGACCGCCAGGTATGCCACGGTCGTCATGCCGACCCCGCCTGCGGCAGGCAGCCGGTGGTAGGTGATCAGATCATCGGTGACCAGTGCGTTCGGGGTCGACGCCTCGAAGGTCGCCGCTTTGATGACCCGGTTGCGCAGGGTGATCGGGCCCAGCTTGGCAGCGGTGAACACATCGTAGGGGGCTGTCATGTCGCAGAGCCTGCCACGGCTGCTGTCAGAATGGCAGCCGTGGGTGCAATCACTTTGGACGGCAAGGCCACGCGCGACGAGATCTTCGTCGATCTCACCGAGCGGGTGAAGACGCTCACCGACTCCGGTCGCACGCCGGGGCTGGGCACGGTGCTGGTCGGTGACGACCCCGGCTCGCAGGCCTACGTGCGGGGCAAGCACTCCGACTGCGCCAAGGTGGGCATCAACTCGATCCGTCGCGACCTGCCCGCCGACATCAGCCAGTCGGCACTCGAGGAGGTCCTCGACGAGCTCAACGACAACCCGGAGTGCACGGGTTACATCGTGCAGTTGCCGCTGCCCAAGCACCTGAACGAGAACGCTGCCCTCGAGCGGGTCGACCCAGGCAAGGACGCCGACGGCCTGCACCCGATGAACCTGGGCCGGCTCGTGCTCAACGAACCGGCACCGTTGCCGTGCACGCCGCGCGGCATCGTGCATCTGCTGCGCCGCTACCAGGTCGAGATCGCCGGCGCGCACGTCGTGGTCATCGGGCGCGGTGTCACGGTGGGCCGTCCGCTGGGGCTGCTGTTGACCAGGCGCTCGGAGAACGCGACCGTGACGCTGTGCCACACCGCCACCCGGCATCTGCCTCAGATCACCCGGGAGGCCGACATCATCGTCGCCGCGGCCGGGGTGCCGCACATGGTGACCGCGGAGATGGTGCGCCCGGGCGCGGCCGTCATCGATGTCGGGGTCAGTCGCGACGACGCCGGCAAGCTCGTCGGCGACGTGCAGCCCGGGGTCTGGGACGTCGCCGGGCACGTCTCCCCGAACCCCGGCGGGGTGGGCCCGCTGACCCGGGCGTTCCTGTTGACCAACGTCGTCGAGCGCGCCGAGGCCGCCGCAGCCTCGTGACGCTGAAGGATGTCGCCCGCAGGGTGTTAGCCGGGCAGTGGCCGATCTTGGTGGTCGGCATGTTCCTGGTGGCAGCGTTCGGGTTGGTCGCCTTCGGTTACTGGCGTCGCGGTGCCGCGGTGATGGCGGTCGGTGTCGGCGTGGCCGCCGGCTTGCGGCTGATGCTGTCCGAGGATCGTGTGGGGTTGCTCGCGGTGCGCAGCCGCACGGTCGACGTGGTGACCACTGCGTCGGTCAGCGCGGCGATGCTGTACATCGCGTGGACCATCGATCCGCTCGGGACCAGCTGAGGCGGAGTGCACACGCCGGTCGCGGGTGGGCCGGCCCTCACGCTCGGTGTACCCGGTTGCCCCCGTTGCGCTTTGCGACATACATCGCCGAGTCCGCGTTTTCGATGAGCTGGTCGATTTGCGGCGAGCCGTCGTCACCTGGCAGCTGTGCGAGCGTAGCGGTGCTGATTCCGACGCTCGCCGTCACCTGGTGGGGTAGCTCAGCGATGTGTTCGCACAGACGATGCACGTCGCCCTCGATGGTTTCCGCCGACCCGATCGCGGCCACGAGGAACTCTTCCCCGCCGGCCCGGCATACAGCTGAACCGGGGGGCCCTGCCTGGACCAACAATTCGCCGACCGCGCGTAGAGCTCGGTCGCCGGCGGCGTGTCCCCGGGAATCGTTGAGCCTCTTGAAGCCATCCAGATCAACCATGGCGACGACGAGATCGTCGCCGGCAGGGGTGTCCCGCTCGAGACGTCGCAACAAGACGTCTGTGAAACCTCGACGATTCAACAATCCGGTGAGTGGGTCGACGTCCGATCGCATCGCATAGGTACCCAGAGCCCGCGTCGCGCCGGCTATGGCCAACGGCACCGACGCGTTCAGGAAGACGATGACCCCGAACGCGGCGAAGGCGGTGGCAAGGTTGGTCTCGGCGCCCAATCGCCAGCATGCCGCCACGGCGGTTGCCAGGGCCACACAGAAGTTGAAGACGAGCAGTCTGAGATTGTGGAAGAACGCCACGTAGCCGCCGGTCACCGTGGTGGCGGTGCAGCCGAGAACGGCCAGTGCGGAACTGGGTTGCGCGACGCTCCACGCTGAGATCAGCAGAATGCCCGCGCTCATCGTCAGCGCGGACTGCCGTCGGGTGGGCCAGCGGGTCAACCAGAACGCCGTCATCGCTGTGGCGAAGCCGGTGAACAAGCCGACGAACACGTAACCGGTCATCACCGGCAGGTCCAACGCCAACAGCGAGCTAGCGGTGATCACAGCTGTCGATGCGGACAGTATCGCCATCATGCGTTGAGCCGGGCCTCGCAGCCCACGATCGGTCAAGAACTGGGTGGTCCAGTCGAACCGGTCTGGGTCGCTGCATCGGCGTTGGATTCGTCCCATCAGCCGCGGTCGCCCCCGCTCGCGAATCAAGATCGGCGATTCCTGTCGTTGCGACTATACAAATCACCGCGGTTGTCGTCAGCGTCATGCGTGTCGAAGAGCGTCCGAAACGTCCTCGGTTCGGTGAGCGCCGATCGGCCCGGCGGTGCCCCCGATGAAGCGCCGGCCGCCGGCGATGTTTGGTTACTGCTCAGTAAGGTTACTCGTCCGCCGTCAGCGTTGTGACAGCTGTCACAGCACCGAGGACGGGAGGCGTGATGTCAGCGATCAAAGCGTTGGCCCGGTGGAGCAAGGCTCCCGCGCGGGATGTCGACACCGCATCGGGACCCTGGGTCAACATCGTCCGGGGTTTGGCGGCGCGGGCGACGACACCGTTGCTGCCCGACGACTATCTGTCTTTGCTGAACCCGCTGTGGTCGGCTCGGGAACTGCGTGGCGAGATCATTGCGGTGCGGCGCGAGACCGAGGACACCGCCACCGTGTTCATCCGCCCGGGTTGGGGTTTCGCGGGGGACTACCGACCCGGCCAGTACGTCGGTATCGGCCTGCGGGTCAACGGCCGGTGGCACTGGCGGTCGTATTCGTTGACGTCGGTGCCCGAGCAGGACGGTGAGCAGATCTCGATCACGGTCAAGGCCACCCCGGAGGGTTTCCTGTCGACCCACCTGGTCAACGGTGTCGAACCGGGCACCGTCATCAGGTTGGCCGCCCCGAAAGGGGATTTCGCACTACCCGATCCGCCCCCGCCGGCACTGTTGTTCATCAGCGCAGGCAGCGGGATCACCCCGATCATGGGCATGCTGCGCTCGCTGCGGGCGCGCCAGCAACACCCCGACATCGTCCACGTGCACTCGGCGCCCTCGGCTGATGCGGTGATCTTCCACGACGAGCTGCGTGAACTGGAGGGCAAGCAGGACGGCTACCGGCTGCACCTGCAGCTGACCGACAGCGACGGCCATGTCGACTTTGCGCAGTTCGACACGGTGGTGCCGGACTGGCGGGAACGCTCGGCGTGGGCCTGTGGTCCCGCGGCGATGCTCGACGACGTCGAAAACCTGTGGAAGGAGCACGGTCTCGACAGCGAGCTGCACATGGAGCGGTTCACCATCGCTGCTACCGACAAGGGCGGCGAGGGCGGCACAGTCACGTTCGCCATCTCCGACAAGCAGGTCGAGATCGACGGGGCGACGACTCTGCTCGAAGCCGGCGAGCAGGTCGGCATCCAGATGCCGTTCGGCTGCCGGATGGGAATCTGCCAGACCTGCGTGCTGCCGCTGGACGGTGGCAACGTCCGCGACATCCGCTCCGGTGACGAGCACGGCGCCGGCGACCGTATCCAGACCTGCATCTCCACCGCATCAGGCGACTGCACCATCAACATCTGAGAGGCAACCATGGCCATCACCGACATCAAGGCGTACGCCCACCTGACCGATGAGGACATCGAAGCGCTGGCCGCCGAACTCGACGCGATTCGCGCGGAGGTCGAGGAGTCCCGCGGCGAGCGAGACGCTCGCTACATCCGCCGCACCATCCAGTTGCAGCGGGCGCTGGCGGCCGGCGGGCGCATCGCGTTGTTCGCCAGCAGCAGTCGCCTGGCCCGCATCGCGGGAACGACGATGCTGGCCAGCGCCAAGATCATCGAGAACATGGAGCTGGGCCACAACGTCATCCACGGCCAGTGGGACTGGATGAACGACCCCGAGATCCACTCCACCGAGTGGGAGTGGGACACCGCCTGCCCGTCGGCGCAGTGGAAGCACTCCCACAATTTCGTCCACCACAAGTACACCAACGTCGTCGGACTCGACAGTGACGTGGGCTACGGCATCATGCGGGTGACGCGTGACGAGCCGTGGGAGCCGTGGATGATCGGCAACCCGGTGTACAACATGCTGCTGGGCACGCTGTTCGAGTGGGGCGTGGCGCTGCACCACATCGAGACCGAGAAGATCCGCAACAAGGAGAAGACCTGGGCCCAGGCGATGAAGGATCTGCGGGTCATGGGCAAGAAGATGGGCAGGCAGGCCGGCAAGGACTACCTGGTGTATCCGGCGTTGGCGGGCACGAACTGGAAGAGCACCCTCAAGTGCAATGTGGTGGCCAACCTGATCCGCAACTACTGGGCCTACATGGTCATCTTCTGCGGGCACTTCCCCGACGGGGCCGAGAAGTTCACCGTCGAGGAGTTCGAGAACGAGACGCGCGGGGAGTGGTATCTGCGGCAGATGCTGGGCTCGGCCAACTTCAACGCCGGACCCGTGATGGCGTTCATGAGTGGCAACCTCTGCTACCAGATCGAGCACCACCTGTTTCCCGACCTGCCCAGCAACCGGTACGCCGAGATGAGCGTGCGGGTGCGTGAACTGTGTGAGAAGTACGATCTGCCCTACACCACCGGACCGTTGGCCCGTCAGTACTGGCAGTCGTTCTGGACGATCCTCAAACTCGCGCTGCCCGACCGGTTCCTGCGGGCCACGCCGGACAACGCGCCGGAGACGAACTCCGAGCGCCGCTTCGAGACGACGGTGCCGCTGGCCAAGACCAACGGGGACACGTCGGGACGGCGTCGCGGTCTGCGCACGGCGATCCGTCAGCGGATGACGACCGCAGCCTGACAGGAGTGCCCGCGCTGCGCCGAACGTGCTCTGACGGTAGTGGTTTCGCTCACCGAGCTACCGTGCGAGCACGTTCGGCGCGAATGCTGAGCCAGGCCGGCGGTGACGCTACTGCAGGCCGGCGGGGACGATGTCGCGGGCGGCCAGGAAGCTGGGGCGCCGGGATCTGGCGGCGAACGGCTCGACCAGGCCGTTGTCCACCGAGTTGAACACCAGGAACACGTTGGAGCGCGGGTACGGCGTGATGTTCGAGCCCGACCCGTGGAGCAGGTTCGCGTCGAACCACAACGCGGTGCCCGCCGGTCCGGTGAACTGGTCGATGCCGCGCTCGTCGCAGGCCTTGACCAGGGTGTCCTGATCGGGGGTGCCGATGCGCTGGGACACCAGCGACGAGGTGTAGTTGTCCTCCGGCGTCGCCCCGACGCACGGATAGAACGTCTGGTGCGAACCCGGCATCACCATCAGCGAGCCGTTGAACGGATAGTTGTCGGTGAGCGCGATCGAGCAGGACACCGCCCGGATGGCGGGCATACCGTCCTCGGCGTGCCAGGTCTCGAAGTCCGAGTGCCAGTAGAAGCCGCTCCCGGTGAAGCCCGGCATCATGTTGATCCGGGCCTGGTGGATGTAGACGTCACTGCCGAGCAGCTGACGCGCCACCGGCAGGACGGTCTCCAGGCCCACCACCTCAGCGATCAGATTGCTGAGCAGATGCGGTTCGAACACCGAGCGGATGCCGCCACCGGGCTCGCGGATGACCCGCGGGTCATCGTGATCGAGCTCGGCGCCGAGCCGGTTGAGCTCCATCGACAACGGCGGCAGCCAGTCCGGCCCGACGGTGCGGGGCCGGATGAGGTAGCCGCCGTTGGCATAGCTCTGAAGTGCCTCGTCGTCGAGCGGGCCCTGATCGGCACTGCCCCACACACCGGGTTCGATGCGCGGGATCGGCGGGATCGCGTGGTCGAGTCGGGTTGGATAGTGGTCGTCAGTGCGTGTGTTCATAGGCAAAACTTCGTTGGCTAGTTGGTCATGCGATTTGCGCTGGCGGAGGGTACGCCCCTGTCTCGTCGTGGACCTCACGGCCGGTGACCGGCGGGTTGAACACACACAGCATACGCATCTGCTCGTCGCAGCGGATGCGATGGCGTTCATGCCCGTTGAGCAGGTACATCGAGCCGGCTTTGAGGGGATGCTCCTCACCGGTCTCGAGGTTGGTCAGCAGGCCGGAGCCCTCGACCAGCCAGACGGCCTCCACGTGGTACTGGTAGTGGAACTCGTTGACCGAGCCGGCCTGAATCGTCGTCTCGTGGAACGAGAATCCGACCGCGTCGTCGGCCAGGATGATGCGCTTCGATCTCCAGGTTCCGTCCGAGACATCGCGTTCGGTGCCGGTGATGTCGTCAGTGGTGCGCACGATCATGAAATTGTCACTCCTCGGGTGTGGTTTTCGGTCAGCCGAGTGCGGCGGAGATGGACTCGTCGAGCACCTCGAGCCCGGCGGTCAGGTCGGCCTCCGATGTGGTCAGCGGCGGCAGCAGCTTGACGACCTCGTCGGCCGGGCCACTGGTTTCGGCGAGCAGACCACGCTCGAACGCAGCCTTGCAGACCGCACCGGCCAGATCGGCATCCTCGAACTTCAGCCCCTGGACCATACCGCGGCCGCGGGCGCTGATGCCGTCCCGGTTGGCGGCCATCTTCTCCATCAGATCGCGCATGAGCGTGCCCTTGGCCAGCGTCTCATCGCTGAACGTGCTGTCCTGCCAATAGGTTTCCAGCGCCTTGGTGGCCGTGATGAAGGCCGGGTTGTGGCCGCGGAAGGTGCCGTTGTGCTCGCCGGGGGTCCACACGTCGAGATCGCGGCGGAACAGCGTCAGTGCCATCGGCAGCCCGTAGCCGCTGATCGACTTCGACAGCGTGACGATGTCGGGGATGATCCCGGCTTCTTCGAAGCTGAAGAACGGTCCGGTCCGTCCGCACCCCATCTGCACGTCGTCGACGATCAGCAGGATGTCGCGCTTTCGGCACAGCTGCTCCAGCGCCTGCAGCCACTCGGCGCGGGCGACGTTGACACCGCCCTCGCCCTGCACTGTTTCCACGATCACCGCGGCCGGACGGTTCAGCCCGCCGCCGGAGTCGTCGAGCACACGCTCGAACCAGTGGAAGTCCTCGGTGACGCCGTCGAAGTAGTTGTCGTACGGCATCGGGGTGGCGTGCACCAGTGGGATGCCGGCGCCGGCCCGCTTCATCGAGTTACCGGTCACCGACAGCGCGCCCAGCGTCATGCCGTGAAAAGCGTTGGTGAAGTTGATGATCGATTCGCGGCCGGTGACCTTGCGGGCCAGTTTGAGCGCCGACTCCACGGCGTTGGCGCCGGTCGGGCCGGGGAACTGCACCTTGTAGTCCAGTTTGCGCGGAGCCAGGATGACGTCGTTGAAGGTCCGCAGGAAGTCGGTCTTGGCCACGGTGGCCATGTCCAGTGAGTGGACGATCTTGTCCGCGGTCAGGTAGTCGATCAGGGCCTGCTTGAGCGCCGGGTTGTTGTGGCCGTAGTTCAGCGCGCCTGCACCGCCGAAGAAGTCCAGGTAGCGGCGGCCGTCGACGTCGGTGACCCAGGAACCCTGGGCGGTGTCCATGACGGTCGGCCAGCCGCGGCAGTAGCTGCGGACCTCGGATTCGATGCTGGTGTACTCGTCAGGAAGGCTGGGTTGCGACAGTGTCGACTCCGTAGTGATGGTCATTGACATCCTTTCGTTCGACCTATTGCAGTTCTGCACTAGTCGTTTCAATTACTTCAATCGTTCAATGGGGCCGTGATCGGTCCGATTCGCAGCAGCGGTTCGTCCTCGTGTGCGCCCTCGGGGTCCAGGTCTGCGGCCGAAAAGTGGTCGTGCTCGGTCATCGGCACACCGTGCCGGCGGGCCAGCCCGCCGAACAGCGCACGCGATGACGCGTTACTCGGTGCGACGGTCGCCTCCACCGTGACCGGGTGTCCGCCGCGTTCGCTGCGGATGCGGTGCACCAGTGCGTCGAGCATGGCTCCGCCGAGTCCGGTGCCACGCTCCGAGGCCGCGACCACGACCTGCCACACGAACAGCACATCTGGTCGCTGCGGAGGGTGATACCCACCGATGAACCCGCATACACGTCCATCTCGCTCCGCAACGATGGAACTATCGGCAAAGTCGGTGCACAGCAGCACATAGGCGTAGGTGGAGTTCAGGTCCAGCACGCCGCTGTCGGCGACCAACTTGTGCACGGCCAGCCCGTCGGCCGCGCGCGGACGGCGCAGGTGTTGTTCCCTGGAGTCAGGGCGTGGTTGCCCGCCTGGGGCGCTTTCACCTGAAAGATCGTTTAGCGCAGGGTTGACCGATTCCATAAGCTGTTAGCTGTCACCACCGAGTTACGTATCGCGAGTCGAATTTCAAATCGTCGGCCCAACGAACGTATGCGAGGTGACCTGCCGACTTCAAGTTGTTCCACGACGCGGTTGACCAGGCAGTCGGCAGCCCGCACGGTGCTCAGCTGGGCAAACACGCACGAATGCGTGTGCAAAACCTGTGAGCGTATTGTTTCCGAATTGTTACCTCGGCTGTGGCCTGGGTCATGGGAGCATGGCGCGCACGCACACCGTCACGTAAGGCAGTGCCAGGCCGTTGGTGCCGGCCAACGCCGGGTGCGAGTCCAGTAGCTGGCGGACCTGCTCGAGCGTGCGGGTGCGGACGTTCTCCGGCGAGGTGATGCAGTAACTGCGCGAGGCCACCAGGTCGATCAACGCCTGCGGAGTCAGGTAGCTGGTCCACTCCACCTGGTGCCGCGCGACATCGGTGAACGGCGTCGGCAACTCGACCGTCTGACTGAACGGGTCGGCCTCGTGGCCGATGATGCGGCCCAGCTCCTTGACCCAGCCGAGACGTTCGTCACGGTTGTTCCACACCAGCCCCAGCCGCCCCCCTGGTCGCAACACCCGAGCCACCTCCTGGATGGCCCGCTCCGGGTCGAACCAGTGCCAGGCCTGGGCCACCAGCACGGCATCCACGCTGTCGTCGGGCAGGGGAATCTCCTCCGCCGTGCCCAGCAGCGCCGGAGTGTCGGGCAATGACCGGGTCAGCAGCTCCAGCATCTCCGGAACGGGGTCGACCGCGACGACATCGAGGCCGCGCTCGGCCAAGCGGGTGGTGAGCTTGCCCGTCCCCGCGCCCAAGTCCAGGACGCGGCGTGCACCGTCGGGGAGCAGCCAGTCGATGGCCTCGGGCGGATACGACGGGCGGCCACGCTCATAGGCGGCGGCTTCGGCGCCGAACGACAGGGAGCGCCGTCGCGCGGTCTCGGTCACCGCTCCGCGAGTTCCAGGGTCCGGCGGATCAGCTTGCCGACAGCCTCGGTTTCGAGAAGGAAGCCGTCGTGTCCGTACTTCGAGTCCACCACGTCGAGACCGTCGCAGCCGGGCAGCAGCTCGGCCAACTCGGCCTGCAACCGCAGCGGGTACAGCCGGTCGGAGGTGATTCCGCCGACCACCGCGGGCACCGGGCAACCCTGCAGCGCGGCCTCGACGCCACCGCGGTCACGTCCGACGTCGTGGCTCGACAGCGCATCGGTGAGCGTGACGTAGGTCCCGGCATCGAAGCGCGCGACCAGCTTTCGGCCCTGGTACTGCAGATAGCTCTGCACCGAGTAGCGTCCGCCGTCACCGGGGTCCTCCCCGGCCTGCGGATCGTTGCCGAATCGGTCATCCAGTTCATGCTCGCCGCGGTAGGTCAGATGAGCGAAGCGTCGCGCGATCTCCAGGCCGACATCGGGGCTGCGGCCTGTGCCGTAGTAGTCGCCGCCGCACCAGTTCGGGTCGGCCTTGATGGCCGCGACCTGATTGGACTGCGTGCCGATCTGGTCGGCGGTCGCGCGGGCGCCGACGGCCAGGACCAAGCCGGCCCGCACCCGATCGGGATGGGCGATCATCCACTCCAATGCGCGGGCACCGCCCATCGAGCCTCCGACCACGGCGGCGACCTCGCTGATACCGAGCCGGTCGAGCACCGCGATGTCCGCGGCCACCTGATCGCGGATCGACACCGCGGGAAAGCGTGAGCCCCACGCTCTTCCGTCCGGGGCGGGCGAACTCGGCCCGGTCGAGCCGCGGCACCCGCCCAGCACATTGGTCGAGATCGCGCACCAGCGGTCGGTGTCGATCGGGGCACCCGGTCCGGCCACCCCGTCCCACCATCCGGCGGTGGGATGACCGGGCCCGGCCGGCCCGGTGATGTGCGAGTCGCCGGTCAGCGCGTGCAGCACCATCACCACGTTGTCCCGCTCGGGCGACAGTGTGCCCCAGCGCTGCACCGCGATCGACACGTCGTCGACCACCCGGCCGTTCTCCAGGGTGAGCGAGCCGATGTCGACGACACCGACCTCGCCTTCGGGAGGCAGCGTCACCGAGTGCTGAACCACGTCCACGATTGTCACGTCACGATCCCTAGAACGAGGCAACGGTGTGCGGATCCGTACTCGTGGAAGCAGACCGGGCGCGGGCGGCCCCGGCGGCGGCGAAACCCTGGTCGAGGTCGGCGATGATGTCGTCGATCCCTTCGATGCCGACCGCCAGACGGACCAGCCCCGGGGTCACCCCGCTGGCGAGCTGCTCCTCGTGGGACAGCTGCTGGTGCGTCGTCGACGCCGGATGGATGACCAGGGAGCGCACGTCGCCGATGTTGGCGACATGGCTGTGCAGGGTCAGCGCGTTGACGAAGGCCTTGCCGGCATCGATGCCGCCCTCCAGTTCGAAGGCCAGCACAGCGCCGGTTCCCTTGGGCGCCAGCTTCTTCCCGAGCTCGTGCCACGGTGAGCTGGGCAGCCCGGCGTAATTGACCGAGATGACGTCGGGGTGTGCGGCCAGGTACTCGGCCACCCGCTGGGCGTTGGCCACATGGCGCTCCATGCGCAGGCTCAACGTCTCCAGGCCCTGCGCGATCAGGAACGCGTTGAACGGTGAGGCCGCCGAACCGAGGTCGCGAAGCAACTGGACCCGCGCCTTGAGCGCGAACGCCGGCGCGCCCAGCTCGGCGAACACCACACCGTGGTAGCTCGGATCGGGGTTGGTGAAACCGGGAAAGCGGCCGTTGGTCCAGTCGAAGGTGCCGCCGTCGACGATCACGCCGGCGATCGCGGTGCCGTGTCCGCCCAGATATTTGGTCGCCGAGTGCACGACGATGTCGGCCCCGTGGGCGAGCGGCTGGATCAGATACGGGGTGGCGATCGTGTTGTCGACGATCAGCGGGACCCCGGCGTCGTGGGCGACGGCTGCGACGGTGGGAATGTCGAGAACGTCGATCTGCGGGTTGGAGATCGTCTCCCCGAAGAACGCCTTGGTGTTCGGCCGGACCGCGGCACGCCACGACTCGGCATCGTCGGGGTTGTCGACGAAGGTGACGTCGATGCCGAGCTTGGGCAGCGAGTAGTGGAACAGGTTGTAGGTTCCGCCGTACAGGCGCGGGCTGGAGACGATGTGATCACCGGCGTTGGCGATGTTGAGGATCGCCAACGTCTCCGCGGCCTGGCCGGAGGCCAGGAACAGGGCGGCCACGCCGCCCTCGAGGGCGGCGATGCGCTGTTCGACGACGTCGGTCGTCGGGTTCATGATCCGCGTGTAGATGTTGCCCGGTTCAGCCAGGCCGAACAGCGCCGCGGCGTGATCGGTGCTGTCGAAGCTGTAGCTGGTGGTCTGGTAGATCGGCAGGGCCCGTGCGTGGGTGGCGGTGTCGGGCTGCTGTCCGGCATGGACCTGCTTGGTCTCGAACGACCACTGGGCGCTGGGGTCGGTGTTGTGCTCGCCGCTCATTGTTGTGTTCTCCTCCGCGAAGGGGCCTGGAATGGGTGAGGTGATCGCTGCTGTGCGTTACCGACAACAGTGGATCGGTGACCTCGCCATCAGGTGTCCCCATCTACTCAGGGGGCCCGTTCACGGCGGACCCGCGCTTGCCGCGTAGCCGGTGTGGCTACTCAACCTGGTTCATCACCCGGGGCACCCCACCGCGGTTGGAGGGTTGCCGGCCAGCAAGCCGGGGCTTCACGCTGGCGCTCATGACCGAGACGAAGCGTAGCGCACTGCGCAGCGACGATGCCAGCGGGTTGGACGCGCGGAGGTGCTGACCGGCGTCAGCCGGTGGCCTGCCCGGGGTCGGCGCGGGAGTCGGAGTGCCGGTCGACGAAGTCGGCGATCAGCGCCGAGATCTGCTCGGGTGCCTCGAGCATCGGAATGTGTCCGACGCCGGGCAGGCGGACGACCTCGGCACTGTCGGGCAGATGCTGCAGGAAGTAGCGATTGCCACGGGGGGTCGGGAACACCCGGTCCTTCTCGCACAGCACCAGTTGGGTCGGCGCGCCGAGACCGGCCAGCTCCAGCAGCCCGGGCAGGTGCAGCGTCTTGACCAGCAGCTGCAGGTAGGCGCGGCAGTGGGTGGCGTCCTCGACGAGGGCGCGCAGATCGGCCTCGGCGGGTCCGTCGGCGGGTCCGCTGACCGGGAGGGTCGCCAGCCGGCGGACGAATGGCCACGTCAGGATGCGCGGGCCCACCAGCCGGGCCGCGATCAGCGCCGGGCCGCCGAGGACGAACTTCAGCACGGTTTCGTACTTCGACAGCGAGTGGTGCGGCCACCCTCCGGCCGGGGCGATCGCGGTCAACGTGCGGGCCCGGCCGCGCCGCTCGAGCTCGAATGCGGCCCAGCCGCCCAGCGAATTGCCCACGATGTGGGCGGTCTGCCAGCCCAGCTCGTCCATCCGCTGCTCGATGTCGTCGACGAGCACCGCGGTGTGCAGCAGCCAACTCGGCGACGGACGCCCGCCGTGATGGCCCAGCATCGTCGGGGCGTACACCTCGAATCGACCCGTGGCGGCCAGGTCGTCAGCGACGGTGTTCCAGACGTTCTGCGAGCACAGGAAAGGGTGCAGCAGCAGGACCGGTTCGCCGGTTCCGGCGTGGATCGGCTCTCGTTGTGCCATGCGCCCGACACTAAGGTGATACCGCCGGTACCGCAAGAATGTGCGCGCCGCTCGGCCCGTTATGGTCGGCGGTCGTGACAGGCCCTCTCACGGTGAGCACCGTCAACGTCAACGGCATCCGGGCGGCGGTCAAGCAGCGCTCGGCCGAGAACCTCGGGTTGCTGCCGTGGCTGAGGCAGACCACCGCCGACGTGGTGTGTCTGCAGGAGACCAGGGCGGACGACGAGCAGCTCGCCGCCGCGCTGGCCCCGGCGCTGGCCGACGGTTGGCATCTGGCCTCGGCCACGGCGCACGTCAAAGGCCGCAACGGTGTCGCCCTGCTGTCCCGCACGCCGTTCGATGACGTCAGGATCGGCTGCGGCGCCGAAGAATTCGCCTGCCACGGCCGCTACATCGAGGCGGACACGGCCGGGGTGACGGTGGGCAGCGTGTACGTGCCCACCGGCGAGGCCGAGACCGAACGGCAGCGGGAAAAGGAACGCTTCATGGCCGCGGTGCAGGCCCGGATGGCCGACCTGCTGGTGTGCGGTACCGATGCGGTGCTGTGTGGGGATTGGAACATCGCCCACACCGAGAACGACATCAAGAACTGGAAGGGCAACGTCAAGAAGGCCGGCTTCCTGCCGCAGGAGCGGCAGTGGTTGACCGACCTGCTGGCCAGCGGCTGGACCGACGTCGTGCGCCAGGCGCATCCCGGGGTGCCCGGTCCGTACGCGTGGTGGTCCTGGCGCGGCAAGGCGTTCGACAACGACGCCGGGTGGCGCATCGACTACCAGCTCGCCACCCCGGGGCTGGCCGCGCGCGCGGCGTCGGTGCGCACCGAACGGCCGGCCGCCTACGCGCTGCGCTGGTCCGACCACTGTCCGGTCACCGTCGAATACCGCTGAACACACGGACACTCAGGCCGCGGGGCAGCCCTCCCGGTTGGGGCCGTCCAGCGCCCCGGGAGCGTTCTCGATGGCGACGTGCACCGCGTCGAGGACCTCCGGGTCCCATGTCAACGCCGTCTGCCAATCCAGGCCGGCGAGGTTGGACACATAGATGCTGTGCGTGTCGTCGAACACGTGGCAACGCCGGTGCGGCAGCACGGGATCGCCGATATCGGCGGCCAGCGCGCTCTGCAACGCGACCAGGCCGTCGTTGGGCCAGACCGCCGAGTTCACCGGACCGTCCTTGGTGAACTTCTTGCCGCCGATGAGCACCACCGGGATCTGGTCGAGGACCCCTGACTGGAATTCGTTCCAGCCGTTCTCGCCCATCAGGTAGGCCTGGTTGACTTCCCGGCCCGAGCCGGCCATCAACCGCTGCACCTCGGTCTTCATGTCCTTCATCGCGCTCTCGCAGAACTCGTCGCCGAGGCAGTCGGACAGCGGGAGCAGACCGTTCGCGTAGTCGGACAGATAGGAACCCTGCCACGGTGTCCCGAGGGTGGTCAGCGAGCGGATGCGCACCGGAGCATCCGTCGACGCGAGCACCCGGATCGCAGCGCGGGAGTACAGACCGCCCATGGAGTGGCCGACCAGATCGACCTCGTTGACACCCTTGTCGGTGTGCAACCACGTCAGGAAGCGCGCCAGGTGCTCGCCGGCGGTGTCGATGCTGCCGGTGGAATTGACCGTCATGTTCTCCGGCAGCGTGACCGGGCAGACCCCGAACGCGCCGAAACCGGTCTGATCGACCACCTGACCGCGTCCGGCCATCGCCGGTGACGTGTACACCGTCAGCCCCTTGTCGAGCAGGTATTCCCGCAGTGCGGTGTCGGTGTTGCCGGCCGCCAGCCCGGTGGCACACGCCTGGTCCGGGGTCGTGAACGGGCTCGTCGCGTCGCCTCCCGAGACGACGACGACTGCGCTCGTCGAGTCACGGGCCGCGGATCCATCGTCGCTCTGGCATCCGACAAGGGCGGCCGTCACCACCGCGGTCACACCCAGAGCCAGCCATCGTCGCACGAAGCGGAATGCTAGCCCTCTCGGCGGTGACCCGTACCGGAGTTGACGATCGACGTGGCAGCGACTCCGTCAACGTCACGGCCCAGGTGGCGCAGGAGCTGGGCGAAGTCATCATGGACGTCTGCGCCGGTCCCGGTCGGTTCGACCGAGCGCGCGAACGGGAAGGCGGCGTCGTCGCGAATCTCGCCGTCGGGCACCGCCATTGCGATGGGCAGGGCTGCGGTGATGACATCGGCGGGCAACCTGTACGGCCGTCCGAGCGTGGTGGCGACGTCCCATCCGTGCACCACGTAATCCACGAAGTGGAAGCCCAGTGCCACCGCGCCCGGCACGGTGATCTCGGGTCCGAGTTCAGGCAGAGCGAACAGCGTGTCTTCGACACCGTCGGTGGCGAACGCCCGGAGCACCTCGTCGGCGGCCGAAGCGTAACTGCCGACCGGATCGGCGGTCACTTCGACCGCGTAGGACTCGGCGTGCCACACCGCCTGCTCGCGCCCGTCCCCGCAGGCCGCCGCGGCGAATCCGTGGTGCTGGGCGGTCATGTGGGTCAGCAGGTCGGCAAGCGTCCATCCGGCACAGGGCGTGGGCAGCGTCAGCATGTCGGACCGCACGCGTCGGATCACCTCGACGGAGGACTCGATGGCGGTCCGGTGCTGAGCATAGAACGTGTACATGAGCATATGGTATGCGTCCGCATACTATTGCGCAATGCTTATGCTGTCGCCGTGGCCTCCGGAACGCGTCCCGATCTCGCTGCGATGCTCGCGCCGCTGCTGCGCGAACTGCTTGCCGCAGAGAAGCCGGTTCTCGCCCGAAATGACCTGACCATGTGGGGTTATGTCGTGCTGTGTGCGTTGGATCGAGGGGCCGTGCGGACACAGGCCGCGCTCGCGCAGGCGGTCAACGCCGACAAGACCCGGATCATCGGCACTCTCGACGAACTGCAGGACCGGAACTTCATCGAACGTCGCCCTGATCCCGAGGACCGGCGGGTTCGGTTGCTGGCGATCACCGATGCGGGTCGTGCGGTCAAGGATGCGGCACAGGCGGAGATCCAATCAGGCGAAGAACGATGGCTGGGCGTGTTGAGCGGCGAGGAACGCTCGGTGTTCCTGCGCGCGCTCCAGCGGATGACCCACGCGTGACCTCGCGCCCCGCAATGGGAAAATGGTCAGCACCATGAGCACCACAGCCAAGCCGGTCGTCTTCTCCGGCGCGCAGCCGACCTCGGATTCCCTGCATCTGGGCAACGCCCTGGGCGCGGTGGCCCAGTGGGTGGGTCTGCAGGACGGCCATGACGCCTACTTCTGCGTCGTCGACCTGCACGCGATCACCATCGCGCAGGAACCCGAGACTCTCCGCAAACGCACCCTGGTCACCGCTGCGCAGTACCTGGCACTGGGTATCGATCCGCAGCGGGCCACCGTGTTCGTCCAGAGCCACGTGCCGGCGCACGCTGAATTGGCTTGGGTGCTGGGGTGTTTCACGGGTTTCGGGCAGGCCTCGCGGATGACGCAGTTCAAGGACAAGTCGCAGAAGCAGGGCGCCGAGGCCACCACGGTCGGTCTGTTCACCTATCCGGTGTTGATGGCCGCCGACGTGTTGCTCTACGACACCGACCTGGTGCCCGTCGGCGAGGACCAGCGCCAGCACCTGGAACTGGCACGCGATCTGGCGCAACGGATGAACGCCCGGTTCCCGGACACGTTCGTCGTGCCCGAACCGATGATCCCCAAGGCCACGGCCAAGATCTACGACCTGGCCGACCCGACCGCGAAGATGAGCAAGTCGGCCGCCACCGACGCGGGGCTGATCTCGCTACTCGACGATCCGGCCAAGACCGCCAAGAAGATCCGGTCCGCGGTCACCGACAGCGAACGCGAGATCCGCTTCGACCCGGAGGCCAAGCCGGGGGTGTCGAACCTGCTCACCATCCAGGCCGCGGTCACCGGCGCCGACATCGACAAGCTGGTCGACGGTTATGCCGGACGCGGGTACGGAGACCTCAAGAAAGAGACCGCCGACGCGGTCGTGGAGTTCGTCACGCCGATCAAGAACCGGGTCGACGAACTGCTCGCCGACCCCCCGGAACTGGAGAGCGTGCTCGCCACCGGCGCGCAGCGCGCACGTGACGTGTCTGGACAGACGTTGCGGCGGGTATATGACCGCCTAGGGTTCTTGCCAGCGAAACCATGAAGCCGTCGCTGGGCGACGACGACAGATCCAGGGGGTCGGATGACCGGGCCGTCCGCGACCGAGGCCGACGAGAAGCCCGGTTTCCTCGACCGGATGCGTGCCCGCATGCCGTGGTTCGACCACGTCATGCGTGCTCAAGACCGCTACGCCTCGAGCAAAGGTGACTTCTACGCAGCGGGCATCACGTACTTCACCATCTTCGCGCTGTTCCCGCTGTTGATGGTCGGGTTCGCGGTCGGCGGCTTCGTGTTGGCCAGCCGGCCCGATCTGATCGTCGAGATCGAGGACCAGATCCGCGCGAACGTCTCCGGTGACCTCGGTCAACAACTCGTCGAGCTGATGGAGTCCGCAATCGAATCGCGCGCCACGGTCGGCATCATCGGGTTGGCCACCGCGGCCTGGGCCGGGCTGGGCTGGATGAACAATCTGCGCGAGGCGCTCAGCCAGATGTGGGGTCTCTATCGTGACGAGCTGCCCGGATTCGTCAAGAAGAAGCTGTCGGATCTGACCGCCCTGGTGTCGCTGTTCCTGGCCAGCGTGTTGACGCTGGCGCTGACGGCGCTGGGCAACACGACGGTGATCCAGGACATCCTGATGTGGTTCGGGTTCCCCGACTCCACCGCCCTGAGCGTGCTCCTGCGGGTGGCGTCCATCGCGATCTCGATCCTGGTGTCCTGGCTGCTGTTCACCTACGTCATCGCCCGGCTGCCGCGCGAGTCGGTCAGTCTGCGCAGCAGCATGCGCGCCGGGCTGATCGCCGCGGTCGGGTTCGAGATCTTCAAGCTGGTCGCCTCGATCTACCTGAAGTCGGTGCTGACCGGTCCGGCGGGCGCGACGTTCGGTCCGGTGCTGGGCCTGATGGTCTTCGCCTACATCACTGCACGGCTGGTGCTGTTCTCGACGGCATGGGCGGCGACGCTGCCGGAGAACATGGGGGAGGAGCCGGTCCCGGCGCCCGGGCCGGCGGTCATCAACAACCGCATCATCCACCGCCCCGGCCTTCGCCCCTGGCAGGCCGCTGCCGCCGTCGCCGCGGGAGCGGTTGGTGCGCTGAGCCTTTCCCGGTGGCGGCAGCGGTAGCCGTCAGTGCTGCGGGCGCCGGTTGAGCGCCCGGGCGCCCATGATGAGGCTGAACACGATCACACTGCCGATCACGCCCACGCCGACCCGCACCGGCATCGCGTCAGCATCGGGCAGCACGGCGTCAGCCATGGTGGTCGTCGTCGCGGAGTCGGGGCCGGGTTCCGGCGCGACGAGCGCCGGGTCGGGTTCGATCAACGTCCCCACCTTGGTGCCGGGCGCAGTGGCGAATCCGTAGTCGAGCAGCCGTACCGCTTGCTCCCACGGCGCGATCGGTTGGCGGGTTCCGCGCAGCAACACCGCGATCAGCCGGCGGCCGTCGCGTTCGGCCGCGCCGACGTAGGTCTGGCCCGCATCGTCGGTGAAGCCGGTCTTGCCGCCCAGCGCCCCGGGATAGTTGGCGAGTAGCTTGTTGTCGTTCTCGATCGGGTAGCTCGACCCGTCACGGCCGGGAAAGGTGAAATCGCGGGTGGCCACGATGTTCGCGAACACCGGGTTCTTCCAGGCGTATCGGTAGAACAGGCCCAGGTCGTACACCGAGGTGCTCATGCCGGGGCCGTCGAGTCCGGACGGGGTGGCGATACGGGTGTCGCGCGCGCCCAGTTGCCCGGCGAGCACGTTCAGCTTGTTCAGCGTGGTCTGCATGCCGCCCATCTGCATGGCCAGCGCGTGCGCCGCGTCGTTGCCGGAGTACATCAGCAGCCCGTGCAACAGGTCGTTGATGGAGTAGAAGCCGCCTTCGCCGACCCCCACCTTGGTGCCCTCCTGGGCCGCGTCGTCGGCGGTGCCCGGCACCACTTTGTGCAACGGCAGATCGCGCAGTGCCTGCGCCGCGGTGGCGACCTTGATGACGCTGGCTGGCCGGTGCCGGCCATGCGGGTCGCGGGCGGCGATGACGTCACCGGTGTCGAGGTCGGCGACCAGCCATGCCTCCGCCGAGACCTCCTCGGGGACCGGTGGGGTGCCCGGGGCGGTGATGATGCCGCAGCCGGACAGCGCGTCGCCGCCCATCGGTTTGGCGGGCACAGGCAGCGGAGCCGGCGGATCACCGAACTCAGGCACCTCCGACAAGTCGACCGCCGGCGGTGTCGTCTCGCGGTAGGGGCAGATGTTGGGGTCGACCGCGGGATCGGCCGCCGCGCCCGGGGCCATCACCAGCATCCCGGCCATGACCAGCGCCGACGCGCGCACGCAGAAGTTCCGTAGGGTCGCCATCGTGAGCGCAGATTAAGCGATGCGGGCCGCCGGATCGGTGCGCCACGCGGTGACGGGTGTGATCAGTGTTGCAATTGTGACTCGCCCTCTGCGTTCAGACTGCGGCCACGGCGGGGTCCTCTCGCACTTTGCCGCCAGGAGTGCAGTCTCAACGCCGGGCCGTGACCGTCGTCGGCCGAACTAGGGTGGTGCCAACGCCGCGTCACGCTAAGGACCCCATGTTCATCCTTGTTCTCGGCTCGATTCTCGGGCTGATGCATCTCTATGTCTGGAAGCGGACGGTCAAGGACACGACCTCGCCCGGCCGGACGAGAGTTCTGCTGTCGGCGGCTCTGGTGCTGCTGCTGGCGCTGTTGATCTCTGCGCTCGTGCTGCCCCGGACACTCGGGGTGACCCACACCGGATGGGTGGCCTGGCCGGGATACCTGTGGTTCGGCGTGGTGGTGTACCTGTTCCTGCTGCTGCTCGCGGTCGAGCCGGTGCGGCTGGTGCTGTGGCTGGCTCGTCGGCGCCGACGCACCGACCCACCGGCGGCGGCGCCGGCCGTGGATCGCCGGGTGTTTCTGGCCCGCACCACCGCCGCGGCAGCGGGAGTCGCGGCCGTCGGGTTGGTCGGAGTCGGCGCCACCACCGCGCTGCGGCGCCCCGATCTACTTCGCGTTCCGGTCCGCCTGCGACGTCTCGACCCTGCGCTGGACGGCTTCCGCATCGCGGTGGTGTCCGACATCCATCTGGGACCGCTGCGCGGACGAGCACACACCGAACGGATCGTGTCGATGATCAACGCGACCGAACCCGACCTGGTGGCCGTCGTCGGCGATCTGGTCGACGGGACGGTGGCCGAGCTCGGCTCCGCCGCACAACCCCTACAGGACCTGGTCTCACGCGAAGGAACGTTCTTCGTGACAGGCAATCACGAGTACTTCGTCGAGGACACCGCAGAGTGGTTGACCGAACTCGAACGATTCGGGATGAACGTACTACGCAACGAGAGCACCCGGATCCGTCGCGGCAGCGGTGGTTTCGTCCTCGCCGGGGTGAACGATCCTGCCGGCGAGTCGGATTCAGCCGGGCCGGACTACGAACGGGCGCTGGCCGGTGCGACCCCCGACCAACCCACGATCTTGTTGGCGCACCAACCGGTCCAGGTGCAGCAGGTGGCGCAGCGGGGCGTCGACCTCCAGCTCTCCGGTCACACCCACGGCGGTCAGATGTGGCCGTTCCACTACGCGGTCGAGCTGGCCCAGCCCGCGTTGGCCGGGTTGTCCGAGGTGGACGGGACGCAGCTGTATGTCACCCGCGGAGCAGGCTTCTGGGGACCACCCGTCCGTATCGGGGCACCGCCGGACATCAGCGTGTTGACATTGCGCAGCGACAGCGTTTAGCTCCCGACCGGGCGGGGCAATTCTTATCGAGTTCACGGCAAACGACAACGGAAATACTCAGGTCACCTGGGCAAGCTGATTGTATTCAGCCTCAGTGGAAGGGCTCTGAACATGATGACGACCATGACGACGCAGACCGCCGCCACACCTGTTGTCCACCTGGAATCACACCCGGCCTGGCTTGCCTCGCGACGGCGTGCCCGCGAACGAGACGAGGCCATGCGCCGACACCCGTCCTACCAGTCGAGGTCAGAACTGCCGCCTGCTCGACTGCACAGCGTGTAGCCACACCGCGACGCAAAGGGGCACCCCGGATTCGGGGTGCCCCTTCGTCGTCTGGTGGTCCGGCGGCCTCGTGGTCGAGTCTCCGCTCAGCGGGCCCCTGTCTGATTATCCGCTCAGCAGGCCCCTGCCTGATTATCCGCTCAGCGGATGTCGACGTAGTAGACCTGGCCGGTGACGACGTCCTGGCGGTTGTC
>MDTD01050941.1_pt1 | contig 36920 bp, 21 predicted proteins | sample 811221 | NCBI WGS metagenome assembly MDTD01 (sample SAMN05326646, study PRJNA326480) | marine metagenome | isolation source: seawater | place: Pacific Ocean: South West | collected 2011
AAGGGGCTTTGCACGTCATACGATCGCCTTGAAGGCTGCCCTATGAGTCCGACGCGCTACCAACTACGCCACCCCGGCCTGTTCCGTGGGTGAGCCATTCCCTCTTTGAACAAATCGGAAGAACGGTCCGAGAAGAATCCATCAAACCTGAACAAAAATCAACCGTAGTGTTCTAACACTTGCTCGGTTCCGCTTTGGTTATGGTGGACCTCAAAACGGCCATGGCGGCGGCTCAGGCCGAGCGCATGAAGCGTGATGGGGCCAAGAATGCCGAGAAAAAGAAACGACGCTCGGGCGCCGACCTCGGCATTGAACCGTTTGACCCCGTGAAGTACCACGGCAAGGAACGAGCCGACACCGCATCGATGTGGTTGGTCATCGCCTACGCCTTCATCGTCACGATGATGATGCGTTACGCCCTGATGCCTTCCACCACCCTCGACAAGACGGATGTGCTCTACATTCTTCCGTTGACCATGCTCATTCTCATCCCCCAACTTCACCGAATGGTCATGCCTGAGAGTTTCAAGGAGCACTACACCAAAGGGACCTGGTTCCGGGCGTTTTTCCTCTACACCTTCACCTTCCTCTCGCTCTCCTTCCTGGTGGTAAACCCCCCCTTTGGCGACATCGTAGCGCCGCAACTCGCCGATGAGTGGGGTGTGGTGATTGAACACGACGGAAGCTACACGTATGCCGACAAGGTCAGCGGTGTTGAAAATCAGTGGACGCTCGAGAGCGGTGAGTACATTCAGGGTGGCGCGTGGGTCTTGTTTGGCCTCGCCGACAACGTTGACCACACCGGGGCAAACGTCACCGTTCTCCATCAGTTCCAAAACACCGATACGGTGATTGAATCAAACGCTTCGTTCTGGGATGAACACGGCACGGACATTCGTACATGGCGTACAGCTGAAAACAAATCAGCGCCCATTCTTCTCCCCCACGCCGACCTTGACATGCCCTTTGCCATCTTCCTCGGCGAGGGTTTGGCCGTTGGCGAGCACACCATCGTGGTGGACATTTTGGAGCAAGGCAACCCGTGGGAAAACACCCGTACCTACACGTGGACGTTCTCGGTGAACCCGCCCCCTGCTTCAGCAGAGTAGGTCGGCGTGTTGCTCCACAATTTCATTGAGGACGCGGTCAATGCGTGCCTTGTCATGAAGTTCCCGTGAAATTCTGCGCTCGAGTTTTCTTCTCCGGGCGCGCACAAGCGGAGCAAAAACGGTCCAGCAAAGGGCGTTTTCCACGTGTAAGAGGACTTGGGTCATGGTGTGGGGTTGACGCTTCCATACTGGTTGATTTTGCCCACCCCTGTGGGAAAACTGAAAGTGAATCAAGCCTGAAGGTGTTGGACGATTTGAGCGGTCAAGGCGTCGAGTTGAATTTGTTCTCCGCCACCTTCCACGAGGCGATAATCGATTTCAGCCATCCACTCGGTCAACGCCAATTTTGACTGCTCATCAAGGAAATCAGCGCTGTACAATTCTCGGTGCAATTGGTTCACAAAGTCGGTACCGGCCAGCCCAAACTGGTCCAGCAGTTCTCGGAGTCTTCGCCGTGCGACGTGAAACCCATCATCTCGACAAGCCATCAGGTATTGGTGGAGGGCTTCGGGCGGGGCGGTTGCTGAAGTTTCGTAGACCAATTCTCTGCCCACCGTGGTGTTGAGGGCGGCGGCGACCTGAAGGGCGGTCAACGCCTTGCGCAGGTCGCCTTGTGAGATGCGTGTCAAGGCTTCCACTGCACCGTCTTCAAGTGTTAATCCCTCAAATTCAGCAACGTGGGTCACTTGGGAAGCGACGTCGGCGTCTGAGAGCGGCCGGAAACGAAACACAGCACAGCGTGATTGAATGGGTTCGATGATTTTGGAGGAATAATTGCATGATAGAATGAATCGGCAGGTCTCAGCGTACTGTTCCATGATACGGCGAAGAGCACCTTGGGCATCGTTGGTCAGCGCATCAGCTTCGTCGAGAAAGATGATTTTGAAGGCCGCCCCGCCATAGGGCTGGGTTCGGGCGAATTGCTTCACCTTGGTGCGAATGCTCTCCAATTTTCGCTCGTCTGAAGCGTTCATCTCGAGAAGGTTCTGGCGAAAATCCTCGCCGAAAATATCCTTTGTCAGGGCCATGGCCGCCGTTGTTTTTCCAGTGCCGGGCGGTCCCGCAAAGAGCAGGTGAGGGAAATTCTTGTTGCCAGCGTAGGTTCCCAGCCGTTGAACGACGGCCGCCTGACCTTTGATCTGGGCCACCGATTGGGGGCGGTGTTTCTCAACCCAGAGTTCGCTCATACCCTTGCGTCTCGTTGACGAGCCTCCTTCAACATTCGCATGGCAAGCGACCATGGTTCCCTCTTGAAATTCAGTGATATGATTTGGGCCTCGCAATCCGTAAGAGGGAAAAGTCCCTATAATGGGGAGTGGTGTAAGGGATGAGTCCCATGCGTAGCGTACGAATCCTTCGTCCCCAAGCCACCGCGCTTTTGCTCGTTTTGATGTTTATCTTCGCTGACCTTTCCCTGCCTCAAACCATGGAAGGTTGGTCTGAGTTGGAAGATGAAAACACCGTGCAGCGGGCCGTTTCCTACCATTCAGCGAACGCTGATACCTACATCTCGGCCGCCTCTCCGTCGTCGACCTTCAACACCTCGGTCTCAGGGACCCTTGCTGACGGTGTTGGCCAAGCGTCCAGATTGTTGCTTCGATTCCCGATGAACTTCACATCAAGCGACACGGTTCACGAGGCCAGCGTTGCTCTGCAGTGCACAACCGATGTTCTTGGGCCTGCCGAATTGACGGCCTATGTGGCAACAATGGATCGTTTGTGGAACGGTTCGCACGCCTCTTGGGTGGCCTATGACAACGGCCAACTGTGGTCGACGGCAGGTGCTGAAGGCGCAGCTGACCGTGGCGAATGGGAGCCTCCCACCACGCTAACGGGCAACGGAACCTTGACCCTGAACGTCACCGCTCTGGCGCAGGATGCTGCGAAGAGCAACGCGGGCAACCTCTCGCTTGTCGTCTCGTCGTTTGGTGCCAGTTATGATTGCGGCATGTCCGAAGCACTGAGCGCCTCCAACCGCCCTCAACTCACGATGGACACCACGAACAACACCGCTGCGACCAGCGGTGCAACCGTTTCCACCGACCTTCCTGTGGAGGACGGTGCGCCTTGGATGAAAGCGGATTTCCTGCTCCAAGCCGTCACCACGCCAACCCTCTCCTACGACCAGAACACCGGAACGGACGTTGAGATTCAATTGAGCAATGACGCCGATTGGCGCTCTGAAAGCGACGAAGCATGGCACTTCTCGACGTTGTGGTCCACCTTCGCTTCAACGGGCACATCCGGCGCTTATGACCTCCCTTCTTCCCTCGCCTTGGTGAACGGAACCACGATGCACATGCGCATTCGAGCCGTTGACAGCAACGACCAGTGGGGTCCTTGGGACAGCACCAGTTTCATGCTCCCAACGCACAATGTGGTGGATAACGGGGACGGCACCGCCACCATGACCTTCGGCCCCACCGATACCGGTCTGGAATCGAATTTCCTTCAGGACGCCACCGTCAGTGAGACCAGCAAAACGATCACGTACGGCGACGCCTCCACCCTCGAGGCCAGCATGACGTCAAGCAAAGAACGCTTGATTCACTTCAGGGCCTCGTTGAATCAACTCGGACTGCACGACAACTTGACCATCGTGAACGCTGAGATGAAGTTGACGCGCTCCTCCTACACCGGCGACCCGATGATCTCGATTCACGGTATGGAAGAATCTGGCCTTTGGACCGAGGACGGCATCACCTGGAACCGGATGTCCACCAACGGCTTCTCTTGGTACGATGGGGGTCGTTCTAACGGCACGGCTGCCTTCGCTCTCGCTGACGGCAATCAAACCAGTTCCAGCTTTACCTTCGACCTCGACCACGCGGTCCAAAACTACCTTGATGGGGGCGACGATGCACCGTTGGACATGCTGATTGCGGTCCGTGGTAAGTACGAATCCTACACCAACGGTGAAGGGATTCAATTCCATTCGGCTGAAGCCTCGAACCCCAGCGATACCCCGTCGTTCTCGCTCACCTACGAGTGGGGCAGCGGCACGCCGCCCACTTCGGTCAACCTGACCGCACCTGCCGAGGGCTTGGCCATTTGGAATCAAACCGGCCACAACCTCTCCGGCAACACGCAGCCATCGTTGAATTGGACGAGCCCTTCCACCGGCGATGACATCCTGTTTGAACTGGCCACCGACGAGGACTTCCGTCTGCGTGAATTGCGCGTTGACACTCGTGTTGACAGCGATTTCAGTCCCTCCGACGGCACCCTTCCGATGACCGGGGCCAAGACCCTCGAAGTCGGCAACATGTACTTCTGGCGCATGGCCACAGTGGACAGCGACGACCACTACGGTGAATGGGTCAGCTCCAGTTTCCTCGTTTCCTCCGCTGAAAGCACATGGTTGGGTGGCGACCGCCACGAGTTCAGAATGAAGCACGGCAACGGTTCGCAAGACAATCAATACCCTGCCTGCATGGACACCTACATCGACAGCGCTGCATCAACCGACAACTTTGACGGCGACTCGGAGATGACCATTGATTACAACCCGTCGGGCGGCGAAATCACCGCCCTTCTGGGATGTAACCTCGTGTCCAATTTGTTGCCCAACGGCTACGCTGTGGAATCTGCCCACTTGTCAATGACCTTGACATCCACGACCTTTGGCAGCCCGACCATCGCCGTTTGGGAGAGCAGTGAACACGATTGGAACGCCGAGGACGCCACGTGGGCAAGTTATGACGGTTCCAACGCGTGGGACACCGCCGGTGCAAAGGGTGCCGAACGTGGCTCTCTTCTGGACAGCGTGAGCGTGGGCAACTCCTTCTTTGAAGGAGACAGCGTGGAATGGAACGTCACTCTTGCGGTTCAAAACGCCATGCGCGAAGACCGCCGAGTGGACTTCATCGCAGGCATGTTGGGTGCAGGTTCCGGCGGCGCTCGAACCGCTTATTTCAGCACGGCCGAAGATTCCATGGCGAATCGCCCTGAACTCTCCTTTGTTTACGTCCCTGGTTCGGATGCTTTGCCCTCCGACCCAGCGCCATCCCTCCCACTCAACGGTTCGTGGTCCATCGGAGCCGGCGTTGATTTGACGCCCATCGCCCAACCCGAACTGGTTTGGAACTTCGCTGGTTCAATGGCGCTGGCCGGCTACATCGTCCAACTCGACACCCAAAGTGACTTCTCATCGGTCAACAGCCTCACCTACACCTCTTGGAACGATGCAGGTTTTGATGTGACCAACACCTCCTTTACGTTGCAGTCCGACCTTGACGATGGGAAAACATGGTATTGGCGGGTACGTGCCGTATCAGCGACCAACCAAATTGGAAACTGGTCGTCTTCCTATCATTTCCAACTTCCTGACTTGAACACGGTGGTCTTCAATTCCACCAAGGCTTCCGTTGAACTGCGACACCATGGCGCACTTCCCCACTTGAATACGCCTCACTTGGTTGACACCTATGTCATCGAGAACGGTTCGGGCTCCGATGACACCCATGAAAACGCCACGACACTTCGTGTCGGTGAGCAGTCCACGGGCTACCAATCCGCTGCTCTCATTCGAATTCCGCTCGCTGAAGTCCCACAACCCTCGGGCGCACGCGTCACCGGGGCGGAGTTGAGTTTGTTTGCAGAATACGGTTCGCCAGAGGATGAGCCCGTCGCTATCCGTCCCGTTCTCCAACCTTGGACGACTTCGGCCAACGCCACCACGTACGACGGCACCAACACCTGGTCTGAGCGTGGCGGTCGCGACATCGGTGTTGACGTCGGCAGCTATGTTGATCTCGTTGACAGTGTGGAAGATGATTGGATGGATTTCGATGTCACCGAGGCTGTTCAAGGTGCACTTGCCAACAGCCAGAATTTTGTCTCGTTGATGGTTTACACCTCTTCACAGACCACGGATGAAATCATCTTCACCTCCACTGAGGGCAGCGCCAGCGAGCGCCCCTACCTCACGCTGACATGGGAAGACGGAACCGTCGCAACCCCGACCGTGAGCGGCGTGAACAGCGCGCCGACCAGCGGTTCCATCGTTTGGGACGCGGCCTCCCATGCACTCCAAGCCGACCGTTCCCCGACCTTCTCATGGACCTACAGCGGGGCGACCGCAGTTTCTGACTGGCGAGTCTTCATCCAAACCGATGCTAACGACGACATGGCGGGCTTGTTCACGTACGATTCACGCACCACCCCCTCAGACTTTGACACCACCAACCTGACCTTTACGCCCTCATCAGATTTGACGTTCGCTCAGGAGATTCGCTGGATGGTTCAACCCATCAACAACGGTATGCTTGGTCCCCGAAGTGCATCCACAAGTTTCTACCTGCCAAACGATGTCGGTCAGGAAATCAACAGCACCCATGCCAACCTCTCCATCCAGGAAGGGTCGATTGTAGCGTCGCTCTCCTATCCGAGCGTCACCCAAGACACCTACCTTGACACGGGCTCCATCTACACCAACCGCGGTTCATCCTCAAGTCTTTATGTCGGTCGCAGCCAAGTGTCCACGAGCAACCCCAACCTCCGCTCAATGTCGCTCATGAACATGAATTTCAGTGCCCTTCCAATGCCCGGGACCTACGAAGTGGTGAACGCCAGTTTGGAATTCACCGTGGTGAACGCCTACCAGTCCACGCTCATTGCGGTCTCGGAGATGACCTCCCAATGGAGCGAATCCTCGGTTTACGCCTACCCAGCGGGCAACACCTCATCGTGGGCTCAAACGGGTGGATTCACCATAAGAGACTCCGATATCCCATTCAACGCAGCGCAATGGGTCAACGAGACCGGCACCGCCGCGTTTAACGTTACAGCCTATGTTCAGCACGCTTTGAAGAACAACATGGCGGAACTGGACATCGTGCTCTTCCCCGTTGAACTCGAAACCGGCGTAGACGGGCGCGTTCAATTTGCCTCAAGCGAAGCCTCGAACATCGACGTTCGGCCACGCCTCAACCTGACCTATCGCATCGTCGAGGCATGGGTGCCATCGCAACCCACCGGACTCACACCCCCGGACGGCATCACCCTCTGGAACACTTCCACGCCTCGTCCGTCGGGGCTCAACAGCACTGATTTCACCTTCAACCTCACCTACAGCAACCACACCCAAATCGCAGCATGTGGCGGTGGCGATCCTTTGTTCCTCAACGAAGAAATCACCACCTGTTGGACGCACGACGAAATCATGGCGGGACTCTACGGCAACGACACGTTCGACTTCCTCAACAACACGTACAGCAATACCAACCTCTCCAAGGGGGATTTCTGGATCTACTGGCGCGTTAGAGCCGACCAGGGCGACCGCATCGGCGAGTGGTCCTCCGTCAACAAGTATCGCGTTCCTGAAGATCAGGGCAGCGATGACGGCAACGGGAATCACACGCTGAACCTGTCTCGTGGCTCGATCTTTGACTACACGGGTCAATTGCCGATGGTGGAGGACGTTGAAATTGATTCCAACGCAACGGTGAACCGAGGCGGTTCCAACACCATGGTCCTCGGCGTCAACGGTTTGGGCACGGGACAAAGTCGCATTCTCATGGAATTCGACCTCAGCAACATCCCATGGCCCTCTGCGATGACCCCCACGCAAATGATGCTGCGAATGTACCAGCCCGGCGTTTCGGGAACATCGTCAACCACGATTGCAGCTTACGCTTGCAGTGGTTTTACCGAATCCAGTGTTGTGTGGGCCACGGCCCCAACCTGTTCAACCACCGAAATCACCCGTTCAACCCTGACCTTGAACAACCCCTTCGGATGGGTGGAATGGGATTTGACCAGCTTGGCACAAAGCAACATCGCCAACGGCAACACCACCATGACGTTCATGCTGGCGATGATTGGAAGCACAGGGTCCTCCCACAGTTTCTACTCCTCCGAACATTCGGACGACGCCTATCACCCCCACCTGGTGCTGGATTACGTTGACAACGTCAACGGCATTGTTCCTCCCGGACAGCCCATGCTGACCTCGCCTGCGGACGGCCAAGTGCTCTACGCCGAGGCTGACGGTTTGCTCACCCCCTCGACCCAACCCGTCTTGACATGGACGCCGGTGAGCGGTGCAACGGGGTACATTGTCACCATCGCAAACGAGAGCGGTGTGTACAAATTCCGCTCGTGGGAAGATTCTGAAATCACCAACACCACCTTCCGATTCTCGGACAACTTGACCAAGGGGCAACTCTTCTCCTGGTGGGTTCAAGGCGTGAATCAGTCCATCCCAGGCCCCTCCTCTTCGCGCTGGAGTTTCGCCGTCGGCGACCCCGACCACACCTTCAACAACGATTACACCTACACCTACCGCTTCCAAACCGGCAGTGAAATCGCCGCCTTTGGCCACACCAACGTGCAAGACACGGCCGTCTACAGCGAATATGCGAACACCAATTTTGCCGGTGAGCAGACCATCAGTGCGGGAACCTTCTGTGGCACCCTCTACGGTGACGAATGCCGCATCAATGTGGCCTTGAACGCTGGTCAAGTGCCGTTCGCACAATATCAGCAAGTGCATTCTGCTTCGCTTGGAATGTACGTTGAATCGTGGACTTCGGCTCAGGGAGCAACATCGGTTGCGTTCAACGTCCACCCCATCACCAATGCTAATTGGGGCGCTGCCTCTGCCACCTGGAACGGCACCACAGCAGGCGGAACATGGGGTGCTCCCGGTATGCAGGCGGGCGTGGATTATGGCGACGCCGTATCGACAACCGTGGTGAATGTTGACACCACAGGATGGGTTTGGTTCGATGTCAGCACCGCTGGCATGACCATCTCCAACCAGCAGGCTTGGGTCATCATTGGAACGCCCAATAACAACGGCTATGCCCATGCAACGTTCTACTCCGGTACGGCAACCAACGTCAACTACAGGCCGCAAATCCTGTTCAACACGACCAACATCACCAGCGTGGCCATCAGTACATCTGGCGGCACAACAACCACCGATGCAGATACTGCTGTGAACTTCAACTCCGTGGCGTACGACCATCTCTCCATGGTTCAATCCCCGCCGATGACGTGGTCGTCCTCTTCCGGAAACATCGGGAGCAACGGGTTGTTCACGCCAAACACGGCTGGTGTCACGACCATCACCTCCTGCTTCGGTCTGGTCTGCGGCCATCAAAACATCACGGTCACGCCCGGTGCCGCAACTGAACTCGTTGTAACGCCGCTCTCGGCGACCATCACGGCTGACGAGACCTTGACTATCACGGCCAACATGGTTGACCAGCACGGCAATATGGTGCCCGGCGAGCCGATCACCTATACCCCGACCAACGGTAGCATGAGCGCTGTTGTGCCCAACATCTTCCAGCCTTACGCTGTCGGTTCACACGTTGTCCGTGTGGCTCACAACGTGCCTTCGGGTGAGTTTGTGGATGTGGCGGTTACGGTCGAAGCCGGTGTTCCATCTTACTTCGTATTGGGTGGATGCGAAGGCACGGTGCCTGCCGGCGTATGGTGCGACATCAGCATCGATTTGTACGACCAGTTCGGCAACGCTTTGGACATCGCCGACGCTGGAGACCTGACATGGAGCACCACCAACGGAAACTACTCGGAAATTGACCAGAAGTACTTCCCAGACCATGTCGGCGTTTGGTGGTTGAATCTCACATCTGCTTCAGGAGCCATGGACGAACTCCAAATCACCGTTGGACACGGCGCTATCGATTACCTTGAACTGAACGCCTCTTCGACGTCCATCACTGCTGATGACCGCGTTTACATCAACACCACGCGGGTTGACGTGCGCGGAAATCGTTTGACCGTCGTTTTGCCAGCCGATAATTGGACGAAGACATCGGACGGGCAGTTGACGCCCGGTGCGCCAGCCACATGGGACCCGGTGAAGACCGGATCCAAGATTCTTGAAGCACGGTATGAGACCGAATTGACGCAAATTGTCATCGATGTTTCTCGTGGCCAAACCCAAACGCTCCGCATTACGGTGGATGATGAGATTGCCACCTGGCAACACTTTGACATCACGGCTGACGATACGCTGGAAGCGAAGATCTTCGCCATCGATGCCAAAGGCAATCAGTGGGCGGTTCCAGAATCCAACTGGTCGCTTGACCACCCGACCATCAGCGATGCTTCGAATTTCCTTGAGGTCTTGACCGGCGACGCCACCACCTTCACACCCTACTACGCCTCTGATTTGCCATACACGCTAACGGCAACCTACAGTGACGAAAACACCGACCTCAGCGTCTCCATCAACATCACCGTCGACCACGGTATGCTCAACACCGTCACCATCGAAGCTGTGGCCAACGACCCACTTCGTTCAACGGGTGCTCTCATTGAGGTGACCTCAGATTTCGCGGTTGACTTCACTTCGGAACTCTTTGACACGGACAACAACCGAATCTCCTCGGACGAATTGACTTGGCTTGAGGTCAACGTAGCAACCGGCGATGTTCAGGACATCACGACGCAGTTGTTGCTTGATGGCATGCGCTGGGAAGCGACCACGGTCGGTGAATGGCGAATTGATGCCTACAGCATCAGCGGAACGGGCTTCAACATCTCGGATAGTGTCTCCATCACGGTGCTGCACGGTGAAGCTGTCACGGTGGCAGCAGACCTCTCGACCACCAGCCCGACCGCTGGTGACCGAGTTGACATTCAAGTGACGGGAACGGACGCTGATGGGAACCAATTCCCGCAAGACGTGGAATGGACCGAAGACGGAGCAAGCGTTCCAACCTTGAGCATCATCACCTCATCGGAGGGAACCTACACCTACGATGCCGAAGTGGCTGGCGTCCACACGCTCCAATACAGCGTGGGCGGTGCTGTTTCAACCGCTGAAATTACGGTTTCAGCTCAGAACACTGTGGCCCGCTTGGAGGTCAACCTCTCAACCGATAGCCTTGAGCAACTTGCTAGCCTTGAGGTCGCCATCCGAGCCTTCGACGCCTTTGACAACGAGATCCCCGTTCCAGGCAGTGTCCAGGTTGAATCCACAGGTCGTGGAACATCGTCGATGACCTCCTCCGACCTTTGGACCGTCACCACGCTTGACGATGGACCGCAAACCATCACGGTCAGTGTTGGCGCCGTTCGCGTCAACGAAGAAATAACCGTCATCGGCAACTTCCAAGGCTTCTTTGAAGCAGGTGGAACACTGTACTATGTTGGTGCTGGTTTGCTTGCACTCGTGGCCATCGTTCTCTTGGTGCTCGGTGTCATGTTCATGCGAAACAGCGGCGGCAGCGACGACTGGGACGATGACGACTACGACGATGACGACGATGACGAACGCCCCTCTGGTCCAACCGGCCCTGCGCCAGGTCCAACAGGTCCTGCTCCCGGCCCAACCGGCCCCGCTCCCGGTCCATCCGGTCCTGCACCCGGTCCATCTGGTCCACCACCCGAAGAAGCACCTGCCGAGGATGAGGAGGTCGAGGAGGAACTCGAAACCACCTTTGACGAAGACGGCGTGGAATGGTGGGAAGACGAAGACGGTACCTGGTGGTACCGTAATCCTGGCGAGGAAGAGTGGCAAGAGTACACGGATTGAGGACGTGGTAGAATGAATTTCCCGAAAACGTGCGTTGCTCTCGTTGCGCTCGTTCTCCTGGGGACGCTGTCCACGAACGTACCGACCCTCTTGGACGAGAAGCCCGTTATTCAGCGTACAGGGACAGCCGACAGGGTCGTCATCGATGACCCACCTGCCTCCATGTCCGCTGATGAAGTCGTCTCGTTTGAAGCCCTGATTTACGACCCTGTCAACAACCTCGTTTCAGGTGAAATCAGTTGGTCGACAAGTAACGGCAGCATCACGGAAGACGGTTTGTTCTATCCATGGTCCGCCGGTTTGGTGGAAATCATCGCCGAGCACGATGGCCTTCGGGGATACCACAACATCACGGTTGAAGCCGGCGTCCCCACCTCGATTGAAATCACTCGCCTCAACGTAGGTGTTCTCGAATCAACGACGATGACCGCTGACCTGCTCGACGCCAGAGGCAACCGTATGCCTGGCGCAGCGTCCATGGTTTGGGACATCAATGGCGAATACATCGGCCACGGGCAACCCACATGGGCAGCAGAGTCCATCGGAGATTACGATGTCCGAGTGAGGTACAACCAGTTGGAAACACGTGCTACCATCACGGTCGCAGCAGGTGCGCCTCACGAATTTGTTTTCGATGACCCGCTGATGGTTCGTGCAGGAACCATCGAAAAAATCACGCCACATCTTGTCGATATCAACGGCTATGAAATGCCGTTGTCCACGGTGGGTTCCCTGGCTTGGTTCGCCGAAAACGGCTCGTTTAACGCACAGGGGGAATACCTCGCGACCAACACCGGTGATTGGCTCATCACCGTGTCCGCTGGAAACATCACGGGCAGCACCACGCTTCATGTGATTCCGGGTGATGCTGTTGCATCGGAACTGATGGTGGTTGACACACCAGAGATGTTCATGGCAGGCGAATCCTACGAGTTGGTGTTTGAACGCCGCGATGCCAACGGCTACATCGGCTTTGTCTCACCCTCCATCCATGCTCTCACGGCTTCTTCTGGTGGCTTGTCGGTTGACGACGATGCACGGGTGTTTTGGAATCCTTCAGCCACTGGGCCTGCGGTCATTACCGGTGTTGACGGTACCGTGAGCAGTTCATTGACACTCGATGTGGAGCACGGCCGAGCGATTGACATCGGCTTCCAAATTACACCACGGGAACCCGCCGCTGGCGATCAAGTCGTTCTTGAACTCATGGCGGAGGATGTGAAAGGAAACCGCTGGGTTGTGGACGGGACCATCGCCATGACCATGGGAGATGAAGCCGAGTTGACACCGGACCCTTCCTTTGTTTTGCTTCAAGCACAGCGTGCAATATCGTGGCGGTTTGATGGAAGCTGGTTTGACAACACGACGGGGGCCATGTTTGCCACCGATGCCGCGTTTGATGTTCGTCCAGGTCGCCTCGCCTTCATCAATTTGGACGGTGAAGGAAGTCAAGTTCCTGCCGACGGTGAGTTGGCTCTCAATCCAGCGTTTTTTGATGCTTATGGAAACGAACTCGGCGATGTTGCACTCAATTGGACATTGGACGGCAAGGACATCACGCTTGACATGCTGTTGAACGACGGACGTTGGACGGCCACCACCGTCGGAGGTCATGAGCTTCGGGTCAACGCTGACGGTGTGTTTGCAACGGTTCGCTTGACGGTGGTCACCGGAGATGCGCACGCACTTGTCACCGATGCCGATGAGGGCTTGGTCGTCAACGCTGGCCTGCCCCACGACCTTTTCATACAGGTGGTCGATATTCACGGCAACATCGCCGAGTCCACGTCGGTTACCACGATGCTCAATGCTTCGCTTGGAGAGTTGGACGTTTCTCCCACGGGCCTTGGTTATTGGCAATTCACCGGCAAGAAGGTGGGTTCTTACGAATTAATTCTCGAAGATGAGGGTGCCTCACACACCATTCCATTAACGATTGAGGCAGGCGCGCCCATTCGGATTCAGGCTTCGATGAGCCGAGACTCCATCGCTGAGGGCGATGTTGTGTTGATGAACGCCTTTGCAACCGACGCCTATGGAAACACGCTCAGCATTCCCAAAGAAAACACCAGCGTTACCTGCACGTCAGGGCCCGCCTCCTTTGTGACCAACGGCACCTGGGAAGTTGACATCGAAAACGGTGGAACCGACCGCTCTTGCACCATTCGGTGGAGTGGCCTGCTCGCACAAACGTTCTACGATGTTGATGATGTTCTTCTGGGAGGTGCAGTGGGTTCAACCAACACCGCCATGACCATGGCTGCGGTTCTTCTCTTCCTGCTCTTGGCCGTCTTGGTCACGCTGACCCGAAAGGCTGCAGAGGCAGCCCAGGCCTCCGAGGATGAATGGATGGAAGAGACCTTTGATGAAGATGAGGACGACGAGGAGGAAGAGGTTGGTCATTCATCAGAAGTGGTTGACGACACCCCGCTTCACGAGCGCCACGGCTTGACGCTTGAATCGATGAAAGCGCTCGCTGAAGAGGCAGGAAAGGTCGGCGTCATGCAGGCTACGCCCTCGACCGTTCAAGGACAAACTGGCTGGTATGTCGATGTTTCAGAAGAACTGCAGTATTGGGAAGTAACCTCCGATGGCGAATGGATTCGTCATGAGTAAGCCCCTTGCCAATCTTCACAGAGGTTCATATTGGATGACCCTGTAGGGCTTCGTGATAACATGGGAGTGCAAGAACTGATTGAACGCCTTAACGAAGCCCTGGGATGGGAACTCCGTGCCGTCAACATGTACGCTCACTATGCCGCTAACATTCAGGGGATTAACCGCCTGCAACTCGACCCAATGTTCACCGGAGAGGCCACGGAATCACTCGCTCACGCCGATGTTGTCCGTCGAGCCATCGTCAAATTGGGTGGTGTTCCTGTGACGGAGCGAAATCCCCACCCCATCGTCCACACCACCGAGTACAAAGCGATGCTTGAACGCTCATTGGAGACCGAAACGAAGGCTGCCGAAGTGTATTCGAACATCATTCAACTCGTGGAAAAGGCAGGCGACCAAGAGATGTACGACGCCATCGAGCAAATCTATCTTGCAGAGCTTCGCAGTCTAGAGGACCTACGTCTCATTCTGGCTTGACTGGTGAGAAATCAACCGTCGTTCGTGACGGGTGTTGACCGGTTGCTTACTCGCTTTCCTCACTCACGGTGCTGTCTCGGCCAAGGAAGGTGCTGAGCGGGGTTGGCCCATCTCTTGGCTGAACATTCTTCCGCCCGTATGCATACCATGCAATGAGGCCGAGAACGATCGCTCCTGCACCACCGAAGAGGGCCTTCTTGCCCATCAAGACGAGCATGAACATCCCGGCGATTGTGCCGTAAATCTGGGGTAGCGGGTACAATGGCGAACGGTATGGTGGATTCCACTCGTGTTTTGGACCGGCTCGGCGCAATACGACCACCGTGAGGTTGAGGACGATGAAGACCATGAGGATGAATCCAGAGGCGAGCTCTGCAATGACGTGAACGTCAAAGGAATAGATTGAGACAGCCATGAGCAGCCCCGTGAGTAAAATGGGCCAGTGCGGCGTCTTGTAGCGCTCGTTGAGTTCTCCAAGTGAAGCGGGAAGAACACCGTCTTTGGCCATGGCATAAATGAAGCGCGATGAGGAGAGAACACCAGCAAGTGCCATGGATGCCATGGCGATGATGGCCACCAAGGAGGCGATCAACACAACGGCTGTTCCAGCAACCGATTGGGCGAAGACCGTAATTGGGTTCTCAACGGCGTGGCCGTCAACCATGTGCCATCCCGGATCCATCGTAGCGACCATGATGTAGGCGACGGTGGCGTAGAGCAAGGTGGCGATGACCAAGGATTGAATCATGCCTCGAGGGAGGTTCGTTTCAGGGTCCATCACCTCGCCACCGATGGCGCCGACCTTGATGGCTCCCGAGTATGCTACGAACACGAGTGCTGCTGCGGTTCCCATTTGGATGCTCACTGGATTGAAGTCCTCAACGGGCCGGCCGAAATCCATGTCGCCCGAGGCCAAGGCCATGATGCACAGCACGACGACCATGGCCATCGCACCCGTGACGATGGGAATCTGAACTTTCTTGATGGCCTTGACACCTGTCAAGTTTACGAGGAGAATAAAGGCGAGCAAGACCATGGCGATGGCGTTTGAATTGATGTCTTCGATACCGTAGTGGTCGGTGATGACCTTCATGTAGGCTGCAAAACCAACCAAGGCGAACGCAGATTTCAACATGAAGGATGCAAAGAGGCCAAGGCCACTGATGGTGCCGACGAGGTGGCCATAGGTGCGTTCGGCGTAAACATAGAATCCGCCGGACTGAGGCATGGCACTGGCCAATTCAGCCTTTGAGAACGCGCTGGCGATGACCACGCTGCCGGCAAGGAGGAAGGCAAACCACATTCCCGGGCCCACCACTTCCTGTGCAAATGCAGGGAGGAGGAAAATCCCTGAACCCAACATGGAGGACAGCGAAAGAATCACCAACGTCTTGAGTCCGATGGAGCGGGCCAGTTCAACTGTTTTTTCAACAACCATAGTAATTCCCCGATTTCCGGTAGCCGATTGGCTTACATCCCCTTCTAACTGAAGGCTGTCCTTGAACTCTTGTCCGTTTACGGTTCTGTCTCGCCGAATTCCGGAATTATTCCGGCATGTGGACGATGACCTTCATCTCGACAGCAATGGGGGTTGGTAGAGCGTCAATAGCGAGGGTTGTTCGCGTGGGTCCGACCTTTCCAAGCGTTTCAGCCCACACCTCATTGTAGCCAGCAAAGTCTCGTTTCATGTCCACGAGGAAGGTGGTGACATCAACCACTTGGTCCATGGTAGCGCCTGCTTCCTCGACAATTCGCTTCACGTTGTTGACAACCGCATGTGTTTGGGCTTTGATGTCATACTCGAGCGGCTCCCCGTTTTCATCGTGGATGGGCCCTCCGGGAATGGCGTTGGTACCAGGCTGACGAGGCCCCACGCCGGAGAGGAAGAGCATGTCGCCAACCTTGCGGGCATGAGGATAAGCGCCCACTGGTTTTGGCGCAGCATTGGTGTTCACCGAACCTTTGGCCTCCGTCGGGTCCCAAAGTGCAGGGCCGCTGTCGCTTGCCCTTGCATCATCTGTTGCATCGACGCCAGCGTCGGTGTTTTGGATTGCGTCCGTCTGGCTCTCCTCTGCACCTTCCAACACACCGCGTTCGCCGTGGAAGTATTCCACGTCGTCCTCGTCGTATTCTTTGTCGCCCACGCCGGTCGATGTTGGGTCGATGTGAACCACGGCACCACCGGCGCCGTGAATCGCTTCGTAAGCGAGGATGCGTCCGGTCAAATCGTTTCGATTCCCGTTCATGGCGGAAAGCCACCACATCGGTTTGAACGCCACCACCTTTTGCACTCGGATTTGTCGGTGAATGGTTCGTGAGAGTTGACCCACATCCTCGAGGCGACCTTGTTCAAGGAATTCCAGAATCTTCCTGTTCCACTCATCGTCCTTGAGCGAGTGGATCTTATCCTCCTCAGGCTGGATAAAGTCAGTGAACATTCGGTTGGACAGCGACATGGCGGTGATGGCGACGGCACGACGACCTTGGGCCTTGATGACGTCCAAGCAGGATTTGGCCAGCACCGTGGTCTCGCTTCGGTTGGCGTACATGTTTGACGAGACGATGACGGCGGGAATGCTGTTGTCCGGGTTCAGCAGGGTCAAGGCCACGACCGAACCGACGTCGATGGGGAATCCTTTGTAGTTCACACATCGGCTCTGCAGGCCTCGTTGTTTGTTGGCTTCGTTCCAGGCATGGGCGAAGTCTGCATCGATGTTGAAGGAGTAAGGGATGGACCCGAGGTCGTGAAAATCGTGGTCGACCATGACCCATTCGGGGTTCGGGTCGGCCTGAATCTGATGGCCAATAATGGAGGGCCAAGTGGTGGAGTAGATGATGAGCAAATCTGCGTCGAGGTCTTGAATGGTTTGAGCGGCCCCGTCAAAAGCATCACGTAAGCGGCGCCACCCTGGATTTTGGTCGGGCGCCAACACCGTGTGGGGGTGAACGGGGACGACGTAGGACGCCACGATTTCGCCTTGGCTCATTCGTCGTTCACCTCGTGTGCATAACACGGCCATTCAACCACAGCGTTACCGGTGCCAATAATGGTCCCGTAGCCGTGGAGAATGGCGGGGTAATCGGGCACATCGAGGGTGGACAGCAACCAAGAGAGCCCGCCCCCGTCGCTCTCGGCGATGGCTTGTTCGGTGAATTCCGGCATCTCATCGAGGATGCGTTGTGCTTGACCGCTTCGCATGTAATCGATCATTCGCATGTCCCACAGGTGCATGGCGTGGCTGGTGATGTGCTCTTTGCTCATGTCTTCGGGCACTTCGGATTCGGTCGTGAAGTGTCGGTGTGAGAGTGAATTGCTGGCGAGGACAACGACTCTTTTTCCACTGGCCTCAATGGCTTTTCGGGTGACTCTGCCCAGTTCGATCATGATTTCCTGCATCACTTCAACCGAATAGTACGCCGTTGAACGGTTGCTTGAAATGACCACGAGCGGCTTGTCCCAGTCAGGGTTGAACAAGTGGCCGGTGGTGATGGTGCCGTAATCGACTCGGAAGTCTGGATTTTCCATCATCTTCACCGGAAGGCCCGCTTTGGCTGCCTCGTCGTGAATCGCTTGCGCCAATTCAACATCGACGTTCATGTCGTAGTGGTAGCGGAAGAGGTTGGGGAAGATGGGGTCAACCGATAGGCCCTCAAAATGGGGGAGGCCAAGGAAATGGGTGCCAACATAGGTTTGCCAGTGTGGGGAAAGAAGGACGATGGCGTCGTAATCGTGCTCGGAAAGTGAGGCTCGGAGTCGTTCGTATCCCCAACGCAGTTGTTCCCAGCCACCTTCCGCAACGGGTTCGTTTTGGGGCGGGTTTTCTGCGTAAACAAGATGCGGTGGATGCGGAGCTATGCATCCGGCTACAATCTGGCCCTTGCCCATGCTCAACGGATTGCGCCGAGGTTTAATTCATCATCGGCATCACCTGTTGCGTTTCAAACACGAAGCCATAAACAACCCGTCGCTGTGGAAGGGCCATGGGAGAACCAACTCTGGAGGATACGGCTCCGGAGGAATCGGCTCAGACAAGCGTTCAGATTCAACAACCGATGTCGGCCACATGGGCGGAAACGTGGGTGAATGTGGTCTTTCCCACGCTGTTCGGGATGGCAGCAGGTGCGTTATGGCAAGCCTTCATTTCACCGCAATTGACCTACGGTCTGCCCAATCCACCCCAAGGTGGTTTGCTGATCATGATGCTCTTCTCCCCCCTGCTCCACCGCTGGCTTACGCCTCATCCTCAATCGATGTGGCTCGATTACCTCGGTGGTATCGCAGCCCTCGGCCTCCCGTTGATGTTTGTTTGGTCCACCGGGATGGGTGGTTTTGTGTGCGGCGGGTACCTCACGGTCGTGCTTTGGATTTGGGTCAGCACTTCGTGGTGGCGATTTCATCTTCCTCCGTTCCGATTGGCCATTTGGCACACCATGGGCGTCAACATCGGTGCCTTAGGCGGCTCGTTGCTCTATCACAGCCTGATGATGTGATCACGAGGTGTACGATTCCTCGTCGTTGGGGAAATCCCCTGAACGCACATCAGCGCAATAGCCCTTGATGGCCCCGTCAATTTCTTCGGCGAGGTTCAGGTATCGGCGAAGGAAGCGTGGTGAGAAATCCATCGTGATGCCCAAGAGGTCGTGAAGGACGAGCACTTGACCGTCCACATCAGGTCCAGCACCGATGCCGATGGTGGGAATGCTCAATGCGGCCGAAACACGCTTGGCGAGGTCCCGAGGAATTTTTTCAAGCACGATGGCAAAGCAGCCAGCGGCTTCGAGCACTTTGGCGTCGGCGATCAACTTCTCAGCTTCTTCCTCTTCCTTGGCTCGTACAGAGTAGGTCCCAAACTTGTAGATGGACTGAGGTGTCAAGCCCAAATGACCCATGACGGGGATGCCAGCGGTTAGGATACGCTCCACGGACTCCACGATTTCGGCTCCACCTTCCAATTTCACAGCGTGTCCGCTTGACTCCTTCATGATGCGAATGGCGGAATCAAGGGCTTGACGAGAATTGCCTTGGTAGGTGCCAAACGGCATGTCAACCACCAACAGGGCGCGGTCAACGGCTCGCTCAACACACTGGGCATGGTAGATCATGTGGTCGAGGGTCATCGGTACCGTGGTGACTTGACCAGCCATAACGTTCGATGCGGAATCACCGACGAGAATGACATCAACACCTGCTTGGTCGACAAGGCGAGCCAGCGAGTAGTCGTAAGCGGTGAGCATGGTGATTTTCTCGCCTGCACGCTTCATTTCTTGCAGCGTATGGGTGGTCACCTTCCGTGCTTCGCTGTAGACGGACATGGACCTTCCACCGCCCGTCGTGTTTTCAATTCGTCGCCTTCGTTCATTCTGCCTCGTCAACGAAGCCGAAAACATGGGTCTGGAGTTCGTGCAAAGCCTCGGCAGCACTGGAGCAGGCAAGCAGTTGTTGGCGTGCTTCAAGGTCGTTGAGACACAGGGCTGCGATGTTGTAAATCGACTCTTTCCGCTCGTTGATTTGCTCTTCACAAATGGATTCAACCCACCCGTCCAAAACGGTGGCGTCGACGTTCATGCCTCGTCCGGCACGGTGGACGATGTTGCTGGTGAGGCTGCGAAGGTAGGCTTGGTCCTCTTCGCCCAGTTCGCCGACCTCCTCCAAATACGTCACCTTCGCCGAGATGTACAACTTGCTATGGGTCGCGTCTTCTGGGAGATGTTGCAGCAGCGTATCCACATCGGGCGCCAAACCCTCCTCGACAAGAGCGGCCATGCTGGGGTCAGAAAACGGTGGCAGTGCCGGCTCAATGACCTCCTCGATGAAAAATCGTCGACCGCCGGTGATGGTGATGAAGTGGTTCACTCCCCTCGTTTCGTGGTTGAGGATGATGGCTTCGCAACCATGTCTTCGTGGGCCGTCCCATCCGTTGGCCGGTTCAAAGGGGTCGTTCATGACGAGGCCAAACGGTCGCTCGTCCAGAATGCATGTGTCCAACATTTGGCGATAGCGTGGTTCAAAGACACGTAATTCCTGCAACTCCCCCGGAAAAAGCACCATGGGCAGGACGAAGAGTGGGAGCGTTTCATCGTCCATGCCCAAACCTCCCTTCGGAAGCATTTGAACATGTGTTCTCAAGGTTGCTGGACGCAGATGTTGGTCAATTCGGAAAAGAAGTTGAGCGACCATGTGCCGCCTTCCCGTCCAACGCCCGATTGTTTGACACCACCAAAGGGCGTTCTCAGATCCCGGTTCAACCAGGTGTTGACCCACACAATACCGGTGTCCATGCGTTGAGCAAAGGCGTGCCCACGTTCGGTGTCAGCGGTCCACACCGAGCCCGCCAAACCGTACTGGGTGGCGTTGGCCATGTCAATGGCCTCTTGCTCGGAGTTAAAGGAATGAAGAGTTACGACGGGGCCAAAGATTTCCTCGGTTGCGGTACGAGCGGTGTAACTGAGTCCTTCGATGACGGTTGGTCGCAAAAACGCACCTTCGGATGGTACGTCGTCCACCGGGCTTTCGGCCGCTGTTCCACCCGTCAGCACCACGCCTCCTTCTTGGCGTCCCAGTTCGATGTAGGACTCAACTTTGGTTTGGTGGTCTTTGGAGATCACGGAACCCATGACGGTAGCTTCCAAGGTTGGGTCGCCCACGCGAATGGTGTTGACTGCTTCAACAAACATGGCCTTGAATCGGTCGTAGATGGAGGCGTCGACCAGAACACGAGAGCCGCATAAGCAGACTTGGCCGGAATTGGTAAACGACGCTCGAACGATACCGTCCATCACGTCTTCGAGTGGTGCATCGTCGAGGACGATGGTGGCGTTTTTGCCTCCCAACTCCAAGGAGAGTTTCTTGAACATCGGTGCGGCGGTGGCGGCGACGATTTTGCCGGTCGCCGTTCCACCGGTGAACGAAATACCACGAATTTCTGGATGCTCAACAATGGCCTGACCAACTTCAGGGCCCAAGCCGTGGACAAGGTTGAACACACCTTTCGGGAAGTTGATGCTGGTCAGGATTTTTGCCAGGTGATTGGCCGTCATTGGGGTCAATTCCGAAGGTTTAGCCACGATGGTGTTGCCCATCAACAAGGCGGGTGCGACCTTCCACGTGAGCAGGTAGAGCGGAAGATTCCATGGCGTGATGAGGCCCACACATCCAATAGGGGAGCGGTGGACATGGTTGACAGCACCGTGGTCAGCAAAGGTTGGCTCGGTGTGGCTCTTTCCAAAATCTGCGAAAAATCGGAAATTGGATACAGAACGGGCGGCGTCCACCCTTCGTGCAAGGGAAATCGGTTTTCCCGTGTCCATGCTCTCAAGTTGAGCGATCGTTTCGGCCTCTTCCTCCAAGGCATCAGCAATTCGATGAAGCCACGTGATGCGTTCTTCCATGGTGGTGGCCGACCACGATGGTGTTGCCTCATGGGCGGCTGCCGTGGCCAATTCCACATCATCGGCGGAAGAACGTGGGAGCGTGGTGATGGGTTGACCGTTGGCAGGGTTGACCGTTTCCATCGTTCGTCCTGATGTTGAGGGAAGAAATTCGCCGTTGATGTAATTCAAAATCGGCTCCATCAACTCACCTCGTGATCGAAGTGCCATCGGTCTTGGTCGGGGTCCCATTCGTCCCATGTTGGAACCGTTTCAAGGACATCAAGGTAGTGTTCTGGTACGATACCAGGAACAATGAAGGCCTTCTGACGGTGAAGAGGGTAGGGGTTTCGCAAATTGATGCCGAGGACACCCAGCAGGGCCCGAGTTACATACCAGGTTGCTTGTGAATTCCATCCGTGGGCGATTTTCACCACGATGCCGAGGCCCTTCGGGTAGTCGGGATGCTCAATGGCCATGCCGATCAATCCATCAGCGCCTTCTTTGGCGATGACGCGTCCCTCGCCGGCTTTGAGTACGGTGGAATCGAGACGATTGAAGCCACCCACGAGGTCAGGATGGCGGACCATGGCCTCCCAAATCCAGTCGTCGTCCTTGTCGCGGACCAAACCAGCATAGATTTGAGCCAACTCAGAAACGGTGTTTGAGACCGTGGGCAAGCCGCACCCGTCCTTGGCGATGCGGAGCGGTTCCCACTCCGGGCCGAGGTAGGTTCGCAACTGTTCCATGTAGGCGTGGAAGACTTCGTGGGTTGGCAGGGTGTAGCCAGCACGGTTCCATCCTTTCATCCGGCAGCCTCGCAAAATCGCTGCGTGTTCACCCGAGCAGGTGTGGAACCACCGTCGCGGCCGGCGGACCTGACGTCCGAACTGGATCAACGGGACATCCAGCGGCGTGAGCATCAATGGCCACTCGGATTCGCTCAGCAGAGATTGGGCGGCCGCCACGTGTTCGGTATCCCCGTTGTGCGAGGCCACAGCGATGGCTTTCTGCTCCCACGAGCAATCCTCCAACTCTTCTGTGAAGGCTTTGAGCATGAAGGGTTTCATCATCGAGCGGCCGTAGCAGAGGACGTTTCCTCCGAAGGAATGGATGACTTCGTCTCCGTGAGCCCACGCCACAGCGCCGTGAATCGTTGTTTCGGACACGCCGTTGCGGCGGTAATCCACCAGTGGTTCCCAATCCACGTCCCGTCCTGTTGGGATGCCTTCCACCTTTTCGCCGAGTGGGGAGGTTGGGTACATCGCTGAACCCGGTTTGCCAGGCTGGACCGCAGAAAAGGTATCGTGATGAATGCCCATCTTCATGCCTCCCTCAACATGGCTTCTACACGAGGCACGACCTGTTCCATGTACGCCGTCATGTTTCGACACACTCGGTCGCTGTCGTGGTTGAAGAAATCAAACCACGCCATGATGCGGTCTTCGGGATGGAATCGCCCCACCATCTGTTTGGCCACCTCCTCAACGTTTCCAATCAGCGCATTGTTGGCCGCCTTCGAGACTTTGTCGGGGTCGATGGTACCTTCCAAGGCGTTCCAATAGGCGCTCAGTGCCCGGTCTGCTTCGATGTGTGCAGCAGCACTTTGTTCCTCGGGCGAAAGGCCGTCCTCTGCGTTCAAGAAGACAAAACTGGTTCGAGGCATATCGCTTCTTTTCCACGCCCCACCATCGGTGTGGTAGACCTCTCGCATGCGCTCGTGGGTTGCATCAATCACCTCGGGCGAGGTGATGGAGAGGTTGAACACCTTGACAGGGAGGATGGTGTTGACGAAGGTCTGTGCCCGAGGGTCGTGCGTGCCAGCGACCAGTTTCAACAGGGAACGACGGAAGTCCGAAGGGATGATTTTGAGGTCTTCAAACACGTACCTTGACGGGATCTTGATCTCTTCCGGTCGACCATCAAGCGCCTCAAATTCAACAGCAGCGTCCTGGACGGCCTCCCAGTCTTCGTCGCTTCTGAAGTTGGCTCGGGTGAGGACGGTGGGGCGAATCATGGTGGAATTGATGACGTCACCTCGCAACAAACGGAGGAAAATTTCGGCAGCTTCCATGAAGATTTGACCTCGCAAAGCGGGCCACGCCGCTTCCTCGATGGCGTTTCGGGGCACGACGCCGTACGGGCGCGCCATGAACTCGAAGCGACCGGCAGAAAAACCGACGTGGAGGCATCGTTGTTCGTTTTCGTCAAGGCCGTGCAAGCTCAAGACGTTCGCCACGCGTTCGGCCTGTGCGATGGGGCCACCTGAAGCGAGAATAGAAACGACGGCACTGCCGATCTCGATGTTGCTGGTTCGCCGAAAGGACTCCAAGGCAAGTTGTGGGAAGTCGGTGCAAAGGCCGACTTCACCCTTCCAGTGCGGCACGACAGGCCGCTGGTTGGATTTCTGGGTCTCTGTGGAAAGATGGGCTTGAGCAATCCAGCCAACGCCAAAGCCCAAGCGGTCAGCACACGCCAGTTGTTGGAAATAATTTCTCAACATCGTGGCTTCGGTTGGAATATGCCCGTCTTCGTCGGGCGTTTGGGAGATGGAGAAGAAGATATCATGCTCCATGCACACTCACCGTCTACCCCACACCGCCATGGCTCATAATGAGTGTGGCACACTAGGCTTCGCCATTGTCTGGCTGCGGCTGGCCTTTGATATCGGTTAAATCGCTGATGCGCTGGCGAAGTTGTGCGGGTGCTGGGACATCGAGTGCGATGAATTCGTGAAGGGCGTCGGAGAGGACCAGCATGGCAGTTTGGTAGTCTTCTCTGATTTCAGCCAAATCAGCAAGGCCCCACCGTGCGACCAGTTGACCTGAGAGGCTTCCAAGACCCTTGGCTCGCTCCAGCGATTGTTCAAACAGGTCTTGTGCGGTGGTGAACTCGCCGATGGTCGCTTGGCAGTGGGCCAAATCAGCGAGAACTTCCATCTGCCCCTCCTCATCCTTGAGCGTCATGAGCAACTCCAAGCGTTCGGTGCCAACGGCAATGGCGGTCTCTTCGTCGTGCTGTCGCTTGGCGACGGCCATGAGCAAGGCCATGCCGTAGGAGAGCCCCTGTTTGTCTTCGATGACATGGCGTAGGCGCAGAGCGTGTTGCGCGGTGGCTCGTGCTTCGTCGAGTTTCCCTTCAGCCATGTAGAGCAGTGCGACGTAGTGATTGACCGCCGCCGTCAAGCCTTTTGCGTCCTCGATGTGCTCGGCTTCTTCGGCCAGCCGAAGAAAACTCTCCAAACTCGCTTCCATCACCTTGAGTGCCTCAAATTTGGCCCATCCACGTTCTTCATCGTTCTTGGCCACCTTGCTGGCGTGTTCCAAGAGTTGTTCCACCAATTCCTGGTCTTTGACTTCCTGTGCGAGCGGGATGAGATGGAGTGCAAGTGAAGTATTGATGTGGTCCATGGACCCGCCGTCGGTCAACATCCCGAGCACTTGGGCTGCCATTTCTGGAGAGACTTCTGCATCCATGCGGCCACCTCAAATTGAGCGGAGTCGTCCGCCGTCCACGGCCAAACTCACGCCGCGAATGCCGCCTGAAGCAGGGAGGCAGAGGTAGGTGATGGCACTGGCCGTCTCGAGGGGGTCGATGAGTCGGCCAATGGGCACCTGGTTCAACCAGCCTTCACGAACCGCCTGAGCGGACTTCCCCGTGCGTTCTTGGATGGAGGCCGACAAATTACCGAGTCGTTCTGTGTCGGTGAATCCAGGAAGAACGTTGTTGATGGTGATGCAGGGGGCGAGTTCGTTGGACATGGATTTCGCCCACGAGGCCATGGCTCCCCGAAGAGTGTTTGAAAGACCGATGTTGGGAATGGGTTCCTTGACCGAGGTGGAAATGATTTGCACGATACGGCCGTAGCCTTCGGATTCCATGGCTGGTGATGCGGCTTTGACCAAGGTGTGGGCGGCGTGGAGGTGCCGTCGGAACGGGGCCTCAAAGTCAGACACTTCGTTGTTCAGCAGCGGTCCGCCGGGAGGTCCGCCTGCGTTGTTGATGAGAATGTGAACCGGACCCAACGTTTCAACGGCTGATGCAAAGGCCGAATCGATGCTGTCCGTTTCTTCCAAATCGAGCATCAAAGCTTGGTGGCGACCGGAACCGATGCGCCCCAATTCTTCGCAAAGTGCCGTCAGCGCCGCTCCGTTTCGTGCACAGACCGTCACGTCAGCTCCGGCTTTTGCGAGCATTTTTGCAGTGGCTTCACCGATACCTTGGCTCGCACCGCAGACAAAGGCGTGCTTGCCTTCAAGGGCGGTTGAAACAAACGGGTAGTCGTTGCCGAGGAGGTCCATGGCCCGTGGACATCGCCCTAGGTCATAGGCCTTGGGATGGAGCCAAAAGCAGGAGGTTACCGTCGGGCGTGGTTGTTGGTGTCACAACCAGTCGAGGATGGTGTTGAGTTGCACCAGCCAATCGTCGGAGGCCACATCGATGATGTCGTAGTGATTGCCGGGAAGCCAAACTTTCTGCACGTCAGCGCCCTTGGCCTTCATCACCCTCGCATATGTTTCGGACTGTTCAACGGGCACATCTTCGTCCTCTTCGCCGTGGAACAGCAGCACGCTCGTGGTCGGTGGGTGGTCGACGGGATTGAGTTGCCGCCAGAGCGTTTCGTTGGCTTCGGGTGCACAACCAATCCAGCGCCGTACGGCATCGCCCTCATCCGATAGGCGGGCGTGGTCAGCACCAATGAGGTCCGATAAGGGGGCTTGAGCAATGGCCAACCAAGGTCTTCGCTCGGCCTTCGCGCTCATCAACAACGCAAGTTGGCCCCCCGCCGAGTGTCCCATCACCATGGAGCGGGCGATGTCGATGCCGGGAAGGAGGGCGAGTTGACCCCACGCTCTGAGCACATCAGAAAGGGTGTCCATCCAAACGCCTTCATCACCCGGTGCCCAGCGCTTGAATTCGATGTTCCAAGCAGCCACACCGGCTTCCGCCAAGTCTTCAGCGATGGGTTGCATCAACTCAAGCGTGTACTGCTGCTTCCAAAACCCACCGTGAATGAGCATGATGCAGGGGATGCCCTCGTCTTTTTGGAACGGTGAGGGGTCATCGGGCATGTAAAGGTCAGCGTACTGCCACGCCTCGGCCCCCCACTGCATTCGGTCGACGGCCATGCCTCAAACAGAGGACATGAGGCTATCATGCTTGTGTCGTATCGTGGGAAAGGGCTTACAAACCCCGATGCATAGCAAACTCGTGCAACGTTTGGTTTGGGTCATCCTCTTCGTGTTGATGGCCCCGCTTTTGCCCGTTTCAGGCGCCATTGACGCACGTTCCACCGTTGTTTCGCTTGAAATCCCACGGCATGATTGGACCTCCCAAGAGGTGGTGGAGGTTGACCTCCGACTGCGCAATGCGCCTTACAACGAAGTGATGCGAGCAGAGTGGGTGTTGTCCGATGGGTCGGGAACCGTTGACAACGGGACGCTTTTGTTCACGGCTACGGGAACTTTTACCGTTGTTGACCTCAACCTCTCCATGTTCTATCGTGGTGAACATTTCCACGAGGTCAGTGTCGTGGTCTACGACAGCACGGACGTTGTTCTTGGAAGTGCGGAGATCCATTTTGTTGTTTTCCGACAGGTGAAGATGGGAACTGCAGGCTCCTTGCTTGCTTTCGGTGATTCCTTGTCCGACATGGGGAATGCGAAAGCCTCGATTCTCAACACACCCGATGTGCCGCCTTACTGGCAAGGGCGTTTTTCCAACGGGGAGGTCTGGTTGGGCGGCCTGTACGATGCCTACGGTTTGACCAGCAGCATCGGCTCTGGCATAGCGACCAGCGGGGCGAACCGAGCCTTTGGTGGAGCGCAAACCGGTTCGGGCTACGCCTATTTGCTCATTCCAAACGTTGGCACGCAAATTTCCAGTTATTTGGCCAATGTCCAAGCCACGATACCGAGCAACGCCGTGGTCAGCCTCTGGGCCGGCGGTAACGACTTCCTCTACGGGACGGCCAACGCCGATACCATTGCCACCAACATGGAAGCACACATTCGCCAACTGGCCGGTGCGGGTGCTCGTACCTTGGTGGTTCCAAACTTACCGCCGCTGGAGGACACGCCGGAAATTCAAAGCCGCTCATCCTCCCAACAAACAACGATACGAAACGAGGTCATTGATTACAACAACCAACTCGCCAACATCATCATCAGTCTTCGAGCTGAACTCGGCATCACCATCCACACCGTAGATGCATGGACCATTTTTGGTGATATCACGGCCAACAAGGAAGCCCTCGGCCTGACCAATGTTCAGGACGCAGCCTGTTCGGGGGGAACCACGCTCTTGCCACTTCCCATTTGCAACAGCGGCAGCAGCATCGCTGCAAACGTTGACGAGTACATCTTTTTCGACAAGGCCCACCCCACGTCCGTGATGCACGATGTCATCGCACGGTATGCCATTGAAGCCGTGGGCACAGCCGATACGGACGGCGACGGCGTTGTGGACACGGTCGACCAATGCCCCTGGACCCAAACCGACCAGCAAGCCAACACGCAGGGTTGTTCCTATGAGCAACTTGACGACGACGGAGACGGGGTGTTGAACGGCGTGGACGAATGCCAAGGAACGGCCAACGGCGAGAGCGTTGACGAGCGAGGCTGTTCGGCTGCGCAGCGCGATTCAGACGGCGATGGTCTTAGCGATTTGACGGACCCCTGCCCGTTCAGTCCCAACTTGAACGACCACGACGGCGATGGATGTTCGGATGTGGAGGACGACGACGATGATAACGATGGGGTGTTGGATGGTGATGACGTCTGCTCTCAGGGATGGATTGGTCCTCATGAGGCTGATTTGGACGGCGATGGCTGCCATGACGCTGAGGACGACGATATCGACGGCGACGGTCTGTCAAACGCCGATGAAACGACGGCCGGGTCCGACCAGCGAGACGAAGACACGGACGACGATACGTGGCTGGATGGCGAGGACGCCTTCCCCGTCGATCCAACGGAATGGAAGGACACCGACCGTGATGGCTGCGGTGATAACAGCGATGCCTTCCCCTTTGACCCGAGTGAATGCAGCGACGCCGACGAGGACGGCGTGGGCGATAACGCCGATGTCTTTCCAACCGACGAAGATGAGTGGACCGACCTTGATGGCGACGGCGTCGGCGATAACGGTGATGCGTGTCCGCTCGAAGCAGGTCGTTCCCTCTACCCGATGGGCTGTCCTGACCGAGACGGCGACGGTTACGCCAACACCAACGATGATTTCCCCTCCGACCCTACGGAATGGGTTGATACAGACGCCGATGGCTACGGCGATAACACCGATTTATTTCCAAACGACGCCACTGACTGGGCCGACCGAGACAACGATTCCTACGGAGATAACCGGGACGCTTTCCCGTTTGATGCCAGTGAATGGAACGACACCGACGGCGAAGGTGTGGGGGATAACCAGGACCGCTTCCCCAACGATGCCAGCGAATGGAACGACACCGACGACGATGGATGCGGCGACAACAGCGATGTCTTCCCATTGAACCCTGACGAATGCTTGGACACCGACCTTGACGGCGTGGGCGATAACGCCGACGCCTTCCCCAATGACGCCACCGAAACGCTGGATTCTGACGGTGATGGGCTCGGGGACAACGCGGATGCTTTCCCCACTGACAGTGGGGCAAAATACGACGCTGATGGCGATGGCGTCGCCGATGCCTACGACGCCTTTCCCAACAGCGGGACCTTTTCATCGTGGTTGGGCGTGGTTTTGTGGCTCCTGATTTTGGTCGGTGCATGCGCTGGTGGCGCCGTTGCCTACCGGCGAAGGACGGAGGGAGGACTTGGGTTTGCACCTTCAGCGTTTGAAGAAGCGATGTTTGTCGTGCCCGAGAACCGACCGACCCAACCCCCCGTCTTTTCCTCGCCGGCGACAGCCCCACCACTCCCTCCTCCTCAACCAACAGAACCTGCGCATTTGCCCACACCCGCTGAATCCCTGCAACCAACTGCATCAGATTGGGGGGCTCAACTCCAGGCAACGGCTGAACCGAGCGAACCCTCGTCTCTTGGCGCGAATGCGGATGTTCCCGTCGACCTTTCTGCTCTCCAACCAACGCCCACGGCTGTTGAGGATGTGCCCGTTGTTGAGTCCGATGACACCTCCGGTTGGACGGGCCTTGACACGGATTGGGGTGCGTGAAGTGTTGGAAAAGCGACGAGCTTTGCTTGCCTTCCTCCTGGTTGGGCTAGCTCCCACCGCTTCGATTCTGGCCTCGTTTGGTACAGGTGAAGGTTTGGTTGGACAACTCGTTTGGTTGCTCTCCAAGGCTTGGATGCTTGGCCTGCCATTGTGGTGGCATCTGAGCGTGGACCGAAAATCATGGTCGTGGTCGCCGGTTCGAAACGGTGGCTATGGCGCAGCGACCGCCATCGGACTCGTCTTTGCCGTCGTCATGGTGCTGGCATGGTTGTTCATCGGCGAGTCGCGCCTAGACCAGCAAACATTCCGAGCGACGCTCGAACCCTTTGGCTTGACCGATGTCAACACCTACATTGCCGCCGCCGTGTTCTGGACGGTTGGAAATTCGGTGTTAGAGGAATACGTGTTCCGTTGGTTCCTCGTCGAGAAAGGCGAGGTTGTTTTTGGCCCGGGCTGGCCGACCATTTTCGCATCTGCTCTCATGTTCGTTGTCCACCATTTCTTTGCCCTGTGGTTCCTCGGATTTTCGCTCACGGCGAACCTTTTGGCTTGCCTCGGTCTTTTCGTTGGGGGCGCCGCCTTCAGTTGGCTCTACGTGCGTTATCGGAGCATTTGGATTCCCTACATCACCCACGCCATCTGCGACGTGGTGGTCTTTGGCGTCGGGTACTTTCTGCTCTTCGGATGATGGATGCCACGTGCTCAAGGGCAATATCGGCGAAGGTCGCGGGGGAAGAGGACCGTTTCACGGACGTTCTTCGCTCCTGTCAACTTCATCAAAATGCGCTCAACACCAAGGCCCCAACCAGCGTGTGGAGGCACACCGTGGCGGAAACCAGCGACATAAAATTCGAATTCCTCGGGGTCCAAATCCATGTTGCGGAGGTTTTCCACCAACACATCAATGCGATGTTCTCGCTGACCGCCAGAGGTCATTTCGTCCCTTCCGAAGTTGAGGTCAAAGCCACGTGAGAGTTGTTCACCCGTGCTTCCAATTTCACCTTCAATTTGGTGGATGTAAAACGGCTTGAGGGACATGGGCCAACGCGGAAGGAAGTAGAATTGTGGGAGGTCTTGAGCCAAGAGGTCGGAGTTCTCTGCGTCGATGTCGTCGCCCCACTCAATGCTGCCGCCTTTCTCCTTGATGATGCGGATGGCGTCGTCGTACTCCACCCGAGGGAAGGGCAGTTCTGGGACGATGACCTCGACCAACTCTTCACCTTGCTCGGCACGGAAAGCGTTGATGGTGTCGATATGGTCCTGCGACTCTTCATCCTCGGCGACCGATTTCCAGATGTGGTGGAGCATGCGTTCAAGCACGCCCATCACGTCGTCGTCGTTGGCCCAAGAACATTCAATATCGAAGGAAATAAATTCCGCCAGGTGGCGATAGGTGTCGCTCTTTTCTGCTCGGAAGGCAGGACCGATTTCGAAGACCCGCTCGAGGCCGCCGCTCATGCACAGTTGCTTGAACAATTGAGGGGATTGGTTCAGGAAGGCTGGGCGGTCAAAGTATTGCATGGGAAACAGGTCAGCGCCGCCTTCGGTGGCGGTGGCGACGATCTTTGGCGTATGCGTTTCGACAAAGCCCTCGGTGATGAGGTGCTCTCGACCGTACTGCAGGACTTTGCCTCGCAGCCGGAACATGGCGTTCACGTGAGCTCTTCGGAGGTCGAGGAACCGGTTGTCAAGGCGGGTGTCAAGTTCCACATTGACGTTGTCGGTAACGCCCAACGGGAGGGGTGCCTCGGCTCGTGCGATGACATTGACCGAAGTGGCCAAGACTTCGTAGGCTGGCGGGGGGGTTGGTTCACCTTCTTTCACCTTGGGAGGGCGCTTGAGAGCCACGGTGCCGGTGAATTGGAGGGTTGACTCTCGGGTCATTCGCTGAACCGTGTCAAGGGCTTCTTCCCCGATGTTGTCCGCCTTGAGGAAGACCTGCGTTTTGCCAGTTCCGTCGCGAAGGTCGACGAAACAAATCGCTCCTTTGCCCCGGTTGGCTTCCATGAATCCGATAACAGTGACGTCTTTTCCAACGAGGTCGGCGCCCTGTGCTTGCAATTCGCCGAGGGTGTGTGTTCGGTAAGCGGTTGGAACCCAAGTGGTCATGTCGTTGGGGTTGAGGCACAGAACATGAACCATTCGCTGAGGGCACTAGGTTGAATCCAAAGCCAAAGAAGAAGGAGTCGGGTTGCCCGAAGTCTCTTGAACAGTGTCGTTTTGGTAATGCCATGTCCAGCCGACCTGCCCGTGCGGTTGCTTGTGTCCTCGTTTTGCTCATGATGAGCATGTCTCCGCTGGTCGGCTCGGCGTCAGCCGATGAGCCCATTCTTCTCAGCACGGATGTGCAACATGTGGTATTGACGCCTGGGCAAAGCACCAACATCACGCTCACGGTGGGAAATAACGGGACCAGCATTGAATCCTACAACCTCAGTGTTTACACCGGTGCGCTCGCCTCATACTGGAACATCCTTCCCGTGGAGGCAACCGTGGACAACGTCTTCCCCACCTGGTCAAAGAACACCACCATCGTCGTTCGCCTTGACGAGGGTGCGACGGTGGCTGACAGCGGGTCGTTCACCATCAACGTCAGCGAACCGGATTCCGGTGATTTCACCCACTTGGATGTGCTCGTCTCGGTCGCTCCAGCCTATCACCCGTCCTTGGCGACCGTCGGCTCACCGCTGGTTCACATGGCCACAGGTGAGAGCATCGATGTGAGTTTCACGGCTCACAACCTCGGGACGGTCACCGATACCTTCCTACTGGATGTTGAGGTTCAACCTGACCTTGCCGCATGGTGGGCCAACCACACCAACGGCTCCTCCGGGAATTCCTCCGGAAACTCCAGCGATAACGGCACCGGAAACAACGGTACGACCAACACCACCACACCTTCAGTGTCCGTCATGATGATGGGGAACAGTTACACCGGTGCCAACAATTTGGCGTCGGTTGTAGAGGACGTCATGGATGCTGACGGCTACAACGCCACGGTTCAGTCGGTCACCGCAGGGGGAATGAGACTCCCCCAACACTGGCAAAACGTGAACACTTCCGGAAATCAATGGAACACCACGCTCAGAGGCTCAAACTGGGATTACGTCATCCTTCAAGACCAAAGCCAAGTGCCTTCCTTCCCGACCACGAATTCGATGTGGCAGCAGAGCAAGAATGCTGTTGTGAACTTGAGCAACGCCATCGAAGATGAAGGTGGCCAGACCATGTTGTTCATGACATGGGGTTACCGAAACGGCGACAGCTCGAACAGTTTCAACAATAATTTCACCACGATGCAGGCCCGCTTGACCGAGGGCTACACTCGGTATGCCGAGAACATTTCAAACGCAGGAAACAGCGTTTGGATTGCACCCGTGGGCCTGGCGTACAAAACGGTGCATGACGGTGTGGTTGCCGATGGCGACGACCCAACCGTCTCGGGCAACCTCTTCTACGACCTCTACACCAGCGACGGAAGCCATCCTTCGCTCTCAGGTTCCTACCTCGCTGCATGCGTTTTCCATTCCAGCACCACCGGGGAAACTTGCGTGGGCTCCAACGACACGGTGAATTTGAACGCCAACGTAAAGCTCGCCCTGCAGCAAGCCGCTGATGATACGGTGTTCAACCAGACAACCGGGATGTCCTACTACCCGTGGGAAGTTTCGGGCACCGCTGCGTTTGGTCTTGGCTCCTCCATTCCCCAAGGTTGGTACATCCAGTGGCAGGACGACGAATTGACCAACATTCCCGCCGGTGGTTCAGCCTCAGCTACCCTTTCCATCACGGTTCCATCCGATGCTGCCCCAGATTTCTACGGTTATCGCCTCACCATTGGGTCCACCAACGGGAACATCACCTCATCAACCATCATCGTCGTTGAGGTTGAAGCCGAACCCTCTGCAAGTGCTGCTTTCCTACGGCAAAGCGATGTCTTCCTCCCAGGTGCCAGTACCACGACCGGGGTGCAGGTCACCAACACCGGAAATGCTCCCCTCAACATTGACTGGACGCTCTCCGTTCCACCCTCTGCAGGCACAACGGCTTGCACCGCTTCGCTTGTGACGCCGCAAACACTGGCCCTTCAGCCCGATGCGGTCAGCGAAGTGGAGGTTGTGGTCGATGTCGATGAAAACGCCGACAGCTCAGCCCAGTGTCCACTCCGGTTGACCGGACACCACGCTGTCGATGACGCAACGGTACTGTTGGAAGAACTTGACTTCACCATCGACATTGATGAGAACGTCAGTTTCTCGCTCTCTGGGCCCATGGCCACCGTGGATGTTGTTCCTGATATCGGTGCGAATTACGAGGTTCGCGTCAACAACCACGGCAGCGATGAAACCATCTTCTTCCTCGATATTGTGGAATCGCCGTCCCTCAACACGGTGCTGGTTTCGGCCTCCGGGGTCAGTGTCGCTGCCGGCGAAATCGGTACGTGGACGGTGAACACCAAGGGCGATGTTGACCTTGCGGGCCTGTTCCAGCAGTCCTTTGCTACCTCCTACAACGGTCAAACGTCCACTGTTGTCGTTGACATACAACTGCTTGAAGTGGACGGCCTTGACATCGTTCCGCCAAGTGAAAATCGTGTGCTCATCGCCCCTGGCTCAACCAATAACCTGTCCGTGGTTCTCCACAACACGGGGACCTCAAGCCTTTCCTTGACGCCGACCCTTGCCGGTCTCCCTTCGGCTGTGGATGTCACCTTTGATGTTGGTGCTGTTGACCTTGAGCAGTCCGAGCAACAATCGGTTGTCATGACGTTTGCAGCCGCAACGGGGGCCACACCCGGAACCTCAACAGCCACGCTCACCTACCTTTCAGGTTCGTTGAGTGTATCCTACACCTTTGAGGTCGTGGTGGTCGAACGTGAGCAGGTTGCCGTGAACACCGTTCAAGACCGCCTTTTGGCGAGTCCCGCCAGCGTTTCGTCGGCGATTGTCGACGCGACCAACCTCGGTACAGCATCCGATGTTTACCTCGTTGAATGGACCACGGAAAGCCAGGGCAACTGGTTTGAATTCACTGTTTCTCCAACCACGTTCCAACTTGACTCCGGGGCGACTCAACCGATTTCCATCGGTGTTCGAGAAATCGCCACGGGTGCACCCGATGCGGGCGTCATTTACACGCTCCGAGTTGTCTCCACGACCAACTCAGAGGTTCATGATGAGGTTCTCATGACCGTTCAACCCGTCTCGGTTGGCGCCAGCATGACCGTGTTGGCCGACGTTGATTCAGCCGCTCCCGGTGGGTCGGTTTACGGGACGCTTGTGTTGACCAACACCGGCAACACCGAGGACACCTTCTCCATCACCACGGTCGGTGTTGATTGTGGCCTTGATGTCTCCATCACCGTTGCGCCGGGACTTTCCACAGAATATTATGGCTGGTCATGCGTGGTTCCCAACAGCGCCGAGGCAGGCCAGAAAGGCATCTCCTTCCGTGCCGTGAGCGGTGTTCGAAGCAACGTTGTCATTGAACAGAGCACGCTTTACACGGTGGAAGCCGATTGGCCAGGGGATGCTCTGGTTGCGCTTTCCTTTGCCGACGGGCGCCTCTCTCTTGGGGTTGACAGCTCCACGACGACCATCTTGACGGTTCAAAACCTCGGCAACGCCCAAGTTTCGGGAACCTTGGATGCCTTTGGACAGGACACTGGACTGGTGGTGTTGGAGTGGGTACGTATGAGTGATGACCAAGTAACCACAGACTACACCCTTACGCCCGGCTCCAGCGTTGACTTCCAAATGACCGTTATCTCTAACACGGCGCGAACGGCATCCTCCGAAATCGTGATTCGTGCGACATCCGCCGGTGGAGGGGTGTTGATTACCGATGAATCCGTGCCGTTGCCGGTCTCCATTGAGGGGCCAGCGATACCTCCAAACGGCCTCTCGTTACCTCTCGGCGTCAGCGTCAGTCAGCCGGTGGCACTGGGCGTCATGGGCGGGGGTTGGCTCTTGGCCATCCTGGCCATCCAAATGCTGCGTCGCAGGACCTCCAAACCAGTGGATGTTCTTGAAGCAGAAGAGGAAGACGAGGCTGAAGAAGAGGAGGAAGAAAAAGACCTGCCCGAACTCGGCTACAATGAATGCCGACTCGACGGTGAATCAAAGGTGAACTGCCCCTCATGCGGCGCACGATTGGGCGTCCCTCGAGGCAGCGTGCCACCGTTCCGCTTTACCTGTCCGCAATGCGACAATAAGATCCGAGTCATTGAGTGATCATCAACGCTGGGCGACCAGAAGGAAGGCCGTGTGTCCAAACGGACCGTTGACCGGTCGCATGCCGCCCTTTGAGGCACGCCCCCACTCTCGTTCCATCAGTTCACCAGCCCACTCAACGCTCAACTCAGCGGCTTCACAGGCTTCCCAAGCTCGCTCCATCTGTGAACTAACGGGGCAATAGCATGCGAGCCGGCCACCCGGCAAAAGGAGTTCAGCCGTCGCCTGAATGGCACTCGGGTGCTCGGGCAGGTCAAGAACGATGGCATGAAAACCATCGCTGACAGTCTTGATGGCCTCAATTGATGCTTCAATCGTGCCTTCGATGTGGTGGTGGTTGGGCGTTTCTTCCCAACAGGCGGCAGCACGCCCCAGATTCTCAAGTGCCACCTCGGAGTGCTCACCTCTCGGTTCAACGGTCAC
>MDTD01130374.1_pt1 | contig 36912 bp, 35 predicted proteins | sample 811221 | NCBI WGS metagenome assembly MDTD01 (sample SAMN05326646, study PRJNA326480) | marine metagenome | isolation source: seawater | place: Pacific Ocean: South West | collected 2011
AGAGAAAGCAACATTAAAACTGACGTAAAAATCATAATAAAGCAAATCTTAAATTGTTATGATAAATGGAAAAAACATCTTAGCACTGAAACAAACAATATCCAGTTTATTATTGACCAATGGATGAAAAGGTCTTTTGCTGTCGGAACTGTTGTAAGAATTAAAAAAGATAATAAGTTAGTTAAAGGCATCTACGAAGGTATAGACTTAGACGGTTCAATTAAAATAATGCTTGATAACAAAGTAAAAAAATTTAATAACTTAGACACAGTTTATATTTAATGCATCTTATCATTGATATAGGCAATACAAACATAGTTTTCGCTATCTACGAAGATAATAATATTATCAATAAATGGAGAATAGCAACGATTGTAAATAGAACTAGTGATGAATATTTATTGTGGTTAAATGAAATTATAAAGTCGAATTACAAAATTAAGAATGTAATTATAGGTTCTGTTGTACCTGATATAGTTCAAGAAATAAAAGATGCTTGTGCTTTAGGTTTCGAAAAAGAAATTTATATTGTTAATGAAAACCTAAGTATAAATTTTCCTACTCATGTTGAAAATCAAAACGAGATTGGTGCTGATAGAATAGTTAATGCATTATTTGCGTGGCACACATATAAAAAAGCTGCAATTATAATTGATTTTGGAACCGCAACTACCTTTGATGTTGTTAATAAAGATGGTGTATATGAAGGAGGAGTTATTTGCCCAGGTATTAATCTTTCTTTACAAGCTTTACATTCTGCTGCTGCACGTCTACCTAGAGTTGCAATAACAAAACCAAAGAAAGTAATAGGAAATAATACAATTCAGGCTATGGCATCAGGAATATACTGGGGATACGTAAGTTTAATAAAAGGACTATTAGAAAAAATATTAATTGAACTAAATGGAAATGCTAAAATATTAGCAACAGGAGGATTATCTGATTTATTTGTAAACGAAGTGTCTAAAGAGATAATAATTAACAAAGACTTAACAATACATGGGCTATATTTAGCTTATAAAGATTATAAGGAATGAAAATAGTGAATCAATTAATTAATTTTAAAAGTAAAAATAAAATATTTTTTTTACCATTAGGTGGTGCGGGTGAAATTGGAATGAATTTAAATATGTATTGCTATCAAAATGAATGGCTCATTGTTGATTGCGGAGTTACATTTAAAGACCATGAAGCTATAGGAGCAGATGTTTTTATGCCAAACATAGACGTCATTGTACAAAATAGTTTGAATATAAAAGGTCTTTTAATAACTCATGCTCATGAAGATCATATAGGTGCTGTACATCACTTATGGCCATTTCTCAAATGTCCTATTTATTTAACTCCTTTCTCTGCTTATTTACTAAAACAAAGATTAATTGATGCAGGTTTGAATGAGCAAGTCAAATTAAACGTCGTAAAAAAAGAGTCTAAGTTCAATATAGGTAAATTTAATTTGGAACTAATAAATATGAGCCATTCAACTTTGGAACCTAACTCTGTTTTAATTACAATGGGAAAAGAGAGAATTTTTCATACAGGAGATTGGAAAATAGATAAAAATCCAACAGTTGGAAATGAAACTAATACTAAAAGACTAAAGGAGATCGGAAAAGAAGGTATTAGAGCTATCGTTTGTGACTCTACAAATGCAAATGTAAATGGGTATTCAGGCTCAGAGAAATCAGTAGAAAATGGTATAGCAAAATATATCAAGAATTTTAAGGGAAGAATTTTTATTACCATGTTTGCCTCTAATTTAGAAAGAATGCTAGCAATAATGCGTTTGGCTTCTCTTTATAAAAGAGAAGTCGGTTTGATAGGACGATCAATGTGGAGAATGTGTGATGCAGCAAGAAATGTAGGATACTTAAATACATCTGTGAAAATTTCTTCTGAAAAGTTTTTAAGGAACATTAAAGATGAAAAATTTCTCTCTATATGCACAGGCTCTCAAGGAGAACCATTGGGCGCACTTAATAGAATTATAGACGAAAATCATCCCCATATAAATTTCAAAAATGGAGATAGAATTATTTTTTCTTCCAGAAAAATTCCAGGAAATGAAGTAAGCATAGGAAATCTAATGAATAAGCTAATAGATAAAGGAATTGAAATTATTCTACCACAGGAAAATAATATCCATGTTTCAGGACATCCTGCAAGAGATGAGCTTAAGCTGATGTATTCCTGGATAAAGCCTGAGATATCAATCCCTGTCCACGGCGAAGCACTGCAAATTAAAGCGCATGCAGAATTAGCAGAAAATTCTGGAGTAAAAAATGTTCTTAAAATTAAAAATGGGCATTTAGTTGAATTTTCTAATAAACAAGTAAAAATAGTTGAGAAGGTAGACTCTGGAAAATTAGCCTTAAATGGAGATGAACTAATACCAACGAACTCTCTATTATTTAAAGAAAGAAAAAGAATGCTATTTAATGGTGTGGTATCTATTAACTTAATAATCGGGGAAACAGGTGATACTATCGAACTTCCAAGAATAAAGTTCCTAGCTGTTTTGTTTGAACTAAAAGAAAAAGAATTATTTGAATTTTCATCTTTTTTAAATGAACAAATAAAAGGCTTTATTCCGATTAAGCGTTCAAAGGAGCAATTATTAAAAGATCACTTAAAGAAAAAGGCAAAAAGGTATTTACTAAACAACTTTGAAAAAAATCCTTCCATAATTTTAGATATAATTTATATTGCAGATTAGGTTATGTTAGATAAATTGAATCATATAGCTATAGCTGTTCCAAGCTTACAAGATGCAATTACTAATTATCAAAATGGTTTTGATGTTGAGGTTTCAAGCATTCTAGATTTACCAGAGCATGGAGTTAGAACAGCTTTCATTAAATTATCAAATACAAATATTGAATTACTAGAGCCATTAGGGAAAGAATCTCCTATATTAAATTTTTTAAAAAAGAATATAAATGGAGGTATACACCATGTTTGTTATGAGGTGGCAAATATTAAAATTGCTATAGAAAAACTTAAAGAAAAGAAATACTTTCTTTTAGGAGATGGAATTCCGCGAATAGGTGCTCATGGAAAGCCTGTCGTTTTCATTCATCCAAAAGAATTTAATAGTACATTAATTGAACTAGAAGAAGTTTAATGTCTATTTTGGAAACTATAATATTTTTTTTAGTAATATGGTGGCCAGTTTTTTTTATTTCTTTACCTTTTGGCTTTAAACCTATACAAAATAGTACTAACAATAATGATAATTTTGCAAGAAGCGCACCAGCAAAACCAAGAATTCTATTAAAATTTCTAATCTCAACATTAATATCGTTTTTTATAACAATAGTAATTTGGATGCTTTCATATTTTGAGGTCTTTAGTTTTAAGGAGCTTATTATTTAAATGAGACTTTCAAATTTCTACTTGTTTACAACTAAAGAAAATCCTAATGATGCCAGTATAGCATCTCATAAACTAATGATTAGGGCCGGCATGATAAGACAAGCATCTGCAGGAATATATAATTGGCTTCCACTAGGGCTCAAGTCGCTAAAGAAAATCGAGTCTATTATTAGAAAGTTACATAATCAAAACAACATTAATGAATTACTAATGCCAACTATACAATCTGCAGATATCTGGAAAAAGTCAGGAAGGTATAAGGATTATGGACAAGAAATGTTAAAGTTTTCTGACCGTAACAAGGCAGAACTTCTGTACGGGCCAACAAATGAAGAACAAATAACAGATATAGTTTTAAAAGATTTAAAGTCTTATAAAAATCTGCCGAAAATCTTATATCATTTTCAATGGAAATTTAGAGACGAATTGAGGCCAAGATTTGGAGTAATGAGAGGAAGAGAGTTTTTAATGAAAGATGCTTATTCATTTGATCTGGACTATGAGTCAGCACATCTTTCTTATTGTAAAATGTTTATTACATATCTAAAAATCTTTCATTCACTTGGTCTAAAAGTGCTCCCTTTTAAAGCTGAAACTGGTCCCATTGGTGGAACTTTAAGTCATGAATTCGTTTTAGAGTCTACAACAGGTGAGTCTGAAATATTCTTTGATAAAAGGGCTTACGACATAGATTATAACATTGATATTTCAAATAAAGAAGATCTAACAAAAGTTATAGAGGAATATAATAGTTATTATAGCTGTACATTGGAAAAACATAATCAGAGGCAATTTGATGAAAATGTTACAAAAACTCAACAAGTAAAATCTAAAGGTATTGAAGTAGGACATATTTTTTACTTTGGAGATAAATACTCTTCTAAATTAAATGCTAAATATTTAGATAAAGAGGGTAAAGCTCGTTTAATTCACAGTGGATCATATGGTATAGGTGTTAGCAGGCTAGTCGGAGCAATAATTGAAGCAAACAATGATGAAAAAGGAATAAAATGGCCTAAAGAATGTACACCTTATCAAGTGATGTTGATTAATGTTGACAACAAAAATACTATAAGCACAGAGTTTTGCGAAAGTTTTTATAAAGATGACAGTATAAATAAGCAAATATTATATGATGATAAAGATGATAGAATTGGGCATAAGCTAGCTAATGCAGATTTAATTGGTATACCAATCCAAATCGTAGTAGGTGAAAGGAATTTGATTAACGAAAATATTGAGATTAGAGAAAGAATAAGTGGAAAAACCCATATAATTAATAAAGGGCAAATAATAAAATTTCTAGAGCGATTCTATGTTAAATAGTTTAGAAATATTTATAGCTTTGAGGTACCTTAAATCCAATAGAAAAGAAGGATTTATATCAGTAAGTTCTTTTTTTTCATTTATAGGAATTACGATTGGTGTAGCTACCCTTATTATTGTTATGTCTGTAATGAATGGCTTTAGAGCAGAACTGATAGATAAAATTATAGGAGTTAATGGACATGCAGTAGTATATTTATATGATAAAAGTAATATTAATAAAATCAATAGTTTAAAAGAAAAAATTGAGAACCTAGATAATGTTCAGTTTGTTTCTAAGGAATTAGAAAGTCAAGCTATGTTATCTGCAAATGATAATGCTTCAGGTGCAGTTATTAAAGGTATAGATAAGGTAGATTTATATGATAGAAATAGTATCCAAGAAAATATTATAAAAGGTTCAATTTCTAAATTTGATGGAAAGAGTATAATTATAGGTATTAGGTTAGCAGAATATTTAGGGATTAATTTAAATGATAATGTAAATATATTAACTACTACTTTCAATGATACACCTTTTGGTAACATACCTATTAACGATAATTTCAAAGTAGTGGGAATTTTTGATGTTGGGATGTATGAGTTTGATAGAACGGTAGCATTTATGCCACGAATAGAATCAATTAATCTAAACAATGCTACAAAGAAAGTAAGTCAATTAGAAGTGTTTTTTAATAATAGACAAAACTTAGATACAACTACTACAAAGATATTATCATTATTAGATAATGAAGGAAGAGTTTATAATTGGAAAACTATACATAGAGAATTATTTAATGCTTTAAAAATAGAAAAGAAAGTTATGTTTTTGATTTTATCTCTTATTATTTTTGTTGCTGCCTTTAATCTTATTTCTAATATTATAATGATTGTCAAAGATAAGGAGAGAGGTATTGGTATATTGAGATCGTTGGGAGCCACTAAACGTCAAATTCTTAGAATTTTTATTATAATAGGTTCTCTTGTAGGTGTTTTTGGAACAGCAATAGGAGCAATTCTAGGATTGGTTGTTAGCAAAAATATAGCTAAGATACAATATTTTTTAGAAAATCTTTTTGATAGTCAGTTATTTTCACCAAAAATTTATTTTTTCGATACAATACCTTCAGATATTAAGTATGATGAAGTTTTTTTAATAATTTTTGTTTCTTTTGTACTATCTGTGCTTTCTACAATTTATCCCGCTTGGAAAGCAACAAAAATAGAACCTGCGAATATACTAAAACATGAGTGAAATCCTCAAATTAAAAAGCATAACACAGTATTTTTTTCAGGGTGAAAATAAAATTGTAGTGTTAGATAAGATAAATTTGGAAATTGAAAGCACAGATAAAATTGCTATTATAGGGTCTTCAGGATCAGGAAAGTCAAGCCTACTAAATATTTCAAGTTTAATGCAATCTCCTAAAGCAGGAGATATAAGTATTTTAGGAAAAAATATCTTAGGTATGTCTGACAATGAAAAATCATATATCAGAAAAACAAGTATTGGTTATCTGCATCAGAGGAATCCTCTACTATCTGAGTTTAGTGCATATGAAAATATCTATATTTCTTTACTGTTAAATAACTTTAATAAAAGATACGCTAGAGAAAAAACTTATGATCTATTATCTAGTGTCGGTATGAAACATAGGGCATATCATATGCCATCAAGCTTATCAGGAGGAGAACAGCAAAGAGTTGCTATGGCAAGAGCCTTAAGTAATAGTCCAGAGATATTAATAGCTGATGAGCCTACAGGAAATTTAGACAATACTAATAGTGTCAAAATAATTAATGAATTAATAAAATTATCCAATGAAAATGGTACTGCATTACTGTTGGCAACTCATGATGATTTAGTAGCAGATAGAATGGATACGGTTTATAGGATAACAGAAGGAAATTTAGTAAAAATTAAATGAATAAAAATGATAACCATTTCGTGCATCTTAAAAGCAGGTCACACTATTCTATTTTAGAAGGTTCTATAAAGATAGAAAGTTTGGTTAATAGAGCTTCTTCTTATGATATGCCAGCTTTAGCTTTAACTGATAATTGTAATTTGTTTGGTGCCATGGAATTTACTAAATCTTGTATCAAAAAAGGAATTCAGCCTATCATAGGTTGCAATATAGCTTTATCTTTTACAGATGATATTTCATCTAAAAGCATTAGTAATGAAATAACTTTATATGTAGCTGACTCTTTTGGCTGGAAAAACTTATCTAAATTAGTAAGTAATGCCTACCTTAATTTAAAAATGTTTAAAAATAGATGTATTACATTAAATGAATTAGTTGATAACAACAAAGGATTACTGGTTCTGTATAATGACATAGCTTCTAAAAATATAATGGAAGATATTTGCTCAAGTAAAGAATACAAGCTTATTAAAATATTGTATGAAACTTTTAAAGATAGGCTCTACCTGGACTTGTTTAGAGAAAACCAAGTTCAATCAATTAAAGAAAGAAATTTGATGAACTTATCCTATAAACTAAAAATTCCATTAATTTGTTCAAACAATATTTATTTTTTAGATCAGAGCATGTTTGAAGCTCATGATTGTTTATACTGCATATACCAATCAACAAATATTGCAAATCTAGATAGAAAAAAAATTAATAAGGAAAGTTATTTTAAAGATGCTGAGGAAATGATAACACTTTTCAAGGACGTGCCTGAGGCCATAGAAAATACAATAAATTTTCCAAAAAGATGTTCTTTTTTACTTCAAGACTGCTTACCTAAATTACCAAATATTAGTGCTGAAAAAGATAAGAGTGAAGAGTCAATTTTGAAAGTTAAAGCACTAAAAGGATTAAGAAAAAGATTAACACAAGACTTTGAATTAGAAACAATTGAAGAAAGTAAAATAGAACAAAAATTTGCTAATTATTTTGAGAGACTAGAATATGAAATACAAGTTATATGTTCTATGGGGTATGCTGGCTATTTTTTAATAGTAAGTGATTTTATAATATGGTCAAAAAATCAATCTATACCGGTTGGTCCAGGAAGAGGTTCTGGTGCTGGATCTATAGTTGCCTGGTCTCTGCTTATTACAAACCTAGACCCAATTAAATATGGTTTATTATTTGAAAGGTTTCTAAATCCAGATAGAATATCATTGCCTGATTTTGATATAGATTTCTGTAAATATAGACGAGAAGAAGTAATTGACTATGTGAGAAATAAATATGGCAAAGAGAAAGTTGCACAAATAATAACTTTTGGTTCCTTACAACCAAGAGCTGTTTTAAAAGATGTTGGAAGAGTCCTAGGTCTAAATTATGGAAGAGTAGATAAGATAGCTAAATTAATACCAAATACTCCCGGAGTACAGCAGTCATTAAAAGACTTTTCTGATAACAACCAGAATATCAAGGACCAAATTAGAGAAGACAAAGAGATAGAAAAATTATTTGAAATTTCACTAAAACTTGAAGGGCTAAACAGGAATGCCTCTACTCATGCCGCAGGAATAGTTATATCCAACCAAGTAATATCTGATGATGTGCCACTCTACTACGATTATAGGTCTAATATTCCCGCCACGATGTTCAGTATGAAATATCTGGAACATATTGGTTTAATAAAATTTGATTTTCTAGGTTTAGAAACGTTATCTGTTCTTGACTCCACTGTAAAAATGTTAAGAGAAAGGAAAATTATAGTTGATCTTGAAAGCATAGACTTAAATGATAAAAAAACTTTTGAAACTTTAGCTAGTGGTAATACTCTAGGATTGTTTCAATTAGAAAGTATTCCTATGAGAGAAGTTTTAAGGCAGCTTAAACCAGACAGGATTGAAGATATAATTGCTGTTGTTGCTTTATATCGACCTGGTCCTATGGAGAATATTCCATCTTATATCGCGAGAAAACACAATCATAAGCTAACTTCTTATCCACACCCTTTGTTAGAAAATGTCTTGAAAGAAACATACGGTATTATGATTTACCAAGAACAAGTGATGGAAGCTGCAAAAATAGTAGCAGGTTTTTCTCTAGCTAAAGCTGATTTGTTAAGAAGAGCCATGGGTAAGAAAATTAAATCAGAAATGAAGGATCTCAAGGATAGCTTTATTATAGGATGTAAGAAAAATGATATTAAAGAAAAAGATGCCAATAAAATATTCAAAGACATTGAAAAATTTGCTGGTTATGGGTTTAATAAAAGTCATGCTGCTGCTTATGCAGTAATATCATATCAAACTGCTTGGTGTAAAACTAACTATCCTGCTGAGTTTTTAACATCTTTGCTTAACAGCGAAATAGGAAACTCATCAGAAAAATTAAGTTACATTAAATCAGAATTAGATAGATATAAGATTAAATTTTATAAATCAGATATCAACAAGTCTTCCGCATTATTTTCAGTTGAAAAAAATAAAGGAGAAATTGGTGTAAGGAGTGGTTTGGCTAACATAAAGAATATAGGAGTAGAATTAGCTAATCAAATAGTAAAAGAAAGAGAAAAATCAGGAAAGTATACTTCTATAATAAATTTTGTTTCGCGCCTTGAGTCACATCTTAATAATAAGAGACAGTTGGAGTTCCTGGCAATGGCTGGTGTATTTGATGAATTTGAAAAGAATAGAGCAATAATATATGATTCAGCTTCTAATCTTTTAATGATATCTCAAACCATTAACAAAGATATTAGGTCCGACCAAAAGAGTCTTTTTAATGATAAACCAAATGAAAAAGAATTCTATCATCTATTTAAAAAATGCGAAAAATGGCCTGCCAACATATTATATTTAAATGAATATATTGCTCTAGGGTTTTTTACCTCAGGCACACCTTTAGAAGAAGAATATAATTTTTTTCGAAGCTTTAATTTATCAAATTCACAAGATGTTTTAGATAATAGGATAAATGGTAAGACTTTTGAAATTTTAGGCTTTTTGGTTAAATATGAAGAAAGATTAATAGGACATTCTAAATTATTGGACCTACATTTTATTGATAAAGCAGGTACTTTTAACGTTAGTCTTTTTAAAGATAAACTTGAAGAATTAAATATTATTCTAAAAGAGGGCATGTCTTACATTAGTATAGTTACTCACTCTATGGATAGAGAAAATAGAATGAGATTAAGACTAAAATCTCTTAAAGATTGCAGAAAATTAATGAAAAATAATAATAAAAAGTCAAAAATTTTCTTAAAAGACTCTTCATCTTTATTAGAACTTAAAAACTTACTTCAGTCCTGTGAAAAAGGAGACACCAACATAATTTTAGTATGCGATAATAAAGAAATTTTTTCCGGCTATTCAATAAACTATGATGAAGAGGTGTTTTCAAAAATTAGATTTATTAATTCAATAATAGAAATAGAAAAAAATTTTTAAAATGTACTTGAAAAAAAGTCAATTGCAAGTTATTACTGATTAATTTTAGAATTTGACAAGGAGAATAATTTTGAACGTACCAGATTTTTCTATGAGACAGTTGCTCGATGCTGGTATACACTTTGGCCATCAATCTCATAGATGGAATCCTAAGATGAAGCCATACCTGTTTGGAGTAAGAAACGGTATTCATATTATTGATTTACAGCAAACTGTACCTTTACTTCACAATGCTTTAGTTTTTTTAAATGATATTGCTAGTAACGGGGGAAAAATATTATTTGTTGGGACAAAAAGACAAGCACAAGAACCAATAAAAAGTGCTGCTATTACATGTAAGCAATACTTTGTTACACATAGATGGCCTGGTGGTATGCTTACCAACTGGGAAACGATATCTAAGTCAATTAAACAATTAAAGGATTTAGAAAGTAAATTAGAAGAAAACTCCGAGGTAATTTTAAGTTTTACTAAGAAGGAAAAATTAAATTTACAAAGAAAAAAAGATAAATTAGATCTGGCTTTAGGTGGGATTAAAAGTATGGGTGGAGTACCTGATGCTATTGTGATATTTGATACCAATAAAGAAAAAAATGCTCTAGCTGAAGCAAAAATGCTAAAAATTCCTATAGTAGCTATAATTGATAGTAACTCTAATCCTGAAGGAATTGATTTTCCTATCCCTGGAAATGATGATGCTACAAGGGCAATCAACACTTTCTGTAGTCTTTTATCAGAAACAATTTCATCTGGTATGAAAAATGTTACAAACAATGATTTAGATCTCGGAGAAACTGACCAATTGATAGAAGAAAATATTAAATTAAAGGCTGATAAAAAAGACCTTGATAAAAAACAAAATAAAGAAGATAAGAGTTTAGAAAAAAAAGTCGAAATTCCTTTAGATAAATTAAAAAGCTCAGATAAAGATAAAAATATCTAGCTATATGGTTGAAATTAAATCCAGTCAAATCAAAGTTTTACGAGAAAAAACAGGTGCGGGTATAATGGATTGTAAAACAGCGCTATTGGAAAATGCAGGAGATATTGAACATGCTGCTATTTGGCTAAGAAAAAAAGGAATATCTAGTGCTAATAAAAAGTCAGCTAGAACAGCAGCTGAGGGATTAGTTGGAGTCTCTTTAAACAATAATTTAGCATGTATATTAGAGGTTAATTCAGAAACTGACTTTGTCTCTAAAAATAAAGAATTTCAATTGTTTATAAAGAATATTTTAAGTATTTTATCAAAAAAAAAGATGCAAATACATGATCTTATGAAGGAAAATTATGCAGACCAAATTTTGGTAGAAGACGCTTTAAAAGAGCTGATTGCTAAAATAGGAGAAAATATCGTCATACGAAGACTTGCATATTTATCTCTAGAAAATGATGATTGTTTTTTTGCTAGCTATATTCACAACAAAGTTGATAGCGATTTAGGAAAAATAGTAAGCCTAATAGTAGTTAAAGAGAAACAAAAGCATGAACTTTCAATTGAATTAGGTAGAAAGCTAGCTATGCATATATCAGCTATGAAACCATTATCTTTAAACAAAGAACAAATAGACCCTGATGTAATTAATAAAGAGAAGGATATAATAAAAGCTCAACTTATTGAGTCTGGAAAGCCTGATAATATGATTAGTAAAATTACAGAAGGAAAAATATCTAAATTTATATCAGAGAATACTTTGTTGGAACAAAACTGGGTTATGGATACTTCAATAAAGGTTAAGGATGTTATAAATAATTTTAATAAAGAATGCGGTGTAGAATTAAAGTTAGTTGATTTTAATTTTTTAGTTTTAGGAGAGGGTGTCGACGTGATTAATAAAGACTTCAAACAAGAAGTAGAGTCACAGCTTTGATGGTGTAAACTAAAGATAAAATAATAAATTTATGAAAAAATTATTACCCTCAAGCAATTTTAAATCCTGGAAGAGAGTAATGCTTAAGCTATCGGGAGAAGTTCTTGTAGGAAAGAAAAAATATGGAATAGACTCAGAAAAACTTTCCTCTATTGCAAAAGATATAAGTAAAGTCTATAAGCATAAAGAAATTTGCATAGTTGTAGGAGGAGGAAATATATTTAGAGGTGTTTCAGGTGCTGCTAAAGGAATAGACAGAGTTACGGCTGATGGTATGGGGATGCTAGCCACTGTAATAAATGCTTTAGCTTTACAAAATGCTATAGAAAAAAATAAAGTACCTACCAGAGTACTTTCTGCTATTCCAATGCAAACGATTTGTGAGCCATTTATAAAAAGGAGAGCAATAAGGCACTTAGAAAAAGGAAGAGTTATAATACTAGCTGCAGGAACAGGTAACCCTTACTTTTCCACAGATACAGCTGCTACTTTGAGAGCAGCGGAGATGAATTGCGATGTTATTTTTAAAGGTACTAGTGTTGATGGCGTTTATGACTCTGACCCTAAAAAAAATAAACATTCATTAAGATATAATACAATAAGTTATAAAAAAGTATTATCTGATAACTTAAAGGTTATGGACTCATCAGCTATTACTTTAGCACAAGATAATAATATACCAATGGTAGTATTTTCAATTCTAGAAAATAAGGCACTTGAAAAAGTTTCAAGTGGAAAAGGATCTTTCACATTAATAAGTGAGGCATAATGAGTAGTTTTAATATTGAAGATTTAAAAAAAAGAATGAATAGCACTATTGATAATCTTAAGATTAATTATCAAGGAATAAGATCAGGAAGAGCATCTACAACTTTAGTTGATAATTTAATGGTCGATGCATACGGACAAAGTATGAAAATTAAGGACTTAGCAACCGTTAGTGTTCCAGAGGCAAGAAGTTTAAAAATTAATGTTTGGGATACCAATTTAGTTAGTTTAGTAGAAAAAGCTATTTCTAACTCTAAACTCGGACTAAATCCCCTTACAGAAGGGCAATTTATAAGAATAAACTTACCAGAATTAACGGCAGAAAGAAGGCAGGAATTTGCAAAAAATGTAAGATCTCTTGCTGAAGAAGCTAAAATTGCAATTAGAAATATTAGGCAAGATGTAATGAACAATCTAAAAAAAAATACAAGTGAAGGTTCAATTTCAGAGGATCAAATCAAAAACTATCAGGACGAAATACAAAAAGTCACAGATGAATACACTAATATTATAAATGACATTTGCAAAAATAAAGAAACCGAAATAATGCAGATTTAAAATTATTAGTAATGGTTTGCAAAAATGAAAATAGTTTAATAAATTCAGTTAAGCATATTGGTTTAATAATGGATGGAAATAGGAGGTGGGCAAAGGCTAATGGGCTAGACCTTTTTAGAGGTCATAAAAAAGGTGCAGATACGGCTAAATTAATTATTAAAACAGCAATTGAAGAAAAAATACAAAATTTGACATTATTCGCATTCTCTTCGGAAAATTGGAAAAGACCAGCAAATGAAGTTGAAGATCTAATGGAACTTCTAAAATTTTTTTTAAAAAGTGAGATAAATAGCTTAGTAAAAAATGGTATTAAATTAAAAATTCTGGGAGATATTTCATTATTTCCTAAAGAAATTAAAGATAATCTTAACTTGGCCCTAACTAAGACAGATAAAAATAATAAACTTAATTTAATCATTGCAATCAACTACGGTTCAAGACAGGAAATAACCAATAGTATTAAAAATATTTCAAAGAAAATAATTAATAAAGATCTTAAAATTGAAGATATTAATGAAAATTTAGTTTCTAGATTTCTATATACATCAGGTATTCCGGATCCAGATCTTATTATAAGAACCGGAGGTGAAAGTAGATTAAGTAATTTTCTTTTATGGCAATCAGCATATTCAGAATTAATTTTTGTAGACAAACCTTGGCCTGAATTTAAGAAAGAAGATTTTCTATCTGCATTATATGAATTCAAGAAAAGAGAAAGAAGATTTGGAGGTTGTTAGTATCAAGGAATTATTTAAGAGAACTATTTCTTCCGTATTTTTAATATCATTTGCTCTCATAACAAATTACTTAAGTGGTTATTATTTCCTAACAGCCATATTGTTAATCCTTTTAATTCTGATGTACGAGTATTATAAATTATTTGACATTAAATATTTTGACTTTTATTTCTTTATAAATTTCTCATTTATAGCAATCTGTGTTTTGTTTACGTTTTATGATCTTCATTTTTTAATAATTATTCCTTTTTTACTAGGAATTTCAGTTTCATCCTCACATAAGTTAAATTGGAAAGTAGGACTTTCATCTTTTATTTATTTTGCTGTTCCTACTTGTTTAGCTATTTATTTGAATGTTCATGCCGACAACGGACTATTCTTGATTACCTGGCTTTTTGTAATTATTTGGTCTTCAGATATTGCTGGTTTTATAATAGGAAAAATAATAAAAGGACCGAAGTTGTTAAAATCTATTAGTCCTAATAAGACATGGTCAGGCTTTGTTTCTTCTTTAATATTTGCTGGTTTCTCAAGCGTAATATATGCTTACTTTTTTATATTAACTACGCATATATACGCATTTCTAATAGGAGCTTTTGTTTCACTCTTCTCAGTTATGGGAGATCTTTTTGAAAGCTATCTTAAAAGAATTAATAAAAAAAAGGATTCTTCTAATTTAATACCTGGCCACGGTGGACTTTTAGATAGACTTGACGGCTTTTTATTTGCTATTGTATTATTTTGGTTGATTACAAAATTTTAGGAGTGCTTGTGAAGAAGGTCACTATCTTAGGTGCAACAGGATCAGTAGGCAGGAATACTGTAGATCTTATAATTAATAGTAAAAAAAAATATCAAATAATAGCAGTTACAGGATACAATAATTATAAACTTCTTGCCAAAATTGCCATAAAATTAAATTGTAAATATGCTATTCTTGGAAATAAGAGAAATTTTAGTAAATTTAAAGTTTTACTTAAAAATTCAAGTATAATTTGCATGTGTGGTGAAGACTCTGTCGCGAAAGCAGCTAAATTTAAAACAGATATAGTCTTTTCTTGTATTGTAGGACTTGCTGGATTAAAGCCAACTCTATTTGCTATTAAAAATACAAAAATTATTGCTTTAGCTAATAAAGAGTCATTGGTTGGTGCTGGCAAAATCTTAATGAAGGACTCTATTAAATTCAACACTAGAATTATACCGTTAGACTCTGAGCACAATGCAATATTTAAAATTATTGATAAGGAAAAAATAACGAACATAAAAAATGTTATTTTAACAGCATCAGGTGGCCCATTCTGGAACAAGAAACTAAAAAATTTAAAAAAAATATCGGTTAAAGAAGCATTAAATCATCCAAAATGGAAGATGGGAAAAAAAATTAGTATTGACTCATCTACTATGATGAATAAACTTCTTGAAATCATAGAAGCTTCTGTACTTTTTAATTTAGATCTTAAGCAAATTAAGATACTTATTCACCCAGACTCTTTAATTCATGGAATAGTTAATTATATAGATGGAACTTCATTTTTAGTTGCTAGTAAACCTGATATGAAAATTCCAATCAACTATGCTTTAAATTGGCCAGAAAAAGAAGACATAGGATTTTCAAACCTTAATTTACTTAGAATTAAGCAGCTTAAGTTCTTTAAAGCAGATAATAAAAAGTTTCCTGCCTTGAATTTAATTGACCATTTAAAAGAAAAAAAATACTTTCATAGTAGAGCTGTAGTTATAAATGCAGCAAACGAAGTAGCAGTAGAAAGCTTTTTAAATAACAAAATAGGCTACTTTGATATTGTAAATATTACATCTAAGATAGTAAAAAAATATAAACATAAGAATATAAGTTCTTATGATGATATAATGTTAATAGACAGAGATACTAGAAGGCTTAGTAAAGAACTAATAAATGGATTAAGTAGGTAGCATGAGTTTTTTTTTGGATTTTATTAATTTTTCAGAATACATATTCTGGTTTGTGTTAGTATTTTCACTTATTGTATTCGTACATGAATATGGGCATTATTATGTAGCTAAGTTCAATGGCGTAAGCATTGAAAAATTTTCTATAGGTTTTGGACCTGCATTAATAAGTAAAAAAGATAAAAATGGAACAATATGGCAGATTTCTATTATTCCTCTAGGCGGTTATGTTAAGTTTTGTGGTGAAATGTATCATTCAGAAGAAACTAAGAGTGTTGATAAAGCAGATAAACGTTTATTCTTCAACAAAAGCTCTTTACAAAAAGCAAGCATTGTTTTAGCTGGTCCCATTGCTAATTTTATACTTGGTATTTTTATTTTTATATTTATTTATAGTTTTTATGGAAAAAATTATACTGAACCAGTAATTGGTAATATTGAATTAGATAGCCCTGCATCAAAGAGTAATTTAAAAATGGGAGATAAAATTTTACAAATTAATGGACAAAAGATAGATTCTTATGACCAGATTTATGAAATTTTAGATAAAGAACTTCTTAAAGAAATTGAAATTTACATTAAACGTAAAAACGATGTTTTATCATATTTATTGGTTCCTGACCATAAAGAGATTAAAACCTTTATAGGCAGCACTAGAGAAGTAAATTATTTAGGAATTAGCCCGCTTATAAAGCCTATTATAGGAAAAACTATTAAAAACTCTGCAGCAGATGAGGCAGGTCTTAAGAAAAATGATGTTGTATTAAAAATAGATGAACTAAGAGTATTTGATATCAGACAAATAATTGAAGTGATAAAAAAAAGTCCAAATAGAAAACTAAATATTACTATTAAAAGAGGAGAAAAAACTCTATATAGGGTTATCACACCTAGAGTTGCTTTTGATAATAATGGAATGGAGATAGGAATAATAGGAGTAACTTTCGCTAAAGAAAGAATAAAATTAAATTTTATAGATGCAGTAAAATATTCTATTGTTAGTTTCATTGATGTTACAAAAAAAACAATAATAGCATTCGGAGAGATAATATTCGGTAAAAGAGACCATTGTGAAGTGGGCGGTCCTATTTTAATAGCTAAGGTATCAAATGACGTTGCTAACACAGATTTAATCTCTTTTGCTGGATTAATTGCTTTAATATCAATAAATCTTGGTATAATAAATTTATTTCCTTTTCCATTACTAGACGGAGGTCATTTTTTTACATTTATGGTAGAATATTTAAGAGGTCAAAGAGTGCATTACAAAATATACCAGTATATTCAATATATAGGAGTTTTATTGATTGGATCACTAATGCTGTTTTCTATAATTAATGACATCTATTGTAGAGTTCTTAATTAGTATGTTCTATTTAATCAAAGTCTTACTATTTTCATATTTTTTATTTATTGGTACATTAATAGCAGAAAACGTAAAGAACATTAAAATTATCGGCAATCAGAGAATAGATGATGATACTATTCTCACTTATCTCAATATAAAGAAAAATCAACTTATTAAAGAAGAAGATCTTAACTCTTTATTTAAAGATTTATTCTCTACAGAATTATTTTCTGAAATTATTTTTAAATTAAAAACTAATACACTAATAATTGAGGTTAAGGAAAACCCCATTGTAAACAGAGTTGCATTAGAAGGAAATCGACATCTTAAAGATGATGAGTTGTTGCCTGAGATTTATATCAAACCAAGAGATGTTTTTACTAAAAATAAAGTTAAAGAAAACTTGCAGAGAATACTCTCCCTATACAGGTCAAGTGGAAGGTATGCTGCTATTATTGAGCCAAAAATTATTTATTTAGAACAAAATAGAGTAGATGTAGTGTTTGAAATAAACGAGGGACCCGCATCGAAAATTCAAAGTATAAAGTTTCTAGGTAATCAATTCTTCTCTGATAGAAAATTAAAATCAGAGGTAATGGTATCGGAAAGCAGATGGTGGAAAATCCTTTCCTCGGGAGGAAAGTATGATCCTGATATACTTAATTTTGATAAAGAGAACTTAAGAAAGTTTTATGCTAACGAAGGATTTGTAGATGCTGATATTAGTTTAGCAAAAGGAGAATTAAATTTAGAAAGAGAACTTTTTTTCATAACATTTGTAATTTCTGAAGGAGAAAGATACAAATTTGGCAACATTGGTGCCACGATTAAAACAAAAGGAGTCAATAAAGAAACTATAAAAAATGCAATAAAAATTTCAAAGGGAGATTGGTTTAGCGCTCAAAGGTTAGATGATACTGTCATTAAAATCACAGAAGATATAATGACGGAAGGGCAGCCATTTATTTCAGTAATTCCTAGACTAGAAAGAACAGAAGAAAATATAGTAAATGTAAATTTTGAAATTAGTCCAGCTCCAAAAAAGTATATTAATAGAATAATTGTTTCTGGTAATACCCGTACTTTAGATAAAGTTATTAGAAGAAAACTAAGATTTGCTGAAGGCGATGCTTTCAATAGAGGATTAATAAGAAGATCTAAGACACTTGTAACAAATTTAGGACATTTTGCATCTGTTAATATAATAGATAAGGAGAGCGATGAGGAGATTAATGCCGTGGATTTAGAAATTCAAGTTCAAGAACAAAGTACGGGTAGCTTTTCTATTGGAGGTGGTTTTTCTTCAGCAAACGGTGCGCAGGCACAAATAGGCCTTTCTGAAAACAACTTGATGGGAAAAAGTCAAAGACTGAAATTTGAATTACTTACAAGTGAAAGAGAGAATAGAGCTGATTTTTCTTTTACAGAGCCATTCTTTTTAGGAAGAGATATAGCATTTACATCAGATATATATACTACAGTACAAGAATTTTTAGAAAGTAAATACGATAATGAAAAAGACGGTTTTGGTACCTCAATCAGCTATAATAATGGAGAATATGGCAGACAAACCATTGGTTATAGATTGGAAAAAAGAAATATAATAGCATATACAGGTGCATCATCATCAGTGATTTCCGAGTCTGGTAGGACAATTTTGTCTATAATTAACCTAGGTAATACTTATGATAAAACAGATAACCGAATTGATCCTACAGATGGATGGTTTGTTTCAAATAATATAGGTTTAGCAGGAGTAGGCGGTGATAAACAATACTTAAAAATAACGGCTAAAGCTGCGAATTTCAAAAAATTATATCAAGAAAAGTATATTTTTTCATTATCTGGAAATATAGGCTATGTATTGGGTTTAAACCAAGATATAGAAATTTCAGATAGATTTTTTATAGGCAATAATTCATTTGTAGGTTTTCAAAACGCAGGTATTGGTCCTAGAGACAAAAATACTGACGACTCTTTAGGAGGAAACTTTTATTATACAACGACACCCGAACTCAAATTTGGATTAGGATTACCAAAAGAACTTGGTATAAAAGCGAGAGTTTTTTCTACAATAGGTACTCTCTCTACAATTGACACAGACATCAGTAATTACTATGATAATTACAGTTTAAGAGTAACTGCTGGAACAGGAGTACTTTGGCAATCGCCTTTTGGTCCAATCAGATTAGATTATAGTTACGCATTATTAAAGGAAGATTATGATAAAACAGAGACATTTAGTTTTAACGTTGGCAGTTTATTCTAAGATTATTTTTAGTACCATATTATTTTCTCATTTCTTCATTGCGTATCAAATTTCTATAGCATTTAGTCAAGAAGAAGAGACAAAAAATCAAACTAAAATAGTTGACAGTATTAAGAACTTTCCAGCTGTGGTAATTGATATGAAAAGAGTTTTATCAAAATCTGATGCCTGGAAAAAATTACAGAAAGATATGCAAAAGATAGAATCAGATTTAAAAACTGATATTGAAAAAGAAGAAAAAGATTTAAAAAAAGAACAAGAAAACCTAGTTGCACAAAAATCAGTTTTATCAGAAGAACAATTTAAAGAAAAACAAGATGTATTTAGAGGTAAAGTAAATAAAACACAAACCAAAATAGAAGGTATCAGAAGAGAACTTGAGTCAACTATGGCAAAAGGTATGCAAATTATACAAAATGAAGCAATAAGACACTTAAAGGAAATTTCTGCTAAAGAGGGATATCTATTAGTCTTTGATGCTGCCTCAACTGTTATAGCTGCAGATAAAATAAATATTTCGGATCTTGTAGCCAGTAGACTTAATGAGACCCTTCCTTCTATAAAAATAGATAGAAAAAAAGATAAACAAGGTGATAAATAATATATTATCTAAACCAAAAGGACCATTTTCTGCTGAAGAATTAAGTAAAATATCAGATAGTTCTATTATAGGTAATAAGGATACTTTTATTAGCAATATAAGTTCCCTAAAAGATGCTACAAAAGGAGAAATAACTTTTGTAGATAATCCAAAATATATTAAGCAAATTTTGAAAACAAAAGCTAGTGGATTAATAATCTCTGACGAGTACATCAGTAAAATCCCAAAACTAGATATATTATTTGTTTCTAAAAATCCTTATCTTAGCTACGCAAAAGTAGTAGAAAAATTTTATCCCTTAAATAAAGATTATTCATATACTGAATGTAAAAATAAAAATATTAGTAACAAAAGTAAATTATCAGATAACTGTACTATTTATAATAATGTTACTATCAAGGCCAACTCAATTATCAGTGCTAATAGTAGTATTGGACCAAATGTATTTATTGGAAAAAATTGTTACGTTGGAAGAAATGTTAGCATATCTAATTCCTACCTAGAAGATAACATAGTTATTCAGGATGGTTCTGTAATAGGACAAGATGGTTTTGGCTATGCTTATGATAATAATAAATATATTAAAATACCACAAATTGGCATTGTTAAAATTGGATGCAATGTTGAAATAGGATGTAATTGTACTGTTGATAGAGGTTCTTTAAAATATACTGAAATCAGAGAAGGTGTTAAAATAGATAATTTAGTACATATAGCACACAATGTAGTAATTAAGGAAAACACAGTAATAGCTGGACAAACTGGTATAGCAGGAAGTGCTATAATAGGTAGAAATGTAATGATAGGAGGGCAAGTAGGAATAGCAGGCCACATAAAAGTAGGTAACAATGTAAAAATTGGAGCACAAGCAGGAGTAACTAAAAATATAGACGATGGGAAGAGTGTAAGTGGAACGCCTGCTGTAGATTTGAATCTCTATCTAAAAAAGTCTATTATTTTAAATAAAATGGTAAAAAAATAATGAGTCAAATTATAGATATAGAAAAAATTATAGAAATGATGCCACACCGTTATCCATTTTTGCTAATTGATAGACTTATAAAAGTTGAAAAAGATGAATTTGCAATAGGGCTTAAAAACGTAACAATTAATGAACCTTTCTTTCTTGGTCACTTTCCAGGAAAAAAAGTAATGCCTGGAGTTCTAATTATCGAAAGTATGGCCCAAACGTCAGGTGCTCTTGTAGTCTGTTCTTATGGAAAAGAAGCTATGGGAAAACTAGTATATTTTATGAGTATAGATAAAGCTAGGTTTCGAAAGTTAGTTATTCCAGGAGACCAGTTATTAGTAGAAGTAAATAAAAAACAATCTAGAAAATCTGTTTGGAAGTTTGATTGTATTGCAAAGGTTGATGAACAAATTGTTGCCGAGGCTACGATTACTGCCATGATAGTAGAAAATGATGACTAATATTCATTCCACGGCAATTGTTTCTAAAGAAGCAGTAATCACAAATAGTTCTTATATAGGACCCTACTGTATAGTAGGAAAAGATGTAAAGTTAGGGAAAAATACAAGACTTATTTCTAATGTTACAATAGATGGTTTTACAACTATAGGCGATGACTGTGAGTTCTTTCCCTACAGCACAATTGGAACTAGTCCACAGGATTTAAAATTTAATGGTGAAAAATCTTACCTAAATATAGGAAATAATAATATTTTTAGGGAATACGTAACAATCAACCCAGGAACAAAAGGGGGAGGACTAATTACATCTATAGGAGATAATTGCTTGTTTATGGTTAGTAGTCACATAGCTCATGACTGTAGGATAGGTAATAATGTTATTCTAGTTAATAATGCATCACTCGCAGGACATGTTATTATAGAAGATTATGCAATATTAGGAGCCTTTTCAGGTGTACATCAGTTTTGTAGAATTGGAAAGCATTCTATGACAGGCGCCATGTCAGGTATAGATAGCGATGTTATTCCATATGGAACAGTATTAGGTAATAGAGCATATCTATCTGGTCTAAATATAATTGGATTGAAAAGAAGAGGTTTTTCAAAACAAATTATTCAAGAATTAAGAAAGGCATATGGTTTATTATTTTTTACTCAAGATGGAACTATATCAGACAGAATTAAGGAAGTATCTGAGGACTTTTCAAAAAATGAACCTGTAATGGAAGTAGTTAACTTTTTAACCAAAGAGAAGTCTAGGTCTATTTGTAAACCAAAAAATGTTGGATAAATCAAAGAAAATAGCTTTAGTATTAGGTGGAGGTTACTTAACAGAACTATTAATTAAGGAGTGTAAGAAAAAAAATCTAGATTTTTTTATTATAGGTGTAAAAGAATATTATATAGAGTCTTATAAGAGTCCTGCTGATTATACTATAAGCTATAATAGTCTTGGCAGTATATTTAAGATACTGATGCTTAAAAAAATTAAGAATATAATATTTTTAGGCAATGTAAAAAAAGTTTCACTTTTTAGGTTAAGACCAAATCTTATGACTTTCTATTACATTTTAAAATTAATTTTCTCTTATCACAAAGGAGACGACTATTTACTTAGGAAAATAATAACTATATTTCACAAAAAAGGATTTAATATAATAGACTCAAGGGATCTACTTCATAAATATCTAGCTACAGATAAAAAAAATAACTTAGAGAAGCATTCAAAAATTATTTCAAAAGAAACCATTTATAAATATTTTGAATTAGCAAAAGAATTTGGTAAAAAAGATCAAGGACAAACAATAATAGTTAGTAATAATAAGGTAGTACTAAGTGAAGATAGAGATGGTACAGATAAAATGATTGAAAGATATAATTGTAAAAAATCCAGGTACCATAGTTTTCTTGTAAAAGTTTCAAAACCAGATCAAGAGCTTAAAATTGATCTTCCAACAATAGGTCCGTCAACTATTCATAAAATAATTGATTCTGGAATCAAAGGAATAATTCTAGAAAAAGAAAAGACATATATTTCAGATATAGATGTTACATATGATCTAATTATGAAAAATAACTTATTGTACTATGCTATCTAAGAAAAAAAATAAAAAGATTTTTATTATTGCAGGCGAAATATCTGGAGACAACATTGCTTATAGTATACTTCGTGACATTAAAAAAAAAAATAATATTGAAGTCCATGGAATTGGAGGAGAAGCTTTAAATAAAATAGGTGTCAAATCAATATTTTCAATTCAAAGAATTGCCGTAATGGGTTTAATTGAGATTTTACCAAAAATACCATCTTTAATTCTTCTCATTAGAAAAACTGTTAATGATATCAAAAGATATAAGCCTGATCTTTTAATTACAGTTGACTCTCCTGACTTCTGTTTCAGAGTTTTAAAAAAGATTAAGAAAATGAATCCAAAACAAAAGGTTCTTCATATAGTTGCACCTTCAGTGTGGGCATGGAAATCTTCAAGAGCAAAAAAAATATCAGAATTTATTGATCATCTTTTTGTTTTATATCCTTTTGAAAGCAAATACTTTATTCCTTATAAAATTAATACAAAATTCATAGGACATCCCTTATTTACAAAAAAATTAAATAAAAAACCATTGTGTTCTAATAACATTAAAAAAAAAATAATATCTATTTATCCTGGAAGTAGAGAAAAGGAAATTAAAAACCATCTTGCAAAAATATTAAACTTTTTAAACAAAATAGATAATTTAGATAATTATGATTTTAATATTATAGCAGTTGACCATTTAATGAGTTTAATAAAAAAAATATGCAAATCCGAGTCTTATATTACCAATCTTAAAATTTTAAGAGCAAGTAAATATAAAAGAGAATCTTTTCAGACAAGCTATCTTGCTATAGCTGTATCAGGTACTATAGTTCTTGAGTTAGCTATGCACCTAGTCCCAGTTATTTGTGTATATAAACTAAATATAATTAGTTACCATATCTTAAGAAGAATAGTTAAAACTAAATATATTAGCTTAGTGAATATTATTTTAAATAAGAGACTAGTCCCTGAACTAATTCAGGATGATTTTAGCTTTACTCTTTTTCAAAAAGAATTCATTTCACTTATACAAAACAAAGATACATACAATAAACAGAAAAAACAATTCCTCTTGTTAAGAAGAAAAATTCTTTATAGGCCACATGTAGTTTTAAATGAAATTAGGAAGATAATATAAATTAATCTGATTTTCTTTGTGTCTTTCCGGTATATAATTGTCTTGGCCTCCCTATTTTTATATTTTCGTCAGAGACCATTTCATTCCAATGTGAGACCCAGCCTACTGTTCTAGCTACTGCAAATATAACAGTAAATAATGATATAGGAAAACCCATCGCTTTTAAAATTACACCAGAGTAGAAGTCAACATTAGGATAGAGTTTTTTTTCTATAAAATAACTATCATTCAGAGCTACATATTCTAATTCTTTTGCTAAGTCAAATAATCTATTTTCAAGTTTATGTTCTTCATTAAGTACCTTGTCTGCTATTTCTTGTAAAACTTTTGCTCTAGGATCATAATTTTTATAAACTCTGTGACCAAAACCCATTAATCTAAAAGGATCTTTTTTATCTTTTGCTTTTTCTATAAATAATTTTATATTTTTTACATTATTTATTTCATCAAGCATTTTAATAACGGCCTCATTTGCACCACCATGAGAAGGGCCCCAAAGAGACGCTATTCCCGCAGCTATACATGCGAAAGGATTAGCTCCTGAAGAACCAGCTAATCTAACTGTAGACGTAGACGCATTTTGTTCATGGTCTGCATGTAGTATTAAAATTTTATCAAGTGCATCAGAAAAAACTGGATTTATTTCAAAGTCCTCTGCTGGAACGGAGAATAACATATGAAGAAAGTTTTCAGAATAATTAAGTCTATTTCTAGGGTAGACAAAGGGTTGTCCTATAGAATATTTGTATGCCATTGATGCAATAGTTGGCATTTTAGCTATCAATCTATGAGAAGCAATTTTTCTTTGTTCTTTATTATTTATATCAGTGCTATCATGATAAAAGGCTGCCATCGCACCTACAACTCCACACAAAATAGCCATAGGATGAGCATTATCCCTAAAACCTCTGTAAAAATTTGAGATTTGTTCATTTAACATTGTGTGGGTAGTTATAGCATTTAAAAAGTCATTTTTATTTTTATCATTTGGTAAGTCTCCATATAAAAGAAGATAGGCTGTCTCTAAGAAATTAGCATTTTTTGCTAAATATTCAATGCTGTAGCCTCTATGAAGTAGTATACCATTGTCTCCATCTATAAATGTAATTTCAGATTGGCAACTACCTGTAGATGTAAATCCTGGGTCGTAAGTAAACATACCAGTGTTTCTATATAAGGTCGTTATATCAATTACGTCCGGTCCCATACTTCCTGAAATTATAGGTAGTTCTATAGATTTATTGTCTGGGAGTAATATTTTAGCCTTTTTATTATTATTAACCATAAATAATTATACTAAATTCTTTAAGTTAAAAAAGACTTTTTTAACCTACACATTACCTCACTTCTTCCTAAATATTCAAGTATTTTAAATATATTTGGAGAATATTTTTGTCCAGTTAAAGATGCCCGAATAGGAGCAGCAATATCATATATCTTACTTTTGTTATTTCTAGAGCACTCTTTAATTTTATTACTAATTTCTTCAGACACCCAATTATTAATATTCTCTAACTCTTTTACTACATTTTTAAGCAATTTAATATTAGCATGCTTTATTATTTCTTCTGCTTCTTTAGTAATTATATATCTGTTATTAAGCATATATTTTAATCCACACTCTAAATCAGAGATTCTTTGAGCTCTCTCCTTAAATAAATCTATGATTTTACTAATTTCGTCACCGTATTCTAAATTCTTTAAAGTTTTTTTAAGCAATGGCTGTTTGATTAAATCATTCCAAGACATTTTTCTTATATAATAAGAATTTAAATAGTTTAGTTTGTCCATATCAAATTTAGCTGGTGATTTTCCAATTCCTTTTATATAGAACAACTTTCTAGCTTCATCTAATGAAAAAATTTCTTTATCTTTGTAACCCCATCCTAACCTTAATAAATAATTATTAAATGCTTCAGATATAAAGTTTTCATCTCTGTAGGATAATACACTTAGTGCACCATCTCTCTTAGATAATTTATTTCCTTCTTTACTGTGGATTAATGGTATATGACTATATTCTGGTTTTTTCCAACCTAACAAATCATACAATATTATTTGTTTAAAGGTATTGGTTAAGTGGTCATCTCCTCTTATTACATCTGTAATTCCCATTAATTTATCGTCTGCAACGACTGATAACATATAAGTAGGTGTTTTATCTGTTCTCAATATTATAAAATCGTCTAACTCATTATTATTTATTACTATTCTTCCTAATATTTTATCATTTAATACGGTTTCTTTATTTAGTGGAATTTTAATCCTAATTACATAAGGCTTATTGATTTCTCCTTTATAGTCTCTCCATTTCCGATCATATTTATATGCCTTTTTTTCCTTTTTAGCTTTATCCCTAGCTTCTTCTATTTCATCTTTTGTGCAGTAACACCTATAAGCATTACTTTCAGAGAGGAGTTTTTCAGCCAATTCTATGTGATTATATATATTTTGGCTTTGATAGATAACCTCGCCGTCCCACTTCAATCCCAACCATAGTAACCCTTGGCGTATTTCATCAGTATATGATCTTTTAGATCTAACTTTGTCTGTATCTTCAATCCTAAGTTTAAATAATCCATTATGTTTTCTGGCATACAACCAATTGAAGAGAGCAGTCCTAGCTCCTCCTAAGTGAAGCGCGCCTGTCGGAGAAGGAGCAAATCTAGTTATAACTTTATTCAATTTATTTAATAGTTTCTTATGATACCAACTAGTTTACCTTGTATTTCCACTCTGCCCAAGCCAAAAATTCTGGTTTCAAATTTTTTATTAGCTGGTTCTAGTGCAATTGAGTTAGTTTTTCTTCTTATTCTTTTCAATGTAGCCTCTTGCCCATCTATCAATGCGACAACAATATCCCCATTATTTACTTCACTAGTTTTTTCTAATATTGCTAAATCTCCGTCAAGTATACCAGCATCTATCATAGAGGTACCTGAGACTTTTAGGGCATAGTGTTGATTGTTATTTTTAATCATATGGTCAGGGATATTTAAATAACCTTCTGAATGCTGAATTGCTTCTATGGGAGTTCCTGCTGCTATTTTCCCATAAATATTTATTCTTACCTTATTTTCTTTTAGAACATGTAATTTATTGTCGGTACGATTTTCTTTTTCATTATTAATTATTTGAATTGCTCTAGCTTTATTATGCATTCTTTTAATAAATCCTCTTTCTTCTAAAGCTTTAATGAGTCTGTGAATGCCAGATTTAGAATTTAAACCTAAGGCTAATTTCATTTCTTCATATGATGGAGAAACATTGCTTTTTTCAAGTGTTTTTTTAAGATAGTTAAATAAATTTAATTGTTTTTGTGTAAGCATGACTAATGTTTTTATTTTGTTCTACTTTAGTTCATGTTATGTGTCAAGTAATATTTATTGATAAATCAATATCTTAACTTTTTCTCCTTTTCTGATAATTCTTTCTTTTGCCTTAATTATTACTATACAATTTGATAAAGATAAATTTTTCATTAAAGAGCTATCTTGGTCTTTTAAAACAGTTACATAAATATTATTCTTTTCAATATTATATATTGCACGTAAATAAGACTCTCTTGTACTGTATTCATCTATATTATTTTTAAGAGTTGCCTCCATTTGTTTTACATTTGATGAACTATTATTTAATCTATTGATTGCAATTAATACAAAAACTACAAAACAGATATAGCTAGAAACAGGATTTCCTGGTAGTGAGAAAACAGGTATATTTTTTAAAAGGCCAAACATTAGAGGTTTTCCAGGCTTTATTTTTACCTTCCAAAATTTAATTTTTAATCCTGCATTTAATAGACTCTGTTTTACTAAATCTTTTTTACCTACAGATATTCCCCCCGTTGTAATTACTAAATCAGCACCTTTGATATTAGTAAAATTTTTATTAAGGTCATAGAGGTTATCTTTGATTATTTTTATTTCTTTGCATACACAACCTTCTTTCAAAATAAGTTCTTTAAGCATGTATAAAGATGATGCAAAAATCTGCCCCTCTTTTAATTTATTTCCGTGCTCAATTATTTCGTCTCCTGTAGAAAAAATAATAACTTTTGGTTTTTTTTTAACATTTATAAATTTATTTCCCGAAGAAACTAAAAGACCTAAATCTCTTTCTGAAATAAAGTGATTTTTATTTAATAAAATTTCTCCTTTTTTAAAATCTCTTCCTTCTTTTCTTACATATTGATTTTTCTTTATATTCCCTTTGAAGCTAACTAAACCACCTTTTAATACTTTTGCATTTTCTTGAATAATTATAGTATCTGCCTTTTTAGGTAATTTTCCACCTGTGAAAATACGAATTGTTTCAAATTCTTTCATATTTATATCATGACGACTTCCAGCAAACACTTCCTCTTTAACACTATATTTAGTCTTATTTGAGGCTTTACTAGAAAATTTTATTGCATATCCATCCATTGCTGACATGCTAAATGGAGGATTGTTGACCTTTGCTTTAACTTCTTTAGAAGTATATCTTCCCATAGAAGACAGGATGTTTATTTTTTCATTTCCTATTGTTTTAACAGAACTTTTAATTATTTCTATTGCCTTACATACATCAATCATTTTTTAATATACGTACCTGATTTTCCGCCACTTTTTTTTAACAAACATACTGAACTTATACTTATGGCTTTATCAACTGACTTACACATGTCATAAATTGTTAGAGCCGATATGGTAACAGCGGTCATAGCTTCCATTTCAATGCCTGTTTTGTCATTAGTCTTACACTTTGCAATTATCTCCAGAAAGTTATTTTTTCTATCAAATTCAAATTCAATTCCAATAGATTGTATGCTTATAGGATGACACAGAGGAATTAATTCAGATGTTTTTTTTGCTCCTGTAATACCAGCAATTCTAGCAACGCCTAAAACATCTCCTTTTTTATGGTTAATATTTTTAATCATTTGCAGAGTTGTTTTTTGCATGCTTAATTTACAATATGCCACAGCTTCTCTTATGGTATTTTTTTTATCGGATATATCTACCATGTGAGCGCTACCTTTTTTGTTGAAGTGTGATGATTGCATTTGACTATTAGCTACTTTCTGATAGCAAAAATTTTTTTTAAAGTTTTTTCTGGATTATTTTTTTTCATTAAGTATTCACCTATTAAAAAACTTTTAAAACCATAGCTTAATAATTGCTTAACATTTCCTGCACTGTTGATACCACTTTCACAAATTATATTAAAGTCTTTCGGTATATCTTTTATTAGGTCTATTGAATTTTTAATGTTGACCTGCATATTACTGAGGTTCCTATTATTTATACCAACTAATATATCTTTTATATCAAGTGCTGCAAGAAGTTCTTTTTTTGTATGTGTTTCAATTAAAACATCTAATCCTAGGCTATGAGCTAAATCTGTAAAATGTAATATCTTTTCTTTTGATAAAATACTTGATATTAATAGTATACAATCTGCGCCTAACGTGCGACTTTCATAAATCTGATAATCAGATATGATGAAGTCTTTTCTTAAAATAGGTAAATCGGTTTCTTTTCTTATATCAACTAAATCCTTGTCTTTTCCTTGAAAATACTTCTGGTCCGTTAATATAGAAATACAAGTTGCATTTCCTTCATCGTATTTTTTAACGATTTTAATAGGTTCAAAGTTTTTACTTATTATTCCCTTTGATGGACTAGCCTTCTTTATTTCTGCTATTATGCTTATTTTTTTATTAGAAAAGTTTTTATAAATTTTACGTCGGAATCCTCTAGTTTTATTCAAACCTTCGATCATTTTTATCAGTTTCTTTTTAGGATTTAATGACTCCTGCATGAATACCACTTTTTTTTTGTTTTCACAGATTTTTTCTAAAATTGATGTCATTGACTAGCTCTAACTAACTCATTTAGCTTTTTTAAAGCTAATCCTTTATCTAATGTTTCTCTTGCAGTTATAATAGCTTTTCTTAAATTTTTTTCTTTTTCAGATACCACCAATGCTGCAGCTGTATTTAATATTACTATATCATAAAATGGACTATTCATACTTTTCCCACTAAATAATTTTATTATGGCTTTAGCATTATAATTTTTATCTTTTCCTTTTAACTTCATTAATGATGATTTTTTAAAACCTAATTTTAAAGGATCTATCTCGAATTTTCTTATTTTCTTTTGTTTTACTTCTAAAACTATTGTTTTACAAGTTGTTGTTATTTCATCTAATCCGTCAAGTCCATGAACAAGCCAAGCTTTTTTAATGGAAAGATTTTGCAGGCACTTAGCCATCGGCATTAACCATTTTCTTGAATATACTCCTATAAGCTGTCTATCTGCATTAGCTGGATTTATTAATGGACCTAAAATATTGAAAATAGTCTTAATTTTAAGGTTTTGTCTTACATTAGCTACATTTTTCATAGCAGAGTGGTATAAAGGTGCCATAAGAAAGCAAAGACCAATATTTTTCAAACTTTTTTCTACCTTACTTTTTTTTGCATTAATATTAACTCCTAAACTCGACAATACATCTGAAGAACCACATTTAGAACTTACAGACCTGTTACCATGTTTAGCTACCTTCACACCACAAGATGCTGTAAGAATAGCAGTTGCTGTAGATATATTTAATGTATCTTTTCCATCTCCACCTGTTCCGCAGGTATCTAATAAATTTTTTATTGGTTTGATTTTAATTGATTTATTTCTAAGTACTTTTACGGCTTTTAGAACTTCATCAGTAGACTCTCCTTTAGCGGATAATAATGCCAAAAAAGCAGAAATTTGAATATCTGTACATTTTCCAGACATGATTAAGTTAAAGGCGAATCTTGCTTCTTTATTAGATAAATTTTCTTTGTTAATAATTTTTTTCAGAAGTTCAGAAAATACCATGATTAATTTTCCTTTCTATAACAAATATTTATAAAATTTTCAAAAATTATTTCTCCATACTCTGTAGCAATACTCTCTGGATGAAACTGAAGACCAAAAGAGTTTTTACCTTTAATTTTTAATCCCATTATGCACCCGTTTAGAGTAGCAGCTATAACTTCAATTTTTTTGGGAAGTTTTAATTTTTTTATTTCTAAAGAATGGTATCTAGTAGCCAAAAATTCTTTAGGAATATTTTTAAATAAAGGAATATTTTTTTTCTTAATAATTTTATCTGTTCTTCCATGCATCACATTTTTCATTTTTGATATTGTCGCCCCATATGAATAAGCCAAGGCTTGATGCCCTAAACAGATACCAAGCATAGGAATATTAAAGTTATTTGATTTAATTAATTCAATAACGTTCCCTGTTTTTTTTGGATGACCAGGACCAGGTGACAAAATAATTCCCTTATACTTTTTCGATAAAGCTATTCGAATATCAAATTTATCATTTCTTACTACCTCTACATCGTATTTGAAGATTGCCAAATAATGATAAATATTCCATGTAAAACTATCATAATTATCTATTAGAAGAAGCATTTTAATTATCCTTATATGAGTTTTCTGCCGCTTTAAATAGTGCTTTAGCTTTGTTAATTGTTTCTATATATTCTTTTCTAGGATCACTGTCAGCAACTATGCCAGCTCCAGCTTGAACATACATTTTTTTATCTTTAACAATTGCAGTTCTTAAAACAATGCAAGTTTCCATATTCCCATTAGCAGAAAAATAACCTACGCACCCTGCGTAGATACCCCGAGACTCTGGTTCTAATTCATTAATAATTTCCATTGCTCTAATTTTAGGTGCTCCAGAAACAGTTCCAGCAGGAAAGCCTGACATTAAAATATCTATTATATTGGATTTTTTTTTAACTTCTCCTTCAACATTAGAAACTATATGCATCACATGACTGTAAAACTCTACGATCATCTTTTCGGTAACTTTAACTGTTCCAGGGTTAGACACGCGACCTACATCATTTCTTCCTAAGTCTAATAGCATTAAATGTTCTGCTAATTCTTTGGGATCAGAAAGTAATTCTTTTTTAAGTTTTTTATCATGCAAAGAGTTTTTTCCTCTTGGTCGAGTGCCTGCAATTGGTCTTATTGATACCTTATTATTATCTAATCTCACTAGTATTTCAGGACTGGAACCTATTAGCGAAAAAGATGAATTTTTTAAATTTTCAAAATTAAGATAAAACAAAAAAGGTGAGGGATTTAGGCTTCTTAAAGAACGATACAATTCAAATGCAGGCAATAGATAATTAGTATTAAATCTTTGAGAGAGAACTACTTGAAAAACATCTCCTGAAAAAATATATTCTTTAGCCTTTTTTACCATTGTAAAAAATAATTTCTTATTAATATTTGATCGAGGTTTTTTAAAAGGTTTATTTGTTAAATTATTTTTAAATTTAGGATTTATTTGAGAATTTATATCTGAAATTATTTTTTTTAAACTACTTAATTTTATTTTATATGAACTTGAGATTTTAGAATTTTCACTATACCACAAGGGGCTAGCTAAAATCACTTCATTCTTTATATTATCAAATATAGCCATGATGGTAGGTCTAATAAAAAAACCATCTGGTAAAATTAAAACTGATGATTTTCTTTTTGGTATATTTTCGTACATTTCAATAGTTTCGTATCCTAGATAACCTATTAATCCTGCAGACATAGGAGGTAAATCGTCTGGAAATTTTATTTGAGATTTTTTAATAATTTTGGATAGACTTATTAAAGGGGGCTCTTTTTGACAGACAAAATTTTTATTTTTCGTTGAGTGAATATTTTTTATATAAGCTTTATTATTTTGACATTTCCAAATAATATCAGGTTTCATTCCTATAATTGAATAACGGCCTCTGAAAGATCCATCTTGTACAGATTCAAGTAAAAAACTATTTTTTTGTTGTTTACAAATCTTTAAGTATGCTGAGACCGGTGTATCTAAATCAGATTTAATTTTTGTATACACAAGAGTGTTTTTTTTTTTTTTTATATTTGATTCAATTTTTTTAAATGTAGGAAAAAAGTCTGGCATTTTAAAAAGATTTTAAAAAATTTTCATTTACATTACTATTATGTTTTTTTCTTAAATCAAAAAGAAGTGCATCAAATAAATCATTATTAATACTTTCGCTATATTCTGAGGAAATTTTTTCAGTGCTAGTAAGGTTTTTATTATTTTGATCTAATAGTTTTTGTTCTATAGTTTTTACTATTACATATCTTGCCAGGTCAATTTTAAAAATCTCACTAAAGGTATCAATCTTGTTGTTAAATATTACTTCTTTTAAATTTCTATTAATCTTGTCGCCTAATCTTTTATCAAATGTAAGCCAGTCTGTTGTATATTTTCTATAAATTTTATTATCATACTCTTCAAATGAATTATTTTTAATAGCAAGAAGAAATTCCTCAGCTTTGCTCTTAGCAAGTTGATTTCTTTTTTCTTGGAAAAGCAATTCTAAAACTTCTGCTTTTGCAGAGGAGTAGGATTTAATAGACTGCTTTGTTATTTTGTTTAAATAAATAAAATAGATATCGCCATTATTGTCCTCAAAAGTTTCAGATAGTTCTTTAAGGTTTAGGTTGAATATATATTTAGCTAATTCATTTTCATCAAAATCTACATTTGTATTTTTATAAATCTTGCTAACATCTTTAATTTTAAGATTTTTAAATTCTCTTTTAATAACCTTTTTGTTTTTTAGCGCTAAGTCTAAATCTTTTGAGTCTAGAAATTTTTCAAATATTTTATTTGCAGTATCATAAAGTTGATTGTTTAACTCTTCTTTTCTAAAGTCATCAATTATAGATTCTCTTAATTCTTCATAGCTTTGAATGCTGCTTTCATTTATTTTTTCTAAATAAAAAATCTTATAACCAAAAGCAGTCTTAAAAGGTTGTGTTATTTCTCCTTCTTTTAAAGAAAATACTTGATTTTGTAACTCTTTATCTAAGTCATTCTTGCTAATTTCCTTTAAAAAAACATCTTCTTTACTTAAACCAGCTTTTTTTATAGCTTCCAGAATATTTTTATTTTTTTTAAGATTATTAACAAATGTTTCTAATTCACTTTTAGTTTCAAATATCGGTTGATATAATGATCTAGTTTCTTCTTTTTTATAGTAATCAATGTTTGAGTTATAAAAATCTTTCACTTTATTTTCATCTATAAGTATTTCTTTACTTAGTGCCGTGGTGTCTATTTTTATTAGGGTAATATCTCTTTCCTCAGGAGATAATAATGTATTTTTAATAGTCTCATATTTTTTTCTAATTTCATCATCTTCTATTCTATTCTTGAATAAATAACTAGAAGCATCAAATTCATAAACTATTGCTTTTCTAGCTGTATCTCTTTTTTTAATGACATTTTCCGTCATTGGGTATGGAACATAATTATTTACATTCAAAGTTTGTATAAATAAATTATTTACTAATAAATTTCTATTGATTTCAAGTAATTCTTTTTCGGAAACATTATTTTGATTTAAGTAATATTTAAAATAATCTTTATTAAAAACACCTAGCTGATCCTTAAACATAGGATTGTTCAAAATAGTTTTCTTAAGGTATTTATCTCCCACGTTTAATTTAAGATCTTTAGAAAGTAAACTTATATATTTTCTAGTTATTAAATTTTGCATGATATTATTGTGCAATCCCATTGCTTTAACAAATTCGTCTGTAATTGGTTCACTAGTAGATTGTCTTAATCTGGATAAAATATTTTGATATTCGAGATTAAATTCATTAAGTTTTATATCGATACTTCCCACTTTTGCTATTGTTGGGTTTTGGTTGTTAGTAAAAATATCTCCTATGCCCCAAACTGCAAAACTCAAAGCAATTAAAACTACTAGCCCTTTAGTGCCTAAACTTTTAAGGTGTGAAGAGAAGTTTTTTATCATAGTTGTAATTTAAATATTTTATATTTAGTGTTATATATATACTATAATATAAAATAAAACTAATTAATTTTTAACGGATAAAGCTTTGAAAGAAAAAATACTTATAGCTAACTGGAAAATGAATTTAAATGTAAAACAGTCTTTAAAGTTAGGAACACACATAGCAAAAACAATGAAAAATTACAAAAATAAATACTTTATCATTTTACCATCCTTTCAAGCTGTTTATGCACTAAAAAAACATAGTTTAATTAAAAAAATTAAATTCGGTTCACAGGACTGCAGTCAATATGAAGAGGGTTCTTACACTGGTGATGTTTCTGCTGATATGGTTAAAGAGTTAGGGTGTGAGTATTCATTGATCGGTCATTCAGAAAGAAGAATTTTTTATAATGAAGATAACAAAATTTTAAAAAGAAAATTAAAATGTGCTCAAGATAGCTCTCTTAAAATAATCTTTTGCATTGGAGAAGATCTTAAAGCTTACAAACAAAAAAAAAGCAAAGCTGTTTTGAAAAAACAATTATCAAATGTATTTCCTGAACATTTTGATTATAGCAAATTAATTATTGCATATGAACCAGTATGGGCAATAGGAAAAAACAGGACGCCAGAAATTAAAGAAATTGATAGCATATGCTATTATATAAAGAAATTAGTTTATAAAAAATATAAATTTGATAGTATTCCAGTTTTATATGGGGGATCTGTAAATTCTAAAAATTCCGAGTTTATTTTTTATCAAGATAATGTCAATGGAGCTTTAGTTGGAGGTGCTTCACTTAAAGCTAGTGAATTTAAAAAAATTTATGATAGTCTTTAATAATTAACTTTTAGGTGATAACATGTTCAATATTTTTCTTATTCTTCACTTAATACTAGCAGTTATACTGGTTGTTGTCATATTACTTCAGAGAAGTGACGGAGGTGCATTAGGAGGTATAGGAGGAGGAAGTTTTTCAGGAATGCTTACAGGTAGAAGTTCTGCTAATTTTTTGACTAAAATAACAACTGTTATTGCTGCACTTTTTTTATGTAACAGTTTATTGCTAGCTGTGTTATCTGGAAACTACAAAAAAGACTCAATCATCACGGAGTCCGAGATTGAGGATATGATTGAAGAAACTGAGACCGATCGAAGTAAACCTATAGTTCCTGATACAGAGTGAGTGAGTTATTTACAAAATTTCTAATTCAAACGCGAAAATCATTTTTATAACTGGAGGAGTAGTCTCTTCCTTAGGAAAAGGTTTATCAGCTGCTGCGCTAGGTGCATTACTACAATCTAGAGGGTTTAAGGTAAAATTAAGAAAATTAGACCCATACCTTAATGTTGATCCTGGTACTATGAATCCAAATCAGCATGGGGAAGTATTTGTAACAAATGATGGAGCAGAAACAGATTTAGATCTTGGTCATTATGAGAGATTCACTGGTGTTCCAGCTACCAGATTTGATAATATTACCGCTGGAAAAGTCTATCAACAAGTGATAAAGAATGAAAGAAAGGGTATTTACTTAGGTAATACTGTACAAGTTATTCCTCATGTAACAGATGAAATAAAAAAAAATATTGGAAAGGGGATAAATAATACAGATTTCTTAATTGTTGAAGTTGGTGGGACAGTAGGAGATATAGAAAGCCTACCCTTCTTAGAGGCAATTAGACAGCTTAGAAATGAACTAGGTAAGAAAAAAACAGCATTTTTACATGTCACATTAGTACCATATTTATCTGCTGCAGATGAACAAAAAACAAAACCTACGCAGCATTCCGTTAAAGAACTCA
>MDTD01106064.1_pt1 | contig 36877 bp, 34 predicted proteins | sample 811221 | NCBI WGS metagenome assembly MDTD01 (sample SAMN05326646, study PRJNA326480) | marine metagenome | isolation source: seawater | place: Pacific Ocean: South West | collected 2011
AAAACGTATTCCAAACCTCAAATGGACAAAAATTGTAAAACCTAAAGGTTTCGCCTGAAGGCGAGGGTTTTAAACCCATCGCAAGGACAATAAAACAGGAGGCGAAAATTCGACAATATGTAACGCTTCATATAAAACTGCCCATGGGTACGAATCATACTTGAAGCAAAGTGCTGATGACTTGCTTTTTATACATAACCATTCAGCCCCTTCAGGACAGATCAATACATTAAAATCGCAAGCTTTTCACGTGCGGTTTGGAAAGGGGAAAGGGATATTCAGAATTATCAGGTCTGTGCGTGGATTGGCAATAATGTAAATGTGGCCAAAGAAGATTACACCAACACTGCACTGTAGAATCCTACGTTGCAAAATCCGGTGCAGCAGGGTGCTGTAGAGGACTACAAGCCGATGCGGGGCAAAAAATAAACCCTTATGCCTGCAACAACTTGCCATTAAAAGCAAGTCATTGCAAACACAAGGGTTTATGTCAAGCTGGCCTGGAAGGACAGGAACAACCCCCTGTTTTTACGGGAAAAACCGCCAATTCTGAACAAGGCGGTGCAAATTCCGGTGCAATCACCCAAAACGACCTGCAAACAGTCATCGAAGAATGGCCGAACCTGACCGATGACCAACGGGAATTAATCGCTTCGATCATCAGCGGACAGGAAGGAGCTGCAAGGCGAGAGTCCTTGCAGTCATTTCCGGCGGCTGATCGATCCGCCACATCTACACCATCACAAACATCTGATCCTATGGAGAACCCGTCATGAATGACCGGGCATCTATTCATGCGCTCGTATCTAGTCAGCGTGCACCACCTGCCAAGCCTAAAGCCCTTCTGGGGGGGCTCCTTCCCATGAATGGGAAGGCGGGGGATGGGTTGAGCGCCTGCACGGTGTAGGCGTTAACACCAACCCATTTTGATATGGCCATAAAAAAACCGCTTCCGTGATTGTTTGGCGACGACACGGCAGCGGTGAAAGTTGAATACCAATGCATTATAGCAAGTTGATTCATCAAGCGGACAGCCGTCCGTCGAGACACGCGCAGCGGGCCGGAGCGAGCATGTCTCGACGGTCGGCTGGTCTTTTTGATTTACTCGAAGATGAGAAGAAGGCAGAGCGAAAGGCTCAACAGCGGGAGGAGATCGCCAAGCGATACCGTGCGGGTTACTGTCCCGATCAGGATAAGGCCGTCCAACGTGCAGCCGATCTCCTGGGCTTGTCCACAACACATATTTCACCGCGAGGCAATAAAGACCATGAGAAATGGGCCTGTGAGATTGCGGTCGGTGGTAGTGTGGTAAGTGTAAAGGGGCGAAAGCCAACATCGGTTAAAGCCGGTGGCGGTATTCGTGGTGAGGTCAAAGGCTTTAGCAAGAATGCTCGGCGTCGATTGATCCGCAAGGTGGGAAGCATCGACCGGGACGCCATCAAGCAAATGCCGATCTTCATCACATTGACTTACCCCGGCATCTGGCCGAATGATCCCAAGGTCTGGAAAAAGCATTTGGATACATGGTCAAAACGGCTTAAGCGTCGATATCCCAAGGCTTGTGCGATTTGGAAACTTGAGCCACAAAAGCGTGGTGCGCCACACTATCACCTGATCGTGCTCAACGTCCCACACATCAGCAAAAATTGGTTAGCGGAGTCATGGTATGAGGTCGTGGGATCAGGCGATGACAAGCATTTACGAGCGGGAACACGAGTCGAAACCATCCGCACATGGCGTGGCTGCATGTCCTACGCTGCTAAGTACACCGCCAAGGTCATTGAGGAATTGCCCGAGGGTTGGGAGAAGGTCGGCCGGATGTGGGGCATCATTGGCCGGGAACATCTGCCGATCACGATCATCCGCTTTGCAGTCCACAAAGCATTGTTCCTGAAAATTCGTGATTTCCTCTGGCGTTGCATCGGTGGGCCTCCGCCGGGATGGATTCAATACGACGATGACGGCTTGACTGCCATGATCGATTGGGGACAACTTTCAAGTTTTGCTTGACCTATTTGTAAAGTATGATATAAAAGTTATAGAAGGGGTTTAAATGAATACGTCGAAACTTCCCCCATTCACGGAAGACGGGACGTTGCCGCAAGGTGATTACGCCATGACCTTGGATCAATTGCAAGCCTCGGTCTTGGTGACAGGTTCTGGGGATTCTGGGACTTCCGGGGTCACAACTTGGGATGCTGCATGGCGGGGCCAGTTGGTTCAAAACCTGCGCATCATGGTTGAGCAGCTTTGGGCCATTGGGATCGATGAGATTTTCATTGATGGCTCGTTTGTTGAGGACAAAGACCATCCCAATGACATCGATGGTTATTTTGTCTGTGACATTCAGGACATTGCCGATGGCACGATTACGCAAAAACTCAATCAGCTTGATCCTGCCAAGTGTTGGACATGGGACCATGCCGCGCGTCGTGCGTATCGCGGTTATCCCAAGAAGCAGTTACCCATGTGGCATATTTACCGGGTGGAGATGTATCCGCACTATGGCCAGTTAGCCGGTGTGGATGAGTTGGGCAATGCACTGGAATTTCCAGCGTTTTTCCGCAAGTGTCGCCGGTCAAATAAGCCCAAAGGCATTATCCAGATTGTGAAGGATGTAGAAAAGGACGGTAAGTAATGATCCGCAACGAATCCGAATATCAGCAAGCCATCAAACGTATCGAAGAAGAAAAAACACGTTTGGCTGAACACTGCAAGACCTGGAAAAAACAAGGCTTCACCACCAAGCAGATCAAGAATCTCAAGGAGCCGTTGGAGTCCTTCCATATGCAGTTGGTCGAAGAAGTCGAAAGCTACGAACGCCTCAAGCGTGGCCAATTCGACGAGTTCGAAAACTTCGACAACATCGGGCAGATTCTCATTGGCCTGCGTATCGCCCGTGGGATGAAACAACGTGAATTAGCCGATTTGCTTGGAGTTTCAGAAACCTTGGTGTCCCGTGATGAACGCAATGAATATCATGGAATCACGGTTGAGCGAGTAAAAAAAATTTTTGATGTGCTTGGGGCGCGTGTGGTTTCGCACGTGGAAGTTAATTCCATGCCAAACACTGCTGCTTAATCAAACTTATTTGTTAATAATAAATAATGTGTCTTCTTGATATTTTTTGTTATATTCAAGCCAGAATCTATAACGGTGAAATTTGTCTGAGAGGTAGTGTTTGTAAACAGTTTGCCACATGCGTGACAAACGTTGGGAAAGCCTGTCGCGAGAATCGTCCTCAACTACAAATACAATACCATAAGTAAGTAGCTTCTCGACAATATGAACACCTTGTGAAATGCTTACATATGCATCTTTAAACGGTGGAATTGTTTGTGATATGATTTTTATGTGTTTTTGTATAAAATGGTCGTAGGCGGAATTAGAAATCAAACCACTTTCGTGGTATTCATATTGGTACATTAATTTGCCCAAATCTACATAATAATTTCCAATGCCATTGGTGTATGTTTCATTATCTGCTTTCCACTTCCATTCAGCATGAATTTCAATCTGCATGTTAAAATTATTGTATATGTATTCAAACTCAGACTCTTCGGATGGCGTAAACGGGCTTGACGTAGAAGAATTTTTAATATCCTTTAATTCGGATTCAGCTTGTAATCGGCGTATTTTTTCAGACTGAACTGCTAGTTCAACTTGCTTTGACATGTAAGTAATATAAATTTCTGAAACTATTTTTGGTAATAATACGTGATAATTTTCTGTGTTCCACACAGGGCAATGAAGTGATCTTAAATCAACTCGAAGTTCATTTCTGATGGATTCGTTTTCAACGTAAAGTAAGACGTTAACATTGCTGTCTTTAAATTTTGAAATAATCGCAGAATCAATTTCTTTTTTTACCATAGGTGATGAAATAGAGTTTTCTGTAATGTAAACCAATACCGCATTGCAGGTGGGCATTCCATTTTCAAATATTTGATCTAACCATGATTCACCATGTTGAATGTCAATTTCGTCAAGCCATGTGTCAATTTTACAGTAGTCAAAATCGTGTTTGACTTTTTTAATAAAATCGATGTCTTTTTTTGAGTGTGATAAGAATATTTTTGGTTTGTTGAACATGATGTTTAAGCTTCCGGAATTAAATTGATCAGACGTTATATGTACGATTTACTGTAAGAATCTTGGATAGAGTGTACCCGTTATTGATTTACTTTTTTAGCCTAACTGTTAAGAATGACTTGACATAATTGGTCATACTTGTAGTCTTTGGGTATGGCAAAAAAAGAGCACAAATCCAAATTCACCATTTCCATGGATGCAGCGTTGCTCCGGCGGCTGGACAAGGTTTGCGATGCGCGGAATCAAGCACGTTCTCAAGTGATTGAGCGCATTGTCGGCGATCAAATTGAAAAAGAAGAAGGATTCGTGAAGGACATGGAGAATCCAGTACTGCGAACTGTGCTTAATGCTATGGTCAATACACCGGGGCTTATTCACACGATGGCCAAACTCGTTGGGCAAAATATGACCGATGAGGAATTGGACAATTTAAGAGTCGGAGCAAAAGAACAGATTGAGTACGGCAAAGCACGCCAGCAGCTCAAGAAAAATATGCCTGAAATTGGGAAGGTAGAGCCTGCATGAGTATTTACCGGGATGAAAAAAGGCCAATTGATCAGCCTTTGGTGGTGGATACCCGACAGGCTGCCAAGATGCTTTGTATCAGTGAACGTACGTTGGCTGAACTCAAGAAACAAGGACAGATTCCCTTTATTCAAATCGGACGATCTGTCAGATATGCCATTGGTGACTTGGAAGCATGGTTGAAATCAAAGACACAAAGGCCTGAATCCGGGAACGTTTAACCATGGCAAGCATCAGCACCGATTCCAAGACAGGCCGACGTGTCATCCAGTTCAAAGCATTGGATGGTAAACGTCGGTCTATTCGTTTGGGCAAGGTATCGATGCGACAGGCACAAGCGGTGCTGGTCAAGGTTGAGGACTTGGTATCAGCAAGCATCACCGCTCATGCTCCGAGTAATGAAACCAGCGTTTGGGTTTCTCATTTGGATGATGTCATGCGGGACAAGCTGGCCAAAGTGAGGTTGGTTGCAGCACGTCAGAAAGCCCACCTTAAACCATTTATCGAATCCTACATCCAATCCCGTATTGATGTGAAGCCATCGACTGCCGAAGTCTACCAACACGTTCTGCGGAATCTGTTGGCACATTTCGGCGGGGACCGTGCGTTGCAGACTATCACTGTTGGGGATGCTGAGGACTTTAAGCGGTATCTGATTGGTGAAGGCCTGTCAGAGAATACCGTTCGGCGTCGATGCGGGATTGCCAAGCAGTTCATGGAAGATGCGGTTAAACGTGAGTTGATCCAGCGTAACCCCTTCACCATGAAAGTGACCGTTAGAGGCAATGCAAAGCGTCAGAGTTTTATAACCCGTGACGATGCCATGAAAGTCTTGGCGGCATGTCCCAGCAATCAATGGCGGTTGATGTTCGCCTTATGTCGATTCGCTGGTCTTCGCTGCACGTCTGAGTTCGTTGGGCTGCGTTGGGATGAGGTGAATTGGGAGCAAGGCTGGTTTCTGGTTCACAGTCCCAAGACAGAGCATCACGACGGCAAAGAGACGCGCCGTGTGCCGATCTTCCCTGACCTTTACCCGCATCTGCTCGAAGCGTTCAAGCTGCGTTCACCTGGCGAACAACGCATCGTGACCTATCTGAGTGACCCGAAGAAGAACCCGCGAACGCACATGATGCGCATCATCAAGAAAGCCGGCCTTGAACCTTGGCCGAAGCTGTTTCATAATTTGCGCAGCAGTTGCCAGACTGAATTGACACTTAAGTTTCCCGATCACATGGTTTGTCGGTGGATCGGTAACAGTCAAAAGGTTGCCAACGAGCATTACTTACAAGACCGCGATGAAGATTACGCGATGGCTGCACAGTGGAATCCGGCGGTGCAAAATCCGGTGCAGCAGAGCGCTGTAGAGGGCTGCAAGCCGATGCAGGGAAAAACAGGGCAAAAAAATAACCCTCGTGATTGCAGTGATTTGCAGCTTAACGCAAGTCATTGCAAACACAAGGGTTTATATCAAGCTGGCCTGGAAGGACTTGAACCTTCAACCTTCTGAATCAGAATCAGACGTTCCGCCAATTGAACTACAGGCCAATGAGCATCGTGGGTTGACTGGTATTGGCCACGATGAGCTATTTATCGGAGAGAAATCGTACCGCACTATAGCTTTTACGTCAATTTTATCTGACGTGATTGAACCTTCAAGACATTTATGAAATTGATATACCCGTTTGCCAAGCAACATGGTTTGTCTGATGATTAAATGACTGCTCGTTTACAATCCCATTCAGGAGTCAGCCCATGTTGTGCTTAGCGATAGGTTTAACTGATCTGCAAAGCGGTGAGTCCAGACTCGACAGTCGGATACCTTTTGCGATGCTCAACCAGATCAGACGGTTTATTCCCGTGGCAGTTGAGGAAAAGCTCCAAGCCCATCAGTTGGATATTGACGCGTTAATTGAATCTGCCAAATCTAAAATCCAGCCTTGCAAGCTCGTGGATGTTGAGGATAAACAATTACGGCTGGTGATTGAAATCAAGCCCATGCTCGGGATTGGCTATCAAGACAAGCTGGATCACAATCCGTAAGCTCAAATCCGCTACAATCTCAGACTATGGTTGAACTGACCCGCTGTGTTCGATTTTGTCTGAATCGCATCCCTGCTCCCCAGGCAGGGAAATTCAACACCTTCAGTGCCTGGCCGGCCATGACGGGGTTGGGGCGGTACTATGAATTACTCGTCACCTGCAAAGGTGAACCCGACGCGCAGACCGGCTATTTCCTGAATATCAAAACCATCGACACCGCGGTGCGCGAGCATGTCCTGCCTTACATGCAGACACTTGTCGCGCCCGGTCAAGATCCGTCGCAGGTGGGCATGGGGCAGCTAATGCAGCAGATCATCGCCCTGCTTCAACCTCAGCTTAAGGGTTCGGTGATCCGTGTGCGGTTGGCGTTGACCCCTTTTTACCAGTTACAGATCAGGAGTACGGGTATGCAACATGTGATTCTTCGCCAGCAGTATGAGTTTGCCGCCGCCCATCGCCTGCATGTCCCGACACTTTCGGATGAGGAAAACCGCCAGATCTTTGGCAAGTGCAACAACCCCTCCGGGCATGGCCACAACTATCAAGTCGAAGTTGCGGTCAAGTGTCCGATTGATGGGGATGGGCATATCGCAACCGTGAACATGATCGACGCCTTGGTGGATCGAGAAATCATGGAGCGTCTGGATCACAAGCATTTGAATGAGGATGTCGACGCCTTTGCCGATCTGAATCCCTCGGTGGAGAACATTGCCAAGGTGATCTACGACTGGTTAGTTGTGGCCATGCGCAATGAAAACTTGGAACTGGAAGTCATCAGTGTCTGGGAGACTGGCAAGACCCGTTGCACGTATCCGGCAGGCGTGTTGTCGTAAATTCAACTGCTTATTCGTCACTCATTTTGCATCTTCAAATAGCTGCGACACTGCGTGTCGCTGAATGCCGCCCTGTTCTGATTTGGAATGAAAACACAAAGTAGCGAAATGTGAATTGATTTACATTCACGCTGTTCCTACCTTTGAGTTATCAATTCATTGTTTTAAAACATGCGGGGCAAATCATGCAGCAACCCAACATCCTTTTCATTTTCCCCGATCAATGGCGTAGCGATGCGATGGGCTGTGCCGGCCATCCGGTCGTGCGGACGCCGTACATTGATTACCTTGCAGCCAACGGTATCCGCTACACCAATGCTTATACGCCGGTCCCCACGTGCATCGGTACCCGCGCCTCCTTAGCCACCGGCATGAACCAGTCCAAGCACGGACGCCTTGGCTACAAGGATGGTGTCGATTGGACCTATGAGCACACCATGATGCGCGAACTCCGCGATGGCGGTTACCAAACCATGCTCACAGGCAAGACGCATTTCCATCCTGCCCGAACCATGTGCGGCTTTGAAAAAATGAGCCTCTATTCCGGCCTGACCGAACCGGGTTTTGAAAGTGACTACCACACCTGGCTGCGCGAGAAGTCCGGCGGGTTGGTCCGCGACACCTGTCTGGAAATGAGTTCCAATAGTTGGGTCGTCAAGCCCTGGACCGAGTCCGAATCGCTGCATCCCAACACGTGGACGACGGACGCGACCATCGAGTTGATCCAAAAGCGTGACCCGCTTCGGCCGTTCTTTATGCAGGTTGGATACCATCGCCCGCATCCGCCTTTGGACCCACCCATTGAATGGTTACGTCGCTTGGATAATGTGGATTTGCCCGAGGTTCCCATTGGGGATTGGGCTGATGAAAATGATCGCCCGGTGACTGATCCACACAGTTATGACTATGGTCGTTTACCTGCACAAGTGTTGGATGATGTGCGTCGAGCGTACTTCGCACAGATCATGCATTTGGATGACCAGATTGGCCGACTGCTCAACCACTGTCGACGTAACGGGCTGATGAAAAATACCTGGATTGTCTTCATGTCCGATCATGGTGAATTGCTTGGTGATCATCACATGTGGCGGAAAGTCGTGCCTTGGGAGGGTAGCGCCAGTGTGCCACTGGTGATGATGCCTCCGCTTTACGGTGAATACAAGGATGCAGTTGGCAAGGTGGATGATCGCTGCCTGACGCATGCGGACATCATGCCCACGTTCCTGAAACTCGCAGGCATCGACATCCCCGAATGCGTCGACGGGCAGGACATTCTTGGTGATCATCATCACGAATTTATCCACGGCGAACACGCACCGCATTGGCAATACGTCACCGATGGCAAAGAGAAATTCGCATGGCAATCCACCACCGGCAAACAGTGGTTCTTCGACTTAACCAACGATCCACAGGAATTGCACAACGCAATTGATGATGCAGATAAACAAGACCGCGTGAAACTTTGGCAACAGCGCCTAATCGACACCTTAGCCACGCGACCTCAAGACGGACTCGTCAAAGAGGGTCAACTAGTGACCGGTTCACAGACACCGGCTGTGCGTGAGTTTTTGCTGAAAAAATAGGATTTTTTTACATCTTTGATACAACAGCAATGCGTCGCATCACAGCGATTTGAAGACATCGCAATATTTCGTTAGAACAATAGCTGCATCACTGTGTGATGCTGTTTGAGCGCAGCTCAAAATGACGTGCGCTAAATTCACGAAGGTACACACGCACTCTTGCGAGAGACTTCCGGCTTGAGGATGGGTAACGCCGTATCATCGACACGATAGGCTTGGGCTTCGCCACCTTCAGCTTCGTAGAGTTCGTTGCCTTCGACTTCAAAGCCTGATTCGCGGATCATGCGATAGGTGTTGGCCATGTCGCTGCCACGGGTGGTGAGATAGCCGTCCACAAAGATGGAGTTGGCCGGCCAGTATGCCAGAGGTTGCAGCGCTTTGAGGTGTCCTTCGCGACCTGCTGCTGCGCGAATCTCCGCTGCCGGATTAATCAGACGAAGCAGACACAACGCCCGCAGACATTTTTCTGGCGTAAGCGTGTGATCCGAGTACATCGGGTTGCCTTCAATGGGAATCAAAAAGTTCACCGGGATCGAAGGGACTTCCAACTCACGAAGTTTCATCGCTACATCAATGATGTCATCCGTGGTTTCATTCATGCCTACGATCAAACCACTGCACGAACTCATGCCTGCTTTCTTGGCAGAGACGATGGTATTGATACGGTCTTGATAAGTATGCGTTGTGCAAATGTCTTTGTACATCCGTTCAGATGTGTTGAGATTATGGTTGAGTCGATCAAGGCCAGCATCGGAGAGCATCTGTGCTTTTTCATCATCAATCAAACCGACACTCAGGCAGACCTCTACAGGGTATTTGTCTTTGACACCTTTGATCAGACCTGCGAGTTTTTTGGTACGTTCCATCGACGGCCCACGACCGGATAGCACCATACAATATCGTGATGCACCGTTCTTGGCGGCCTGTTCGGCTTCGGCGAAAATCTGCTCGTCGGTCTTCATCGGATACGCTTCAATAGGGGCATCCGAATCCTTGGATTGGGAGCAGTAACCACAGTCCTCCTGACAGCGACCGTTCTGGACGTTGTTGAGAATATGGACTTTTACGAGTTTGCCAAAGTGTTGTACACGCGGGACATAAGCAGCCTGAAGCAATGCCAGCAACTGCACATCTTCGCCATCCATGATCCAACGAGCCGTCTCGCGTGATGGGGCCAAACCGGCAAGGGCATCATCTACCAGGTGCGTGTATCGCTGAAACATCATGGCGGTCTCCTATGAGGGCAAAACGGTATTGTAGCAGGATCAGGCGGATTTCGAATCCAGATGCTTGGAAATTTGAGCATTGTTGATTTCAAATCGCAGTCGAGATTCGTGTGTTGTTGGAATACGCTGGACGATTGGAGCGCTAAACCGCAAGCGGTTTGCCTAAACGCGATTGGCAGTCTGCATACGCCGATAGAGTCTGAAGAATCCGAACAACGCGACGGCCTGCATCGCCAATGCCACCAGGAAAGTGTACGGGCCGATGCCCTCGAAACTGGGCATCCAGCTGAAACTGGATTCGCCCCATCCTTCAAAAAGCAGCATCCCGATGAACGGGGCTGTGGCTCCACGTACGCCGGTGAGTGTCGCATGAACGCCGATGTAAGTCATCACCTGCCGACGGTCTGCAAAGTCGTTGTGCCCCAGTTGCCATGCCAGCATCGCCCCACCATTGGCAACACCACGAACCAATTGGGATACAGCAAGCAGCCACAGTAAACCAAACTTCACCGCCCAGAACACCATGAAGATGTTGGTTGCAAAGACCATCGTGTGATACACACGGAATTTGGCGATATGGGTGTTGTCCAGAAAACGTGCCCAGAATTGGATGCACATCGTGCCCACGACAAAGGGGATGGACGTGCCGATGACCATACTCCACATGTAGCCTTTATCCATGTCGCGCGTCATCTCTTCGATGATGAACACAAGCATGGTCGCGGTCATGATATTCCCTGAGCCCAGGAAGAATTGGTGAACCTGATAACTGCGGAAAAACTTGTCCTCTCGGAGTACCTGCCAGAAGGTCGTCTGCGCGTCATCGGGATTGTACTCGTACAACGGTGCAGGCGAACCTTGGGGGGTAGGCTTACTGGTTGGCATGTTTTCATATCGCAGCAAATCACGTTCACCGCGGATACGAATTTTGGAAAAAAACCATGTCCCCACCAGTGCAAAGAGAACCGAGAGCAGGTAGATATACCGGAACATGGCCGGGTCTTTGTCCAGCAGGCTGTAACAAATCACCGGCGCCGTCGCCATGATACTGCTGACGACCAGCATGGTCTTGCCAGTGATTCGCGCGCGGACATTACGACGATAATTCTGTCGCTTGACCGTCGAAAGCAATGTGGTGATACCTGCTAGACAGCATCGGATAATCAGGATCAAAATGGTAAGAATCCCCCCGCCGGCATCCGTGGTAGGCAAAAACGCAATCCCAATCAAACAGGCGATCATCAACAGTCTGACAAGGGTGATCGCTTTGATTTTAGACTTGCCACGTGCCAATCGAGACCAGAAAAAACTGGTGAAATGCGCAAGCATCGGCGCTGCCATGATCAGTGCAAACACGTAGGGTTCGACGTTGAACACACGCCTCGCCAGGATGCCGATGACACTGCCCTCGACCATGGAAATCGCCACCGGGTAAGTCATCGCCGTCTGCAGTTCACGCCAGTAACTCGGCCGAGTCATCAGCGGCAAAGTCTTGGGTGAAAACGTCCTGTACAACACATTGGGCATCACTCAAACATACCCAGACCATCGCAGCTTGGCGAATCTGTGAATCAATTGGACCGGATCAAAGCAGTTCGTCAGACGGCTTTCTTTTGGTATCATCACCTTAATCATGACACGCTACACCATCCATTTTTCAGGTCGCGTTCAAGGGGTCGGATTTCGCTATACCTGCTGTGAACTGGCTCAAACTTGCGCCGTTGCAGGCTACGTGATGAACCTGCCTGACGGCCGCGTCAAACTTGTGGCTGAAGGGGATAAGATGGAGCTTGATGCGTTATTGAATGCAATCAAAAAACGCATGAGCCGAAATATCCGTGATGTGAAGTTGGATCAATCCGCATGCAATGGTGAGTTTGGCAAACCCACAGTCGGCGCGTTGAGTGTCAGGTATTAGTGCAGATGAGATTTGCTATGAGCCTTTGATCCACTGCTCAAATTCCTGCCGAGGAACCGCACCGACAATACTCTTCACAGGCTTGTCGCCGGTGGCATCAAAAATCAGAATTTCGGGGATCGCATTACCAGCACCCCATTTTTCAGCAAGCTTGATATCACTGTCAGACGGATCGGATAAATCCCAAACCGCAGGTGTGAATTTCTCCTGAATCTGCTTATCCACATCCGGCAAAGCCAACACGTTCTTTTTGAGTATCTGGCAGGGACCACACCAATCTGCGGTGAGCATAAGCAGCACAGGTTTTCCCGTCTCTTTGGACTGAGCAAACGCTTCAGTAATGTTGTAGTTCCAATTATTCAGGTGAACGAGATTGCCCTTCTGCGTCGCAAGTAATCCAAGAAGGGGCGTGCCATGATCGACGGCCTGCATTTGTCCATGCGTGTCCATGTTATTGTCTTTGGGTGAGTTAACCCACAGCCATAACCCGCCACTGCCAAGCAGCAATGTCAGACCGATGACTGTGAACAGTGACGAGGACGATTTGGGGGATGGTTGTTGATTCATAGTATTGGGTAAACCGTCATTGGACTTGGTTTATTCCTCAAATGGGATCGTGATTAGGCTTAGGCAAAAATAACTGCAATCACTCAGCTGAGTCATTCATCTGGCTCGGATGCTGATTGGCATCATAGAGTCGGCGTTCGATGCGTTTTAAGCCGTTGAGAATATCAGACGCTGAGCGGAAGACGGGGCGTTGCGGATCTTCAGGACGAAGAATCGAGCCGGTGAGATTGTTGATCTGCCGAGCTTCGAGACTTTCCTTGCTGTAATGAATCTGATCACGGAATTCGGGATTGTTGTGCGGGCGATTCATCTGCACAGCCAGGTAAAAGAAGTCGATGGCTTTATCAACGCGTTGATGTTGATCGGAGATGACCTTGCTGGTGACTCTGCCGGTGTCTTTCCATTTGCCCAGCAAGCGTTGGATCTGACTGGTGCGCATCATCTCTTCAAAGAGTGTGGTGAGCATGGGACTTTCGGTAAGGTCTTCGCCGACACGGACGGCTGAACCAAAGTCCACGAAGCCGACCTGTCCTTCACTGATGATGATATTGTCCAGTCGCAGGTCCAGGTGGATCATGCCCCCCTGGGTGTGCAGAGCACGAAGCAGGTCCGCGGACTGCATGGCAAATTCAACCTGACTCATGGGTTTACCGCCAAGTCGCATCCAATTCAGATACAACCGTCGGACAAAGCCGCGTGAGTCTTTTTCATAGCCGATGACTTTGGGCACGCGGTGTCGGTAGTCCTCGGGCATATCCCGCTGAAGGATATTGAGGATCGCAGTCTCACGTGAGAGGAAAATCGGGAAGACGCTTTCGACGAGTTTGCGGGCGCGCTTGAGAATGACATCATGATCAAGCTGCGGGTGTTTTTCTTTAAGTCGCCAAACCACGTTATCCAGTGATGGCACTTCCTTGAGTACGACATAGCCGTACTCAGCTTTTTCGTTCTTGGCCAGTTGGACATGGTAGGTGAATCGCTCAGTGGTCGTGCCAGGCGGGATGAGCAGAATCTTGCGGGCAATGAAGTAGTAACCCTTCTTGGACAACAGTGGCAGACTCATCCCCAAAATCCTGGTACGGATCGGCCCGATGGACTGCTCAATGATAAAGCCGCCCTTATCATGAAACGCCTGCTGGACGCTGACGGCTTCGTTGTAATCTTCGGTAAGGAAGATGTAGCAGCCTCCCCAATGCAGGTGTTCGAAAACTTCCTGAGGCGTCGTGGCCTGACCGCTGGTCGCAAACCAATAGTTGACCATGTTGGGCGTGGTGTCGCGTTCCATCTCCGGCTTGCCAAAGGCTTGATACTCGTGATCGTTTTCAAAGACCTGTTTTTGCAAGGCCTGCTGAAGCTTGGCAAGATTGTGAGACACCGGTTGATGTGGCGATTTGGCGGAGGGAGTATGACCGCCTTGGGTCGGAACCGAACCCATGGTTGAGCTTTCTGCGGGTATGCTCGTTGCCTGTTGGGGCATAGTGGTCATTAACTTCCCATATCCGTATCACACGCGCCCGGTGCACGACTAGGTTAAGGGTACTGCCTTTATGGTTATTGTCGAACATTAAGCGAGTAGACAATAGTCCGATTTCCACATTGTCGTGGAAAAGATGCACTTTTCAGACAGTAAACAACCTGTTATCGGACAATGCTCGACGTGATCAACGCAACACCTAAAGGCATTGCACAGCGATCACTTGATCCCATCAAAGCCGATGGCGAGCAAGCGATAGATCGACCTGACCGTCACGTTGCATGGGGACCTTTTCCTTGATGAGAATCTGCTGCTTCTTGTCCAACCCGCCTGCATAGCCGGTGAGCTTGCCAGTGGACCCCACCACGCGATGACAGGGCACTTTCGGTGAATAGGGATTGCGGTTCATTGCCATCCCCACCGCACGGTAACCTTTGCTCTTGAGCTTGTCAGCGATATCGCCGTAGGTCACCACTTTACCTTCAGGAATCCGGGCACAAATCGCCCAGACCTTTTCAACAAAATTCATGGAAGGCAACAGCTTACCTGCAAAGACAGCTTCTTTGATCTTCTCATTGGACGCTTGAAGCTTGGCGGGCATGGCGAAGTCCTTTTTGGTTTTAAATTCATTATTTACCGCAGAGGCGCAGAGAACTCAGAGTTAAGAGAGATTTCAAGACAAAATTCTATCAGTTGCTTTGAGATTCAACTATTTGATATCAACAAAACAGAAAGACTAATCTGTCTTAGCACCTTTCTTAACTCTGAGTTCTCTGCGCCTCTGCGGTAAAACTGTCTTGACTCACGCTTCTTCGTCGTCGATGAGCATGAACTTGATCTCGGCTTCAGCAGCAACATCGTCACCGACATATGCAGTACAAGCCATGTGTGCCAACTGGCGTCGCACGCGGATGGTCTTGGCTTCGAGGATCAGTTGATCGCCGGGGGTGACCGGGCGGCGCAAGCGGACGCGATCCATGCTCAAAAGCACAGCTAAGCGTCCGGTGTGTTCGAGTTCCTGACCGACGAGCAGGCCAGCAAGTTGCGCCATTGCTTCGACGATCAACACGCCGGGCATGATGGGCGTGCCGGGGTAATGGCCTTGGAAAAACGGTTCGTTGATGGTGACGTTCTTAATGCCTACCGCGCGGGTTGAACCTTCAATTTCCAACACGCGATCGACCAGTAACATCGGATAACGATGTGGCAGGATGCGTGAAAGCTGACGAATATCCAAGACCTTGTGGCTTTGGGTCAGTTGGTTGCGACGTTGTTCGCGGTACTGCTTAAGCAAAGCGCGACAGAGTTCGTGATTCAGGGCATGGCCGGACTTGTAGGCGACGATGCGACCTTGAATCGGCACGCCCAAGAGATACAGATCGCCGATGAGGTCGAGAATTTTGTGACGCACCGGCTCATCGTCAAAGCGATAGTTGTTGCCACCCATCGGGCCATCGTGATTGATAACAAGGATATCTTTGGGGGTCAGATGCTTGCCGATCCCCGCTGCACGGAGTTGGCGGACTTCAGCTTCTAGGACAAATGTCCGAGCCGGCGCAACCTGCGAGGCATAGTCACCGTGTGCAAAATCAAACACATGAAGTTGATGGCCGATGGCATTGTGTTCGTCGTAGTCCAACTCGTAAACCACTTGAAGCGATGGCTTGTCGTGTGGTACGGCTGCGACGACGGCATCACCATCGCTGACAGAGACCGGCGTGTTGATGATCAATTGACGACGAGGTGCTTCGGACGTGGTGATGCCAGCTTCCTGAATCACGTCGGTAAAAATCTTGGCTGACCCATCACCACCGGGCAGTTCGGTTGCATCGATTTCAATCACGCAATTGTCAATGGACAAACCCGACAATGCGCTGAGCACATGTTCGGTGGTCATGACGGTGGCTTCACCCTGCTGGAGCATGGTGCGGCGATCCTGCTGGACGACGTTATCAATTCGTGCTGGGACTTCGGCACCATTGAGGTCTTTGCGAGCAAAGACAATGCCGTAGTCGGCAGGTGCGGGATGGAAGGTGACCGACACTTCTTGGCCGGTGAAGAGTCCACGACCTGAGAGTTGAGCGGTTTTGGCGATAGTCTGTTGTTTTTGCTGCATGTGCGTTTTCCCCGGAACCCGATCCGGGCAGTGTTAAAGCATGTTATGCAGTTTAATCACTTTTCATCTGCTTGGTAAATTCTTTGTACGCTTTGACGATTTCCGGGAGCTTGCGAGCGGCGACCATTTCGCGACCACAAATGGATTGTTCGCGAGCTGGGACGCCCATCCAGGTCTCACCGTCTGGGATATCGGACATCACCGCTGAGCAGGCGCCAAGCTTGACGGCGGACCCGATGCGGATGTTATCACGAAGCCCGGCCTGCCCGCCGATCTGCACGCCATCCCCGATGACGGTGGAGCCTGCGATGCCGACTTGGGCGGCAATGAGACAACAGCGACCAATGGTCACGTTGTGTGCGATCTGACAGAGGTTGTCGATTTTGGTGCCGTCACCGATGACGGTTGCTGCGAACTTGGCTCGGTCGATACAGGTGTTGGCCCCGATCTCCACGCCGTTGCCGATGACAACATGTCCAATATGCGGAATCTTGACGATGCCTCGCCCATCTTCACTGGGGCGGTAGCCAAATCCATCGGCAGCGACGACCGCATTGGAATGGATGATGACATGGCTGCCAACTTGTGTGCGTTCACGAACGATCACACCGGAGAAGAACTCACAGTGATCGCCGAAGGTCGAATTTTCATGCAATGAAACGGAGTTGTGCAGGATGCAACCTTCACCGAGGACCACATTGTCACCGACCACACAATGCGGGCCGATACAGCAATCCTTACCGATCTTCGCAGTCGCTGCAATCACCGCAGAGGGATGCACACCAGGCTGCGGGCAGAGTTTCTCAGGAGCAAATAACTCAATGACCTTGTTGAGTGCCAAATCCGCGTCTTCGACAACGATCGCGCTTCGACTAGAACAACTCTCAGGGACAGGAATGGACTCACTAAGAAGAATCGCCCCCGCTTGCGAGTCGCACCACTGCTCAGCAAATTTAGCTGAACGGATAAACGACAGGTGTTGATCTGTGGCTTTATCCAAAACCTCAATACCACTGATGGTGATATCCGCTGGGCCGATGATCTGGCCACCCACATGCTGGGCGAGTTGCTCTAGGGTAAAGGACGGCATGGGCATCTCAAATGTTACAGGATCAAATCAAGAACCATCGCGATTAACGACGGTTACGCCATTCATTGTTCATGCGCTGAACCACCTGGTCGGTGATATCCAGATCACTGCGAACCCAGAGGACTTTACGCATCGCGATGTAGGTGCTCAGAGCTTCAGGTTTGATATTGTTAAAGGAAGGTTCTTTTTCCTTGAAGATCACCATGTCATAACCGCTTTCGGTGGCGACTTTGCTCATGGTGTCCACGAGCTTGCGGTACATGCTGCCGATCTGCAGAACGCTTTCGGCATTCATGCGAGCCTGCTTGTACTTGTACCAACTCTCAAGCTGCATTCCTGAAAGCTGAAGCTCTTCGGCTTTCTGCATGTAGGCATCGGTCCCGGGCTGAAGCAGATCAAGGTCATCCTTCATCAACTGAAGCTTCTGACGGCGGTTGGTATGTTCCTGCTTGATCTGTTCAAGTTCGGTCTTTAAATCTGCTTCGACCTGGGTCTTTTCCTCAAGGGCGACCATCGCCTTTTCCACATCCAAAACTGCGATAGAGGTCGGACGTGCCTGAGCCATTACCTGACCGGGCAGACTCATGATGCCCATCATTGCCACGACCATGACCAGACTCATCAACTTCTTAGCTTGCATAATTTGACTCCAAGTTTTTTCTTTTTTGCTCTCGTGTTTCTCTCAAGGCTACCGGCCAGTACACCTGCATCAATCCATAGGATGCAGCCGGGCTACGGTAGACGTTAAATCATATCATAGACGAACGTTTTGTGAGTTGGGATTCATCCATTTCGACAAGGCGGCATACCTCGACAAACCCGCTATGCAGGATTGTTCAAGTCACAGCCAGACGATATTCACATCAGAACGGCAACGCGATATCAAAGCTGAACATTTCTTCGTCATCCTGATCCTGCTTGATGACCGGGATGGCAAAGTCAAAGGCAAAGGGTGCCTGACCCAGGAACGGGACCTGCAAACGCAGACCAGTACCGACACTCACGCGGTATTCGTCAAAGCCAATTTCGTCCTGCACAGTGCCCGTATCGGTAAAGAACACCCAACGGACCGATTCCTTGTAAACCGGAATGCTGTATTCCAATCCTACGAGGAACATCCAGTCACCGCCGATAGACTCATCCGTGTCCTGACCGTTGGTTTTCAAACCGTAAGGCCCCACACCGCGATACTTGAAGCCGCGGAAGCTGCGATGACCGCCTGCAAAGAAACGTTCGAAAATCGGAGCTTCATTATCCTGAAGGATGTAGCCCATTTTGGTCTTAAAGGCCAGCGTGGTCTTGCGACCCATAAAGTCTTCATCCACCGTCCAGAACTTGTTGAATTCAAAAGTCGCCTTGGTGAATTCATAATCGCCGCCCAAAGCACCGACCTGCCAGATGCCAAAAGTCGACATGCTTCCCTTGGTTGGCAACAAGCGATTATCCACGGTTGAACGGGTCAATGAACCACCGATGGAGGTGATCATGCTATCACCCTGCACGGCACTGATATCCGCAGGAGCATTGGCATCAATGTCGGAGATATCCACCATTTCACCACGGAATCCGAGACGTCCACTCCAGATATCACCAAAACGCTGGCCGATACCGACGGTACCGCCCTGGCGGCCTTCGTCATAATCATCACGTTCGCGGTTGTAGAAAAACAAACTTGAATCAAAGGAATACTGCGTGTCAAAGACATAAGGCTCAGCAAAGTTGATCGAGTAATTACTCGTCTCATCACCGGGTTGAAGCGTGATCCCAAAGGACTGACCTGCACCGCGGAAGGCTTTGCCGGTGAGGAATTCGCCAAAGCTCTCAGGCACATCAGTCACATCAAAGTTGCGCTGTTTAAGGTCAATGGCACCAATGATGCCAGCGTCAGAACTGATACCTGCACCGAAGCTCACTGAGCCGGTGTTCTGTTCTTTGACTTCAATGAGTACGTCACGGGTATCGTCATCCTTCTCACCAAGAATACTGATCTTGGCATCACTGAATAACGCGCTATCCCGCAGACGACGCTGCGTGCGTTCCAGACCGGTACGGTCAAAGCGGCGGCCTGGGTCCATACCGCGGGTCTGACGGAGGATGACATTGTCACGGGTGATTTCGTTGCCACGCACTGCGACCTTACCCACGGTGTAGGGGATGCCTTCGGTGATGGTCACTGAGACGTCTACCTGCGGGGAGTCTTCGTGGAACAGACGCTCAATCTGGACATTGGTTTCGATGTGGCCCTGCTTGCCATAAAGGTCCAGCAGGTTTTCGCGACTCTTACGCAGGAGATTTGAAGCAAAGACATCGCCGACTTTAAGGGTCATTGTGCCTTTGATCTGTTCTTCGCCGTAGAGTTCGTTACCTTCAATGGAGATATTGGCTACGGTGTATCGCTTACCTTCGATGACGTTGAAGGTGACCACTGCGTCTTTTTGGTTAGCTGAGATATCCAGTTCACGGTCGGCCTGGGCATCAAGATATCCACGGTCACGGTAGTACTGGCGAATGCGATCCGCATCCTCATCCAACGCGGTGCGATTAAGTTCGCCTTCACGCAGAATCAACATATAGGTCTTGGATTTGACCTGAGTCCGCAGTTCCTTGTCACTGAAAACAGTGTTGCCTGCGTACTTAATTTCACGGACGCGAATCTTTGGACCTTCACGAATCTTAAACAGCAGAACATGTGACTCTTCGAGCAACTGCTGGTCGAGAACGATCTCGGTCATGAAGTAACCCTTGTTCTCATAGGCACGTTTGATCTGGTTGATCGCACGATCAATGAGGTAAGAGTCAATCGGATCGCCACTGCGGATCACTGCCATGGCCAGCAATTCCTGGTCGGTGATCGCCTTGTTACCCACAACGCGAACGTCGGAGAGAATTGTCTGTTCGTTGACGATGAACTTGACGATGAGTGTGCCGTCTTTTTGTTGATCGACAGAAGCTTCAACAGTGCTGAATCGACCCAGGTGCGTGATCCGCACGATATCCTCAGCGACGACTTTCTCGTCGTAGGCTTGTCCTTCAGCGAGTCGAATCTGGTTGCGGACCAACTGTTGACTCTCAGGCTTGACACCTACGAGCTCGATCTTGGCTACAGGACGATTGTTCAGGTCAATGTTCTGAGCCTCCAGTGAAACAGTGTTCACCAAGAGACACAGCAGCAGGACGATGGTTGTAAACCATCCGGTAAAACCTTTGTTATTCATCAGCCGCCAGCTCCAATACCCTCAAAGTGCGATCTCTAAACGTATGCCCAAACGGGCAAGACAACCCCATAACCCACCAGGTCGGGGTTGGCATAGTCTACCGGGATATCGGAACTTATCCAAGTTCACACGGTGATTTTGACAATTCACCCTAGCGTCCAGGCCGATCGTGTTTATTGCTCGGAGTCGGCTTCAACAGGTTGGGATTCAAGATCATCCGCAAGACGGTAATACATGTAAACCCGCATCGCCCCATAGGTCAGCGATTCAGCGAGCTTCCAACCGGTGATATCCTGTGGCTTTGCGTACTCATCGGTTCTTAACACCAGCACGCCCCCAGCATCGGTGATCGGGTGACATAGCTCGATGATTCTCGCCACGCGATCCATCTGCTCTCGTGCCATAAGGTAAGGCGGGTCACAGAACACCACATCCATCGGCTGGTGCATCAGCATCGACGCCCAAGCCCCACCTGCAATGTCCGCACTGAGCACGGTCGATTGATCTGCGCAGCCCAACTCCTTGATGTTGGACTCAAGAATCTGCCTTGCCGAGCGATCCCGGTCGATGAATGTACAGTGACTCGCCCCACGGGAAAGTGACTCAAGCCCCATCGACCCTGTCCCGGAGAACAGATCAAGTGCTGGGCCTTCAAACACACCCAAAACGGTCAGCCGATCGAAAACAGATTGCTTGACGCGATCGGTGATGGGCCGAGTCGTCTCGTCACCCTTTGGGCCTTGGATGGTGCGATGTCGATATTCTCCGCCAATGATACGCATGGGGCTTTGCTCCTTAGTCAATTGAGACATGATAGCCGATCCATGGTCTTTGGGCGTAATAGTCACATGATGAATACGTACCCATCACAATCACTTTATACCTTCATAAACCATTGAGCTTGAATCTTGCCCCATCACCCGTCATCCTATGAACGTTAACTACCTATTCACTCAGAGATATCTCATGCCCAAAACCAAAGACAAATTCGACTGCATGGCAGCCAAAGCTGATAAATACGTCCTCTACCAACGTTCCGTGCAGGAACCCGGCTCAGAAGTTAAGTTCTTTAACAAAGTCTTCAAAAAGGAATTCGGCAGAAAACCACTGACCCTCCGCGAAGACTTCTGTGGCACGTTTGCGATCTGCTGTGAATGGGTCAAAAGTAATAAAGACCGAACCGCCCTGGGCGTCGATCTGGACCCCGAACCCCTGGCATGGGGCAAAGCCAACAACCTTGCACCCCTTAAACCCAAACAGCAGGAACGCGTCACCCTACTTGAGCAAGACGTGCGCACATCAGGTGAAGATAAGTTCGACATCTTAAGCGCTCAGAATTTCAGCTTCTGGATTTTCAAGACCCGCCCTGCCCTGCTTGAGTATCTCAAGCATGCATACCAAAACCTCAACGACGAGGGCCTGATGGTCATGGACATGATGGGTGGCGGTGAATGCTGGGTCGAAGACCACACCGACATCCGCAAGTTCAAAGATTTTAAATATGAATGGGAACAACATAAGCTCGATCCCATCACCCACGATGCAACTTTTAATATCCACTTCCAATTCAAAGATGGCAGCCGACTGGATCGTGCCTTTACCTATGATTGGCGATTCTGGTCGATCCCCGAAGTCGTCGAACTATGTAAGGAAGCAGGCTTCAGCCAAGTCGACGTTTACTGGGAAGGTGTCGACGACGACGGCGAAGGCAACGGCATCTACACCGCCCAGGAACACGCCAGCCCCGACCCGTGTTGGATCGCGTATATTGTGGGGATTAGGTAAGCCATAACATATTGATTTCAACTGTAGGGTGGGTAGAGGCATAGCCGAAACCCACCTAATATAATCTCAACAATTGCAGTAACATGGTGGGTTTTGCCAAGGCTCTACCCACCCTACCCAACGGCTCTGATTCTAATCGCCTTTTCTAGATACCATCGCATCGTTTAACGTGTCACAATGCTTGCAGTAAAAGAGCAGTGTTTCGTTTCGCTCATTGCGAACAACTTTGTCTATCACTTTGCCACAGTTCACACAATTCACAAAGTGAACCAATCTGATTGCGTACAAAATACCAAAGCACATCACAGCAAGTGGGCCGGGTAATATCCACCAAAGCAAATCAGTTGCCTGCGAGTGATAGGAAATAACGATTGCACCAAACATCACCACAAACGGCAACATCAAAAAAAGAAAGCCCATTCGATTCCACTTCTGCAAATGCGCATAATTGGGCACGATATCCTTTTCGATGCCGTTGACTATGTAGGTTTTATTTTTCATTTTATCTTGCTGGCAATGGCGATCACGCCACAACCATTGATAGCAACTTTAGTATGCATAAATATATTAACACAGTAATGCAGTAATTGTTTTTGCCTTTGTGAGCCGGGTGGTGTCCGCCCGGATTCGCTGCAAGCGAAACTGCGATATGCAATTTGTGATCTGATTCAAAGGCATCGGCTCGACACTTGCCGGCTCACGGAGACATCCTGCTCAGATACATACAACAGTAAAAAACCTCCGCAGCGGATACATTGCACCGATGCGGAGGTTTGTTGTTTGTGATAATAGATTAGCGGATTACTTCACGGGCTTGCCGTAGACTTCGCATTCGGTGGTGAAGGCGAAGTTGGGGGAATAACCAACTTGTGGGGTGTGCTTGTCGACATAGGTCAAGCGCACGAACTGTGCTTTGGCAGGTGGGATGGTGAAGGTGTGGCGTTCTTCCTTGCGTTGGGAGAATTCGTACTCACCGACCTCGGTAAATTCCTTGTTATCGGCGCTGATGGAGACCTTGACGGTTTTAGTTGAACCGAAGGCTGGGACGCCAATGACGATGGAGTTCACTTCAGCTGTTTTGTTGAGATCAATGGTGACGTTTTTGGGGAACGTGCCTGCATCACCTGAAGCAAAACAGTTGGAGGAGGTTCCTTTCCATGATCCGTCGGTCAGACCGCCGATGCCCCAGTTGTATTGATTGGGATCGGATGATTCGTACTTACAGCCTTGGGCAAGATTGCCACCTTCAGGTTTGGAAACGATATCGATGGTCACTTCGGGGGACTGGGAAAGCGTGGCCCAGATGGCTTGATGATAGGATGCATCCACATCCATCAACGGCTTGACGATCTGGTCACGGTATGATTCATCATTGATTTTCAAACGAATGTTACGCCATGTATTGAAGTAGCTGCCTTCCTTGTCAGCGATCAGGTCATGGAGAACCTTGCCCATCTCCGTCGGCAGGACAATACTCACCCCCTGGGCCAACTCTTTGGCAGAGGTGTTGGGATACACGGTGACCCCACCGACCTGTACGTCATATGCCCCTTCGATCAAGCCTTTGACCACCAGCTTGGGGGTGGCAAAGTCGGTTAAGCCACAATCCCTCGCCGCATCCATTGACCGCTGATCAATCCAGAACGGGAACTGCTTGGTGGTTGATTTAAGCTGTACCTGCGTGTCGGACTTGCTGACGATTGACACACCTTCGGCACTGCCGCTGGTCAGATCAACAATCCCCATCGGGGGCATCGGCTCGGCAAAGGCAGTGAGCATATAACGAGCCATCACCAGATGACCTTCAGCACTTGGATGCACTGCATCGGGGATCATCGTGTACTTGGCATTGATCTCTTTTTGCTGGTTCTGGAACGCAAGCATGGGATGAAACACATCGACAAAGTCACAGTTATATTGCTCGGCCAACTCCTTGCAGGCATTGCCAAGTGCTTCGAGATTCTTGTTGTAGTCACAATCCGCTAACGGCTTGCGACGATCAGGATCCACACAGCCGGGCGTATACACCACGACGCGGACATCTTTAGCCTGCAGCGCTTTGATGATGCCTTCCATGCCATCTCTAAAGGTCTTGACGATACCATCCTCGACCGCGCGGTAGCTGCCGTCGTTCATGCCGAAGAACAGCGTCACCACGGTGGGATTGTGAATCAGCACATCGCGCTCAAGTCGACGCAGTCCGCCGGGCGCCCGGTCACCGCTCCAGCCGGCATTGATGAAGGTGATCTTCTTTTCCGGGTAGCGGCAGTTGACGTATTGCTGAAGGTACCGCGAATAAAGACGCTGCTGGGTGATGCTATCACCGTAGATCACCACACGGTCACCGTCCTTAAGCGGCGTCTGAGCATGCGCCATCGCAGGCAGCATCATGACCAGCATGACCGCGATCGCCATCACCGATCCGAGTTTGGATTTAAGTTGAATCATTGATTTGTCTCCATGGATTGAATTGACCATACGTGAAAGGTGTTGAACAACGACTCGTCAAAACCCTCACGAATCTGTTATTGGTATCCCGTATCAGTGATCGCGTCAACTATCTATGGAAGTGATATCAAGGAGACCTGCTCCCGGAAGTGTTTTGGAAGTGCCCTGCTTGCAGATCACATCAACTGCCATGGCTATGAGATTGCACCTTGCGCTGGAGACTGCGAATGTCTCGTTCCATGCTACTGGAGTCGCGTTGGGTACTGTCTACTTCACGTTCAAGACGATCCACTTCACGACGAGTCCGTTTAAGTTGACGTTCCAACTCAATGATCCGCAGTTGAAATGTTTCAACCTCACGAGCATGTTTTGCTGCTTCAACAGCGGCACTGCGAGCGTGGGTTGCTTCAGCTAACGCAGCATTGACCGCCTGCGTACTGCGCTTAACCGCATCGCTATGTTTGTCCGATTCGGCTTGCATCTGCGTTACCGTGACATCCCAATGTTGATTGAGCTTATTGAACTGGACCTGAAGTTTTTCGAACTGGTTGACCACATTTACCACGTCAGACTCTTTGCGGTTTTGCTTGATGATGGCAAGCTCACGACTGCTGGTAGAAAGCATCTTCGCAATCTCCTGGCGGTCATGTTTGGAGGCTGCCAGCAAGCGTGCGACTTCGTTGCGATGATCCGTTGAGACCTTGAGATTCTGGGCTAACTCCGCGCGGACTTGGGGGGAATAGGCGTTGGCAAAATCCTGCATCTGTTTGGACTGCTGCTTTGCAAAGGCCTGCTGTTGTGCACTGAGATCCTGCATGGCCTTTGTTTGGTCAGCAAGCTGTTGGCGGATTTGCTGTTGGGTTTGATACTGCGAATCCACGCGCGTTTGAACCTGCTGCATCTGCTCGGAACTGGCGCAACCGGTGATCAAACCCAGACAGAATAACAGCGTAACAATCAACGTAACACAATGGGCCAGTGAAGTCTTCATGATATCTCCCAGAAAGATGTGATCGGTCTATCACTATGGGGATATCTGCGGGGTTTGGAGACTTACTTGATGATTCACATATTGGGAAGACTTGCATGTGACAGGAATTAAGAAAATTTTCAAGCAGCACATCCCCCCACCAATTGTCCTGTGATTCAGAGGTAATAAACCACCTGAAATTGATTCAAAGTGCACTATTGAACACACTCACTTGATCGGCGGGACATAGTAACTTCTGGAGATGCCTTCGATGTCGTAGTGATAATAAAAACACTTCGAGTCTGCTTCCTGAATCGCATCCAACATCGCATGCAGCTCTTCGTGGGTGACGATGGTGCGAACCATACTAAAGGTTTCGCCAGTGTGTCCACCAACACCTTGTTGCACGGTGAAGGTCCGATGTTCCGAGGCTGTTTTGATCGCTTTACCGACAATCTGCGCATTACGGGTAATGATCGTGACGATACAGAGCTTGAACTTGCGATAGAAGTTATTGAGCGTTTCAGCACTGATGAAAATATAAATGCAGGTGTACATCAAGGTATTGATCACCGACTCAAATGAGCCGTTTTTGATCTGATCGAGGATCAAGCCAAAGCTCGTGGAAACCACCGCTGCAATGATGGCAATGGACCCCACCGGCTTGAGATACTTCACCGCAAAATAGGCACCAAGTACATCCTCATCGCCGGTTGAACCCCGGTAACGAAATGCCATCGCCTTGGCCCAGCCAGCGAGGAGTCCGCCGAAAATCACCAGGATGATCCGTTCATTCTGCGGCTCAGGGCTGGCAAACTCCAATGGTGGCAACACCGTAAGCATCAACGTCACCATGAGCACAACCACCAATGAACGGATCGCAAAAGTTTTACTGACCTTTGCAAATGCAAACCCCAGCAATACAACCTGAAATGCCAGGTACAAAACAATAAACAGCATGTCACTGTCAAAGTAATAACTCAGCGCAGCAGAGATCCCTTCCGTCCCGGTGAGTACCACGCGCGAAGGCAGTACGAAATATTTCAATGCCACCGCATAAAGCACCCCCGCGAATAGTAAAATGCCATAGCTCAATAACGTATCAAAAAACTGTCGATAGCGATGTGTTGGATTCATAACAAAACAACTCTGAAAAACGCATCTCTATTTCACCTGGCGAAGATAATTCGTCATTTGGTTAATCAAATATCCCAATCAACTTCAATCGAACTTACCAATCTGCCTGGTCGCTTCGACGAGGACCATTGCCACGGTGTTGGCAAGGTTGAAACTTCGGATGGGACCCAGGATCGGGATGCTGATGAGTCGGTCGGGGAAGCGCTTATGCCAATGTTCGGGAAGGCCCGTCGTTTCTCGGCCAAAGACGAAAATGTCTTCATCGACATAGCTTTGTTCAAAATAGCGTGCTTTGCCAAACTTGCTGACCAGCCAGGGTTGGCGGTCTTTTAGCCAGTCGAAAAAATCGTCTTCGGACTCATGCACGGTATGCGTGAGGTTCGGCCAATAGTCCAACCCCGCGCGGCGGAAGGCTTGCTCTGTGAGTTCAAAACCCAGGGGCTTGATCAAATGCAGATGCGCATCCAAGCCGACACACAGGCGACCAATGTTGCCGGTGTTGGGCGGGATTTGCGGTTGGTAGAGGACGATGTGGAGCATGGGCAGGATCAACAATTTGTCTCTTTGAGACAACAGCAACACGCAGTGTCGCAGCTATTGGGACAGATTCATGGTCACATTACTTCAGTGCATCAACCAACTGTGCGACGACTGCGTCGATCTTGACAAGTTCACCCTTGGGACCGTTGGAGCCGTCGCGTGCTTTGAGTTCGACGGACTGCTCAGCCAGGGCTTTGTCACCGAGGGTGATGCGGTATGGGATACCAATCAGATCAGCATCTTTGAACTTCACGCCCGGTCGTTCGTCGCGGTCATCAATGAGGACATCGACACCCTTGGCTTCGAGTTCTGCTGCAAGTTGGTCAGCGACCTGTGCAGCTTGACCTTCATACTTGATGGGGGTGATCACCACTTGATAGGGCGCAAGACTGGTTGGCCAGATAATACCGTTGTCGTCGCTACCACCCTCGCGTTCGATTGCTGAAGCAAGGATGCGATTCACGCCGATGCCATAGCAACCCATGATGGGATTGACCCGTTCGTTGGACTCATCAGCGACTTCGATTTTCAAAGCTTTGGTGTACTTGTCACCGAGCTTAAAGACGTGGCCGACTTCGATGCCCTTGGTCATTTGCAGGATGCCACCATCTTCCTTGGGAGAAGGATCGCCATCGAGTGCATTGCGAATATCCGCGACGGTAACTTTAGCGCCAGCAGCGATGACTTCACGCGTCCAGTTAAAGTGCTTCACATGGTGATCAACTTGGTTGGCACCGGTGACCCAAAAACCACCTTGTGCTGCATCGGGATCGACGAAGAGTTGGACATCATCACGACCGACTGCCACGTGCGGTCCGACAAAGCCGATTGCAAAACCTGCATCCCGGGCTTCTTTTTCATCTGCCATTTCCAAACTGCCCAAGCCAGCAGCCTGGCGGAGTTTGGCTTCGTTGAGGTCGTGATCTCCACGCACCACGCCGATGACCCAGGTGTCGCCTGCCTTACAGACAAGGGTTTTGAGCATGTTCTGGGTTTTGAGTTTGGTTTTAAGCTGCTTTTTGAAGAACGTGCAGACGTCTTCGATGCCGGGGCAATCAGGCGTGTTGACTGCTTCCAGATCACCAGTGGGATCAGCTTCCAAATTTTGCGGACGAGGGCCGATTTCACATTTTTCGACGTTGGCTGCGTAGTTGCCTTTGTCGGACTTGAGGATGAAGTCTTCACCGGTGGGTGAGGGGACCATAAACTCATGCGACGCGTTACCACCAATGGGGCCGGCTTCGGCTTCAACGATTTCGTAAGGCACGCCGCAACGTTCAAAGATGCGACAGTATGCTGCATAGATCGTGTCATACGCTTCGGACAATCCGCCGGGGCCATCGAGGTTCAGGTGGAACGAGTACGCGTCTTTCATCTGGAATTCACGAGAGCGCAGCACACCAAAACGTGGGCGGAACTCGTCGCGGAACTTGGTTTGGATTTGGTAGAGCGTCTTGGGCAAGTCCCGATAGGACTCGATGTATGCACCGCATAACTCGGTGATGATTTCTTCGTGCGTCGGGCCAAGCGCCTGAATGCGACCATGACGATCCTTCACCACGAACAGGTTGTCGCCGTAGGCTTCACGGCGGCCAGTCTGTTCCCAGAGTTCAATGGGTTGAAGGGTTGGCATGAGAATTTCCACGCCGCCTGCGTTATCCATTTCCTCACGGACGATCTGCATCGCCTTTTGCAACGCACGCAAGCCCAACGGCAGGTAGGTGTACACACCGGAACCGAGCTTGTGGATCAGCCCCGCGCGGAGCATGAGTTGATGCGAGGGAACCACCGCGTCTGCTGGAGCCTGACGAGCAGTGGGGATGAGTGTCGTGGACCATTTGGTAGCCATAGCTGTCACCTTTGAATCTTGGGTAAGAGAGGCATCTTAGCAAAAACCGAGGATTAACGGGAATTGAGCAGCGTGAATTAAATCCTTGCCAGATGAAATGAACCACAGAGACACAGAGGCACGGAGCAAGACAAAAAAGAGCATCATTGAAGACTTTTCCCGGCTCTGTGCCTCTGCGGCTCTGTGGTTAAGCCAAAAGCGAACCGACGGCAAAGATTCAGGCCATCTGCAAACCGCAATGAATACAAATTCAAAACCCGGTAAACTAACGGCCATGTCAACCAAAAAGAAAACCAAAAAATCGTCCGTCACGCCTGTTGTCACTTCCGGGGCTTCCGGGGGGGCTAAGCCCTGGGAGCATGCCAAGAGTGGCGAGGGTTCATCTCACGATCCCCTGGCTGCCCGGTTTGTGGAGTCGATCAGCTACGACACACGAATGTACAAACAGGACATCATCGGCTCGGTCGCTCATGCCACCATGCTTGCGGAAGTTGGCCTGATCACCAAAAAGGAATTGGCCCTCATCAAGCGTGGTCTTAAAGAGATCAAAGCCGAAATTGATGAGCAAGGTCAAAGCTGGCCCGGCTGGCAGGTCGAACTCGAAGACGTGCACATGTGTGTCGAAGCAGCACTCATCGCCAAAGTCGGTGATGCAGGCCGCAAACTCCACACCGGCAGAAGTCGCAACGATCAAGTCGCCCTGGATTTGAAACTCTGGATCGAAGATGCAGCAGCGGATCTGGGCAAGCAGTTCAACGCCCTGTTCAAAGCCTTGACCAAGCTGGCAAAACGTGATGGCAAGATCGTCATGCCATCCTACACGCATCTGCAACGCGCCCAACCCATCTGCGTCGGTGGCGAGCTTGTCGCGTGGCTCTCAGCATTGGATCGTTGCGAGCAGCGCATCACCGCACTGCGAGCCGTCAACAAGCAAAACCCCTTGGGCAGTGGTGCGATCGCCGGCTCAGGTTTGCCATTGGATCGCAACATCACCGCGGCCCTGTTGCCCGTCGGCCCGCCAACCACCAACAGCATCGACGGCACGGCATCACGTGATGCAGCGTTGGATATGGTCTACTCACTTGCCATGATCTCCCAGACACTTTCACGTTTGGCTGAACAGTGGATCATCTACATGTCCGAGGAGTTCGGCTTTTTGAAAATCGGTGAAGCCTACACCACCGGCTCATCCATGATGCCACAAAAACGCAACCCCGACATGCTCGAACTCATCCGCGGGCGATGTGGCAATGTCTATGGGAATCTCGTGGCCATGCTCACCATGGTCAAGGGCACCCCCATCGCCTACAACCGTGACCTTCAGGAAGACAAACGCCATCTCTTTGCTGCATTTGATATGGTGTCCGACTGTCTGGAGATGACCACGCGAATCGTCAACACTGCCAAGTTCCAGGAAAAACGCATCAACGAACGCCTGCATCGCGGATTCCTTGATGCAACAGCACTGGCAGATTATCTGGTCACCCAAAACGTCCCCTTCCGCACGGCTCACCAGGTCGTCGGTGCATTGGTACGTCTGTGCGAATCGCGTGAACTGGATCAGCTTTCCGATTTGCAATTGGAAGATTTCAACGCTGCCTGCAAAGAGCTTGGGCAAAAAGCCGACACCTGCAATGCAGAAATCTACGCATGGTTAGGCCCAGCCAATGTCGTCAAACGCTACAAGAGCTATGGCAATGCCGGTCTGTCTGGTTTCACCGAGCAATTGAAGGCTTGGGAAAAGCGAATCAAGAAATAAGGCATTTTTGAACCACAGAGTCACAGAGACACAGAGTCTGAAATTTATTTTGAATTCTTCTCTGTGCCTCTGTGTCTCTGTGGTTAAACTGTCTTGCATGGAGTGCCAACGATGTTGATCCTCACAGTCATTCAGGGACCGGACAAAGGCAGGCGGTTTGAGCTTCCCGATGATGAACCGCAGATCATTGGTCGATCCAGTGAAGCTTTGCCACTGCTGGATCAAACCATCTCGCGTCGTCATGCTGAACTGACCCCTGATGAAGGCAAGTGGTACATCAACGATCAGAAGTCGGCCAACGGCACGTTCGTTAACGGTCATCGTGTCACCCGCCCCAGACTCCTCCAACCCGGAGACCAGGTGCGCACGGGATTGACGTTGTTTGTCTATGGCTCCAATGCCGTCCCCGCCAAAAAGACCGACAGCATCCGCCTGTTTCGCCCCAATGAGATGGATGCCAATGTCGAGTCCACCGCCAGCAGTGATGAGTCCATGATCATGGCCGTGGCTGAACCCTCCGAAGCAGCGCTGGTTCAACTCAAAGTCATCTATGAAATGACCCAACTCATCGGCTCGGTCGTCGAGGAAGAAGACCTGCTCAAAGGCATCATGGATTTGATTTTCGACTACTTCCAGGCAGACCGCGGTTTTATTTTGCTTGATGACAAAGTCTCGCGAAATCCTGCTCCAGCAGTGGTCCGACATCGTGATGCCAAAAAAGATAAAGACCCCGAATCAATCCCGGTCAGTCGCACGATTGTCCAGCATGTGATGACCAAAGGCGAAGGCGTACTTTCGAGTAATGCCATGGCCGACAGCCGCTTTGCATCAGGTGACAGCGTGCAAGGCCTTGGGATTCACTCGGCATTGTGTGTGCCCATCAAGTACAAAGACCGCGTGTTTGGCGTGATCCATATTGACTCGCAAATAGCCAACTACACTTTCACCGATGACCAGCTTCGACTACTCACTGCCATTGGTGTGCATACCGGTTTGGCGTTGGCCAATGCTGAATTATATGCCGACCGATTGCGTCAGGAACGCCTTGCAGCGGTAGGTCAAACGGTGGCATCCCTGTCCCATTCAATCAAGAATATTCTCCAGGGGATGCGTGGTGGTGCCGACGTCGTCGAGCTGGGTTTCCGTAAGAACAACATGAAAGTCGTCGGCGGGGGTTGGAAGATTGTCTCGCGAAACCTTGAACGCATTTATGAGTTGACGATGAACATGCTCGCTTATTCCAAGCAGCGTAAACCTGAGTTGGAAATGACCAACCTCACGCCCCTGATGGAAGAGATTGTTGATCTGGTTCAAGGACAATTCGACAATCGCAAAGTCGCATTGATCACTGATTTTTCAAACGACATGCCGCCGGTTCCCATTGATATCAACGGGATTCACCAGGCCGTGTTAAACCTGCTGAATAATGCTTTAGATGCCGTCAACGACAATGATGGCGCGGTGGTTTTGCATACCAGTTATGACGACAAACTTTCCAAGGTCAAAATCGCGGTCACCGACAACGGCGAAGGCATTGATGACGAACGCATCAAACGCCTTTTCCAGCCGTTCAACTCCACCAAAGGACTCAAAGGCACCGGTCTTGGTTTGGTGGTGACCCGTAAAATTGTGCAGGAACACGGCGGCAGTGTCGAAGTCGAATCAAAGCCTGATGACGGTTCAACTTTCACGATGCTCCTGCCTTGCACCGTCGATGAAATCCCCTCACTGGCTGATACCCAGGGTCCCTCAGCAGGGGCATACAACAGCGACGAAGACATGCTCGACCTTGAAAGCGACATGGCACGCGATTGAATTAAGTGCGTGTTTCATGGCCTTTTTTAACGCGTATCACAAAATAAACGGTAGCACATTGTGCGATCATTTTATTTTTTACTATGCGTTTTGCTGTCGATGAGTAAAATGGGATGACCTCCAGTACACCCCACCGCCTGCCCTCGGATTCAAAAAATGAGTATTAAAATTCTCGAAGGCATTGCCCTTATGATTCTCGTGATTCTCTCGCTGTTTATCTGGCGTCGGAGTTTTACGCACAACCTTAAGCGCATCGCCTTTCGACTGCTCCGCATGCTCCTGGGTTATGGCGCGGGATTTGTGGCATTCAAATGGATGATGGCCAACGGCAAAGGCCCGATCATCGCCGGGCTCGCTGCCACCGTCGCAGGCATGTTAACACTCTTTATCCTGGGCTTTATTCTCAAACCCGGTGAAGATGGGGATGATGAAAAACGGTCACTACCCAACAAACTTTTCCAACGCCTGGGAAACCTGTTTCTACTCTCATTGCTATGGATCGCAGCAGCAGTATTGGTCGACCTTGGAGCCACTGCCATTGAGAACACATCCATGCGCGCAAGTGTCTATAACAACTCCATGATCCTTCGCCGTTTTATGGATTGGCACGAAACCACTTCCGCCGAATCGGATATCGATTCCAACCCGCTACTGGACAAACTTCAAGAAACGCGCGAATGGCTATATGACAAGGCAGGCTTCGGGAATATGGTCGATCAAGTTGACGCGATCAGTCAGATTCAACAGATGCCAGTTGAGCAACGCACGGCCCTGATGAATCAGGATCAGAATCTGCAAAAGCTGCTGGAAAATCCAGACATGCTCAAAGTGCTCCACAATGAAGAAATCCGTGGGCTGATTCAAAAGTCCGGCACAGGTGATGCCAGCGCCCTGATGCAACTTAGCCAACATCCGGACATCAACAAGCTCTTTTCTGATCCTCAACTTCTCAAGCAAATCACAAGTATCAATCCCAAAGCACTGCTCAACCAACCGAACACTGCCCAATAACTTGATCGCAGTATTTGCAATCCCTACTGAATCCAGTTCCCAATCTGACCGATAAATAACTTGAACATGGACTCACAAACCGCCCATGAGAATAAACCTGCGCCCACCCCGGAGTCCCCTTCCGAGACTGGACGAATCCCCGTTAGTTGCCTGATTCTCACCAAGAACGAACAGGTCAACATGGAAGCTGTTCTGCGCACGCTGAGTTTCAGTGACGACATCGTTGTACTCGACAGTATCTCTGATGACGACACCGTACAAATTGCCAAAGAAAATCCCAACGTCCGCGTGTTTGAACGCCCGTTTGACACCGAGTACAAGCAGCGTAATTTTGGCTTACACGGCATCGACTACAAGTATCCGTGGGTCTATATCTGTGATGCAGATGAACGTGTGCCTGACGATTTACGAGATGAAATCCAGCAGGTTGTCACAAATGCCAATCCTGAACATGCAGCCTACCGCCTGCGATACAAGAACATGTATCTGGGGAAGTGGATCAAAAATGCCACCAGCTATCCGGTATGGATTATCCGGCTGGTCCAACCCAAGAAAGTCACCTACGAAAAGCGCACCACCAATGTGCATCCCATCGTCGATGGCAAGATCGGTGAACTCCAAAAACATTTCATTCACTACAGCTTCAACAACGGCTTGCGACACTGGTTTGAAAAGCACAACTTCTATTCCGACCGAGAGTCCGTCGAAGGCGTAGCGGTTCGCAAAGATGGCATGCCGACGTTTAAGCAGCTCACGCAGAAAGATCCGATTCAACGTCGCAGAGCGATCAAAAACTTCAGTTTCTTTCTGCGAGGTCGCGGACTCTTTCGCTTCTTATATTCCTACATCCTCCGCGGAGGTTGGCTTGATGGCATTGCTGGCTTTCACTATTGCGCGATGATCAGCATGTACGAATACTGGATCGAATTGAAGATCAAGGAAAACGAAGTCGACTGGTCAGTTCGCACCATGGAACTGTCTCACCAATTGCTCAAAAAGGATGAAGCATGAAGAGTAAAATCGACATCTTCATCCCCACGTTTAATGAGTCAGTGCATATCACTGATGCGGTACACAATGCCAAAACGGTTGGCAATGTCTATGTGCTCGACAGTTGTTCGACGGACAATACGCAGCAGCTTGCGCGTGATGCGGGAGCGACCGTGATTGAACATGCCTGGGAAGGTTACGCCCGACAGAAAAACTGGGGGCTAAACAATATCCCATGGACAGGTGAGTGGATTTTCATTTTGGATGCCGACGAACGGATCACGCCTGCGCTAAAGCAGGAATTGGAAACTATTGCTGCCAACCCGCATGCGGCCTCTGGTTTTTATGTCAATCGACTGCTGCTATTCATGGGCCAACCCATTCGACATGGCGGGTTGTACCCCTCATGGAATCTACGTTTTTTCAAACGTGGTCAAGCTCGTTATGAAGACCGCAGTGTGCATGAACATATGATCTGTGATGGGCCTACGGAGTATATGCAACATGAAATGTTACATGTCCGATGTGAGAGCATGACACAGTATATTGACAAGCACATCCGCTATGCCGACCTTGAATCAGACGAATGGGTCAAGCAGCGAATCGGGCAAAGCCAGGGTGCTCAAACCAACCAACTCTTCCGCGATATGCTTCGATACCGCCAGTGGATACGCAGAAACATCTGGCCTCATACGCCGTTTAGGCCTCTATTGCGATTCATCTACATGTACATCTTCCGGCTGGGTATTCTTGATGGTCGGCCGGGTTTATCACTTGCCAACCTCATGGCAAACTACGAGTATATGATCAGTCTGCTATACCGCGACAAGATGGTGCGAATCGAAGAGAAGAAAAAGAAAATTCATTAAGCTTCAAGCGATGCAACGTAGCTTTTTACAAATGCATTGTCGTCGAGCCAACCCAAGTGAACCAGAAAATCATCCATGCGTTCAAGCGTGTCGATAAAAGCTTCGGGTTTTTTACCATCACGGTAATTGAAAAAGCCATGCCCATAGCCCGGATACCCAATGACATGACAATCATTGCCTGCATCCTGCATGCGCTGTGCGAAGTCTGTTGTCTGATTAAATGGAACGGTCACGTCATCTTCACCATGGACAATCGTCACCGGCATCAAGCCTCTTTGGACTTGATGTATCGGGGACACATCCACGCCTCGCGAGCCGAAGTCTTCGAGTAATGCGTTGACTGTGTCATTGTGTGATCTTGCCTGCCAACTTTCGACAACTGTATCGAGAACCGGGTTAAAGAGAAACATCGCAGCAGGCGTCGGATCGATCGCCAGATTGTCATTTGCTGCATCACAGTTTTTTGCAAACGCAGTGTTAGCAGCGACGTGTCCACCGGCACTACCGCCTGAGGCACAAATACGATCCACATCAATATTGAGCCGTGATGCATGTTCACGAATGTATCGCATTGCACTTCGCCCATCTTCAACACAGGCAAATGGAGTCACACCATGCTTGGACTTGATGCGGTATTCGACCAGGCAACACGTCACACCTCGCTGCTTGAGATAGTCTGCCTGCAATTGAAACTGACCGATACTCCCTGACCGCCAACCGCCCCCAAAATAGAACACCACCGCAGGAGTCGGCGACTTGGCATCCGCAGGTTGATAAAAATGAATCCCCAGATCAATGCCATCCACCGTGCGATAAATCTCAGCAAAATCGGCGGTCGGCAATTCAACATCTATCGTGCGGATGGGCATACAGGGCTCCATAATAAATGAACCGCCAAGACGCCAAATGCGCCAAGATTGGAAGAGACTGAACCACTACCGGCTGAAGCCGGTAGGTTAGGGGAAGTTTCGTGAGCTACGGACTGAAGTCCTTCGCTCACGAAGGCGTCACGTGAAAATCGTCAC
>MDTD01118347.1_pt1 | contig 36875 bp, 27 predicted proteins | sample 811221 | NCBI WGS metagenome assembly MDTD01 (sample SAMN05326646, study PRJNA326480) | marine metagenome | isolation source: seawater | place: Pacific Ocean: South West | collected 2011
GCATTATCATTTTTCTTAAGACTAGAATTGTCAACGCAAGGTATAACAATATCTCCAACACCCAATTCCGCTGCAGTATGTAACAAATTAATCATGACATCAATACTTCTGTCAGCGTCCTTTTTAACTTCTGCATGGAGTGGTGCCACCATAAAATAATCAGCACAGATTGAATGCACTGCGACACCTGTTTCTCCAGCCAGAGCAGACATTGTTTGTCTCAGCTGTTCATTCTTTTTACTAGATTCATCAGTGGCGCTTGCGGCTATTTGAGTAGCCTGAGCTGTTACGCTGTTAGCTTTACCTAAATCTGCTAAAGCCGCTTTAAGAATGTTAACCTGAAATACGCCCGCAACATTTTGAGAAATATAAGCTCTTTGTGCATCATTAAGGTGATCATATTTTTTAGCTAGACTTTCAAGTATCTTAATAGCAGGCATAGTATTGCCTTGTAAATCTCTTACAGCTATACCAATATTTTCAAGCTCATTAAGAGTAGAACTTCTTTGTACTCTTGTGAAAATAGTTTTAAAACTATTACCAATTACAGCACCGCCACGAGCAGTACGTTCTTGTGCTGCGGTTACAAGACCTATAAGTTGATTAATATCAACCCCTGCATCTCTTGCGGCTTGACCGGATCTAGCAATAGCTTGAGCAAAATCCTCAGCACTAACAGCAAACTTAACATCTACAGCAGCGAATTTACTAACTAATGCCGTCGAGTCAGATATCTCGCCTTTAAATGTATTCATTGCAGCGGTCAGAGACTTAACAGAATCTGCGGCCTTCATACCTGTCAGCCTAGTGAGAATCAAAGCATCTTTTGTCCTCTTCAGTGTCTCATTAACACTTAAACCTTGCCTTGCAAACTCGGTTGCAGCTTCACTAGCAGCATCAAATCCTGCGCCAGTTTCTTTTGCTACTTTAAATAATCCTCCACCAAATTTGTCTAGTTGTTTGTTTGTTAAACCCATAACAACATTTATGTCGGTAAGATTTTTCTCTACCTTCATGGTGCTTGTAACTAATCCCTTAAAGGCGTCTGATACTGCATTAATTATTCCTACAGAAGCGCCAAATGCAAGAACACGAGCGTTAGAAGCTTCTAATGATTTTGTAAATTCATCAGCGCTACGGCGCATATTTCCAAGAGGTTGAGTGACTCCCTTTTCATCTATGCGTATTTTAATTCCCCCTGTGCGATTTATTCGCTTAACAGCGGCTTGAACATCTCTTTCAAGAGGTGTTGTGTTACCTTGTACGTCGATGTTTATACTCATGCCTTGTTCCTTGACAAGGTATTACACGTATTTTATATACTTAAACTCCAGAAAGCTTCATCATGTCCGCCATGCTTAATGAGCCACCCTTTTTCTTTGCTTCTTCGTGGAGATCAACTCCTCCCGCAGGCTTTTGTATTCCAAGGTATTCATAGTCTTCATCTTTAGCTCCGACTATGGTTGATCCATCGCTTTCTTCAAACTTAGATTTCATTTTTTCTTTTTCTTCAGTAGAAGTACTGCCATAATCTAACAAAGCTTGTGGATCTTTCTTGATCTTTTCTGGAATATTCTCGTTGCTTTCAAATATATTTTTAAATATTCTAGTATATACAATCATTCTAACTTGATTATATGTTAACACACAAAACGGCTTGCCATAAAATTGCATACTATCTTCAGCAAAATTTAAATACGGATGATAAAATTCTTCTAATATAAGATGTTGTATACTTTCTTCAGTAAAAGATGCAAATGTATCATTATATAATTTAATTATTTCTGCTATTTTTTTAGCGTCTAATTCATCATATTCAGATTCAGTATATAATGGTTCTTTAAATTTATCATCTTTATAAAAACTTTTTAATATATAAAAATCGTTTGTTCTTTGGGCTGCGTACTTTTCACATGTGTTGCCCATAAGGTTATCTTTTTGTAATTTAAGAACCGCAAGCTTCTCTCTTTCTTCTTCAATGATTTTGTTTTGTTGATCTAGCGCAGACTTTAATATAATTTTTTTCTTTGCGGTATTTAAGTTATCTAAAAAACCTTCTATTTTAGTTATTTTATCTTCATCTTTTTGAGTCCAGTCGCCTTCCTTTTCAAGAAAATCTAAAATTTCTTGATCAGTAGGCAGCCCTCGCTTCTTTGCTTTTGCGATATAAAGATTAGTAATATCTTCTAGCTCTACCTGATCGTGTGGGGTCAAGTGCCTAATATATACAATTTCTTCGTTGTATATTTCTGAAGAGAAACCTCTTACAACATCCCTAAACGCCTTTCGGTGCTCAGTGGCGCTAGACATTATACTTCTCCGTTATCTATATCTTCTTGAAGTTTTTCAAAGTCCTCAGATAACACAGCGCCTGCACTATAGTACCAATAACTTACATAAGTAGTTAGCTTGTTAGAAATTGTATAATATATTTCGCTACCTTGTTCTTCTAGTCTATAATATTCATCAACTTTATCTTCAAAAGTTTCTCCTTTAAATATAGGCTCAACTTCATCTTCTTCATCTTTGCGAATATAAGATAGATTTAACAGATACCATGTAACAGCTTTGTTTGCCGCTCTAGAGTCTGCTGTGTGATTAAACAATGACGCATAATTCGTTTCAACTGTGACAATATTTTTTCTTGTTTCTCCCAGCTTTGCAGATAAATCTTTTATTTTATCTTTATCTTTTTGCGTCTTAGAGGATTTTGTATTTAGTCTACCTAGTTCAGTGCTGTACTCTCCAAATTTCATATACAACCTGGTCAACTCTTGAGCGTCTTCTTCTGGCATTAGCCCTCCGCTATCAGAGTATTTCTTTGCCAACATAGCCTTCGTAAGAATTCCTTGCTTAACGCATTTACTCATTTCTATACTATATTCAAGCTCAGCCTCTTCCATCTCTCTGCGATTGGGCTGTTTAATTATAATTCTATATGGCACAGCTTGGTCAATTTCTTTAGTGACCTCTACTTCCTCCTCGCCTTCTTCTGTTTTTCTAAGTTCCTTTTCAGTGACCTTAACTTTTTCTGTTTGCTCCACAGTAAAGCTATATACCTCTTTTAATTTCTCGGCACTAACTTCTTCAGTGGGTTTTTCTTTTTCTAATAATTGCATCCTTATTCCTTTCTTAATTATATTTATTTAAATACAAAACCTATAGTAAAATTTTCTAGATCGCCTTCAATGTTTCTAATAGTTTCATTGCCAATGTCTAGCGTTCTTTTTCTTAGATGTTGTAATTTGTCTTGATCAAAATAATCCGCTTGATCAATTAAACTTTGATATTCTTCTGGTAAATTTTGTTTTAATTTAGCAAAATGAATTCTATGTTCTTCGTTTAAATCTTCTAACATCATTAGAAAACCTTTAAACAAAGACTTCGTGCTCCTCTCGCAATGACTGCGAAAAATATTTTCTGCTTCCATAACCTTATTCCTAATAGTTGATACACCTATTATTATTTGGTGTAGAATAAAATATGGCAAGTTTTATTTCAGATCTAGCGAAAAGGGTTTTCGCCCAACAGTTCACTCATCTTCACGATACTTTTTCTAGAGAAATTGTTGTATATAAAGAGGCACAAAAAGTTGTAATCAATACAGATGTTAATTATAATTACATCTATAATAACACAGGGGCAGCGCCCAGCGTACAAAATGTTCCTCAAAAATTTATATTTCAAGCTCGTATATTATACGACGACAATCGAGACACAGAATATTTCGGAGAATTTGGTTCAAGTACTAAAGTTAAAAGAGTTGATGGCAATAGCAGAGTTAGAATTAAATTAAAAAAAGATGACTACATGCAAATTAAAGATCTTAAAAGAATTGAATTTGATGAAAGAATGTTTATGGTCGATTCAGATCCAAGAGCACATGGATTATTTGAAGTAGACTTTTATACATTATATCTCAAACCAGTTGAAGCAAGATGATATCTAATTTAGCATTAAGAAGGGCATTAAAATCTCAAATATTAAAAGATAAAGTTGTTGAAAAACAAATGGATACTAAATTATTTGCTCATTTTGATAAATGTAAAAAAGATTTATTAAAAGAATACGACATGCATCCTGTTACCAGAGACTTAAACAATGAGACCAATGCTGGTCTTGTTGTCAAAGGCACTCTTTTTGGTTTCTTGGGATTTGAATCAGGCTCTGCGCCAGCAGAAGACTTTAGAAAATTTTTAGACAAATCAATTACAATGCGTTTTATAAAAAACAATAACAGACAGGGGGTTAGAAGTTATCGAGTAGAAATACCCAACAAAGATGATATATATGGCGCCACACCATTACCCTGGGCATCAGGAAGAAGTTGGGTTAAAGCTATAGAGCAAGGTATATCTGGCATGGGAAATTATATTGACTTAGAATCTTCAGCTAGTAGATCTGGAGAAGGTTTTCAAGCAAAACATTCCTCTGGAGGTGTATTTAGAAATACATCTTACATATCTAGTATAATAAATAATTTCAAAAATAAACTTCAATCTTACGGCTTATCATTATGAAACCACAATTCCAACACGAAATCACAACAAGCTTTTCTTTATGGTTTGAAAATTATCTATTGAAAAAGGGAGATGCTTACGCAAATAAAACCGAGTCGTTAACTTATCTTGCAGACGATCGTTTGCCAGGACTTCAAACTTTTTCTAGCCCATACAAACAATGGGTATTTGATAAAAGCATATCCAGCGCAGACGTTCCATTTAATATTACTATTGATGGAGTTAGCACTCCGAAAAGCGGAGGTATTGACCCTTCAACGCTATCTGCTTGGAGCGCAACAGTTAACTACCAACCTAGAGAATTTGTTTCGCACAACGCACAGTCTTGGATCGCCATGGAGTATACAGAAAAAGGAGAAGAGCCTGGAGTTTCTGATAAATGGGAGGACATTACATGGACAACCACCAGTCAGAACGGAGATATACTTTTTGTAGATTATGTAAACGGAAGGGTTGTAACATCGCTTGGCTCATCATCTTCTGTTGTTGAGGCAGAATATTCAGTAAAAGATTTTAATATATATGTTACAAATGAAACAGAAGAAAATTTAATTGTTGAATCTAAATTTGATGTTAATAGTAGATTCGATCAAACACTCACACCAATACCTCCTTATGATCAAGTATTGCCAGCGATATTTATAAATAATATTAGATCTACGAATGACCCCTTCTCACTTGGCGGAGAAGATAAAACTATGGCAGACATAAGGTGTGTGGTTATGGCTGAGAATATTTACCAATTAGATGCAGTAATGTCTATCTTCAACGATTCTTCTAGAGAATGTTTTGCCGCTTTAGCCTTTGAGGATTATCCTTTAAATGAATATGGTGACGCATTTAGATTTGATTATGAAGACTTAACTGGGCATAGATTAAAAAACAATCCATCAGCACTGCACTTCATTGATAGAGTAGATGTTTCCAAACTAAGTGACAGAGTCACAAAAACAATTAGCCCAAATACTTTTGTTGGTTTTATAGATTTCGAGGTCAACACATATCGCTATCCAAGAATTTAAATTTCTCTTTTTTAAAAAGTTAATGTAATAAACAGAAGAATACTTATTATTATGGCAACTAGAAATAGAGTTATTTATCAGAGTGAAGCGCTGTATGTGGGACAGCCTGAAGCTACAGGCCACCACATCACTGCTAAAAGTAATAATGCTGCCGACGCCAATGGCGCCGATGTTAGTAGTAAAGTTTGGGGCCTGGTTAAGGAGCCAGATAATATCACAAAAAAATGTATTGTAGACAATACTGATTTTTGGTCATTGATCACCAAACCCACAGATCTTATTGATGCTGGCGGCAACGCCGTTGCACCATTTAAAGGTGATTTTGATTCCACTGTAGATTACGCTGTAGAAGATGTTGTAAAAGTTACAGACGATGGACAAGACTGGTACTTCGAAGCTTCGCAAATTAGCGGGCCATCAACAGCAGTTAAAACTCCATTAGTAGCATTAGCTGACTATACAGACAATGGCAACTACGACTTGAGCAATAATGCTGACTTAACAGACTGGGATATTCTTCCTGCAGTTAAACAGCTTAATCGAGTACAGAGCGCCAACTATAGTTTTACAATCAACAGACAAGACGTCAATCAGTTTGGACAACTTTCGAGAATTGATTCTGTTGCGATCGAACCACCAACAGTAAGTTTAGATTTTTCTTATTACCTAACCAACGGAGCAAATGAAAGTTTGATGGGATTTAATCTCGAAGATTTTGCTGCACTTGATGGAGGTACTGCTGTAAACTTTGTAAAAACAGACAAACAAGAAGATGATTACGCTGGAAGAAATTATTTTATTTTAACTACGAAACAAGGTACAGATGCCGTAGGTAATAATATTTTTGATGTTTATGGAGACTCAGATGACACTACAGCTTCAACCATTGCTCTTGGAAATGGCTATGTAACAAATTATTCAGTAGAAGCTTCGGTAGGTTCTATGCCCACAGCAAATGTTACCGTTGAAGGTTTGAATTTAAAATCTGATGCTGGTTTTCATAATATAGACATTCCTGCTGTTAACAACGAGCGAGGTACTCCAATTGAAGGAGTGAAATATAGCCTTCCTGCTCCTGTTAGTGGAGTGCTAGATGACAGTTCTACAGACCCAACACTTGGAGATGCAGATAAACTTTCTGGTCAAGCTGATGGATTTTCTTGCTTGCGCCCAGGAGATATCGAGATGCACATGGGAACAGATGGAGAATCCGCGCTAATGAACACATTGCCAGACGGAACACCTCCTACGGATCATAACCCACTAAGCTGTCACGTACAAAGTTTTAGTATTGAGCTTCCTCTTTCGAGGACTCCCCTGCAAAGACTTGGTACGCCTTATGCGTATACTCGCCCACTCGACTTCCCAATTACTGTTAATGTAAGTGTCAGTGCGATTGTAGCAGATCTTAAGGCTGGAAATGTCGCAGACCACCTGTTTAACTTCCAAAATCATGACTTGCAGTTTATTCTTCGTGAACCTCAGGCCGACGGAAAAGGCCCTATAGCTATGGCATTCTTTGTTAAGGGAGCCCAGTTAGAAGGAGAATCCTTTAGTTCTTCAATTGGAGACAACAAGTCGGTTGATATTACATTCAGCTGTCAAATTGGCGGCCCAGAAGATACAACTCGAGGTATTATGATTGGAGGGTCTAGAGGCCCCATTTTAAGTACTTTCCTTGATCGTTTCGATCCAGCGACTAAGTAACTTAGTTTATATAATTATTTAAGAAAGCTCGCCTCCCAGGCGAGCTTTTTTATGTATGCTTAATGATTTGCATTCCCGATTTTAATCCTACCTCAAATAAAAACTCTGCAGAGATTTGAGCAAATCCACCAACTGACATAGAATGAGACTCGGAGGATAGTTTTGCGTCAGGTATTTTAATTGTAGCATATTTTTTTCTGTCATCCAAGCCTGTTCTACTATATAATTTTATTTCTATATCCATAGAGATATCGTCTTTAAATATATTAGAAATCTGTAAGTTATCTTTTTCGCTAAAATTTCTTAAAATAATATCAGAAGACATAGAGCCTGACATTGGGAATTGTATTTTTCTATCTTTAATATAATTAGATCCAAAAGCATTAATATCTTGCCTACCAATATTTAAAGATATATCTAAGGATTGTATTGACATTGAATCTGGATCGATATCTACCATACTAAACCCTCCTTCAGAACCATCTTTATTATTTTGCCAGGTGATCTCTATGTCTCCAGGTCTTAATGCTAACGAAGAGTCTGATGTATCTGTCTCAAGCGCTGCGTCTTTTAATTGTTGCCTAGTAATAATAACATCAGATTCAGATCTAGTCCCCGTATTGTCTACGGCTGGAGCTTTTATTGTATTTATTAAACCCGCATTATCAAAGTTAATTGTATCTAAACATATATTACTACAATTATAAGCCACACTACAACTAACAAAAGATCCAATCTGAGCAGATATAGAGTAGCTAGATAAATAACAATTACCAAGACCAACTAAATCTAAATCATTTCCGAATTCTTCTCCAGATCTATCCTGCCGGCCAAATAAATCAGATCTAGCACTCGTTTGCTCAGCCAATAAATATAAATTTATATCACCTTTTCTAGCTTCTGCAGTCGACCCCTGATTACTCCAATCAGGTTTATTATAAAGTTTAGAGTAAGAAGAGCTGTTGTATTCAAAAAGATATCCTCCCCCAACATTCATGCCTAAATTTTCTTCGTTTTGTGCGTCAAAAAATAGATACGAAAATTGCAAGTTAACAGTTGGTTGCACTACAATTGGTATTCTAGATTTCATAGGCACAACCAGACTTGGGTAAAAATTCGGAACGGCAGGGGTTCTATCTTTTATAAATTCCGAAGAACCTATTTCTTTTAACTGGATAGCTCCGTAATCAAAAGAATAAGAAACGTCTTGAATTCTTGATATAGTTCGCACTGGTACAGACGGGTCGGTTTTAAAAGCGGGAGCAGAATCCGCCAACAAAACCATACGTTCATAACTTAAATGTAACCTTTTCCCAACTGACATATTGTTACTTACACAATAAAAATATGCCAATAGTATTTTTAGCGTGTATAATAATAATGTTCCAACAACTTTTGAATTATGCCAAACAGTAGAATTTCAGACTTATTCCAAGTACAGCGTTTAGACCAAGACGTCGACGCTGAAGCGTTGCTTCTAATAGCTAGGGCTAAATCTCATAACGAGACGATGAACTACCAGGATTTTAAAAAGTCTATAACAGATTATTGCGTTTTTATTACTGGAGACCAACTAATTACTGGATTTAAAACTTTTGAAGATAATGCTCTGTTTAAAAAAGATGTTTCTATAAAAGGAGATCTTTCTGTTAGAGGGGATATTTTCAATCTTAGGTTTGAAACTGGAGTGGATCCCGCCTTTCTTGACTCATGGAAGTCAGTTATATATGCTGCAGATTCAGAAGTTTCATATGATTCAAAAGCTTGGCGCACACTTTCTAGGACTCTCCCTTCAGACGTGCCTGGAGTACCTGGAACAAAGGCACAGGGCAAGGTTACAGTTATTGATCATGATCACATTTTAAATGGAGATATGGTTAATCTTGTGGCTTCTAATGGCCAGCTCATAGGTTTTGTAGAAGGTACAAATTTTACAGTTGGCGCGAATAAAGAAGCTACGGCGACAAACATCGCTAATGCTATTGACGCACACCCATTATTTACGGCCACCAGCGACATAAATTCTAATGAAATTATTATCACACAAGAAATTGTAGGTATCGCAGGCAACACCACAATTTTTATTGACACCGCAAACCCTCTTCAAATTACTAGAGAAAATTTCTCTGGAGGTTTGGGTAGCCCCGAAAATCCTTGGATAGATGTTACAAAAAAAGATGCCGATGATTATCTAACGCAACTTGATTCAAATTTAAACACACAAGGAGACTTAACAGTAGAATCAAATTCAAAACTTGAAGGAATATTAGAAGTTGATGGAGATTCAGATCTTTACTCTAAGCTTACTGTGCATAAAGATACATTACTAAAAGACAATCTAACAGTCAATGAAGATACTTTTTTGAGCGGCCAGCTTAGTGTTAATACTACAGGACAAAGAGAGCAAGTTACAATTCATGGTACTGTTGGGCTAACAGATGGATACGCAATTAGAGGTACTGGTGTTGATTTAATTTATGCAAGCGGAACTAGCGCTTTTCTTGGAAATTCTGGGGCTTTTGAAATTGATAATGATAAGAGTTCATATATTATACATGACTCTAATGTTGGAAGAGATTTACTTGTATCAGGACAAGCCACATTTTTACAAAATTTAACTGTATTTAAAAATCTTGAAGTTAAAGAAGATACTTTATTAGGAGACGAGCTTGAGGTTGTTGGAACTTCTGTCTTTAAAGATGATGTGGTTATGGAAAAAGATCTTGTTGTTAATAACGACTTAACAGTTCAAAATAATTTAACAGTAAGAGGGGATGTATTTAATATCAAATTCGAAGAAGGCGTTGATCCTTACAGCCTTTCGGAACAATGGAGTCAAACTGGAGGGGTTAATCTTGACGGTTCTTATTCTCAGGGTGATCAAGTTGAATACAACGGCCAGGCGTGGGAAGCAGATGGTGCAACAACTTCTGCAGACGAGCCAGGCATTTCACCACTATGGAGAGATGTAACAAAAATAATCAAAGACGGATATAAAACAGAACTTGACTCTGACCTATTAGTTGAAGGTAAACTTGGAGTTGGAACCGACACCCCTTCAGCTAAATTTCATATCAAAACTGACGCAACTGATGCCAATTTAATTGTAGATAATAATGGCGCAGATAATATAGAAGTTCAAAGTGTTAATGATGCAAATACTTCTCTAAGTAATTTAAATTTAAATTCTATTATTTATATTAAAAAATCAGATTGTATTGGAATCGGAACTAGTTCACCAGGCTCCTGGGTAGATCCTTTTAATTCTCAATTGGTAGAACCTATCGTTCATGTTAAGGGTGAGCCCGCAGGAAAAAAAGGTGTTTATATTGAAGATGGAGATTTAAAAATTGAGAATAAAATATCTGGCAAAACTGAACTTACTTTAAAAACCCCGCCTTCTGCTTCGGGGGTATCTACATTATTACTAGAGTCTGCAACTTCTAACGATACTTTTAAAATCAATCAATTTGCCACCGGACCATTTCCGGCTGCAGGCGCCACTGTTTTTGAAAAAAATATTGATGATGGTTACGTTAGTGAATTTTGGCAGTTAAAATCTGGGGCAGACGCTGACCCAAGTGCGTCTTTAAAAATTTCACAAGCAGATTATGCTTTGCTTCCAGTAGATGATGGAGGGGTTGCAGGTACAACAGACAGAACAGATTACGAAAAGAAAAATATTTCGACTACAGCGTGGAGAAGTCTTCCAGACCAAGATCCAGGCAATGGAGATGATTGGCAAAGCGAGTTTTCTGCAAATACTTCTTATAGTGCAACTAGGCAAATTTTTGGCAATCATGGCCAAATAGCTATTGTGGGAGACGGAGGAACAGCAAACCCAAACCCTGATTACAAAGCAGACTTAAGCCAAATCTTAAACGATGACACTTCTTTGTTCTCTCTTTATAGCCCTGTAGCTGGGGATTATGCGTATAACAATATTATAAAAATATCTCCTCTCGCCCCAAGTTATTATAATCCTGTTACTGTAATAAATAAAGATGGGTTTATCGGGATTGGAACAGAAAACCCACAGCATCCATTAGTAATTAAAGACCCAACTACTGGAGGTAAACATATTGCACTAGAAAATACATCAAGAATGATAGGCGGAAGCCTCTCTCAAACTCCGTCTTATGCTCACATTACTTTACTAGATAACAACCTTCATTTCTGGGCGATTAGTGATGGGGATTTTGTTTTCAAATCTACGAATGCAGCCTACGAATCCGTAAGAATAAAATGGAATGGATATGTCGGTATTGGCACTAATGAACCTTCGGCTCCACTACATGTTATGGGCACGCAGTATATAAATAAAACATTAGTAGATGGTGGGCATGTAGCTTTTTACTTCTCTCCTGGAGGAGCAGCAGATCAACCAGAACTTAATATGTACGATAAGACAGGAACTTGGGGCGCAAGACTATCTGCGGTCACAGACTCTTTTATAAACGCGCTAGGCGGCAAGTTTTCTATTGGAACAAACACCAATGCAGACTCAACACTTAAAGTTCATGCGGACGATGATGCTGCTGGGGCTAACGCCTTTTACGTTGTAAACAAAGCTCATGACGCTTCAATCATTACGGCAAAAGAGTCTGGAGATGTGCAAATCGCTGGCGTACAATTTAACTCACATACTCACGCAACAGAACCTTACAAGGTAGGAATCAATACCAACACCCCAGGCTATCTTCTAGAAATCAAAGGCGTAACCACTGGGGACATGTTTAGCTTAACTCATCCAACTAACACCAGAAAACTAAAACAGGGCATAAACGATACAGAGTCATTTTTAGACTTTTCTACTGGAGATAATTTTGAGATTAAGCAGGCAGGAGTTATGGCCCTCAAAATACATAACGGAGGAGATATTGAATTTGCAAACGACCTACAAGTTAATAACAATTTAACAGTACAAAACGACTTAACTGTAAGAGGTGATATTTTTAATATTAAGTTTGAGAATCCTAATTTCGTAAGCGGCTTGCCACTATATGATGCTCAGGAAACCTACATAGACCAAACTCAAGTGCAATACGACAATAAAGCTTGGATAAAACTAGGCAATCAAGGACACCCTCAACACCAAGCGCCTGGAATAGATCCAACTCAGTGGCAAGAAGTTCCTGTACCTCAATTTGATGATTATAAAACACATCTTGACTCAGACTTGATTGTAAAAGGTAAGTCTGGTTTAGGAGAAGAAAATCCTTTAGCAAAACTTCACATAACAAACGATGATCCAACACTTCCAACGTTTATAATCGAATCAGGCGCAAAACATTTTGAAATTGACTTCGACGGAGATGTTAATATATACAATAAATTAAAAGTTGGGCCAAGAACTAATATAGGATCATCAGACTCTTTTCAAATTTATCAAGACGATCCTGCAGCTATTGCAGGCAATGACGAGTATTTTTCAATCAAGCACACAACTCAAACGAGTAATGGACCAGAAGGAGGAATTCATTTGCGTGAAGACGGAAAACTTGGTATTGGAACGTGGGATACAGGTAGCATGCTTACAATTGCAACGCAGTCTGGAACAACTGGCGTAGATGTTTATTCTCAAGTTGGCGAAAGAGCCATGATCAACTTAAAAGAATCAGGCGCAAATTCATATTTACAAATTGGATCAACAGCCACGCTACCATCTTCACTACATAATTTATACGGAACAGATGTATCTTACCTAAGATCTGTCGAACAAGATCTAGCTTTATTCTCTTCCATGAACGGAACTTCGGTCCACGTTGGTGCTGGAGACAAGAAGCTGTTGACATTCACAGGCACCACAGACTCTCATCCAGTAACAGGAGCTGAAGCAGGAAATGATATTTTATTTTCTGAACACGCAAACGTTGGAATTAATGTCCCAGTAGTAGAACTTTCTCCAACAAACAATGACAAATACAAGCTTCATATATTAGGAGATGTAAAGATCGATGGAAGATTATTTGCTACAGATGTTTTCGAAACTTACCCTGTTATTCCTAAGGTTGGAGACACCCACCAGGGTAGCACAGTAGTAAGACCGCAACACTCTTACTCAGAAGGAGACAAAGGAACAATTTATTTTGATGATGACTACATTTTTATCTGCACGCAAGATAGTGACGGCACCGATCCGTCTAGGATAGCGTGGAAAAGATTCGCAATTAGTGAGTGGTAATTTTTTAAAACAGGTGTAATAAAATAAGATGGCACAGAACGACATATATTTAGTAAGGCAAAAAGCAGATGCAACCTTTGAAGAAATTGCGCATTCACCATTTCAGTATGATGCTGCAAACATTACTGACTTACCAGATAAAACAAAAAACACTTTTCATATCAACACCAAACTTAGGGTTGATGAACTGGAAGTTAATGGTAAAACTACAGTTATACACACAGACACAAATACTAGCGAACAACTACTTGTAACAAATGATGGCACTGGACCTGCAGCGGTAATCAATCAGCTCGGTCAGTTTCCATTAATCGACATTCAAGACGACGGAACTAGCGCTTTATTTATTCGTGGAGATTCGCCTTATGGCGGGTTTGTTGGGTTAGGAACCACTACACCTGATGAACAGTTGCATCTTACTGGATCTATCTTACTAGAAAACGAACAACTTTTAATGGCTAAAAATATATCTGACACTAAAGTCAACATTCTTGGAATGACTAACGCAGATATAACAAACCTCAATAATGTAGGAGATGGTATCACAATGTCTGTTGGATCCGCAACAGCAGAGCCAAAACTCTTTATGCATCCAAGCGGAAGGGTTGGCCTGGGAATCGAGACAAACGACCCTGGAGCCGTCTTAGAGGTCAAAAGAGACGGGGACTCGAATGTTTTATTTAGCCACAGAACTGCTTCTATATTAGCTGAGATAAATGTTGATAAACCAGAAGACAAAGTTGTATTTAAAACATTAACAGATCACGCTCTATCTATTGGAACAAATGCCCTAGACTTCTTAACATTAACAAAAGAAGGAAATTTAAATTTAGAAAAGAAATTATCAGGAAGTACTTTAACTGGTGGAGATCTTACAATTGACGGCAACTTTACTTCTCATGGTGACATGGTTAGTTTTGGAACAGAAGAATTGCTTTTTAGTAAATCACTTACATCTTCAGGAGCCAATGTTTCAAAAAGCTATAGAGTTTTAGAAGTTGGTTATAACACTCACCACTGGGATCACGGAACATCTTTTATTATAGAAGTTTATTCAAATCATTATAGCTCTCAAGGTTATCAAAAATATATATTAAATCATACACAGCTAGACACTAGTGTAGCTGGAAGTCAAGATGGTCTTGTAGACAAAACAGGCTCCAGAGATTATGTTTTAAAAATTTTAGAACACGAAGGAGACGCTAGTTCTTATGAATTTAGAGCGAGGTTAGGAGCTCCAGAAGATACTGGCGTTAATGTATCAAATTATGATGTAGCACTTGTTCCTTTATATATAGACGTAACTAATTATGCTAATGTTAGGGTGAAGGTTACTTCTTTTAATTCTGATAGTTGTAAAAGAATTAGCATTGATGAAAATTGGGGAGCGAGCAGCGCTGATGATGAATACAAATTTAATCCACTCCCTACAGCAGAAGATATAACCTGGACAGACCATGCAGATCTTCCAGGCGCTTTAGAGTATACTTTTGCAGGAAGACAAGCGCTTTATGCAGATGTATTATTTGGAGACGGAAGAATCAATAGAATTGGCCAGAGAACGACTCATCAAAATAATATTCAATGGGCTTTAAAATTAGCCGACGTAAATACATCATTAACTGTTGCGGGTAAAGTTGGTATTGGTACATCCGATCCTAGCTCTGCATTAGAAATTGCATCTGGCACGCCCATTATAAGGTTGACAGACACTACTCCTGCAACCAACACAACATCTCAAATTTGGGCAGACACGGATACCGTAGGGGGTCTGCTTTTAGCGGCAGATATTACAAATGTCGGAACTGCCCCATACATAAATTTTAGAATTGGAGGGCAAGGCCAAAGCAGTGAAAAAATGCGCATAACCCATGACGACAAGGTCGGTATTGGTCAGGTGGCTCCCCAAACCGATTTGCACTTGGGAAATAATTCTCATAGTTCAAATTGGATGACTTTTCAAAATAATCTAGGAAGATTTCAAGTAGGAATCAGCCAACAGACGAACACTGGTGGTTCCTCTAATACAAAATATTTTTCTATTTATGATCCTGATTCAGCCAAGCATAGGATTTTTGTTCGGAACAATGGATTGATAGGAATTAATAACACCGAACCATTACATAGGTTAGATGTAGTAGGCTCTGACGACTCAACTCACGATAGAGCTCTTGCCAGATTCAAAAACGAAGGAACTAGAAACACTGACTATTCTGAAATTCACATTGAGAGTAATGCAGGCAAAACAGTACTAGGTGTTGTTAGCGATCAGTATACTAACGCTAATTGGACAGACGCACATTATCTTTATGGAACTGGCACAGTCGCAAGAAATTTTTACATAAAAAGCAAAAAAGATTTAATGTTTTTTGCGGGAGGCCACGAGCTCGACAAGCGCAGAATGACTATAACCGCTGACGGTGATGTTGGTATCGGAACAACAACCCCAAATGATGCAAGACTTGAAATTACAACTAGCCAAGGTCATACGGTTAAAAATATCGCTAAATTTGTAGGGCCAGATCCAACAATATCTTTTGTAGATAATACAAATAATAATACCATCACAAATACTAATTACATGAAAATTGGCTGGCAAGCCGCAAGTAGTGCTGCAGGCGGAAGTGCTGGTATGAGATTTTTTAGAACAACTGTAGATAATCCTGATTTGATGATTGACCTAAACGGCACTGTGGGAATAGGCACGACCTCGCCAGATGGCAAACTTGATGTACAAGGCGATTTTGTTATTTCAAGAGATAGTTTATATACGTCGCAATGGAAAGTCGGCATCACTCATACTGCTGTTGATAACTACGGTTCACTTTATTTTACGCCCGAAGGAAACAACAGCTCAACCGCTGATTGGGGAATACTCAACAGTGGGGGTCTACACAGATTTACTGTTAAGTCTAGTGGTTATGTAGGAATTGGAACACCCGCACCTTCTGAAAAATTACATGTTTCAGCTGGTAAAATTTTATCTGCAGCATATGATATTCCTATCGCTGTTGGAAATGATTCAGTGGCAGGCGCTACGTTTTTTAGTAGAAGAGAACCTACTGCTGGAACCCGTTACGGATCAGGCATTGATATTGTTCCGATTTCAGAAGGAGGTCATTGCTCTCCATTTATTCGCTTTTATGATACTGACGCAAATGCTGATTACGATGACCCTGTCGTTGGAGATAACAACTGGGCTATAGGCGCGGATGATAATTTAATTTCCTCCTTTAAAATTAACTGGGGCGGAGGGGCTGGCAGTTTCAAGCCTACTGGTATCAACGACACAGCTACGTATTCAGGAGCGAATCGCTTGGCAATTGATGGCCCAACAGGAGACATCACTATTCAGGGCGGGCTTTTCATTCCCAGTAATATCTACCATAGTGGAGATCATAATACCTGGATGGGCTTTCATGCTGATGACCAATGGCGTGTTGTTACTGCTGGAACAGAAAGACTAGAAGTTAACTCTGCCGCGACAACTGTAAATAATGTTCTTCAGGCTCATGGAGGCATGACTATCGCAACAAATGAAGATAATGACACTCCCGAATTAACTTTAAAAAGAACCGCGTCCACTAGTGCAAGCGGTACTGATGACATTGTTGATATTCGCGTGGGAGACAGTTCGCTAAATTTTGTTATCAATAATGATAGTGACGGAGATGCAGGAACATTCAGTTTTAATAAAATGGCAGGAGGCGCACAAATACCCGCAGATCTTATTCTTGGCAGCGTACATCTTGAGAATCGTCTAAGACACAACGGGGACGCAGACACATATCTTGAGTTTCACAATCAAGACCAATTTCGCGTGGTAACTGGCGGAGGAGAAAGGTTTACAATCACAAATTCAGGAGCAACCTTTAGTGGGAACGTTTATATTTCCGCGAGTCTCCATCATATTGGAGATACTGATACATATATTCAGTTTCATAATCCTGATCAGTGGCGGGTCGTTACTGGCGGATCAGAAAGACTTGAAGTTACAAATACGGATATTGCCCTTAGGAGAGATACTGGTATCAGTGGTGATCTTACGGTTAGCGGTGACCTTACAGTAAATGGAGATACGGTTACGCTTAACACAACAAATTTACAAATAGAAGACAAACTTATTACGGTTGCTAAAAATGCTAACAGTGCCGCCACAGCCAACAATTGTGGACTTGATTTTGGAGGTCAATACAAATTAACTTTTCGAGACGAATCTACAAATAAACTAGTAATTGAAGATACACACGACAATGCCGCTTCGCTTGAAATTCAAGGAACCGGTGGCGCGCAACTTATACTTCAAGATACCAATTCAAGCAATACTACAAATCAAACGGGAATGGTCGCGTGGAAGCTTGGCAATGACACTATTACAGCTGAACTTGGATTTAGAAGCAACAGCGATAGTGATTTTACAATTAGAAATGGTAGCGGCGATGTGGTTCTTACGGGCACAGACACACGGCTCACTGGCACAGGAGATTTAATTATCGAGAAAGGCGACCTTGTCATCGAATCGGGTAGTAACGACGGAACTTTAACCACTGCGACTCTTACAGCAGATAGAACATATACTTTACCAAATGAAAGCGGCACAATTGCTTTGTCTAGCGATGCTTACAGCCACCCGACTTTTAATAGTGACGATTTCAGTATTGACACTACCCCAATGACTGGCGCTAAAGTTATCTCTGATCTAGACATCAACATAGCAACAAACAGTGAGGGTCACGTTACAGATGCTAACGGCGCAGTTTCTACTCGTAATTTAACTGTTGTAGATCTTGTAGGGCAAAATGGATCTAACGGCCAAGTTCTTACTTCAAATGGAAGCGGAGGAGTATCATGGACCAATAAAACTACAGATACAGACACGAATACTCAATTGACTGAGAGTCAGATCGCGGCAATGGGCTTCACAAAAAACACGGGAACGCTAACTGCCCTACCCACAAACACTGTTACAAACGCTACCGTATCAGGAACTACTCTTACTCTCACTAAGCAAGGAGGCGGAACCATAAACTTTACTGGTGGTGGTGGCGCAGTCGGCGGATCCACGAATGCTGTAGAAAAAGCTGGAGCGCAAACAATGGCTGGCCCGCTTACTATTACTGGAACAAACACAAGCAATCAAAGCTTGCTTGCTGCAGGAGACGTTGTAGCAATGACCTCTTCTTCCGATGAACGTCTTAAGAAAAATATTTTAAAAGTTGACTCTGCACTCGATAAGATTTGCAGTCTAGAAGGCTTCACATTCGATTGGAACGATAAAGCAAAATCTTTTGGAATTAAATCTGACACAAGAGAGCTTGGATTATCAGCTCAAGAAACAGAAAAAGTTATACCAGAAGCAGTCAAGACTTTCGATGAATCAGACTACAAATACATTAACTATGAAAAATTAGTACCAGTATTAGTAGAAGCAATTAAAGAACTTAAATCTGAAATACAAGAATTAAAAAAGAATCAATGTGATTGTTGATTAGATAAAATTATTAATTAAACATATTATATATATGTGAATGATTTTGAATTAATTAATACTGAAGAAGAATATCTTGAATACGAATCTAAAGTGCGCATGCGTGGCGGAGTACATAGTATAGAAGTATGCAACAAACCAAAAGAGTTTCCGAGTATAATATGCAACACTTTAGTAAGTGACCGAAATGGAATTAGAGCAATATTAAAACATTTAAATAAAAAACAAATCGAAGACTTTTTAAATAAATTATAATGCGCAGATTATAAAAGAATGAAGCTCTTCGTATCTTAACGAGTAAGCGTCGAAGGGTTCATAAGTAACTTCATCAGCAATGCCAACAACCTTAGGCTTGGGAGGGACTTGAAAAGTTTGGTTTGTGTTGGTTGTTTCTCCCATTTCTTGAGGCTTAACTTCTTCAACTTCTTCGTATATTTTTTTAAGCGAGTCGTATAGAGTTTCGTCGCTAACAGATTCATTGGTTTTTTGGGTTACTCCTGTGTCGATCCCATTAACTATAACTTTATAATGAGTGTCCCTACAGAACAGCCCGTATCGTGAAGCGTCCAAACCTTCACTTGAAAATGCTTCTTCTACTTCTTGAGCAATCCATCCAATATGAATACGAGCTTCCTCTCCTTTTTTCTCTACAGAGCTTTTGAGTCTGTATTTTTTAACTAAATCTTTTAATTTAAATGCAACTTTCTTTTCGGTTTCATCAATAGGAGCAATATCTTGCTTGATTTTTTCATCAGAAGCTACTGTAACAGGGTTATCAAGATACAAATCCCTAAATGGTACATCAGTACTACCTAAATCTGTATCCATTAAAGATGAGGTTATAGATCTTTTTCTTGTACTGCTTCCTAAACCTTGTCCGTAAATATGCAGCCCTCCAAAGAAACCTGTCGGGCTTCCTCCGGTTGAGGGAAGCTTGGTTGTTTGATTTGGATCCGTGTGAAAAACGTTTCCATCTTCTAATATATATGTATAAGCAAGACTTATTCTTCCAAGCCCTGCTTGAATTTGCATTGAAGCTTGATGTTCGTTTACAGCTGCTCCTGGAAATTCTGTGTGTGTATTGCCAGAGAAGGACCCTGGAATTGTAGGCGAACCAACATTCCTAACTCCTGCAGCGTTATTGTTCACTCCATCAATTTTTTGAGCTACATGATATACTGTACCGCCAGCACCATCTACACCAATGGTGCCTCCAGATCCTTCATTGATTAAATACATTCTATGATAATTTCCATCTTCACGCATTCTAAAGTTCCAACTTAATCCTTTATCTAAATACATGGCTCCGTTGCCATCTTGTAAAATTAATGAGTTGGTTACATCGCTTGTATCTAAGGGTCCGAAGACAAATGCTCCACCCCAATTAAATTGCCCCCATCTTTCTTGATCCCCAAAACCAAGACCTCCTCCATTACCATCAATACCATCAACTGGTTTATGAGGATACAGAGCAAACAAAGAAGCGTAACCTGAATTTTCCCAACCGATACTATCAATACCAAATTTTCCGTTGCTAGTAACTATATTAAATGTTCTAAAATCTCTTTCAATTTCACGCAATGCTTGTCCTGGCGTAGCATTGTTTGCTTGGGCTATCGAGCTATCAACAATATCTTGAGCGAATATTGATTGAGGGGTATCGGCGTCGAAATCCCATTGTTGGAGCAGGCAAACAGTTCCTTTTTGAGCAATTCCAGACAGCTCGTTATCAGATTCAACGGCTAACCCAGCGCGTGCGGCATTTTCACCCAAAATATGTAAACCAACAGTACTATTATCGTTTTTAGGATCAACTAAGAGCATATAATTTGGCCGCCGATAGTTTGAGTCGGACGCCAAGAAAAAATCGCGCTGTGCATTAAGCCCTCCTGTTTTAAAATCTGCGAATCTAAATCCTGGTCCATTAGATATTGTGTCGTTTATGGGCCTTGACATTAAAATGTTTTTTGTACTCGTCAGAACTCCATCATTATCTTGCGTTAAACTTGTATACAAAAGATCTGATCTTTTTACTTTAAAATTAGCATTATCTTGTTCGATAGGAATCTCTGCGTCATTACTTGGAGATGTTTTTGATGTAAGTTGTGATATTTTTTTACCCATGTTATTTTTTCCTAATTAAATATACACTATAATCATACAATAATCTTAAAAAATTAATATTGAAGTGTTTTCTGGCTCTAATTGTATCTGGTAACAATTATTTTGATATCTTTGGTCGTTCTGAGTAATGTGAGAATTTAATATTCCTGCTTTTAAATCTCCCCAAGTTCTGCCTACCCAATATCCTCCGTCACCGTCAGAACTACTTCCAGTAAATCCATGAGGAGTGAGGTACAAATTGTAAGCCTGCATAACATCATTAGAACTTAGTACTCTGCTGAGATCCCACGCAGCTGGAGGTATAACATATCTTCCATCGGCCTCCATTGCAGCCTTTAAATCTCCCCAAGTTCTACCTATCCAATATCCTCCGTCAGCGTCAGAACTACTTCCAGTAAATCCATGAGGTGACATATGCAAATCGTAAGCTCGCATAACATCATCAGCATTGAGCACTCTACTAAGCTCCCATGAAGCTGTTGAATTTTCAAGCATGATATCTGCGCAAATTATTTCTCCGCCAGAAACCTCCACTTGATCGGGAACTTCTATGCTACCGTCAGCATCAGTAATTGTTCTAAAAGAAAGTACTGTTGTTACTTGGTCTGCAATTAATAAATCAGCTGCAGTTTCTGTTATTTCTGTATCATTTGGCTGCGGACCTATTGTGTCTGTTGGTTCGGTAGTTCCTGGTTCGCCAGGTCCGCCAACTGTTGTATTTGGAAAACCTCCATGTCCAGAACTAAAATAGTCTTCTCCACCTTCACTAGCAAATGTTCCAAAAGAATTCCAAAACCACATCGATTTTGATTTAGAGAAAACCCATCCGTCTCCAGAGTTTGAAGAAGTTAATCTACCAAACCAAAACCAATCTGAATAATTTTGTATGTAAAACCATTCTTGACCAACGCTTCCCCAAATCCATCCGTATCTTAAAGTATAAAACCATCCATAAGTTAGAGGGTTTTGGTCTTGCATTACAACACACACTCCAAATACTGGATGCGTAAATATATGCGGGAAAACCATGCCTGTGTCTGTACCTCCTTTAGATCCAGGAGTTCCATTTTGCTCTGTAGAAGATGTAGCAGGATCTGCGGTTGGGTCGGGTATAGTAAATGTATCTGATTCTATAGAAGTTCCTCCCCAAGCTAATTTTACAACTTGCCCGACAGCAGCAGAAGCTCCAGTATTTGCAGATGAAGTAATTAATCCAGACTGATATGCTCCAAAATTTTCCCACACATCAAAACCTCCACCAGAGTTTTGTCTGTATAGTATCAAACCTCTTGAGTCGCTTCCATTGTGATTACCACTAAACGATACGGTTGCTGTATTGTCTGCGTTCATTTGGATGTTCAAAATTTGTAAAAATTCTTCTGTAGCCACCCTAACATCAATTGTAGATCCATCTGTTAAATCTATAGTTTCTCCCGTAGTAGTTACTAGATCATTAGTACCAATAACTTCTGAAGGCTCAAACGTATCGTTTTTCTTGTTGATAGTTACAGGCATTTGCCCCGTCAAAGGAGGTTCGGTTAATGCAGGTGAGACCACGCATCCTGGGCCTCCATTATTAGGATCTAAAATTTCAGTTACAGTGGTTTCTTGTTCGTTTGGCGGGTCGCCAACAACAATTACGTCTCCAACTTCTAGCCCATGATCACTGTTTAATCCTGTAATTCTAGTTCCATCTCCACTAGGCGGAAGATTTACAGTGCAAACTCCAGGTTGAACTGGTTGTGTGTGACCTCCGCCAGTCCCTGTAATTCGATAAATATTTGGAGACATCAACCAATACCAAGCGCTAGTTGTTCCAAAATATATCCACCCCACATCACCATGTCCATCCTCTCCAAGCTCTCCGACATACCACCAGCCGTTCCATCGAGTAGAATAAAACCAAGGATAATTATCAAAATAAAGTCCAAAATGAGTAGAACTATACCATCCTTCCGGCAATGCAGGTTCCAAAACTTTTGGTGGAGGACATACAATAACTAGCGTTTCGTCTTCTTCGACTGGCTCTGGCTCGCGAGGGTCTTTGTCTTCAATTCCAGGGGGTTCTGCTGGAACGAATGATCCATCTGGCCTTATAACTCGAGTTGGATTACCAGTAAATGTACATCCAATTGTGTCGTCGGTTCCATCAGGAAATACGGTAACAACAGCAGGAAAAGTTACATTCCAAGGGTCAAATGGAGACGGAAAAATAAACCACTTGCTATATCTAAAAATATAAATAATTCTAGAAACACCATTCCATAAAAACCATCCCCACACCCTACTGTATAGTAAGAACAATCTTCCACCTCCTCCGGTTGCTTCGTTTTCTGGAACCGTCTTGCTTCCTTTGAATCCTCCTGGGCAGCCCCATGGATTGTGAGGTGTTGTTTCATTTTCTGGATTATCATTTATTTCTTTTCCTCCTCCACCGTTGCCAGGAACCTTTTTAGATATAGTAACAGGCATATCCCCTGTCAAAGGAGGCGAGGTTAGCGGAGGAGAAACTATGCATCCTGGGCCAGGAGCGCCAGTTAAAATTTCAGTTATGGTTCTTTCTTGCTGATTTGGCGGATCACCAACAAGCACCACGTCTCCCACTTTTAGTCCTGTGATATTAATGCCCGTAATAAGAGTTCCATCTCCACTAGGCGGAAGATTTACAGTGCAAACGCCAGGGTTAATAATTGATTCTTCTGATACAAGTTTCTTGTTTATAGTTACAGGCATTTGTCCCGTCAAAGGTGGAACGGTAAAAGGCGGAGAAACTACGCATCCTGGGCCACCATTATTACCTGTTAAAATTTGAGTAACAACTCTTTCTTGTTGGTTTGGCGGGTCGCCAACTATAATAATATCTCCCACTTCTAATCCATGATCATCGTTCAATCCCGTAACAATACTTCCGTCTCCGTTAGGCGGAAGATTAATTGTGCATGTGCCAGGTTTAACTGGTTCTTTCTCGGGTTCAACTGAAGTAGAAATAAATTCATCCAGTTCTCCCGCTTTATCATTATCTTTACCCCCCTCGCCTTGGTCGTCTTCTTCTTTCTCTAGGCCGTCGGGTTTAAATACTTTTCCTCCACCGATTGTACACCATATACCATTAGGCAAAGGCCTAGAAAACCAACACGGTCCGTATGGACTGCCGTTTAAAGTTCTTAGTAATCCAATAAATACCCAGCAATTATATTTATTACTCCACAACCAGTTTGGATGTCGAGTGGTTACCCAAAACCAACCCCATAAACTACTGTAATACCATGCGCTACCATTAGAAGTTGAGGTCACTTTTTTAACCGTTGTTCCTCCAGATCCAGTGCCAGAAGTAAATGGCTCTGACACTCTTACGCACGATCCGCCTAAAATTTCAGATATAACTCTGGTTTGAATTTCTGCGCTGAAATCATCTCCTACAATAATTGTATCTCCAACGCTCAAAACTGAAGTGTCTAGTCCACAAATTTTTGTTGCGTCGTCGTCTAAATCTATAGTTCCTTTTGGATTACCTACTGTAGTCGTACCTTTCTTTTTAACTTTGATCCCAGTTCCACTTCCATCTAGCGGAGGTGTTGTAAGCGCTGGCTCCACTTTTACTCCATCAGGCGGCAGAAGTTGTGTAATTTTTACTTCCATTTCATTTGGAGGCTCTCCTACAATTATAGTATCTCCAACTTCTAATTCTGAAGTATCAAGTCCAGTAATAATAGTGCCGTCTCCACTGGGCGGAAGATTTATATTCCCACCTCCTGTTTTCTTTTTGATTGTATATGGCGGATTAGTAGATAATGGTGGAATCGTTAAAGGAACGCTTATTCTACACCCCGGACCTCCATTACTTGGCCCTAAAATTTCAGTTACAGTTCTTTCTTGTTGGTTTGGCGGGTCGCCAACAATAATTACATCTCCCACCTCCAAGTCTCCTGGAACAAATCCAGTGATAGTTTTTCCGTCTCCTTCTGGAGGAAAATTACATTGACAAGTTCCAGGGTCTAAAGTTTCTGTGCCAGGAATTTCTACATCTAAAGGAGGATCTCCAGGAATTCCTCCTCCTGCTCCTCCGCCAGTATCTATTATAAGACTAGAATCATTTCCTTGTCCATCCCCTGATTCTCCTCCTCCGCCGTCACCTATGCCAGAGTTGGGTTCAACGTGAAGATTAATAACGTCATTTAAAGATCTTGGATATACATTTTGTAAAGAGGACAGCATAGCTGCTCTATTCAAGGAAAACGACCCGCCTTCGAGATCTCCAGCAACCAATTGACCAATTGAATTTAGTGCTGCGTCATTATCTGGATCAACAAAATCTCGGAATGCTTGAATTTTATTAAACAAGGCTATAAAGTTTTTGGACATGGTATTATATACACAAATAAACAAATTTAAATTTTTTTTTATTTTAAAATGTTTTCAGTGTATTATGTATTATGCCAAACAAAACAATTCGCAATCTTAACACCGCTGATCAGTTGAATGGTGGTGACTTTTTGGTTATCGCGCAAACCGATGGTTCAACAAAAAAAATTCCTGTTTCTCGTTTTTCGTCTGAGATGGGAGTTGTTACTGATAGCAACGGCAGAGCAGTAACTACCAATAGATTTAAAATTCCTGTTGGAATTGATAGCCACGTAAAAGGACTTGATGGAGTTGAGCGTAGCGCAAGTAATAGTCATAGCGACAAAGCTTTTATGCTTGTTACTCCTCAGTCAGGAACAGATGAAGAATCCGTTAGGCAAACTGATTTTTGTTATTTTTGTGCAGAAAATCAACCAGTAACTTGTTTAATTCTTAATAGACCTTTTGTGAGCCTTGATGAAGCAATGGTTTGGGCTCGATATAATATCCCTGCTGGAGCAGATGTACAATTTGAAATGTGGGGCAATACATGCGCTTTACATTTAGCAGACAGTCTTGGACAGTTTAGCACTGGCATCACTTCACAGATGAAATACAATTCTCTTATACTTGTTCCTAAAATGAGGTGGATTGGAGTTTATAATTCGAGCACCGGATTCTGGGACCCTAATCCATACATAGGTAGAAGATGGATTGCTGATTTCAATCGAGGACCTATAACATTTTTGCCGCCTGACATGAGCACTGCGTGGAAATATTATGGAGTATCTTTAATATTTACCAATCATGCAAACTATAAAACTCGTGGCGGAGACGGATCGGGAATGGTTTTAAATAGCCTCGGAACTTCTAGAGGATTTAAAAATTATTTGACGGGCATGACCAGAAATTCAAATTTTTGGGATTATGGTAATAGAGATCATCAGCCTGCAGATTCAGATGGAAGTTCGAACGGAGACCTGGGGCAACCATTAAATGCTGAAGTAATGCATATACCTGATGATATTAATATTCATGTTGGTGGTGCTGGCGCAGCTTTAAGATTTTGGTTTAGATATATTCCTCAAATATATATTGTTGGAATGAATTTTTGTGATTACGCTTTTGGCGGTCAACTTGCAAATCAAAGATTTTTTAGAATATCTAATGGCATTTGTCACGTTTTGGGAGAACCGAACCCGAATTATGATGGAGCCCAATATATATTTGCTAATGAAAGAGGCCCTGGATTTTATACCAAACATTCTACTTCACATATTTTCGAAACAACAGAAAGCGGAATGGTCTACATCATGACAAATATTAGGCAATATACTGTTGGCGCAACAAGATCTGGATACGATAACCTAGTAGCCGACAGGGCCACATTGCACAGCAAAGGATTAAATTTACAAGATGAAGATTATCGCGGGAACGATTTGCATTTTGGCGGCCAGACGTTAGGGGTTGGCGTTGATGCTTCTGGCAACTCTTACGCTGGCTGGGTTCCTGCTATTGCTCAATCAATTAGTATTGGTAAATGTGGAATCGGAGGTTCTGGAGCAAACACGCAAAGCTATGTTATTTTTGATCCTCTTGGTAGTGGATGGAGAAGGTTCATGGGTCAGCTTTGTCTTGATAATGGAGATTTAAAATATACCAATGGAGAAAAAATGTTAGGTTGGGCAAGAAGCAACATTTACGATACTACGAATGGATATGGTGGAAACGACCAGGCTTTTCCGATGAATTTTCCAAATTCTGGAGACGCAATTAAGAACCATCTATTTAGAGGCGACGAACAATTAATTGCTTATGATCCGCCCGACAATGATACTCTAGGATTTTTTGATCTTCCTGCAATTGATTGGGGAGAAACCCACACAACAGATGGAAGGTATTTGCCCGACGGAGGTCCATTTGGATGGTTAATGGGAAACAATCAATCACAAGGCATGGCGCCAGTTTCTACAGACATTAGCTCCCTCACTGCGTCGGTAGCAAGTATGATATTCCCACAATATTATAGCTGGGGTAACACCGACATAACCCCTTATTATACAAACGTTTATAGTTTCTACCACGGTAAAGTTAAGCCAGACAATAATAGTTTTATTTGGAATTATGCAGCGGGGAGTCATCATGCTCCTTGTTGTACTTGGCAAATCGCAAAAATTAATGACAATGGACATTATGTTCAAATGACGCCTGGAGTTAATACCGGCCCGGGACAAAGTCGGGCGTTAACAAATGACAATACTATGTATTATGGAAACAGCGGAGACAGAGTTTACAGTAACAGAGGATACAGACACTTTTATATTGGCCGTCAGAATCAGTACAATGATGATTATCCTAACAATCACACTCCAACAGATCCTAACAATTGGAAATATTTAAACGCAGGAGGAGGAACAGATTTCTTACAAGGCTATACAACAGGAGTTAGTTGCAGGCTTGGAGCGTCAATTTGGTTCAGTGCAGAAAGTGCTTTTAATTTTTCAACAGATAATGGATCAATTTTCATGCATAAATATTATAATGTAAATGATTATCATGGACATAGCGCAGTTTATAAAACCCCTGCCCTTGGAGGATTTACTTATGCTTCTCCGATTTTTAGTGGATACGGTTCGGACAAAACCATCATGAGCACTTCAATGCACAGCGGCAAGTCTTCTGAACTTTCTTGGTTTCATCCTAGTAAGTATGGTAGAAATTTAACGCTTCCAACAAAAAGTGGAGGAACGCATTCAGGAGTTCTTTCGGATCATCCAGATGGATTTTTTGGTTCGCCAGGCGGACAAATCAGAAGCGGAGTTAATTTTCTTCCGATGATAGAGGCTTCTTTTGATAACATAACCGATGCCACCGCTGGAGCTGTTGATGATAATGCTTTTCCTGCGAAAAGTTGGGGCGGATTTTGGTTTAATCCGCACGACATGTTTAAATATTATCTGGGCAGAGGATCTCATATTTCTGAACAGCATTTTATAGAAACTCCTAATGGAAGCTCTATTACAATTGGCGGCGGCGCAAAAGAAGATCACTCTTCTTACCCTGGACTATTAAAAGAAAGAGTGAATCTTGCGAAAGCTTTGGGCAACAATAGATTAATTTTTCATCCGCTCTCTAATGCAATGTATATAGATTCAAACGGCAACCCCGCAGAGGGTAGCTGGTGGTCTTCAAATACTACCGATGGCAATTCGCATGGGCTTCCGGCGGACAGAGATGGAGCTGCCCCAAGGAGTTCGTTTACTCTAGTCGGAAGTCAGCCGGTTGGGACTAAACCATATAATATAGTTTTCAACCTTGAAGCGTACAGAGAAATTCAAAACTGTCCCCCAAATTTTGCTGTCCGTTCAAGCGACGGAGCCAGAAACAATCCTTATCACGGAACTAGCTACATTAGAGATATTTTTGGTATTAACGGATCGCATCCATCAGCAGGCGCACAAGTTAATCAGTTTCCGGGCACAGCGCAGTAAATTATTTTAAATATTATGAGTGACGAACAATATAAATTAAGTGACGAAGAAGCTACAAGGCTTTTAAAAATCGCGGGCAGCAATTCAGACTCTGCAGAAGTCTATATTAATAAGGCAGATATTAGAGTTCATGAACGACTCTCTGAATTGGATCGATTAATTTATGCAGAAGAAGAAGAAGATTTCTCTGATCAGCCAGAACGTGGAGATCCAGAGTGGGAAGAATGGAATGCGAGAAGAGTAGAATCAATGAATAAAGCTGATCGCGATCTCAGAGAACGCAAACTGAGAGCTCAAAGGAATGAACTTCTTAAGCATACAGATTGGTATATACAACCAGATGTAGATCTTACAGAAGAAGATAAAACTTTAGTTAAAAATTGGCGCCAGGCACTAAGAGACGCGCCAGATTCATCTGCTTGGCCTAAAGAACTGCCTTTAGCTCCAGATGTAAAAGGAATTTATAATATCGTAGCAGAAATATTTAATTTACAACCAGCAGAATCAGTTATCGAAGAACTAGAAATACCCGACGATGAAATTGTTAAAAAATTTACCAAAGGAGGAGAACAATATGATCCTGATACGCTTGAAAAATGGAAAAAATCAAGCGAAGAAAAAACTGCTGCATTTTTAAAAGAAAATAAGCCAGAAGAAGTAAAACCAAAAACTTTTAAACCTTTATTTAATACAGAAATTGTAGAAGAAAAAGAAATAGATGGGATTAAATGTTGTTTAAATAAAGATGGCGTTTGGGTTTCTGCTGAGGAAATAGAGTCTTCAAAAAAATACGAAGAAAAATATAAAGCAGAATCTAAACCCAAACGGGCTAGAGATGAAAACGGAAAATTTATTCCTGACGATCCAGAGACTCCAGACTACAACGAAGCCTGGGAAGGCGGCAAAGCTCCCGAAAAATAATGCTTGACAAACCTTTACTTATATAGTAAAGTTAAAATATGTCAGACTTATTATACAAAACAAAAACATATCTTGTTGGCCATATGCAATATCTCTCTGGTAGAAACTGGCGAGAAGAAGTAACTGAAAAATTGCAACCGCTACATATAACATGCTTTGATCCATACAAAAAACCCTTCATGAAAGATGTTGAGGAAGACGAAGCTTGTAGACAAGAAATGGAAACATGGATGCGTACAAAACAATATGATCGAGTTACAGACAGAATGAAAACAGTACGTTCTTACGATTTAAATCTTGTTGATAGAAGTGATTTTATTATAGCGCACCTTGTTCCTGATGTAGCAAGCTGGGGCTCTGCCGAAGAAATAGTCACGGCAGTGCGCATGAAGAAGCCTATCTTTATTAGCATGGAAGGGGGCAAAGCGAAGACTCCACTGTGGATGCTGGGAATGCTTCCGCACAAATTTATATATAATAATCTTGACGAAATTGTGGAAATGTTGTATGCTATTAATGATGGAAACAAAGAAATTGACTCAGATAGATGGAGACTTTTACGAAAGGAATTTAGATGATTGAAATACTAGCAACATTGCCAGACAAAGAGTATATCTCTTTTTTTACAGGAGACTGGCTCGTATTTTCTATTATAGGTGGCGTTGTATGGGCTTATAAAGATAAATTTAAATTCAACCTCAGCGGTAGAGAAGAAGAGGACGAATGGCGTCATTTTTAACTGACATTGTAAGTCTACCTTATCTTGAGAAGCCAACTCAAGAAGAGTTTCTAAATATTAGATCCAATCCAGCAGTATTTAAAAACGCCATAGAGAATCAAGATGCATTAAATCTTACATTTGATAAAATCAAAAATGAAATATCAGATGTAGATATTAAACTCAGGCGATCTTTATGCAACAAGTCTGAGCGTATAATGACTACGCTTCATACGTACATAGATTATATCTTAGACCATAAGCCACTAATAAATTGCTATACAGAAAACCCAATGACAGGAGAAACATCCTTTCATAATTATACGATTGAAGATAAACTTTATTGTTTAGAAATGGATGCAAATTATGATCCCGAGCTGGCCAAGTTCTTCTCTTGCCCTAGTTTTATGGGAGACTGGTATGACAAATATTTACCACTAATGAAAAGATCCGTGCTAGAAGGCAAGCGGCATACATGGTTTTTTATTGGCCCAGAAGATACTTTAAGTGAGTTGCACACAGACCACGATTCAATTCACACAACCATACAACAATGCGACGGCAAGAAAAGGTTTTTTATTATTAAACCTGAAGAGCAAATTTGGTTAGAAGGCAGGCATTCTGAAGAAGTTATAGAGTCAGTAAGGTTTGAAATCCTGAAAGACAAACTTTCGGTGTCTTCAATTCTAAACAATAAAGAATCTGAAGCGATCCTCAAAGACCTTCAAACAATACAAATCCATGTTAACGATTTAGTGCGTGGAGATGTAATATATATACCATCCATGACGGGACACTGCGCTGTTAGTTTAACAAACTCAATCGGAGTTAGTAGAGATTTTATAGATGATACAAACATAGACAAGTATTTATTTTCGTGTCTCTTTTCTAGTCAAGTTTTTGAAGTAGCTCACAATATTATTCCTTACCCTTTATTACAAAATTTACAAAATGAATATGAAAGCATTAAAGTATAACGACATTTGTTTAATACCTAATTACAGCGAGTTGTTTAGTCGCTCAGACGCAGACACAGATATCGAATTGTTTGGCTCGAAGTATAAATTGCCAGTGATGCCCGCTAATATGAAATCAGTTATAGATATGCATATTGCAAAATGGATGAGTGAAAATAATTATTTTTATATTATGCATAGGTTTGATAATGATCTTAAAGATGTAGTCTCACAAATGAATGACGAAAATTGGGAAACTATATCGGTGAGCATGGGAATTAAAATAAATGACAAAAAAGATGTAGTTGCTCTTGCAAAATACAAACAAAGAATTGATTATATAACTATTGATATAGCTCACGGGCATTGCAGCAGAATGAAGTCGGCTATTGATTGCATTAAAAAATTTATGCCTAATACTAAAATTATTGCTGGCAATGTGTCAACTCCTACTGCTGTAAGAGATTTAGCTTCTTGGGGTGCAGATATAGTTAAAGTTGGCATTGGTCAAGGCTCGCCTTGCACAACAAAAGACAAGACAGGCTTTACAATGCCTATGTTTAGTTGCGTTCAATGGTGCGCCAACGAATTTGTTGATGATGATGGAGATTCTATACCCATCATAGCAGATGGTGGCGTTCAATGTAATGGGGATATTGCTAAGGCTCTAGTCGCTGGAGCAAAAATGGTTATGTCTGGAGGTATGTTCGCAGCTTGCACAGACAGCCCAGCAGCGACAAGCGTAGTGAACAATGTCCCCTATAAAGCGTACTTTGGCTCAGCTAGTGCAGAGAATAAAGGGCATAATAATCATATTGAAGGCAAGCTCACTAATATTGTAACCAATAGCATGTCTTACGAAGAAAAGTTAAATGAAATCCAGCAAGACTTACAGAGCGCCATTTCTTATGCGGGTGGTAGTGATTTAAATGCTCTAAACTATGTAGATTATGAGCGTGTCGATTAATGCTGTAAAAGTTGAAGACGAAGCAGAATCCAAAAGACTAATTAGATTAGCTCTATTATCAGATGCCCTGCCTTTTTCGTTTGTTGATACCGCTCAGAACATAGAAAGATTTTATAATTTTGACGTTAGACCTGCAATCCTCAATCAAGATCCTGTCTTATTTTGCAATGTTGATGGAAAAAATGTTGGAATGAGTTGCGTATCAACTTGTATGAGCAAAATTTATGAACTGCAAGAGCCTTTAGCTATAGGAATTTTTACTTTCGTTCAAGAATCCTTCAGAAAACGTGGTCTCGCTTACCGAATGCATCTAAAAGCCCTTGACATGCTTAAAAAAGCTGGGTATAATAAAGTGGTAGGAGAAATTATGAATAAAAATCAAGACTCACTAAATAGCTGCAATTACTTATCTCAAGAAACAGGTATAGATTTTAACATTTACAGCACAAGATATGAATGCAAAATATAACTTTTTAGATACGGTTTGGCGTTACGTCCAAGATGATGATGCTAAAATATTACCTAAAGACCCTAGAGTCTTAGACCTTTTAAATTGCGTTTGTGAAATATTCATAGAGTTCCCTCATGATGAAATCGAACCTCCTAGTTCTTGCGTAATGGCTTTAGCTGCAAACTCTGGCGCAAGTTTTTCTGGAGCGGTTGCAGCCTCCCTGAACTGCATCACAGATCAGCATCTACTACTAGAAAGAGTAGCAGATTTCATTGAAGATAACTTTAATAACACTTACTCAAAAGTTATTGATGAAAATAAAATCATTCCAGGATTTGGACACCCATCAATCAAGGGAGAGGATGATAGAGTAAACTTTTTACTGAAAGAGTTTGATGATTTATGTGGCCCTAGAGTTAGCTTTTGTAGATATATTGAAGCAAGACTTCCCGTCAGAATGAATATCGGTTCAGCTATAGCATCTCTTCTGCTGGATAACGATATTAAGAAAGAATATATATTATATTTTCCTCTAATAGGAAGGCTATTTGGTTGGAATAAAATTTATAATTCAGTAAAAAATAATTTTTCAAAAGTTGTTCCCTCCAACGAGCTAACAAGCTCTTATGTTTCTTCTGAATGATATTTTAGAACTAGAATCTATGATTCCGCAAGATTTTGCGGCGTATAATGTATATGATTCTATGTTACAGAAGAATTCTTTTATCGATGGACTCGCAAAAAAAATATGTCACGAGTTTTTTATAAATCAAAGCAACTTGGGGGTAATTGTAAACAGTTTTCTTGCGCATAGTTTACCCCTAGGCCCGCATGATTATAAAACTCACTATGATCGCTCAATCAACCAACATTGGATTTATTTTTGCACTCGGTCTCGAGTAGTAAAAGGGGGCGAGATGATAATACTAGAAGATGATCCTTCATTTGATTTATTTGATAAACCTACAGATTATAAACAATATTCTATAGAACATAACAAACTAATACAGATTGGGCCAGCAGTAAAAAGATTATTTAATTCAATTTCTGCTTGCAGTTATCCTGTTTTTCATATAAACTTATATACTTATGATTAAAAATTTACTTTCTATTGACATTGATTACTGCCTGCATGCAAATGATATTGTAGATTTATTTGATATACTAACATCTAAATGCGTTAATGTTGATGAAGATAAAATATTATTTAGTCAGTATCATATTGATGTATTAGATTTAATAAAAAAAATTCACCACCCACTATCAATTTATAATGTTGATTTGCATCATGATATTTTTTACGAAAACCAAACTTCTATCGCTGAAGTTAAATCAGGAGTCGTAAGTTCCGCAGACTGGGTGCTATGGTGTCTACTAAATAAAAGAGTAGAAAGTTATACATGGATTAAACAGCACAATTCTGAAGAATTTTCTGAGGACATGTTAGAATTATTTAATAAAGCTTCGAACTACGAAGACAACTATGGTATTGTAGACTCCAGAAACGTTGTATTTTCTAGCAAGAAAGCTTTCGCCCACAAGCGTGACGAAAATTTTATAAAACAAAAGCCAAAAATTTTTACAGAGACTAGAGCTTTAGAAAGCCTAAAAAATTTAGAGTTCGATTATATATTTGTATGTCTGTCGCCAGACTATACCCCTAAAGAAAATTTTTTCTTATACGACTTATGTAAATTAGGGGTAAGCAGAATTATCAAAAATCGAAATATCGCAAAAAAAATCCGAGAAGGAGTTGAGCTGTAGTGGACTATATACAAAGTGAAATAGATAAATGTTTTAAAGAAGATATCTTTAAATCTTTTGCGCAGAACTCACAACAAATGAAAATCATGCACAGATGTCTTGATGGAATTGGGGTAAATTACAATAAAAAACAAATAACTAAAGTAAAAGCTTACTGCAAAATATTAGACTATTTTCCGAAATTCTCAGATGAATTTTTAAATTCTTTTTTATTTAATGACGAAGAAAGAAAGGTATTTTTTAATTTTTGCGATAGCCACTCAGACTGTCTTTTAGATCGATCAACTGGACTCTCAGGATTTAACTTATCTGTCAAGAAAGACATAACAAGCGGCAAGATTACTAGGTCAGTATATCTAAAAAAAGATAAAATGCGAACAGTTTTATTAAATTTTGGAGATAGTGTATCTTATTCTAAATATATTTATGTCTTCTCGCCCAAGTGGGTTCGACTATTATCCCATATCTTTGGCGCGCCACAGCACGAGCATGGCTTAGAGCTCTCAGTAAAAGACTTTAATGCGTTCGCCACCATATACCCTAGATTCTCTTTTAAGTCGGTTTTAAAGCCTTCAAACATGAGGTTTTCTTTTGATGATTTTTTCTACAACTTAAGTGGTCATAAACCATGGCTCATTGAAGACGAGATATTATTATATTTCTATAACAACAACACATATTTAAGACCTATAACTAAAGGCTACGGATTATTAGGAGACAATAGAAAAATATATATTGGAGCGTTTTCTTATAAACATTCTGCTTTTAAAAATTTTACAATAAATTAATTATTCTTTCGAAATTATGATATCCAATTCTTTTAATTTTCATATTTGCTTTCCGCATGTCACCAAACATATATCTTATAGTAAATCCTTCTTCTCGTCCATAGGATACAATTTCTTTTACAAAATCGTATGCGCCCTTGGACTTTAACCATTGATAATAAATGTCTTTCTCAGCTTTTTCGCATTCAAGTAGCACTTCTTTTTCCTTAAACACACTTGCATACAGGGTTATATCCCTGAAGAGTGTTGTTTCAGAGGGCGGTTCGCAAAGGACTCCATCTATAATTAGAAGCATTATTATTAAATACACAAAAAAAACTCTTGACTTTTGGATTAAAATTTCGTATACTTTATAACAATGGATAATACATCAAATAATAACTCAGAGTGGCGCGAAAGAGAGCTAGGAGCTCTTTGGGTGCGTCAAGGCAAGGGGCAAAAGTATCTTACTGGCCACTTGGAAATCGAAACTATGCCAGGCGTTAACGAAAAAGTTAAAGTCGTGGTTTTTTCTAACAAAGGAAAACAAAAGAATGAAAATGCCCCAGATTATGTGGTTTATCGTTCTCAACCGGTACAAGACTCGCCTGCAGAAGCTACAACTTCTACAGTAGAGGAAAATGTTAACGAACTTCCAGAAGCTTTAGTGTAATGTTTTTTGGGGGTGTTTTGGATTCGATTGTTATTTGAAAGTTTTAGCGCAGTACGAAGAGATGCCTGGCTTCGTTAAAAGGCATAAAGAAATAAATGCTAAAAACATTGTTTCGTTCGAGGACTTCGTTCATAGCGAAGAGCTCGCTCTTGCAGCATAAAGCTGCACCTCTTGTTAATGGACGCAGATAAATTATCAAGGGGTCATCAATCTGCAAAAACAGACCAAAGGTTTGCTTGTTCATAAACTGCAAATAATTGTAACAAGACGTTAGATGTTTATATCCCAACGTTAAAAAAAATAAACTATTACTGTAGACCTAATTCTGAATAATCAACAAGACGCGGGTTCAAATCCCGCCACCTCCACCAACATCGTGATAAAAAAGTTAATAAATCTTTTCTCAAAAAAACCAAAGTCTAGTCTTCCAGATTTATCTAAAGATTCAGTCAAAAAAAATATTTTTGGATTCAAGAAAAAACAACCACCCATACTAGAGTTAATTCAACAGCTAGTAATTGATAAAGTTGATTTTAATGATCTTGAAAATTCTTTGTCTGAAGAAGATTGGCAACAATTATTAATATTAAAGAAAGATTTTAATAAAGCAGTAAAAACTGCAGGAATGCATAAAGGAAATAAAGCCGCAAGAAACAAATCTAAAATTATTAATTTTGTAACTTTTTTAGTAGAAAAAAATTATTTAATAAAAATTAAAAAATAACTTTATAAATACAAGCTTTATATACAATATATAGTATATTTAATTATGAATGACGAA
>MDTD01054841.1_pt1 | contig 36870 bp, 34 predicted proteins | sample 811221 | NCBI WGS metagenome assembly MDTD01 (sample SAMN05326646, study PRJNA326480) | marine metagenome | isolation source: seawater | place: Pacific Ocean: South West | collected 2011
AATCCAACATAGTTGAATATAAAGAAGAAAAAATAAAAGATAAAAATAGATTTTTTAGAAGAATTGAAAATTACAAACATGATACCTCAAGAAAAGTTAATCATGGATTAAATAATATTTGGAGAGGGTTAGGTGCTGCGGGATTAAATTTTTTAAACATTATACCTAAGCTTGGAACTACAATTGCCAATTTTTTTGGAGAACTTTTCACCGATATATTTAATTCGATATACAATCAACAAATTGATCAAAAAAGTGCACGTAATGTTATAATTGGATTCTTTGTTATAGTGGGTATTACAACAGCATTGGTTGGAGGCTTCAACGCATATAAAAATTACGATTTTTCAGAAAAAAAAATAGAGACAAAGAAGCCTGAGCCTAAAATTAAAAAAGATGTAAAAAAACCCGATATTAAATTGAAAAAAGAGCAAAAAAAACAAGATCTTAAAGTTGAAAAAAAAGAAACGAAAAAAGATTTAAAAGCTAAAAAAGAGGAAAAGAAACAAGATTTAAAAGTTAAAAAGAATAGTGTTGCTGAAGTTATTTTACCAGATTTAAATTTAAAAACTGCAACAGTTATACAATTATTCAAAGATGTAGATTATGATTTAAGAAAAGTGAGAGACGAAAAGTTAGTAAAACCAATATATTTCACTCAGTTGCCAAGAGATTTAGACAACCTGCAAAGTGTTCAGCTTAAAAAAGAAACTTTTATTAAGATTGTTTTGCCATTGATTGTAGCTGAGAATGAGAAAATTTTAGACGATAGAGAAAAATTAAAAGTTTTAAAAGCGAAAAAATTTACTACAGAATTAGAGAAACAATGGTTGAGACAAAAACTTTTGGAATATAAGGTGAAAAAAGGTGATCTTGATCAGTTGATGGTGAGAATGGATATTATACCTGCTTCAATAGCACTAGCGCAGGCGGCAAAAGAAAGTGGATGGGGAACATCAAGATTTGCTCTTGAGGGGAATGCTATTTTTGGACAATGGACTTGGGATGGACAAGGAATTGCGCCGTTGAAGAGAGATGGAGATAAAAATCACAAAATTTTAAAATTTCCGATACTTAGAGCGTCAGTAAAAGCTTACAAAAATAATTTAAATACTCATAAGAGTTATTTCAAATTTAGAGAAAAAAGAAAAAAATTTCGAGATAAAAAAACAACTATCACAGGCTTAGCACTATCAGATACTTTGAAAAATTATGCACAGACCGGGTCAGAGTATACAAAAACTCTAAATCAAATTATAACCCAGAATAGTTTAACAGATTTTGAACCAGTTAGATTGGTGAATTCTGTAAAGCAAGTAGAATTGAACTCATAGCTACTTTTCGCTTACAACATATTGAATACCTAGCCATCTCCAAAAACCAGCATTTTCTCTAAGAGAGCAGTTAATACGTCCACGCTCGCCTATAAATTTTTCTTCAATATCAATCTCTAAGATATTGTTTTGTGTAAAAGATGTTTTTGAATTTCTCCACCTGTTGCCTTCATTAGAATAACATGAGATTTGTTCTAAGTTTTTTATATTCTCATAAAATTGAATTTTTACTTTGGGTGGATTTTTTGATTGTAATAAATAGCGATCCTGAGGTTCAATTTTTCTGTATTTAAAAGGCAAAGTTCTCATTAACGTTTTGAATCTTTCTAATTCTCCGTATTTTTCATTTATTGGAAATCTCGGTAATTCCCACAAATCTTTAGTTTCATCGATGACTCCGGAGTGTTGCCCAAATGCATATTTAAATCCTAATTCTTTTATAATTTTCTTAAATTCAAGACTATATTCACCAAATGGATAGGAAAAGAATTCAGAATTTTCACCAAGCTTTTCTTTAAAAATTTTGATTGATTTTAAAATGTCATCTTTAATATTTTCTGAAGTTTCCTCAACTAGATATTCATGAGAATGGCTATGATTTCCGATTTCAACATTTTTTGAATTGTATAATTCACGAATTTGATCCCAATTCATGTAATTATAAGATCCAACTTCTCTTGTGTTTACGAATAATATAAAAGGTATCTTTTTTTCTTTTAATACTGGCCAAGCATTTTCGTAAAACGATAATAAGCCATCATCAACTGTAAGCAAAATTTTTCTATTTTTTTTATCTTGAGCTAAGCTTGTTTTAAAATTATCTGGATGTATAAATTTAATATTTTCATTTTCAATTACTTCTAATTGTTGTTTAAAAATATCCATTTTAATGTTTGTGGAAGGATATTTGTTTTCATTAAATCTATGATACATGATGGAAATTAATCCATAATCATTGAAATTATAATCGTTCGCAGCAAATACCTTTGATTGATTTGTTTCAAAGGCTATAATGAGCGTTGAAATGATAAAGAATTTTTTAATCATAAACTTTATTGGAGATAAGGATAAACTAGCCTTAAGGGTAAATAAGAATTTTTTCATTTACAATCTTGATAGTAAAAAAAATAATAAAGAACAACTAGTTTCTGAGATATCAAGATTTTTAAATTCACATAATGTTGTATTAAATGAGGAATTTAGCGTAATAGTTAATCAAGGACCAGGCAGTTTTTCTGGTATAAGAATATCACTAGCGATTGCAAAAGGCTTAGAAATATCAAAAAAAGTCAAATTATATGCTTATAATAGCAAAAATTTGAAAGATTTTGATCAAGTAAATATTGAAAAAATGTTAAAAAAAAATTTAATTGAAAAAAAATTGATTAAGCCGGTGTATTTAAGTTAAATTAAAGTATGAGTATTATAGAGGAAAAATGTAAACAAAAAGGGGTACGACTAACAGATCAAAGAAAAGTTATTGCAAAAATTTTGTCAGAGTCAAAAGCAGTATACGGTTCAAAAGACCACCCCGATGTTGATGAACTTCACAAAAGAGTTTCGTCTATAGACGACAAGATAAGTATTGCAACGGTTTACAGAACAGTAAAACTTTTTGAGGAAGCTGGCATATTAGTTAAACATGATTTTAAAGCGGGTAAAGCCAGATATGAAATAAATGATGATCATAATCACTTAATTGATATTAACAGCGGAGAAATTGTAGAATTTGTGGATAAAGATATTGAAGATCTACAAAAAAAAATTGCCAAAAAATTGGGTTATAACCTCGTGGATCATAAATTAGAACTTTACGGTTCTAAAATCAAAAAATAATTTGAAAAAAAAAATTTTTATAAAAACATTTGGTTGTCAGATGAATGAATACGATAGCAATCGAATTTACGATTCAGTCAAGGAAATTGATTACGAAAAAACAGATAACTTATTTGAAGCAAATTGTTACGTTCTTAACACTTGTCATATTAGAGAAAAGGCTACTGAAAAAGTTTATCATGATATAGGAAGGGTAAAAAAAATATTTAGAAATAAAATTAAACCTATAGTTTTAGTGGCAGGATGTGTCGCTCAGGCCGAGGGTGACATACTTTTAAAGAGAGAGAAGTACATCGATGCTGTTATTGGACCACAGTCATATCACCATTTCAAAAAAACAATACTAAAACTAGAAGATAATGCAAAAAAAATTAATTTTACCGATTTCGATGTTAATAAAAAATTTGATAATTTAAATATGACTAGAAACACAAATAGTAATGTTTCATCTTTCTTAACAATACAAGAGGGATGTGATAAATTTTGTAAATTCTGCGTAGTCCCTTACACTAGAGGTGCTGAGCATTCTAGATCTATTAAAGAGCTAATTAATGAGACTAAAGAATTAGTTGATAATGGAGTAAGAGAAATTACTTTATTAGGTCAAAATGTTAACGCTTATAACTTTCAAAAAAGCAAACTATCAAATCTTATTTACGAAATTTCAAAGATTAAAAATCTTAAGAGGATAAGATATACCACTTCCCATCCCATTGATTTTTCTGAAGATTTAATTGAAGCACACAAAATTTCTCAAAAACTTATGCCTTTAATACACCTTCCAGTTCAAAGTGGATCCAGTAAAATTTTAAAAAAAATGAACAGAAAACATTCTATCAAGGACTATCTTGATTTGATTAATAATTTAAAAAAAGCTAATTCTAAAATTAAATTTTCTTCCGATTTTATAATTGGTTACCCAGGTGAGACAAATGAAGATTTTAATCAAACACTAAAATTGTTAAGAAATGTCGAGTTTATCAATTCTTATTCTTTTGCTTTTAGTCCAAGACCAGGCACTCCAGCTGCTAGGATGGAAAAAGTTAATGATAATATTGTCAAAGAAAGATTAGTAACTTTTCAAAATGAAGCTGATCGAATAAAGATGAAATATAGAAAAGGCTTATTTAATAATTTTTCTTGGGTAATGTTTGAAAATGAAATGAGAATTAAAGGTAAATTCTTTGGTCGGGATGAGTTTTCGAACTCAGTAATTGCTAATAGCAATTTAGATTTAAAGGGTAAAATTTTAAAAGTGAAAATTATCGAGGGAAACAAAAATACATTATTTGGGGAATTAGAAGGCGAACGTAACAAAGTTTTTGCTGCATAAATATGTCAGAGATAAGTAAATTAGATCAAAATTTGATAATTAAAAAAATAGATAAAGAAACAATCAATCTACAAATAACCAACAATGAGATGCTCATGTCAATTGTTGGTCAATTTGATCAAAATCTTAAAGATCTTTCTAAATATACAAAAACCAACGTATTTTTTAGGGGTAATTCGATAACTTGCAAAGGAAAAAAGGAAAATCTTAGCGTATTTTGTGAAGCTATAAAATTTTTAATAGGAAAGTATTTTGTAACTAAGATAATCGAAAAAGAAGATATACTATTATCGGTAAAAAAAAATATGGAACTAGAAAAATCAAACGTCAAATCTTTTAAACAATTAATAAAAACTCCAAGAAAGTCAGTTATAGCTCGTTCTGAAAAGCAATCAGATTATATTAAGGCTTTGAAAGAAAATGATATTATAATGTCATTAGGACCAGCTGGAACAGGAAAAAGTTTCTTAGCAGTTTCTGTTGGCGTTTCACTTTTATTAGAAAAAAAAATTGAAAGAGTCATTCTTTCAAGGCCAGCAGTTGAGGCTGGGGAAAAACTTGGTTTCTTGCCTGGAGATATGAAGGAAAAAGTAGACCCATATTTAAGACCTTTGTATGATGCTTTATACGAGCTATTTGGCGCAGAAAAAATCGATAAAAAAATCGAAACAGGAGAAATAGAAATAGCTCCATTGGCTTTTATGAGAGGTAGAACACTAAAAAATTGTTTTGCAATACTTGATGAAGCTCAAAATGCTACCGAAACTCAGATTAAAATGTTTTTGACGAGAATAGGTGAAAATTCCAAATTAGTTGTTAACGGTGATCCTTCTCAAATAGATTTAATCAATAAATCTCAATCAGGTTTGATTAAATCAAAAGATATAATAAAGCACTTAAAGGAAATAAAAATAGTAGAATTTGATCATAATGATGTAGTAAGACATCCATTAGTTTCAAAAATTATTAGTGCTTATCAAAAGAGAAGTACTGATGATCAAGGTTAACATTATATCTAATAGACAAAATTTAAAAAAATTTTCAATAAAATCTACAAATCTTATTGAAAAAAAAATTAATAAGATCAACAAAAGATACAAAAAATATAAAAATAAAGACGTTTTTTTTACTCTGCTATTATCTGAGGATAGCGAAATTAAAAAATTGAATAATAATTTTAGAAAAAAAAATAGAACTACAGATGTTTTATCTTTCCCATTTCACGAAAAAAAAGAATTGCATAAAAAACTTGTTAAAGATAGAGAAATTTATTTAGGCGACGTCATTGTCAACTTAAACAAAATAAAAGGAAAAATGAACTTCTTTTTGGAGCTTGATAAACTTTGGATACATGGATTAGTTCATCTCTTTGGTTATGATCACAAGAATAACGTAGACTTTATGAGAATGACAAGAATAGAAAAGAAGTTTCTCTCATACATAAAATGATTGAAAGTCATCTAAACAATCGTTTTCTTACTTTATACCTCTATCCTTTGATACTCGGATGTTTAACAGTATTTTCTTTTCAACCTTTTAATTTTTCAATTATAAATTTTTTTATTTTTCCAACAATTTTTTATCTAGTTGTTTACATTAATAAAAAATCTAAAAGTATTTACAGAAAAAAACCATTTAAAATTAATTTTTTTATATTTGGGACATCTTTTGGGTTTGGATTTTACTTAAGCGGTATCCACTGGATAACAAATTCATTAACGTTTGACGAAAACTTTAAAATTTTGATACCTGTCGGATTAATTTTTATACCATTATTTTTGAGTCTTTTTCTATCTCTCGTATTTCTAACTATAGGCCCCTTTCTTGCTTTTAATTTACAATCAATATTTCTTTTTACAGGAAGTTTGGCACTATCAGACTACGTACGCTCAAAAATTCTAACGGGTTTTCCATGGAACTTATGGGCGTATAGTTTTTCCTGGAACGTAGAGATTTTACAAATTTTACACGTAGTTGGTTTATTCGCTTTTAATTTGATTGTAATAACTCTTTTCATGATACCATCAGTAATATTCTTCAAATTAAATTTAATTAAAAAATTTACTTTAGTTTCTTTAATTCCTTTACTTTTTTTTATTCTCTACATTTATGGAGATCAATCTGTTAATAAAAATCAGAAAACTTTAAGATTAATCAATGAAAAATTAAATATAAAAGTCGTATCTCCCAACTTTAAATTAAAATATGGATTAAATGATGATGAAATAAGTGAAAGATTAAAAAAATTAGTAAGATACAGTGAACCTCAAAAGAATTTAAAGACTTTGTTCGTTTGGCCCGAAGGAGTGTTTAGTGGCTATAATTTTCAAGAAATACAAAGTTTAAAAAATATGTTTATTCAAAATTTTGATAAAGATCACTACATCCTGTTTGGAATTAACAGACTAAGTAACAAAGAAATGGGGACATATAACAGTCTAGTCGTAGTTAATTCTAATCTTGAAATACTTCAAGAATACAAAAAGCAAAAAATTGTCCCGTTCGGTGAGTTTTTACCTTTTGAAAGTTTATTAAATAAGTTAGGTCTTAAAAAAATAACTGAAGGTCACGGCTCATTTTTAAGAGGAAAAAAACAAAGCAATTTAATTTTTGAAAACCTTAACATTTTACCATTAATTTGTTATGAAGTAATTTTTACTAATTTTGTACAACAATCTGACAAAAGTACTAATTTAATTATTAATATATCAGAGGATGGTTGGTTTGGAAATTCAATAGGACCAGATCAGCATTTTGCTAAAGCAATTTTCAGAGCTATAGAAAAAAATTCTTTTTTGGTCAGGTCAGCTAACAAAGGGGTAAGTGCTATAATTGATAATAAGGGACAGCTAGTGAAAAAACTCAATAACTACGAAACAGGCCATATTGAGTTTAATGTACCCTTAATAGAAAGTGAAAATATAAATAAAAATGATTTGATTTTTTTTGTGCTTTTAATTACTTATATTTTTATCTTTATTTTTTACAAAATTAAAAATGGAAAAAAATAGTTACTTATTTACAAGCGAGTCTGTTTCAGAGGGTCATCCAGATAAAGTGAGTGATCGCATTTCTGACATGGTTGTTGATACTTATTTGTCAAGAGATCCGTTTTCTCGAGTTGCTTGCGAAACTTTAACAACAACTAACAGGGTAGTTTTAGCTGGAGAAACAAGAGGTCCAAAATTTGATAAAGATGAACTTATAAGTAAAGTTAGAGATTGCATTAAAGATATTGGCTATGAACAAGAAGGCTTCAGCTGGAAAACAGCTGAAATTGAAAGTTATTTACATGAACAATCATCAGATATTGCAATGGGAGTTGACTCTAAAGATAATAAAGATGAAGGAGCAGGTGATCAAGGTCTTATGTTCGGATATGCATGTAATGAAACGCAAGAATTGATGCCAGCACCAATACACTACTCTCACAAAATTTTGAGGCTGATGGCTGAAGACAGGAAAAAAGGAATTTTACAAGGTATAGAGCCAGACAACAAAAGCCAAGTAACAATGTTATATGAAAATGGAAGACCAGCTAAGGTTACTTCGGTAGTAATTTCGACACAACATTCAAAAGATTTAAATCAAGAAAGAGTTAAAGAATTAGTTATTCCTTATATTACAAAATCAATACCTTCAAATCTTTTGAAAGATCTTAATCCAAAAGAAATTTATATTAATCCAACAGGTCAATTTATAATTGGAGGACCTGACGGAGACACAGGTCTTACAGGAAGAAAAATTATTGTTGATACTTACGGTGGTTCAGCTCCTCACGGAGGGGGAGCGTTTTCTGGTAAAGACCCTACAAAAGTTGATAGATCTGCAGCTTATGCAGCGAGATATTTAGCAAAAAATGTTGTTGCTTCAGGGGTATCAGATAAATGTTTAATCCAAATAGCATATGCAATCGGAGTTTCAAAACCTCTTTCTATTTTCTTAAAATTATCAGATGATGATGAAGAAAAAGTAAAAAAAATAATGAAAATTATTAACGAAAATTTTGATCTCTCACCTAGAGGTATTAGAGAAATGCTAAAATTAAATAATCCAATTTATCAGACTACTTCTGCTTATGGACACTTTGGTAGAAAACCCACTAATTCAGGTGAGTTTTCTTGGGAAAAAACTGATAAAGCAGATTTATTTAAAATGTAATCTTGAAAAAACCTTAATTTTCTTCTAAAAGTAATTTAAATTGATGAATTTCAAAATGGGCAGTAGCCCATTTTTTTTTAGGGGGAATAAAATGTTGAATAGGGGACTAGATAAACTTGAGCTTTTACGCATCGTCGAGGCTGTTGCAAATGAGAAATCTATCGATAAAGAACTTGTTCTTGGATCGATGGAAAGTGCTATTCAAAAGGCTGCATTAACAAAATTTGGAAACGATAACAATATAGAGGTTATTATAGATAGAGAAAATGGAGAAATCAAAATTCAAAAAGTTTTAGATGTAGTAGAAAAAGTAGAGGACTCAGCCAGGGAAATAAATCTTGATGATGCTCGAAAAATATCACCAAAACATAATACTATTAAGGTGGGCGAAAAAATTTATGAAGAGTTACCACAAATTGATTTTGGTAGGATCGCAGCTCAAAGTGCTAAACAGGTTATTAGCAGTAGAGTTAGAGAGGCTGAAAAGAACCGACAATATGAAGACTTTATAGATAAGCAAGGCCAAATATTGAGTGGGATTATAAAAAGATTAGAGTATGGGAATGTGATTGTAGATTTGGGTAAAGCAGAGGGAGTAATAAAAAAAGATGAATTAATTCCAAGAGAGATATTAAAAACAGGAGATCGTGTAAAGGCTTACTGCTACGAAGTTAAAAAAGAACTTAAGGGCCATCAAATATTTTTATCTAGAGCCCACCCACAATTTCTCGCAAGATTATTTTTTCAAGAAGTTCCAGAAATTTATGAGGGAACAATCGAGATAAAATCAGTAGCTAGAGATCCTGGTAGTAGAGCAAAGATCTGTGTTTATTCTCAGGACTCCTCAATCGATCCGGTTGGAGCTTGTGTTGGTATGAGAGGGAGTAGAGTACAAACTATAGTCAATGAATTACACGGTGAAAAAATTGACATTATAAAGTGGACTGAGGATTTGCCTACGTTAATTTCAGAGTCCTTGTCACCTGCTGAGATTCAAAAAGTCTTAATTGATCAGGATAACAAAAGGATTGATATTATTTTGACAGAGGAAAACCTTAGTAAAGCGATCGGTAGAAGAGGTCAGAATGTAAGGTTAGCATCAAAATTAACTAATTTTGAAATAGATATTCTCACAGATAAAGAAGACTCAGAAAGAAGGCAGTCAGAGTTTAAAGAACGAACAGAAAATTTAATTAAGAATCTAGAAGTGGATGAAACATTAGGTCAGCTATTAGTTTCAGAAGGTTTTACTTCAATTGAAGAAATAGCACAATCACTTCCAGAAAAAATTTCAAAAATTGAGGCAATAGATGATGATACTGCTAAAGAACTTATTAGTAGATCAAAAGAAACACTTGAGAAAGAAAAAGAGGCTGTAGCACAAAAGCTAAAAGAACTAGGTGTAGAAGAACAATTAATTAACTTAAAAGGTATGACTCAAGGAATGTTAGTAATTCTTGGACAAAAAAATATAAAAAAAATAGATGATTTTGCAGATTTATCCTCTGACGAACTTATTGGTGGATTTGATGAGATAAAAGGTAAAAAAATAAGGATTAATGGTTATCTTGAGGAATTTTCTCTTTCAAGAAAAGAAGCTGATGAGCTTATCATGGCAGCTAGAGAGATAGCTTATAAATAATGTTATGGATAAAGACAAAAAAAAAACTCTTACTATTTCTTCCAGTCTAAAAAAGAAAATTGATACAAGTGTTATAACAACATCTGGTAAAAAATCGTTTTCAGTAGAGAAAAAAAAGTCTCCAAGATTTAATAAACCTTTTAATAGATCTAACCCAACTGTTAACACAGATTTTAATAAAGAAATAAAGAAGAAAAATTTCACCAGAAAATTCATAGAGCAACAAGCTACTAAGGATTTTATTAAAAAAGATAACAAGCCAGCAGGAAAGAGCAAATTAAGGTTGAAAGGTCCTGTAGATAAAAGAGATTTCAAATTGACAGTTTCAAGAGCATTAAACGTGGAGGAAATCGAGATTAAGCAGAGAAGTTTGGCTTCAGTAAAAAGAGCTAGACTTAAAGAAAAAAAGAAACCAGAAGGTGATGAAAAAAAAGAATTTAAAAAAGTTATCAGAGAAGTAAAAATACCAGATCAGATTACAATACAAGAGTTATCTAATAGAATGGCAGAGAAGTCTAGTGAGATAATAAAGTTTTTATTTAATATGAAAGTTGTGGCAACGATTAATCATAATATTGATAAAGATACAGCTGAATACATTGTTAAAGAATTTGGCCACAAACCAATTATTGAAGATAAATCTGCAATTCAACCAGGGAAATTAAAAGAGAGTTTAAAAGGAGAGGTAAAAATAAGACCGCCAGTAGTAACGATCATGGGACATGTGGATCACGGAAAAACATCTCTGTTAGACGCTCTCAGAGATACAGACGTTGTATCAGGCGAGTACGGAGGAATTACACAACATATTGGAGCTTACCAAGTAAAAACAAACAATGATAATTTAATTACTTTTATTGATACGCCGGGACATGCTGCGTTCACAGAAATGAGAGCAAGAGGATCCAAAATAACAGATATAGTAGTTCTGGTTGTAGCAGCAGATGATGGGATAAAACCTCAAACAATTGAAGCAATAAAACATGCAAAAGCGGCTAAAGTTCCTATAATTGTTGCAATTAACAAATGTGACTTACCGGAAAAAAATATCAGCAAAATAAAAAATGAAATGATGCAATATGAGTTAATTGCTGAAGACTTAAGCGGAGACACACTTTTTGTAGAAGTATCAGCTTTAAAAAAAATAAATTTAGAAAAACTTAAAGAGGCCATATTACTTCAATCTGAAATTTTAGATTTAAAAGCTTCTTTTACAGATAGTGCAAAAGGTGTGGTTATAGAATCAAAGATTGATAAGGGTAAAGGACCTGTTTCAACTATTCTGATTAGCAATGGAAAATTAAAAAAAGGTGATTATTTTATTTGTGGAGATACCTTAGGAAAAATTAGAGCAATGATAAACCATTCAGGTAAAATAATTGAAGAAGCTTTCCCATCCATGCCAGTTGAAGTCCTTGGAATGAACAGCACAGCTTATGCAGGAGCTGAGTTTGAGGTAACTAAAGACGAAGATGAAGCAAAAAAAATGGTAGAGTTTAAAAAAACCAATAAGGCTCAAAATACTTTGTTAGCAAAAGACAAGACCACATTATTTGATAATGTAAAAAATAAAGATGAATTAAATATAATAATTAAATCAGACGTGCAAGGATCGAGCGAAGCATTAAAGATGGCTATAGATAAGATAGAGCATAAAGAGGTTGAAGCTAAAATTATATTATCGGATATAGGCATGATTAATGAAACCGATGTATCTCTTGCGAGAGCATCAAACGCATTGTTAATCGGGTTTAATGTTAAACCGAATAGAGAAGCAAAAAAATTAGCCGACGAACAAAAAATTGAAATAAAATATTTTAATATAATATATGAGGCATTAGAGTTTGTAGAAAAATCTCTATCCGGACTTTTAGAGCCAGATATTAAAGAAACAATTTTAGGAAGTGCAGAGATTAAAAAAATATTCAAAGTGTCTAGTGCAGGTAAAATTGCTGGATCAAAAGTTATAAGTGGAGAAATAAAAAGCAAATCTAAAGCCAGAATTATCAGAGATGGTGTTGTAGTTTATAGTGGAGAAATTCTTACAATCTATAGAGAAAAAGACCAAGTAAAAGAGGTCGGAACAGGTTTTGAATGTGGAATTAGTATTAAAGACTTTATTGATTTCAAAGAAAAGGATGTAATCGAATCATATATTGCTGAAGAAATTAGGAGATCAATTTAATATGGATAATCAATATTCTCAAAAATCTTTTAGCCAAAGACAACTAAGAGTTGGAGAGCTAGTGAAACAAAATTTAGGAGAGCTTTTTTTAAGAGATGAAGCTAAAATCCCATCGATAAATTCGAAATTAGTTACAGTGACTGAGGTTAGAATGACCCCAGATCTAAAAACAGCAAGAGTTTACGTTATTCCTTTGGGTGGTATAGGTACTAAAGAAACTGTAAAAATCTTGACTGAATACTCACATATTGTTAGAAAAGCCCTGTCTAAAAGATTAGATATTAAGTTTCTTCCTAAACTCACTTTTGTTGAAGATAACTCTTTTGAATATGCTGAAAAGATTGAAAAAATTATAAGAGAAAATAGAGATAATGATAAAGAAAAAAAAAGATACAATTAAATCTCTTGCATTACATGCCAAAGATGTGGGTTCGACAGAAATACAAATCGGATTACTTACTGATAAAATATCAAAATTATCAGAACATTTTAAAAAGTATAAAAAAGATAAACACTCGACTCTAGGTTTGACAAAATCAGTAAATAAAAGAAAAAAACTTTTAGCTTATCTCAAAAAACAAAACACTGATTCATATCAAAAAGTCATAAAACAATTAAATTTAAGGAAATAATGTTTAAAATACATAAAGAAGAAATAGAAGTTAACGGTAAAAAATTAATTTTAGAGACAGGAAAAGTGGCACGACAAGCAGACGGAGCAATCATTGCTACACTTGGTGAAACAGTGGTAATCGCCACCGCAGTCGGAGCTAAAAAAGTTGCGGAAGGCCAAGACTATTTCCCCTTATCAGTAAATTATCAAGAAAAATATTACGCAGCCGGTAAAATACCAGGAGGATATTTTAAAAGAGAGGCAAGACCTACGGAGGCTGAAACATTAATTTCAAGATTAATAGATAGACCAATAAGGCCTTTATTCCCATCTGGTTTCATGAACGAAGTTCAAGTTCTTCCAACTGTTTTGTCTTATGATAGTCATAACCAACCAGATATATTATCAATTATTGCATCGTCAGCGGCGTTAGCTATCTCAGGTCTGCCGTTTTTAGGCCCTATTGCCGCGAGCAGAGTCGGTTATAAAGATGGAAAGTATTTATTAAATCCATCGTTAGAAGAATTAAAAGACTCAGAGCTAGATTTAGTGGTAGCTGGAACAAAAGATGCAGTTCTGATGGTTGAGTCTGAAACGTCAGGACTATCAGAAAAAGTTATGCTAGATGCTGTGAAGTTTGGCCATGAGAAATTTACACCTATAATTGAAGCAATAGAAAAATTAGCAAAAAAGGCTGGTAAACCTAAATGGGAAATAGAAGAGGTTGATAATTCAGAGATTAAAAAGAAAATTGCTAAAAAATATGAAAGCAACTTAAGAAGTGCATTTAAAGAAATAGACAAAAAAAAAAGATCTACGGCTATTTCTGAAATTGAGAACGGATGTAAAGAAATGTTTATTGAAGACGAGACTATTACAGAAAATCAAGTAATGTCTCAACTAAAATCTCTTGAGAAAGACATAGTAAGAACAGCGATTTTAAAAGAAAAGAAAAGAATTGATGGTAGGGGTTTGGCAGATGTGAGGCAGATCAAATGTGAAGTAGGTGTTTTACCAAGAACTCATGGTTCAGCTCTTTTCACTAGAGGCGAAACACAAGCCCTTGTAGTAACCACACTTGGAATGACAGATGATGAACAAAGACTAGAAAGTCTGGATGGCATGCAAAGATCAAATTTTATGCTTCATTATAACTTTCCTCCTTTCTCGGTAGGAGAATGTGGTAGAATAGGTACTGGTCGTAGAGAAATCGGACACGGTAAATTAGCATGGAGAGCAATTAACTCTTCTTTACCATCTAAAGAAAATTTCCCATATACATTAAGGGTAGTTTCAGAAATTACCGAGTCTAATGGATCTTCATCCATGGCAACAGTTTGTGGAACATCATTGTCATTAATGGATGCAGGAGTTCCAATTAAAGAACCTGTAGCCGGCATAGCAATGGGACTAATAAAGGAAGGTGAAGAATTTTCTGTTCTTTCCGATATCTTAGGAGACGAAGATCATCTAGGAGATATGGATTTTAAGGTAGCGGGAACAAAAAATGGTATTACTTCTCTTCAAATGGACATCAAGATAACGGGTATAACATTTGAAATCATGGAAAAAGCTCTAGATCAGGCCAAAGCCGGTAGAGAAAATATTTTAACTGAGATGAATAAAGCTATCAAAACTTCAAGAAAAGAGTTTTCAAAACACACGCCTAAAATGGAAACTGTAAAAGTTGACAAAAAAGATATTGCTACAGTAATTGGCAAAGGAGGGGCTACGATAAGAGAAATTGTTGAAACCTCTGGAGCAAAAGTAGATGTTAAAGACACAGGTGAAGTTACTGTTGCAGCACCAGATGAAGCTTCAAGAAATAAAGCTATCGAAATAATAAAAAATTTAATTGCTAAACCTGAAATGGGAAAAATTTACAAAGGTAAGGTTGTTAAGATTATGGAATTTGGAGCATTTGTGAATTTTTTAGGGAAACAAGATGGTCTTGTGCATATTTCTGAGCTTGCAGATAAAAGAGTGGCAAAGGTCGGAGATGTAGTAAAAGAGGGAGATGAAGTTTCCGTTAAAGTTGTTGGTTTCGACAGAGGAAAAGTCAAATTATCAATGAAGCAAGTATCCGCCTAAGATATATTTTTAGGATCTGGCATACCAACTTTGTTATACCCAGCATCCACATAATGAATTTCCCCTGTAACACCTGCAGCCAGTTTACTTAACAAATACAAACCTGAATTTCCAACATCATTTATGTCAACATTTCTTTTCAAGAAAGAATGATCCTCGTTCCATTTATATAAAAATTTAGCATCACCTATAGCGGAGGCAGCTAATGTTTTTATAGGACCTGCACTAATAGCATTTACTCTAATTTTTTTTTGACCAAGATCTCTCGCTAAATACTTTACACTTGCCTCTAAGGCGGATTTGCAAACACCCATTACATTATAATTTGGTATCGCTTTAGTAGACTCGTATGTGAGGGTTAATAAACTTCCTCCCTCTTTCATTATCTTTGAGGCCTCCTTGGCTACTTCTGTAAATGAAAAACATGAAATGAGCATGCTTCTAAGAAAGTTTTCCCTGCTTGTATTTAAATACTCCCCAGATAATTCTGATTTATCTGAAAAAGCAACAGCATGAACCACAAAATCGATTTCACCCCAAGATGATTTGATGTTTTCAAAAAGTTTAACAATGTCCTCTTTTTTTTCAACATCGCAACTAAATGTGACTTTAGAATTTAGTTTTTCTGCTAAAGGTATAACTCTTTTTTTTAAAGCATCACCTAAATAAGTAAAAGCTAACTCAGCACCCGCTTCAGAGAGTTTCTGAGAAATACCCCAAGCTATTGAGCGTTCATTTGCAACTCCCATTATTAAACCTTTTTTTCCTTTCATTAAGTCCATTATGTTACCTTCTCGAATACTAAAGTAGCATTCGTTCCACCAAAACCAAAACTATTAGACATTATAGAGTTTAAATTCACATCTTTCTCTACTTTTGTAACTATTGGATATTTCTTAGCTTCATCATCCATATCTGTAATATTTGCAGATGCAGCGATAAAATTATTTTTCATCATAATTAAACTGTAAACAGCCTCATGCACTGATGTAGCACCAAGAGAGTGACCTGCAAGGGATTTAGTTGAACTAATTTTTGGCTTGTATTCATTAAAAACTTCACCAACTGCTTTTAATTCAGTTATATCCCCAACTGGAGTGGAAGTGCCGTGGGTATTAATGTAGTCAATTTTGTTTTTTGCGGTATTAAGTGCCATTTTCATACATCTAACAGCGCCCTCGCCAGATGGAGCAACCATATCATAGCCATCGGATGTTGCTCCGTATCCAGTTAGTTCAGCATAAATTTTTGCTCCTCTTGCTTTAGCATGTTCGTACTCTTCTAAAACTAGAACACCTCCCCCACCTGATATCACAAAACCATCTCGAGTCTTATCATAAGGTCTGGAAGCTTTTTCTGGTGTATTGTTATATTTAGAAGATAAAGCTGTCATAGCATCAAACATTGCCGTCATCGCAAAATGAACTTCATCACTACCTCCAGCAAAAATAATTTTTTGCTTTCCAAGTTGAATTAATTCCATCGCGTTTCCAATACAATGTCCACTTGTGGCACACGCTGAACTTATTGTATAATTAACTCCTTTTATCTTAAATGGTACAGCTAAGGTTGCAGAAGCAGTACTAGACATTGTACGAGGTACAACAAATGGGCCCATTCTCTTTGGACTTTTTTCTCTAGTTTTATCTGCAGCTAATATAACATTCTCAATAGATGGCCCTCCGGATCCCATAATCATACCAGTAGAAATATTGCTGACTTCTTTAACTTCTAAGCCAGAGTCTTTTACAGCTTCATTCATAGAGATGTAATTATATGCTGAGCCTGGACCCATAAACCTAATGAATTTTCTATCAACATGATCTTCAAGTTTAATATTTGGTTTACCATGTACATGACTTTTTAAATTATACTCCTTATACTCTTCCGAAAAAGTTATTCCTGACTTTGCATTTATAAGAGAATTACAAACTTCATCTTGATTATTTCCTAAACATGAAACAACACCCAAACCTGTGACTACAACTCTTTTCATGATTTAAACAACCCTACTTTCAAGTTTTCTGCTCGATAAATTATTTTACCGTCTGCACTTAAAATTCCATTAGCCAAACCTACAGCAGTACCTTCTTTTTTTAAAATTCTTTTCATGTTTATTTCGTAAGTTGCCATTTTTATATTTTTTAAAACCTCTCCTGTAAATTTTACAGAATTTACCCCTAAAGCTCTTCCTTTACCTGGCTCACCAGACCAGCCTAAAAAAAATCCTACTAATTGCCACATCGCATCTAATCCTAGGCAGCCAGGCATGACCGGATCTTTTTGAAAGTGACATTCAAAGAACCATAAATTATCCTTAATATCAAGTTCAGCCTTTATGTATCCTTTTTTAAATTCGCCAGCATCTTTTTTTATAACAGTGATCCTATCAAACATTAACATAGGAGGAAGAGGAAGTTTTGCATTTCCCTCACCAAATAATTTTCCCTCTCCACACGAAATTAATTCATCATAAGTATAGCTATTTTTTTGCATAATTTTAAAGTCACTTTTACTTGATTTAATAAACTATTCATATATATTTTGTTTTAGAATGATTATAAACTAGCAAAAGTATAATAAAAAGCATGAAACATAAAGATATTTTGAACAAATTACGCACTTCGGGTTTAAGACCAACAAAGCAACGAGTAGAAATAGCAAAGTTTTTATTTGACAGAGAAAAAACTTTTCATTTTACAGTGGAAAGTTTAAATAAATTATTATTAAAAAAAATAACAACAAAATTTGCCCTAGCCACTATTTACAACACAATTCATGCTTTTAAAAAAGCAGGACATTTAAACAAAGTTGAAGTGAGAGGTAAAAGATCATACTTTGACACCAATATCACAAATCATCATCATTTCTACGATAGCGATACATCAGAGTTAATTGATATAGATGTTAAAGATGTAATTATTCAAAAATTACCAAAGGCTCCAAACGGAAAAAAAATAAAAAATGTAGAGGTATTTATAAATTTGAAAAATTGACAGTTTGTCGCTTGTTTTTCACTTTAGAATTATTATAAACTAGAATTATTGGAATGAGTGTAGATTATAAAAAAAATAGTAACGGAAAATGTCCTGTGATGCACGGCGGTGTTACCAAAGCAGGGGAGTCAAATACAGCACGTCTTTGGCCCAATAGTATTAATTTAGACATTTTACACCAACACGATACAAAAACAAATCCATTACCAGGATTTAATTATAAAAAAGAAGTTAAAAAATTAAATTTTAAAGCATTAAAGAAAGATTTGCTAAAATTAATGACAGAAAGTCAGGACTGGTGGCCAGCAGATTTAGGAACATATAGCGGTTTAATGGTTAGATTAACGTGGCATCAGGTTGGTACTTACAGAGAATTTGATGGAAGACCTAATGTTGGATCACACCGTTTTTCCCCCCAAGATTCATGGCCGGATAATACTAATTTAGATAAAGCAAGACGTTTACTATGGCCAATTAAAAAAAAATATGGAAACAAATTAAGCTGGTCAGACCTTATGGTTTTAGCTGGAACAATGGCCTACGAACACGCAGGATTTAAAACTTTTGGATTTTCTTTTGGTAGAGAGGACATATGGGAACCCGAAAAAGATGTATATTGGGGCAAAGAAACGGTTCCGCTTGCGGTCAATCGGTATGGAAATCCTCAAGATAGGTCATCTTTAGAAGCTCCACTAGCAGCTTCTCACTTTCAACTTGTTTACGTTAACCCCCAAGGTGTCAATGGAAAACCTGATCCAGTTAAAACAGCAATGGACGTAAGAGAAACATTTGGTAGAATGGGAATGAATGATGTTGAGACTGCCGCACTTACGATTGGAGGTCATTCAATAGGTAGAGCCCATGGAAATGGCAATCCTGAAAATTTAGGACCAGAACCTGCAGGTGCAGAGATACATGAGCAAGGTTTTGGTTGGAATCAAGAAAATGGAACTGGTGAGAAACAAATTACTTCAGGTTTAGAGGGAGCGTGGACGACTAATCCTGATAAGTGGGATCATCAATACTTAGATCTTTTACTTAATTATGAATGGGAAAGTAAAAAAAGTCCAGCAGGCGCGTGGCAATGGGAGCCAATAAACCTTGAGGAAGAAAAAAAACCTAGAGACTTAGGCGATCCTAAAAAGAAAGCAAGGTTAATGTTTACTGACGCTGATATGGCTATGGCTATGGATCCAGAATATAGAAAAATCTCCGAAAAATTTTACCAGGATCCAAAGTTTTTTGAGGACTCTTTTGCACGTGCATGGTTTAAATTGACACACAGGACGATGGGCAATAAAGAAAATTATATTGGTCCATGGGCTCCAAAAGAAGATCTATCGTGGCAAGGTAATGTGCCAGCTTTAAAAAAGAAGTATAATATGGAAAAAGTAAAAAAATTGATCTCATCAACTAACTTAAGCATTGGAGAATTAGTATCAGTTGCATGGGATAGTGCTAGAACCTACAGAAGAACCGATAGAAGAGGAGGTGCTAATGGTGCAAGGATTCGACTTGAACCTATGAAAAATTGGGAGGCAAACGAGCCTGAAAAACTTACAAGTATTATTAAGGTTTTTGAAAGTATCTCTAAGAAAACTGGAGCATCTGTTGCTGACGTTATCATTCTTGCAGGAAACGTGGGTCTAGAAAAAGCAATTAAAAAGGCAGGCTTTAAAGTAAAAATTCCATTTACACAGGGGCGTGGCGATGCTTCGCAAAACCAAACAGAAATTAAAAGCTTTAAATGGTTAGAACCTTTTCATGACGGATTCAGAAATTATGTGAAGGCAGATTACTCCGTAATGCCAGAGGAACTACTATTAGAACGTGCATCTTTGATGGGATTAACGGCAAAAGAGATGACATGTCTTGTTGGTGGAATGAGAGTACTAGGTACAAATCACGCAAGCGCAAAAGACAAGGGTGTGATGACCAAAAGAGTTGGTGCTTTGACAAATGATTTTTTCACTAATTTGGTAGATATGAGATATAAGTGGCAACCTACCGGTAAAAACTCATATGATGTTATTGACCGGAAATCAAATAAAATTCACTTTACCGCTTCAAGAGTTGATTTAGTGCTTGGATCAAACTCAATATTAAGATCATATGCTGAAGTTTATGCTCAGGATGACAATAAAGAAAAATTTATAAAAGACTTTGTAGAAGTTTGGACAAAAGTGATGAATGCTGATAGACCAAATTTAAAAAAATTAAATTAAAATGGAGAATTTGAAAAAAATGGAAAATACTGAAACTGTAAAACAGAATGCTCTAGGAGATTTTTGGAACGTGCCAAATATAAAATTTGACATACAAAGACTTAGATTAGATTTGGAAAAAGTTTTAGAAAAGAAAAACTTTAACTCTTTAGGAATTAAAAGTTTTGGAGCGATACCATTAAATCAAGTACCTGGCGATAAATCATCGATAGAAGGTCATAATGTAAGAGGTACCTATTGGACAATTCCTGATGAGAGCGGAAAAGAGGCAATTAGAGATAAGCCAATCGATGAGTCAAAATATACAGAGTTACTTCCTGAGTTTAAAGGAACTTATTTTGAAGAAGTATTTACCACTTTAAGAAAACATTTCAAACTTGGACGGGTTAGGATTCTACTAAAGGAACCTAGATCTACACTTAGTTGGCATAGAGATCCAGAACCGAGATTACATATTCCTATTATAACAAATAAGGGGTGCAGAATGGTAATTGAAGAAGTAAGTAAGCATATGCCAGCAGATGGCACCGTAACAATTACTAATAACACAAAATACCATAATTTTTTTAATGGAGGGGAGCAAAACAGAATACATTTAGTTGCTTGTGTTCTTGAAAATCCTTTTAAGAAAAATGGCTGAATTTGATAGAGGTATATATCTTACCGCAAAAGATATCTATGAGAATAATAAAGGCTCTTTATTAAGAACTTTAATATACACGATTGGTCACTTTGCAATTGCAATTACAGTATTAATGTTAATTGCTGATGTCCCCTTTGTTGTGGCTCTAACAGATGCTATCGTAGAGCCTATAGCAAATGCGGTCTGGTACTTTGCTCTCGACAAGATTTGGACAGCAAAATTTAAAAAAAAATAAGGTCTATTTAGTTTTGCCCCAGAGATGTTTTAATTTTACCCACCCTGTGATTTTTCTATCTGAAATTTTACACCAACCATCTTTACATTTTTTAATTAATAAAAGCTTTCCTGATTTTGAAACAGCCAAAGGTTTTGAGTAAATAGTTTTACTTGAATAAATGTAAGAGTTGTCATCTATTATAATAGCAGCCTTCTTTTTTGATAATTGCGAAATATGCACCCAACCTGTGTTGTTTTCATGATCTCTAACTTTTCTAAAATTTTCAAATTCATCTTGAACTAAAAGAGGTAAAAATTTCTTTTTATAAAATAACTTAATTGGATACTCGAAAGATGGCCCTTGCCTTAAATTAACTTTTTCATTTCTTAAAGTTAAAAAATATTCATCTGCATAAATGTTTGTAAATACAAATAAAATAATTAGAAAACTTGTAACTATTTTGAACATTTATTCTTGCAATTGGGATTTAAGCTTAACTTTATCTTTCTAAAATCAGCCTTTATCGAGTCAAATATTATCATTTGGTTTTTTAATGTTTCTTTAAAACCTATAATTGATTTTAACACTTCATTAGCTTGTAGCGATCCCATAACTCCGGCAACTGGAGAGAAAATTCCCTCTGCCTCGCAATTATTAACAATAGGCGGTTTCTCAGGCATGAAACAACGATAACAAGAAGATTTTTTCTTAAAATTAAATTTGTATAAATGTCCATCAAACTTACTAATCGCCGCTGAAATTAAAATTTTTTTTTCGATTTTACATTGGTCGTTTATTAAATATCTACTTTCATAATTATCTGTGCCATCACAAATGATATCATAATTTTTTATTATAGATTTTATATTTTGTGTAGTTATTTTTTTATAGTTCTTAATTGTGATATTATTATTTATTTTTTTTGCTTTAATTTTTGCTTGAGAAACTTTTAATTTTCCTAAATCTGACTTAGAAAAGAGCGTTTGTCTATTCAGATTACTAATTTCTATTTTATCATGATCAGCTATACCAATTGTGCCAACGCCTGATGCAGCTAAGTAAGTTAATAACGGACACCCTAATCCTCCCATACCGATTATTAATACTTTCGCGTTGTAAATTTTTTTTTGTCCACTCACTCCAACTTTTTTTAATATAATTTGTTTTTCAAATCTTTTGTAATCTTCAAAATTTGAGTTCATGAATTATTTTATTCCAGTGGAACCAAAACCATCACTACCTCTATCAGTCTCGTCCAGGTTCTTTACCTCTTTAAGTTTAATCTTTACTATTGGGCACAAGACCATCTGAGCTATTCGTGCGCCCTTTTCTACCGTAAAAATTTTATCACTTAGATTTATTAAAATAACTTTTATTTCGCCTCTGTAATCAGAGTCTATAGTTCCAGGTGTATTAAGGACAGAAATCTGATTTTTTGCAGCTAAGCCAGATCTAGGTCTAATTTGCATCTCATAATTTTTAGGTACCGACAAAGAAATCCCTGTTGGGATTATTGAGGTCTTTCCTGGATTTACAATTACAGGTCGGTCAATATTTGCAGATAGATCCATACCAGAAGATCCATTAGTTTCATATTTTGGCAGACCAACATTTTTCGATAGTCTTTTAATTAAAATTTCTTTCATCAATTAAGAGTTTATCTAAAATAACATCAACAATTTTTTTTGCGATAAAGCTTTTTTTATTTTTTTTTAATTGTTTTATTTTTCCATTATTATCAATTATCAAAACTTTATTATAATCTGAATTAAACCCTACATCTTTTTTTGAAACATTATTTGCAATAATTAAATCACAATTTTTATCTTTTAATTTGGAAAAAGAGTTTTTATTTATATTTTCTGTTTCCGCAGAAAATCCAACAACTATTTTAGGTCTATGTTTGTTATTTTTTCCCAAATATTCAACAATGTCTCTATTTTTTTCAAATTTTATATAATTAAAATTTTTAAGATTTTTCTTTAGTTTATTCTTATTTATTTTTGATGGTTTAAAATCCGAAACAGCTGCAGCGCATACGGCTATATCCACGGGGAGTGTTTTTTTAACCTCCTCGAACATTTCACCCGCAGAAATAATTTTTTTTGTTTTTATCTCACTGTGTGTAACTAAATTTGACGGACCTGAGATTAATGTAGTTTTTATACCATATCTATTCAGCACTTCTGCTATTTCACGACCTTGTTTTCCGCTCGATTCGTTAGAAATATATCTTACTGGATCTATATACTCTCTTGTTGGCCCTGTTGTAACAAGCGCTTTTAGATTTTTTTTCTTCATGAAATTTCTTTTATTAAAATAGTTTTCCAGATATGTGAAAATTTGTCTTGGGCTTGACATTTTACCTTCTCCGTACTCACCACACGCCATCTCTCCTTTTTCAGGACCTAAAAACATGTAGCCATAGTCCTCTAAAATATTAATATTTTTTTGCGTTGCTTTGTGTATCCACATTCTTACATTCATAGCTGGAACTAATAAAATATTTTTATTTGATGCCAAAATCACTGTAGTTGCTAAATCTTCTGCTTTTCCAGCGGCTAGTTTTGTCATAAAATTTGCTGTAGTTGGCATAACAATTATTAAATCAGCCCATCTAGATAATGAAATATGATCAATTTCTGCCTCAGTGCTTTTATCAAAAATATCTTCAAATGTTTTATTCTTAGTTAAGGTAGTAACGGATAATGGAGTAACAAATTCTTTGCCACTTTTTGTTAAAATCGTCTTTACATCGTTATTATTTTTTTTTAACAAACGTATCAAATCTAGAGACTTATAGGCGGCAATTCCACCACCGATAATGATTAGTATTTTCCTATTTTTAATAGTCATGGTTTATTAGAATACTAATAGAAAGATAATTACAATACCAAAAATACTAATAATTATATTATTTCTAAAATTTTTAAGTTTCATTTGCTCAATTTCTAAATTCTTATTTGTTCCTACAGATAAATTTAACTTTCCTTCCGCCATTAGTCTGAGAGCATAGTCAGCTCTATCCATGAATTCAGGTAAGTCTGGAATCCGCTTTATTATTTCTGAGGAAGTATTTATTGCTTTATCGAAAGTTGATTTTGGACTTTTCATGTCTTTAAGCCAGTTCTCGAGCACCGGCCTAGAAACCTCCCAAATATTTGTTTCAGGATACAGTTTTCTTGCAACACCCTCCACTACTACCATAGTTTTTTGCAACAATAACAAGGGTGGTTGGGTTGCCATATTAAATTTTTCAGTGATCTCAAACAATTGAGCAAGTAGGTTTCCCCCAGAAATATCTTTTATTGATTGACCAAAAATAGGCTCTCCGACAGATCTTAAAGCTTGTGCAAACTCTTCTTTAGATGCTTCTTGAGGTACTAGACCGGCTTGAAAATGAACATCTGCTACTTTGACATAGTCTCTTTGAATAAAACCATATAAAATTTCTGCTAAGAATTTTCTGTTGTTCTTATCAAGTCGACCCATAATTCCAAAGTCTACTGGTATAATATTACCTTTTTTATCAACAAAGATATTACCTTGATGCATATCTCCGTGAAAAAAACCATCTCTAACAGCTTGTTTTAAAAAAAACTGTATTAGGTTTTCTGCTAGTTTTTTTAAATTTACACCTTGTTGTTCTAATTCTTGATATTCTCTTATTGAAGTACCATCAACTTTGTCTAAAGTAAGAACTTTCTTTGTCGTATAGTTCCAATAAATTTGTGGTACGTTAAATCCAATATCATTTTTTGTATTTTCAAAAAGTTCATTTGCTGCTGCTGCTTCAAATCTTAGGTCCATTTCAATATTAGTTATTTCTCTTAAAAGATGAACAACTTCGATTAATTTTAACCTTTTTGTTTTAGCAACAGTGTTCTCAACAATATAGGCAAAAAGCATCAATGCATCTAATTCTTCATTAAATAATTTTTCAATATCAGGTCTTAATATTTTTATGGCCACTTCTTTTTCCTTGTTTTCAATTTTTATTTTGGCCAAATGTACCTGAGCTATTGATGCTGCTGCTATAGGCTCACTTATTTCTGTTATGTGTTTAAAGTAATCGTCTCCTATCTCCTTCTTGATTACTTTTTTTGCATCATGTAAATCAAAAGCAGGAACTTTATCCTGAAGTCTCTCTAGATTTTTTGCAAGTTCTTCCCCAATAATATCTGGCCTTGTAGCAAGAAATTGACCCAATTTAATAAATGTTGTACCCATGCCCTGAAGGGCAACACAAAGTTTTTCACCAGGAGCCTTTTTTACGTCTATTTTATTAGAATGAGATCCAACAGATAAAATGTTAAAAAACAAATTTAGGCTAGTAGGAATTTTATGAATTTCATTTATTGTATCTATCGCTCCAGATGTAGATAGTTTTCTGGCAATGTGAAATAATTTAAAAACTCTTTTCAACATTTATATCTTCCAACCCGAATGTATTGCCGATAAGCCGCTTGAAACGTTTCGATATTCAACGTTAGAAAAACCATTATCAGAAATTAATGCGGCTAATTGATCTTGATCATAAAACTTTTCAATACTTTCTGTTAAATATCTATAAGGTTTTTCCGAGCCAACTATCAGTTTACCTATATAAGGGATAGTTCTGGAATATTGCTTATAAAAAAAATTTAATAATTCGTTATCTACTTTAGAAAACTCCAAACAAAGAAATCTACCACCAGGCTTCAATATTCTTAAAGCTTCTTTTAAAGTTAAATTAATATTTGTGACATTTCTAATTCCAAAACTAATTGAGTAATAATCAAATGAGTTGTCCTCAAACGGCATTTTCTCAGCATGTGAATTTACCCATTTTATATTCTCAAAATTTTTGAGCTTAGATTTACCCAGATTTAACATCTGTAAGTTGGGTTCTACACATGTAATTTTAGCTGTATTTTGCGACTTTTCACTAAAAAGTTTAGCTATATCTCCAGTTCCTGAGGCTACGTCAACTAACTCCGAATATGGCTGGGGATTCATCCAATCAATAAATTTTTCTTTCCATACTCGATGAATACCAAACGACATTATATCATTCATTAAATCATATTTCTGGTGTACTTCTGAAAATACTGAATTGACTAATTTATTTTTATCTTGAATAGTACTTTTCATATTAGAATTATATGCCAGAATTACCTGAAGTTGAAGTTGTTAAAAGGTCCTTGGAGACAAAAATCTTAAACTTGAATATCGAGAAAGTAAAGATCAACGACGGTAAATTGAGATATAAGGTGAATAAGACTGCAATTTCAAAGTTGATTGGAAAAAAGATTATTAAAATTGAAAGAAGATCAAAGTATTTGATTTTTCACTGTAGAAAAAATTTATTTATGCTAGTTCATCTTGGAATGACAGGTAAATTTTTCTTTATTGATGATAAAAAAAGAAATTTCAAAACAAGTTTTTATTACAAACTTAATCTTAAAAAAGATAAAAAACACGATAGAATTGTATTTTTTTTACAAAAAAATCAAAAATTAATTTATAATGATATTAGAAAATTTGGTTTTATAAAATTTTACAATAAAGACAATTTGTTAAAGAGTTTGCACCTTAAAAGATTAGGACCAGAACCTTTAGGAAAGAATTGGAACTTAAAATACTTCAAAGACTATATTCTCAATCGGAGTAGAAATATTAAGGATATTTTAATGGATCAAAAGTTTGTATCTGGCCTAGGAAATATCTATGTAAACGAAATTTTATTTTCAAGCTCAATTAGTCCAACACGTCAGGTCGATAAAATTAAAAACTTCGAAATGAAAAAAATTATTAAAAATACAAAAAAAATCCTTAAAAACGCTATAAAGTTAGGAGGATCTTCAATTAAAGATTTTTCTAGTGGTAATGGAAAAAAAGGTGACTTTCAGCAACATTTCAAGGTTTATGGAAAAAAAGGTGATTGTTGTTCTAATATAGATTGCAGGTCTAAAATTAGACAAGTTACAATTTCAAATCGCTCATCTTTCTTTTGTGGAAACTGCCAAAAATAATAAAGTTGACCGCTATTATGGCTACATATATATAATCTTTAAAATGCCTAACACAAAATCAGCAATAAGAAGAGTAAGAAGGGTTAAAAAACAAACCCAAATTAATAAAATTAGGAAAAGTAAGTATAAAAATGCCATTAAAAAAATGGATGCTCTGATTAAAGGGAAAGAAATAGAAAAAGCAAAAAAAGATTTTCCAAAATTCCAATCAATTCTAATGCAGGTTGCTAAATCTGGTGTAATTAATAAAAAAACTGCAGCTAGAAAAATTTCAAGAATTTCAAAAAAAATAAAATAGTTTCATCAATCCTAAGTTGATCAACTAAAAATAAATTAATCTACATTTAGAAATAAATAAAATTTAAATCAAAATGTTGTTTCTTTTCTTAGTTGCAAATTTTAATTTCTATCTGAGCGATAACGTTACAACCTAACTTAATTTTTTTTTTATTTTTTTTAAAAAAAATCTTGCAAATATTTTTAAAAGATCGTTAATAGAATTATCTTAAGAATTAATCGCATGGAAAAAAATAATACCAGTTCTCAGAATTTGTATGTTTCGGAAGAAGAAAAAATCTTAAATTGGGAAGATGTTCAAGGCGCATTTAAAAAAACCTTCGGATCAGAAGTTTACAGTAGCTGGCTTCAAAAAATCACTTTGATCAAAGAGTACAACGATTTTTTAATTCTTGGTGTACCAACACGATTTTTTAGAGACTGGATCGTATCAAGGTATTTAGACAAAATTTTAGAGCAATTAAGAGGTTTTAAGTTAAGTATTAATAGAATTGAATTTAAAATAATTGAGGAAAATAAACAGAATCAGGAGCTTTTAAAGATCAATGAAATCAGCAAAGTAACTGAAATAAAAGATTCAATTCTAAATTATAATAGATTAAATCCAAATTTGAATTTCAGCAATTTTATCCAGGGCAAAAGTAATGATATTGCCTTATCTTACTCTAAAAAAGTCTGTGAGCACGTATCACGTTATAATCCTTTATATATTTGTGGTGGAGTAGGACTTGGGAAAACACACTTACTTAATGCGATAGGCTTAGAGTTGCAAAGCGAGAATAACGTAATGTTTATTTCAGCTGAAAGATTTATGTATCATTTTATTAAATCAATAAAAAAAAATGATATGGTTAACTTTAAGGATTTTTTTAGAAAATCCTCTATATTTATCATAGATGACATTCAGTTTATCAGCGGAAAAGAAAGCTTACAGGAGGAGTTTTTCCACACTTTCAATAGTTTGATAGATAAGGGCTCTCAAATTATTATCTCCGCAGATAGAGCACCAACAAAACTTGATAGAGTACAAGAGAGAATAAAATCTAGACTTGGTGGCGGTCTTGTAGTTGATATAGATTCCCCTGATATAGAACTTAAAATTAAGATTATAAAGAAAAAAATTGACGAGATACAAAATCAATTTAAAGAAAATATAAACTTAAATGAGGATGTAATAAGTTACATAGCCTCAGAGAGCAAAACAAATATTAGAGAGTTAATCGGTGTTTTAAATCGAGTTATTGCATTTAGCAGAGTGCACAATAAAGTTTTGACTGTAATTGATTGTAAAAATATTTTAAAAGACGTTTTCAATCAAATTAGAGTTATTACCGTTGATAAGATACAAAATGTTGTTTCAAACTATTTTAATATTGCACTGAGTGATATGTTGTCTCAAAGGCGCTCTAGGCCTTTAGCAAGACCAAGACAGATTGCAATGTACTTATCAAAAAAAATGACAACGAGATCGTTACCAGAAATTGGAAGAAGATTCGCGAACAGAGACCATACTACAGTAATTCATGCTGTAAAAACTATCTCTAGACTTTCAGAGCAAGATGACGAAATGAAAAAAAATATAAATCAGATAAAAAGTCTTTTACAAGAACAGTAACATAATGCAATTTGTAGTTAAGCGAGATCTTTTACTTAAATCTTTAAATTTTGTTCAAGGGGTAGTGGAAAAAAAAAATACACTACCAATACTTTCGAATGTATTGCTCATAATAAAAAATAAAAAATTATCAATTATTGCTACAGATTTAGATATAATTTTTTATGATGAAATTTCGGATATAAAAATAATTACAGAGGGAAGCACAACTACCTCAGCAGCTATATTATACGATATTTTAAGAAAGATTTCCTCTAATTCTGATCTAAACTTTAATTTAAAGTCGGAAAATAAGCTTAGTTTAAAAAGTGATAATTCAGATTTTAATTTATTGTGCTTACCAACGGATAATTTTCCGACTTTTGCTGATCAATTTGATGACCAGGAAATTGAAATTAATGGAAAAAGATTTTTAAAACTTTTAAATAAAACTAAAATTTCAATTTCAAATGATGATACGAGACACTATTTAAATGGGGTATTCTTACATATAACGGAGGCAAACGGAAAAAATTTTTTGACGGGTGTGGCTACAGATAGCCATAGATTGTCATCAAGCAGTTTAGAAATCCAAAATTCTTATGACTTTAAATCAATAATATTACCTAAAAAAACTGTTTATCAACTGTGTTCTTTACTTGCAGAAAATAATGAAAAATTAATTGTGCAAATAATTGATAATAAAATCCAATTTAAAGTTGGAAATATAAAATTAGTTTCAAAAGTTATCGATGGTAAGTTTCCAGATTATAAAAAGGTCGTACCTATTAATAATGATAAATCTTTAGTTGTATCTTCCAAAGAATTCATCAATTCGATTGAAAGAGTGGCAAGCGTATCTCTGGATAGAAAAGAAGGTGTTAAGTTAGCTATTAGCAAAGACAATATTCAAGTTTCAGTTAATAGCGCAAACTCAGGGGAAGGAAATGAAAAGATAGTTGCAAAATTTAATTCTGATAATTTGAATATTAGCTTTAATTCCAAATATTTAATTGAAATAGCCTCAGAAGTAGAAGATAAAAACTTAAAAATGAATTTTAAAGATCCGGTATCACCAGTTTTAATCGAGGATGTTGCTGATAGGAACAGTTATTACGTGATAATGCCAATGAAAATCTAATTTTTTTTGAAATTAGAAATAAATTTATTTTTTGCTTTTAAATCCATTGATATTAAATACTTTTAGTTCAATACCTATTACAGTCATTTTATATTGCAGTAAAAAAGTGATATATTTTAAATTCCAAAAAAAATAAAAATGTCAAAAAATTCAGAATTAAATAAAAACCAATCTTATGGTGCCGACTCTATAAAAGTTTTGAAGGGTTTAGACGCTGTTAGAAAAAGACCAGGCATGTATATCGGTGACACAGATGACGGATCAGGTCTTCATCACATGGTTTTTGAGGTAATTGACAACTCAATTGACGAAGCATTAGCTGGTTATTGTAAGAATATCTTTGTAACGATCAATACTGATAATACCATTACCGTTGAAGACGACGGACGAGGTATTCCTGTAGATATGCATAAAGGAGAGAAAATTTCTGCAGCAGAAGTTATAATGACACAACTACATGCAGGAGGTAAATTTGATCATGACTCTTATAAAGTATCCGGAGGATTACACGGTGTCGGTGTATCAGTTGTTAACGCCTTGTCAGAGAAGCTCTCTTTGAATATTTTTAGAGAAGGAAATGAGTACGAGGTCAACTTCAAAGATGGTAATTCCATAAAACCACTCAAAAAAATTGGAAAAACCAAGAAAAAAGGCACAAGAATAAATTTCCTTCCGTCTAAAGAAATCTTCTCATCAATAAAGTTTAGTGCATCAATATTAGAAAAAAGGATTAGAGAACTAGCATTTTTAAACAAAGGAGTCTCAATTTCTTTAGTTGACAATACAAGTAAAAAGAAAAAAGAAAGCATATTTAAGTATGATGGCGGTATCACAGAGTTTGTTAAATATATAAATAATAAAAAACCTATTCTAGTTAATAAAAATGAAAAAGAAGTTTTTAAAAAACCAGTATATGTAACCTCAACTAAAAATAATGTAATTGTTGAATGCTCTTTTGAATGGAATGCGGGTTATTCTGAGGAGGTTTTACCGTTTACTAACAACATTCCTCAAAAGGATGGAGGAACTCACTTATTAGGCTTTAGAAGCGCGTTAACTAGAGTAATTAATAAATATTCATCAGATCGAAGTAACAAGAAGAACAAGATTACTTTATCTGGAGAAGATATTAAGGAAGGATTAACAGCTGTTCTCTCTGTTAAGATGCCGGATCCAAAGTTTTCATCTCAGACAAAAGATAAGCTTGTTTCTTCAGAAATAAGAAACATAGTAGAAAATATTATAAATGAAAAAGTTTCTACGTGGTTTGACCAGAACCCCTCAGTAGCAAAGATTATTTTAGAAAAAATTACCCAAGCTGCAATGGCTAGAGAAGTAGCAAGAAAAGCTAGAGATAGTGTAAGGAGAAAAGGTACATTTGAATTATCCGGTCTTCCCGGAAAATTAGCAGATTGTCAAATTCAAAAAAGGGAGGGAACAGAGCTGTTTATAGTTGAGGGAGACTCTGCCGGAGGTTCCGCAAAACAAGGACGGATTAGAGAGTTTCAAGCAGTACTACCTTTAAGAGGTAAAATATTAAATACTTTCGTAAATGGAAAAAAAAATGGGGAAGATCAGTCTACTAAAGCTTTATCGAAAATGATGTCCTCTAGCGAGATAGTCACTTTAATAAACGCATTAGGCACCGGTTCTAAAGATTTTAATATCGAAAATTTGAGGTATGATAAAATAATCATCATGACTGACGCTGACGTAGATGGATCACACATAAGAACTCTTTTACTTACCTTCTTTAATAATTATCCCTTTAATCAACTAATAGAAAATGGGCATTTGTATTTGGCACAACCTCCTTTGTTCAAAATCACAAAAGCGAATAAAAGTGTTTATATTAAAAATGAAAGGGCATTAGAAGAATATATATTTCAAATGGCTAAATCTGATAAAAAGATTAAAAAAGGCACATCTGATTATAAAAAGTTCTTACAAGACCAGAGAGAGAAATTATCAATACAAAGGTTCAAAGGTTTAGGAGAAATGAACCCAGAAGAACTTTGGGAGACAACTTTAAATCCTGACAACAGAACAATGCTTAAAGTTCAATATACTAAAGGCACTAAAGATAAATCTAAGGAAGACCAAAAAATGATTGAAATTCTAATGGGAGACGAGGTAGCTCCGAGAAAAGACTTTATTACAAATAACGCCTTAGATGTTGCTAATTTAGATATTTAATTCAAGCGATGAATTTTTCTACTCTTTTCCGAACAAAAGAGAATTTAAACCTAGATAAAAATACTCTAACAATTCTTAGATATATCGCTATTTTTGGGCAATTTTTGGCTATCAGTATAGTTTACTTTTACTTGAAATTACCTTTTCCATTAGAGCTAAGCTATTCTGTGATTTTAATTGGTTTGTTCACTAACATCTATTTACAATTTGGCATCAAAATAAATCAATTAAAAGATTTTTATGCATCTTTATTTTTAGTCTATGATCTAATTCAGTTAAGTGTATTACTATATTTAACAGGTGGTATATTTAACCCTTTCTGTTTTTTACTTATAATACCTGCGATAGTCTCATCTACCTTTTTAAGTATGGGAACAACTATTATATTAGGATTAATAACATCTTTACTTTTATTTATAATATCATTTTATCATTTGCCATTACCCGGAGAAGATATGAATTTACTTCATTTTCCTAATTTTTATAAAACAGGTATAGTAATTTCAATTTTAATAGGCTTAATTTTTTTAAGCTATTTTGGCATCCGTTTTGCTGGAGAGAAAAAAAAAACATCTGAAGCACTAAGCAAATTACAAGAAGTAATTTATAAAGAATATGAGCTAGAATCACTAGGAGGGCAAGCAGCAGCAGCAGCTCATTCACTAGGAACTCCACTAGCTACAATTACTGTAGTTTCTAAAGAATTAAAAAAAGAAATAGGTGACAATAGTGAACTATCAAAAGATATAGATTTATTAATTAGTCAATCTAAAAGATGTAGTGATATTTTAAAAAGGATTTCGAAAAAACAAATAGAAGAAGATAAATTTTTTAGTTCAGTTAAATTGGAAGATCTTTTAGAAGAAATTCTTAATTCTTTTAGACAAACATCTTCTAAAAATATAAATTTAATTTCACACAATGATCAAAATAAAATTGATATACAAAGATCACCAGAAATGATTTACGGTTTAAGAAATTTTATCGGAAATGCAATTAAATTTTCAAAAAGCAAAGTGAATGTTTTTCTTTATAGTAATGAAAAAGAGATAAAAATAATTATTAATGATGACGGCCCAGGTTTTCCAGAAGATATTATTAAAAAAATTGGTGAACCTTATATCAAGTCAAAATCTTCAGAAATAAATCCTAATTCTGGATTAGGACTTGGAACTTTTTTGGGAAAAACTTTGTTAGAAAGACAAAATGCAAAATTAATATTTAAAGATGATAAAAATTTAGGGGGTGCCTCAGTTGTTATCAGCTGGTCACCCAAAAATATTTTACCTATTTCTTAAATTCAAAAGCGTAGGAAATAATTTTATAAGCTAGTTTTGCTACCAAAAAGTTGTAAGAGTCAAATTTTTTTATTGGAGCAAGTTCATTAATATCCGCTCCAACTACATTAGATATTTGGCAAACTTTTTTTATTATTGGCAAAACATCGTCCCAAAATAACCCACCTGGTTCTGGAGTTCCAGTAGCAGGCATAATACTTGAGTCAAAACCATCAACGTCAAATGTTATATAAACATTTTTACCACTAAATAAATCATTTAATTTTTCAAAATCCCATACTCCTTTATCCTTAGCCCAGAAGATTTCTATTCTATCTTTATTTTTATTATAGAAATCCATTTCAAATTTTGAGAGATTTCTTATTCCAAAAGACACTACTTTTATATTGTTAAAATCAAGACACCTTTTAATAGCGGATGCATGAGAAAACTTTTCACCACTATAACTCTCTCTGAGATCAGCATGAGCATCAAAATGAAGAATGATCAAATCGTCGTATTTTTTCGCAAATGGTTTTATAGAACCCGGAGTTATTGAGTGTTCACCTCCAAAAACTAAAGGAAATTTCCTTTCTGATAAAATTTTTTCATTCACTTCTGACAATTGGTTTAGTGCTTCGTTTAATTTATTTTTTATCTTAAAAGGTTTTAATGTTTGAATACCGATTTCCTTATAAGGTTCTTTATTTAAATCTTCATCAAATAATTCAACTTGGTGTGAGGCTTTAATAATTTCCTTAGGTCCATTTTTAGTGCCGACGCCATAGCTTACTGTTTTTTCTAGACCGAAAGGCACAACTACTACTTTTGGCTTAATATCATGGATAGCATCATAACCTAAAAACCCCTTTTTTTGGTTTAAATAATTCATTTAAGATTTAAAAATTTTTGAAAAATTTCTTTTATCTCTTTTTTTCCAATTTTCTCTATGATACGCATCACTTGCAATCAATGGTAGCACGCTTGTGGCCTCCGCAAAAACCATTTGTTCTTTAGAAATATCAACTTTTCCCCATGAGCTAGCTTCTTTAAGTGTAGAGCTGCTACAAGCACCATCTCTTGTATCAGCAACGGTAATTTGTATTGCATACTTATGCATATCAACTTTTCTGCCTAATAATTCTGCACAAACGACTGTATCTTGAATGAAATTTTTAGGAACACCTCCTCCAATCATTAGAAGTCCTGATTGCTTTGATTGCAGCTTAATTTCAGTCAATTCTCTAAATTCCCTAACAGAGTCAATCGTGATGTGTTTATCTGGATTTTTTTCTTGATGCATTACAAGGCCAAAACCAGCAGAACTATCTGTAAATGCTGGGCAAAATATTGGAACATTATTATCATATGCAGTTTCAATTAATGACCCCTTTTTTTTAGCATTAGATTTAAGATATTTTCCTAATTCTTTAATGAATTCTCTCGAGGTATAAGTTTTCGGTTTTAATGTGTTAGCAATATCACAAATTATTTGATCACAGGCTTGTAGCTCTTCTTCATCAATATAAGTATCGTAAATTCTATCAATATAATTAACACGCAGCTCTGTATCATCTTGAAATTGAGATCCCTGGTAATGTTTAAAACCAAGAGCTTCAAAAAAATCCATATCAATAATAGAGGCTCCTGTTGCAACAATGGCGTCAATCATATTATATTTGACTAAATCTCTGTATAAATCCATACACCCACCTGCTGAAGTCGATCCTGCTAATGTTAGGAAAATCGAACAATCTTTATCCGCTAGCATCTCATTGTAAATATTTGCTGCTCTGGCAGTGTCCCTAGAGGTAAAAGACATTTTACTCATCCCTTCAATAATCTTACGAGCATCAAAAGATTTTATGTCAATATGTTCAACTGGGGAACTAAGAAGAGATTTTTTATTATGCCCTATATTTGGACTATTTTTTTTATTCATTAAGCCACTAAAGAACCAACTTTATCATTTGTTTCATCGTACATAGATAATATTGGCTTATCACTTAATTCATGTATTTCATTAGAATAGAAACCATTGAAGTTGGTTCTGAAAGTAAGACTGTAAGCACCTAGCTGACCTAACTCTATGTAATCACCCTCTTTAATATTATTTGGTAATAAAAATGGACCTTTCATGTAATCCAAACCATCGCAAGTTGGTCCGAAAAAGCTAAATGCAGTTAGTTTTTTAGACTGAACTCTACCATCTGTTATCATTTTTGATGGTAAAACAAAATTCGGCCCTCCTGCATCAAATAAAGATCCATAAGTTCCATCATTTATATAAAGATTATTTTTTTTTCTTAAAATAACTTTAACGATAGTTGAGCCACTCTCAGCGACGAGAGCTCTTCCAGGCTCACAAATAATTTCAGGTAATTTACTTAATTTTAAATTGTTAAGCTCTTTTTTAATTTCATTCATATAGTTAATTAATGGCTCTGGATTAAGATCTGGATATATGGATGGAAATCCACCACCAACATTTATTGTATTAGGAATTATCTTTGTTTTTTTTATAATATTTGCTATTTCACGAATTCCTTTAGAGTAAGAAATTTTATGCATGCATTGAGAACCAACGTGAAAACTTATTCCAAGTTTTCTCGAATGGTCTTTACATAATCTCACAAGACCTAGAGCTTCAGAGGGAAGCGCACCGAATTTTCTTGATAGGTCTATTTCTGCATGTTCATTTGAAATCGCAATTCTCACAAATAATTCTAAATCTTTTGCTTGATTAGTACCTTCTAAAATCTTTCTTAATTCATCTTTACTATCTAGGGAGAAACTTTTTACTCCATAATCGAAGTAAGCTGACGATATACTCTCTTTACTTTTAATCGTGTGCATAAAATGCAACCTAGCGTCTGACTTTATTTTCTTGATAAGTTTAATCTCATTAAGAGAGGCAACATCAAATTCATTAATTCCGTTAGCAATTATTTGCTTTATAACTTTTTCGTTTGGATTTGTTTTTACAGCGTACAGTATTTTACCAGGAAAATTTTCTTTAAAAAATTTTACGGATTTTTTAATCTCGTTTAACCGTATACAATATACGGGGTGATC
>MDTD01109891.1_pt1 | contig 36867 bp, 35 predicted proteins | sample 811221 | NCBI WGS metagenome assembly MDTD01 (sample SAMN05326646, study PRJNA326480) | marine metagenome | isolation source: seawater | place: Pacific Ocean: South West | collected 2011
ACCTGTCACTTTAGACTGTGCTTTAATCAAGTGCCAGGTTTCATCTGTCATTTCCATTTTTATCAAAATATATCCTGGAAAAAATTTTTTTTCAGTTTGAACTTTTGCACCACGCCTAATCTCAACAACTTCCTCTGTGGGAACTAACACTTCCTCGATTAAAGATTCCATATTTTTTGCAATTATTTGTTCTTCAATACTCTGACAAACTTTTTTCTCAGAGCCTGAAAAAACATGAACTACATACCATTTTTTGGCCATTAAAACATTCCAATGTTAAAATATAAAAAAAAACTTAAATTTAACAACTTATCAACTACCAAAATCTAATAAAAATTCAACAATACTTGATAAAAGCAAGTCAACTAGTAAAAAAAATAGTGATGCAATTATCGCCATAACTAAAACGCTTATAGACGCATAAATGGTCTCACGCTTAGTAGCCCAAGTTATTCTATTAATTTCTTGTCTTACCTGCCTTACGAACTGTGCTGGGTTTGTTTTAGCCATGGAGAGCCTTTCATGCAAGAAGAAAATGCTTATTTACATTTTTTTTATTTCAAAGTCAAAGTTAATAATTGTTTTATTTATAAATTTTTCTTGGCAGGAGTGGAGGGACTCGAACCCCCAGCCCCCGGTTTTGGAGACCGGTGCTCTACCAATTGAGCTACACTCCTTAGTCTATTGGAGCGGGTGAAGGGAATCGAACCCTCATAGCCAGCTTGGAAGGCTGGAGCTTTACCACTAAGCTACACCCGCGCAATCTCTACCAAATAAGTTAATTAACCTCATTAAATATACTTTACAATCTCTTTTATCTTTTTATCACGAAGTTGTAACATCTCTTTTATTTTGTACAAATTATAAATTTTATAACTTCAATCATACATTTTTTATAGATTTTTAACAAGCTATTATAGGACAAAATTTGGCTACATTTAAAAAGTAGAATGTAATTAACAATGGCTAAAATTTATTAAATAATTATAATAACAAAGAATTAAGACTAACAATCTTATTTAAGAAATTTAAATTGTATAAATACTTTAACTTTTCATGACTGGAGGAAAAGTTCTATTTAAGAAAGATTAATATATGAATTATTCTAAATAAATAGAAAGTTATGGTAATTTGGTTAACAGGTATATCAGGGGCTGGAAAGACTTCCATAGCTAAAGAGTTAATAAAAAGATATAAAAGTTATTTACCTCATTTAGTAAATGTCGATGGAGATGAGGTTAGAATGCTTTTTAATAATGACTTAGGATATGATATAGAAGATAGAAACAAACAAATAAACAGGATACAAAGTATTTGTAAGTTCTTAGATAGTCAAAAAATGATAGTGATTGCCTCAGCACTATATAGTAATCTAAAGATTCTAAAATGGAATAGAGCCAACTTTTCAGATTACAAAGAGATATATATAAAGGCTTCTTTGGATTTAGTACAAAAGGCCGATGTGAAAGGAATTTATTCAAAGTTTCAAAAAATGAAGGTGAAAAATCTTGTAGGAATTGATATTGAGTGGATAGAACCTATTAATCCTCATTTAACTATTAATAGAGATGATGGCATAAATTTGAATAGTACAATAGACCTTATAACTAAAAATATTTCCTGTTTTAAGAAAATTAAATGAAAGAAATTAAAATTGATACAAATGCGTACTTAGAAATGCAACAAATCAGAAATGGTACTTTTCATCCTTTAGACTCATTTATGGATCGTAACTGTTTAGAAAGTGTAGTAGAAAATATGAGTTTAGAAAATAATGAAATTTTTTCATTACCAATTTTACTTCCAATTTCAGAACTTACATATAAAAATATCAAATCTTCTACAGAAGTTAGAGTAACCTATAGAAACAGATATGCAGGAAGACTTTTAATAAAGGATATATATAATTTTGACTTAAAAAAAATCTTTAAAAAGCTTTTTGGAACTGTAAGCGAAAAACATCCTGGAATATTAATGCTCAGAGATATGGGAAATCTATTTCTGTCAGGAAAGATATCTAAATCAAATAACATTTTAAATAATGAAAATAATATTATAAATAGTCCCGCTGAGGTAAAAAAAATTATTAAAAAAATGAAACTTAAATCAATAGCGGGTTTTCAAACCAGAAATATTCCTCACAGGGCTCACGAATTTATACATAGGCTAGCATTAGAACAAGTTGATGGATTATTAATTCAGCCAATAATTGGAAAAAAAAAAGAAGGGGACTTTACATCAGAAACAGTGCTTAAGACCTATAAATATCTCATAAAAAACTATTATCCTAAAAACAGTGTAATTCTTTCTGGTTTATCAACCTCTATGCGTTACGCTGGACCTAGAGAAGCAATTTTTCATGCTATAATAAGAAGAAATTTTGGGTGTACACATTTTATTGTAGGTAGAGATCATGCTGGAGTAGGTCAGTTTTATAAAGAATATGAAGCACAGAAGCTGTGTATAAAAATGGAAAAAAAATTAGGCATAAAAATTCTTGCGTTTAAAGGACCTTTTTATTGTAAAAAATGTGATAGTATTGTAACTGAAAATACTTGTCCTCATAAACTAGATAAAAAACCTTATACAACTGACATTAGTGGTACAAAAATTAGAGCAATGTTGAAGGGAAAAAAAAAAATAAATACTAATTTTTTAAGAAGAGATATAGTTAAATTAATAGATAAAAAAAACGCGTTTATAGGTAATAGTAATGAATAATAATAAAACTAAAATAGTTGCCACAATAGGGCCTAATATTGAAAGCGTTTCAAAAATTAATGTATTAAAAAAAAATGGAATGAGTATAGCTAGATTAAATGGTTCTCATAATACTTTGAAATGGCATGCAGACTTAATTAAAAAAATCAAACATAATTTTGAAGGGATACCAGTACTATTTGATATACCAGGTAAAAAAATTAGGACTGTTCAACTTGAAAATGAGCCCTCCTTTAAAAAAAATGATGAAATTATATTCACTACTTATACAAAATACTCGGGCAAAGATAAGGTTGCCATAAATAATAATAAACTTCATCTTTTACTAAAAAAGAAAGATGTTATTTATGCTGATGATGGAACACTGTCTTTTAAAGTAGAAAGAATAATTAAAAAAGATATTCATTGCGTATGTATGAGCAATGGCAAGCTTAAAAGTGCAAAAGGAATAAATGTACCTCATATAAATTTGGGAGGAGATAAATTATCTATAAAAGAAAAAAAATTTATTAATTTTGCTATTAAGCATGGGGTCAACTTCATTGGTATAAGTTTTGTAGAGTCTGCAAATTATATCAAAAGAATTAGAAATATTATAAAAAATAAAAAACTTAAAATAATAGCAAAAATTGAAAATCAAGGTGGATTAGATAACATGGAAGCTATCATCGGAGAAGCCGATGGTATAATGATTGATAGAGGAGACTTATCTACCGAGACTAAAACTGAAAGTATTGCTATATTTCAAAAAAAAATAATTCACGAGTGTAACCGCTTATCTAAACCTGTCATAGTAGCTACAGAAATGATTAACTCTATGATAGAAAATCCTTTTCCTACTAAGGCAGAAGTTACGGATATATCAAATGCAATTCTAGATGGTGCTTCTGCAATAATGCTTTCTGGAGAGACAGCGGTAGGAGCTTATCCCTTCAAGTCTGTTGAAATTATGCAAAAAATTAGTGAAACTGTGGAACACAGCCAACCTGTTAACTATGATAATAAACAAGAGGGAATTCCTGCAGCTATAGGAAGTTCAATAGTATCTATAACTAAAAGATTAAAAATAAGCAAAATCATTATAATTACTAGTTCAGGTTTTGCAGCAAGAACAATAGCTTCTTTGATGTTGAAACAACCAATAATAGCAATTACTAATATTTATGAAAATTCAGTTTGTTTCAACCTCTATCGGGGTGTTCGAGGAATTTATCTAAATGTAAATTTTCAAAGAAAAAACCTCGAGCATATCCCTATATGTCTTGAAAAGCTATGGAAAAAAAGAATCATTTGTAACAAAGATATGATATTGGTAACAGGAGTTGGATATCCCAATAAAGGAAACCGAATGAATATGATACAGACTCACTATGTGAAAGATTTACAAAAGACTTTTAATTGGAAATAGGTTTAAATTTGAATTTAGGTTTTTTTATGCCTTTTATATCAAAAATCTCTTTTCTATTCTTGTAAAGTATCTCAAACAAGAAGTTAATATCTTTCTTGTGCATTGCATTCTCTATAATATTTTTTTTCTCGTATGGATCGTCCAACAAATTAAAAAGTTTTTGAGCCTTAAGTTCTTTATTGCTTAGTGTAGCCATCATCTTGAATTTTTTTGTAGTTACTGTGAAGAATATATCTCTTCTTTCTATATCTGCATTCCCACTCCCACAACTCTCTGAAATAGCAAAAGTTTTCTCTTGCTTGAATATATTTTGCCCTTTACTACTAGAGTCAGGTACAATTTTTAGAGCACTCAAGAAAGTTGTTGTTATATCCATACTGTCACAAATAGTATTTTTTTTAGGCTTTTTAGAGATATTGGACATAATAAACGGAACATCTAAATCTTCATAGTGAGTTCTTTTTTCGACGTCTAAATGGCCTCTTGGACTTTCCGCATAACTTGAAGCATGGTCTGCTGTAATAAGAATTAGAATATCTTTCAAAATACTTTTTTTTTCTAGTGCTTTAAATAGTTTTCCTAAATTACGATCTACATCCATCATAGCAGATACATATAAAAATCTGTGCTTAATATTACCTCTGGTTTTTTCTAGCAACCATTTTGGAAAAAACCTCAATCTTTTTAATAATACTATTGGGTTATTTATAGACCTACAATCATGAACATCCATGAAGTGCATATGTACATGCCACTTTTTTTCTTCAAGGCTAAGTATTTTTTTCACAAGAACATCAATTATATCGTTTATAACAACTACACAATGGCCATATCTTAAAAAAGGCCAAAAGTTTTGCTTCGCTATGATTTTTTTAAATCTCCAACTAATTGCTCCTATTAATCTTTTATATTGAAAGCTAAAACTATTATATTTTACTTTACCTAGTGTATGCCAATAAATTCCTCCAGAAACTCTTTTCATCTTATTTAAAATTATTTCAGGATTTTCTATCAATATTTTTTTTTCATTAATACATCCCGTAATAACTTTTGTATTGATATTGCTTAATTTTTTTGGCCAAAGTGCTTGATCAATATTTTTATAAGATATTATTCTATCTAATGTTATCCCTAACTCTTTTTTTAGAACTTTTATAACCTGTTTTTTTGTTTTTTTATTTTTTTTTAAAAGGTCTATTTCATATAATAAGGTTCTATTAATTTTTTGTTCTATTATCAATCTATAATCATTTGTAGTAAAAACTTTATCAACTGCACGGTCATAGCCGTTACCTATTCCCATTTGATTACAAGTCGATACAATATATGTCTTAAATTTATTTTTTTTTAATTGCTCAATATAAGATACTCTATGTCTAATACCAAAATTATAGCCGCCATGATCTAGAGGATATGAAGAAGAAAATAAAGAGGGTAAAACAAACTGAGTTGACTGGGCATTTGCGACTGCCTTAGTAATAAAACCTCTACTTAAAATACTATTTATTGTTGGAAAAAGTTTTTTTCTAACGCTTTTATTATGCAAAAGATCGTGTCTGAGAGCATCAATGATAATAAAAATTGACTTTTTTTTCATTTATTTCCGGAAAGCTAGCGATGTTTTAAAATGTAAGTATATCAATTACACAATTATATTAAGTTATTTTGATTATATTAAGCAAGTGATTTTAATTTTTTAAACTATTTTAAAATTAAATTAAAATTTTAACTTTTTATTCACAATCATTTAGTGAATAAAAAAATCATTTGATAAGCAATCTTAAAATTCACTATTTAATTGATTTTTTTTCCACTCTTCAAATAATCTTAGCATATGCTTTTCTTTATCTGCAGGCATTCTCAAACGAGCTGGCTTTTCCTTATATTTTCTTGACTCTTTTTTTTGTAAATAATTTAATGCATTAGAAAGCATAAATATTTCTAGTTCATAGTGTCTTTTTGCTAGACTTTCTATTGTATCTTGAGAAAATATGGGAGTTTTTTTGATAATTAGTATTTTACCTTTATCTACTTCCTGATCAATTAAATGCAAGGAAATTCCAAGTGGATCATTATTGAAAATAGTCCATTTGAATGAGTCTAACCCCCTGCTTGTTGGAATAATACCTGGATGAGCATTAATAACTGGTTTTTCTTTAGCAAATTTTATATCTAAAATTCCTGCACCGGTAATAATAAAAATGTCTACAAAGTCTGCAATAACTTCTTTTCCTGACCACTTATGAAAGGACACCTTACCTATATTTTTTAGATTTTCAGTTTGTGTTCCTAAGTTTTGGTTAGGTCTATGATTAAAAATCACTTCTCTTTTTTTTCTCTCTAAATATGGTAATGCAAAAATACTTATATCTTTTACTTGTTCGTCCATTGCTAAATTTGTTACCACTTGCTCAGTTTTTAAATGTGGAGCATCATAAGTTATTATTCCTATTCTCATAAATTAAAATTTTTTACTTACTTTATTTAGATTCTCTATTATATATTCAAGTTGTAGTTCGCTTAGATAGGGATGAATTGGAATACTGAAAACTTCTGAAGATAATTTTTCTGAATTTTTTAATTGAGAATTTTTTAATAAATATTTTTTATAAGCTGGCTGTTTATGCATTGGTACTGGATAATAAATCATTGTCGGAATATTTTGCTCCTTCAAAAAACTAGTTATCTTATCCCTTTTATTGGATTTGAGAGTATACTGTGCCCAAGAGGACTTTGAGTTTTTTAAAATAAGAGGTTTTTGGTAATGGTTTGAAAGTTCACTATTATAAATTTCAGCCAATCTATTTTTTTCTAATGTCTCAGCTTCAAACACCTCTAACTTTGATAATAAAATAGCAGCCTGAATCGTATCTAATCTTGAGTTGAGACCTATTTTAATTATCTCATATTTTGTTTTTCCTTTTCCGTGTGCCCTTAAACTTTCTGTATTTTCTTTTAACAATTCATCATCTGTAAAAATAGCTCCTCCATCTCCATAACATCCAAGAGGCTTCGCTGGAAAAAAGGATGTACAAGTAATGTCCGCTAAGGATCCTACAGCTTTATTTTGATATTTACCTCCGTAACTTTGCGCTGCATCTGAAATTACTTTTAAATTATATCGTCCTGCTATTTTAGTCAGTTTAGAATAATTAGCTGGCAACCCAAAAAGGTCTACTGCTAAGACAGCTTTTGCATTAAGTTTTTTATTTTCAAGATTTTCAATATTTCGTTCTAAATCTTTGTAACATATATTAAATGTTTTTGTTCCAACATCCACAAAGATTGGCGTAGCTCCGGTAATGGCTATAGCTTCTGCTGTTGCGGGAAAAGTAAAACTAGGACAAAAAACTGCATCTCCAGCCCCTATATTCATTGCCATCATTGCTAGCATTAATGCATCAGTTCCACTTGCACAGGTTATAGCATATTTAACTTTTGAAAAATCTCTCAATCTATTCTCAAGTTCTCTAACCTCTGGACCCATTATAAAACTAGAGTCGTTTAAAACTCTTTCCATTCTTTTATCCAAAGTTTTTTTAATTATTTTTTGCTGCTTTTGTAAATCTAAAAATTTAATATTTTGCATATTCTTATTTAAACATTTAATTATATTAAAACAAAAATTTTGAATATTTTAAAAGTTAGCATTTTGCTAACTTAAACTTAGCTTTGTTCAATACTTCAAGTACTTTTATACCTTCATCTACATCTGAAACAGGTTTCTCATTTTTAAGAATCCAATTTACAAAACTCTTACACTCTATTTTTAACGGCTCTTTTTTAAAATTGAAGAGTATTTTTTTTCCTTTTGCCTTGGTAACAATCGGAAAACTATCTCTCCAAGTTACCTTATGATTATAAAATAATAATTTATTATTTTTTTCAAGAACATCTGCAAATACTATCATTCCTTTTGCTCCTACAACGACTAGCCTTTGGTCTTTATAAGGATGAAGCCAAGAAACAAATATATGTGCCTTAATATTATTTTGAAATGTAAGAGAAGTAAGGCTAGTATCTTTTATATTTTTTTTAACATAACTCCCCCCAAAAGCATCAATTTTTGTAATCTTACTTTCCACTAGATTTAAAATCATAGATATATCGTGTGGTGCAAAAGACCAAAGAACATCTTCGTCTTTTCTCAACTTTCCTAAATTTAATCTATTGGAATATATATACCTGATATCTCCTATAAGTCCTTCTGCTATTACTTTTTTCATTTTTATAAATCCAGGATGGTAAAGCATCAAATGCCCTACCATTAATTTTAAATTTTTTTTAATGGATAGGTTTTTTAATTTTTTTCCTTCTTTAAGATTTAAGCAAAGTGGCTTTTCGACAAATACATGTTTGTTGTGATTTAATGCCATTTCTACTAAATTGAAATGACTTTTCGCAGGGGTGGCAATTACGATTGCTTTTAAAGAATTATCTTTCATTAATTCTCTATAATTTAGCTTAAATTTAATAGTTTTAGATATTTTTTTTACTTTCTTTTCTGCCTCTTTATTTAAATCAGATACAACACCTAATACTCCCAAATTATAAAAGTTTCTTACTAGATTTATGCCCCAATAACCGCATCCTATAACTCCTACTTTTAAATTTTTATTCATTAATACTCTATTTTAAAGGTTTACTTAAATGTATTTAATTCTAAAAATAATTATTAGTTTTTCATGTTTTTTGCATAAAAAATTATTTTTATAATCAAAATATAAATTTTTTCCAACTGTTCAATAATTCTTTTTTTAAAAATATTCTGTCAATTGTAGGAGGTTCGTATCCTGGGTAATGCTCATAATCTCCAGCAATTACATATCCATTTTTTATCATTGTATCTGTTATTTTCTCAATTCTCTTTTTTCCATTTAGCTCAATAGCCCAAGAAGAAACCTTTCTAGATTTGATCGTTTTTTTTGCTCCTTCTATAACTGAAGTTTCGTGACCATCAACATCAATTTTAACATAATTTGGCAATTTCATTTTGTAATTGTAGTGTAAAGAGTCGATGGTAATACCTTTTATCCACTGACTTAATAGAACATTCTTTCTATTTCTACCTCCCCCTTCTTCGTAACTATGTCGGCTTCCATAAGTGTTTCTTGTTTGTCCTGCTATAGGAATAGCATGCATTGCTAGTCTTTTGTAATCTTCATTAGCGGTACAGGCAGCATGAACTACTTCAAAAAAGTTTGTCTTTTCTTGTCCATTATTTACAACTCTTACTTGTTTAACATTATCCTTTCCATTGCCATCATAAAACCATCCCGGTTGATTAATCGATATTGTTTTTAGAATTGTTTCTATTGAGGGAGTATATGGCTCTATAAAACATACATTAGTATTATTTAGATGAGATGCCGAAAAACCTTCCAGACCATTTGCGGAACCTATGTCATATAATACCTTATTAGGTTCTAACCAATTTAGCCATTTCCAAACTAAATCTTTTTTATTGGTGCCAAACTTTACAGCACGCCGAAACTCTCTTAAGGTTCTTACTAAAACAGTCATTTCACCGTTTTTAGGCATGGGTATGTTCAATATCCATCCACCATACTGGTTATTAAAGGTATAACTTCCTCCTCTTTTTTTTAATTTTTTTTTTGCTGCATAAAGATGGTATTTGGGTTGCATATAACTATAAAGCTTTTTCGGCAAAAAACTGCCTATTTTGCTAGCTATTGTCATAATTTTTGACATTACAGTAATTGATTTTATATATCAACATAAATTCTAATGTATTGTTATATATTAGAAAATCCTTAAAAAAATTAACTATCTCAATAATACAAAAAATATTATGAATGGTTTTATAGATTAGTATTTATAGCAATGAAAATAATTATTTGATAAAGTTATAAATTAAAAATAGACATTATTTTTAAATAGAATTTGAAAAAATTATGAAATTTATTTCTCAAATGATAAGCTTTGTTTATTCTATTTTTAAGAATAAAAATTGAAAAATAAAAAAATATTATGTTTTGATATTGAAGGAGGCCATGGTGGTTCCTCTAGAAGCCTTTTTTATTCAATAGAAAATATTGCAAAAGAAAAGCCTAATGAAATAGATATAACTGTAATTTGTAGAAGAAAAAGCTGGATACAACATGAATATAAAAAAATAGGTATAAATTGCTATATAAATAAAAACATTCCTAGATTTACTCCTTTAATAAAAATAAGCAGAAATATTTATCAAATTATATTTTTTTTAATATATTTGTGGCCAAAAAGTAAAAAACTTAGAAATAAAATAAAATTAATGAATAATTTCGATGTTTTACATTTTAATCATATTTCTTTAAGTTTGCTTGCTCTATGGTGTAAGTTTCATAGAATTGGTAAATCTAGGGTAATGCATTTAAGAACATTACCTCCCAGAAACATATTTTCAAAAGTTTTGTTACATATAGCCATAAAATCTTGCAATTCTCTAATCTATATTACAGAAAATGAGAAAACTCATTTGCACTCATTGATAGGAAAACCTAATATTTATGAGAAAGTTATTTATAATCCAATAAGTTCTCAACAAAAGATTAATAAGAATTTTCTTAAAAATGAAAATAGATTTAAAATTGGATTATTATCTAATTTTTCCTACAATAGAGGTGTTGATAGAATATTAGAAATTTATGAAGCAATCCCTTTTAAAAAAAGAAAAAATTTCGTATTTGTGTTAGCTGGAGACATGAAATTAGAAAAAAATATTCCTAATATACCTAATCATTTTTTTAAAAAAAATAAAAATTTTTCAGACTTTATCAAGAGTAAAGGCTACGAAAATAATTTCATATTTCTAGGTCAACTTGAAAAGCCAGAAAACCTAATAAATAAAATACATGTGTTAATCAAACCTACAAGATTGAATAATCCTTGGGGTAGAGATATATTAGAAGCACTTTCAATGGGAAAACCCGTCATTTCTGTTGGGTTTTATAAGAAATTTGTTGAAACTAATAAAACCGGTCTTTTACAAAAAAAATTCAATGCTAAAGAGATTGCAAATTTGATAATTAAATTAGAAAAAAATAGGAGTCTGCTAAAAAGGTTATCATTAGAATGCAAAAAAAGAGTAAAAATCCTTTGTAATCCAAAAACTGTATCTGAAAAATTATTAAAAGTTTGGTTAAATAGATAAAGATTATCTTTTTCTTACAAATTTTGCAGGAGCTCCATATACCAATGAGTTGCTTGGTATATCTTTAATTACTACTGAACCCATTCCTATTTGTGAATTATTTCCTACATTTAAACCCTGTCTTATACATGCACTTTGAGCGATAAAACAATCATTTCCAATTGTTACTCTTGCACTTATATCAACATTTGCCATTATTAAATTATTGCTTCCTATAGTTACAGAGTTTCCGATATGTGTAAGGTCGTTTATTCTGCTATTTTCTCCTATAACAGTATTTTCAAAAATGCCTCTAGAAACGACACAATTATTTCCAATCTCTGCATTTTTTTCTATTATTACATATCCTAGCCCTGGAGATCTTTTGGAATTATGGTCCAAGTAATCTCCTTTTAGACCAAAACTGAAGGCCCTACCTCCTAAAATTGTTCCAGCTCTAATAACAACCTGTTCCTTGAGTATAACATTTTTTTGCAAGATTACATTTGGACCTATATATGCACCTTTGTTAATAGTAACGTTATCTCCTACAACCACATTAGGGGAAATGGTAACATCTTTATGCAGGTCTACATTTCTTCCTATAACTACACTGCTGTGGATACCATACACTTTATCCTTCTTGAAAAAATGATCAAAAACTAAATTAAAATCATATTTAGGGTTTTCAGAAATGATTAGAGAACATCCTTCACTGGAAAAATACTTAAGATTATTTTCATTTGTGATTATTGTATTGTTTTTTTCGATTTTTTTTAGTTTACTATCATCACTTTTTAAAAAACTTAAGCTATATCTAGATTGGTTTGGAAATGCATTCAATGTTTTTACTATACTTTCTTTGCCAAAAAGTTTTGCTTTTAAAAAGTCTGCAATTTTTTTATTTGTAATTTTAGTTTTCACTAGCAATGATCAGTATGTAACATATAATTAATATAACAAAATAACTGCTTAAGAAAAGATTTATTAATGAAAAAAAAAATTTTTATAAACGAAAAACATTGGCACAAAATCAAGACAAACAAAACAGAAATTTTTTATAAGGGATTTGATTCTAGAAAAAATATAAATGCTATATTAAGTATACTAAGCCAAAAAAAAAATGTAAAAAGTCTATTGGCATACGCCAAAACTCTTAAAAATAATTTTGCAATTATAATAAAAAGAAATAATAATATTTATGCTATTACTGACAAAATAAGAGCATTTCCTTTACTTTATTTTTTTGACGGTAAAAAATTTTTTTTATTTGAAAACTATAGTCAAACTAAAAATTTAGATTTTAAAAAAGAAATAGATAATGATCAGGTTTTATTCTTTTCTCTATCTGGATATACTCATGATCAATATACTTTATATAAAAATGTAAAACAGATAAACCAGGCTACTTTATTAAGTTATGTAGATAATAAAATATCTTTATTTAACTATCATTTTTTTAATAAAAGTAAGATATATCAAAATACAAATCTAGAAAAAAAACTCAAAAATATTAATGAAAAGATTATCTTGAAATTAATAAATTCCTGCAAAGGAAAATTTATTGTTGTTCCTTTATCTGCTGGTTATGATTCAAGATTTATATTATCTGGCATAAAGGAATTTGGTTTCAAGGATATTATTGCATTTAGTTATGGAAGAGTAAAAAATAGAGAAGTAGAAATAGCGAAAGCTTTAACAAAAGAAATGAAAATTCCTTGGCATTATGTAGAATATACAAATGATAAACTTAAATATATAATGGAAAGCGAAGAACATAAAAAATATGAAGATTATGCAGATAATTTAACCTCAATTCACTTTCCACAGGATTTTTGGGCGATAAAATATTTAAATAACAATAATATAATTCCTAAAAATAGTGTTATAGTTAATGGTCAAACTGGTGATTTTATTAGCGGAAATCATTTACCAAAAATTAATTATACAAGAAAAAATATAGAAAAAATAATTATTAGATATTACATATCAAAACATTATAAGCTTTGGCAGAAATATTATGATAAAAACAAAATTGCCTTGTTTAACTTTTTTTACTCTTCTTTAGATATAAAGAATAAAAATTTTTATAAAGTATACGAGAAATTAGAGTTTGAAAATAGACAATGCAAATATGTTATAAATGGACAAAGACTTTATGAGTTTTTTAACTACGAGTGGAGACTTCCTATGTGGGATGATCTTTATTTAAATTTCTGGGGAAGAGTTCCTCTTCAAGAGAAAATAAATCAAAAGCTTTATAAAAAAGCCCTTCACAATACAGACTGGTGTGGGGTCTGGAACAACATCCCTATAAACCCTAAGAGCTCATTTCCTGGTTACATTCATATGACGAGGTTGTTTTTAAAAGCATTTTTTATATTTAAAGGAAAAGCTTCCTGGCATGCATTTGAAAAGAAATATTTAAACTATTTTATAGATCCCCTTTGTGGATATGCACAATGGGAATATTCTAAAATTATTAAAGATAATAGAATATTTCGAAATTCTATAAGTTGGCAAACGGAAAAATATCTAAATAATAAAAAAATTGATTGGGAAAAAATTATATAAATTACTTTTTTAATTTAAGTTTTATTAATGCTTTCAAATGATTAAAAAAATAAGCATTCTCTATTGCCCAAGTTAAATATTTATAAAAAAAATTCTTTTTAAATCTAGTGCTTACATAATCTTCTCTTTTCACCATTTCTGATGCTCCTAAACCTAAAACTCTCAATTGTATATCATCAAGAAATGATAAATCAGTAATTTTTACAATATGAGGTGTTACTAAAACGTGTCCAAAAGTTTTATTTCTGTAATAATCTAGCAATAAGACACTTCTATTTTCTTTAGAAGGTTGGTCGGGGCCGTGAAAACCTCTATCATCAAATAATATTATATCTCCTTTTTTACCTGCACATACGACTGTATTATTATTAATATCGTTAATTATTTTTCTTGGATAATTTTTTAAATGTTGCCCATGCTTAGAGCATAGCTTATGGGAACCTAAGGAATATTTAAAAGCTCCTTCTTTAGTATTATGTAAATATAATATGGCTCCTACTCCTACTGGCAATTTAATGTCTTTATCTGACAGCATATATTTGCTATCAGATGATTTTTTCCACCCAGCGGCAAAATCACTATGCACAGGAAAATATATATAATTTGTAGGTTTATGCCAAACAGCATTTGCTTCAGCAAGTGTACACTTACTTTTCATAAAGTTTTCGATTATAGTAATGATTTTTTTTTCTAGTGCAACTTTAAAAGCAGGCTTTCCTAGCAAAAATAAAGGAAGCACTGCCTTTGCATGAGATGTTCTAAAATATCCAACAGTGCCAGAAACTGATGGTTTTCTAAAATTAACATCCCAACTTTTGTTTATATCAGTAAGCAATTTATTTGGAAATAGGCCTCTTAATATGACAACTCCTTTTTCTTCTAATAGAGCAGTAGCCTTAGAAATAAGATCCTTAGAGTTTTCTAATAAGATATTTTCTGCTTTATTCATACTACAATTCCTTTAAAAGTCACCTTAATTTTACTGTAAGTTAATATTATGACGAAAGTATGTTTGTATCAAGTTCTATTAAAAAGATAGTTTTTTAAAGCAAAGAATGTAAAAAAAAAGATATATTTTTTCGTCAAATAATAATGCAAACTTTTTTAAAAATATTTATAAGATTTAATAGTTAAAATTTTATTATTTTATAAAATATTGATTTAGTGAAATTTATAGAAAATTTCATTTTTGTATTTATAAATATACTATTTAATTGAGAAAAAATTTTTTTACATGTATAAAATATTTATGAAATATAATACTATTTTGGTAGAAGAGAATTTAGAAAGCGGTGATTTTTTAGTTAATAAAAAACTACTAGAGAAAAATGCTTTTCCTAAAGGTGATTTGCTTATAAAAGTAGAGTATTCTTCTTTAAATTATAAAGACTGTCTTGCTCTTTTAAAACCTAAGTCAGTAATTAAAAGTTTTCCTATGGTTCCTGGTATAGATTTGGCTGGAATGGTAATTGAAACAAAAAATAAAAATTTTCAAGTTGGTGACAAAGTTTTTGTAAATGGATGGGGAATGGGTGAGAAATATTGGGGAGGCTTTTCAGAATACGCAAGTGTAAACTCTGATTTCGTTGATCTTATCCCAGAAGGTTTTTCTTCTTATGAAACTATGGCGATTGGAACAGCTGGCTATACTAGCATGCTTTGCATTTTAGCTTTGCTAGAAAATGGAGTTTCTAAAGACTCAGGTAAGATTCTTGTTACTGGAGCAACTGGAGGCGTCTCTAGCGTAGCTATTATACTTTTAAATAAAATGAATTATGAAATAGTGGCTAGCACGGGAAAAGAAGACCATAAAGAATATCTTCAAAACCTAGGAGCAACAAAAATTTTGAATAGAAAAGAGTTAGACAGAGAGTCCAAGGCGTTAGAAAAAGAAGAATGGGCTGGTGTAATTGATGTCGTAGGAGGAAAAACGCTATCTACCTGCTTGGCAACAACTAGATACGGAGGTACTGTGGCGTCCACAGGATTAGCCGGAGGAATGGTCTTAAATACAACAGTAGCACCTTTTATTTTAAGAGGTATTAGGTTATCGGGTGTGGACAGCGTTTACTGCCCTAAAGATAAGAGAAAATTGGCATGGGAAAATATACACAAATATATTGATTTAAAAAAACTTAGAGAAATTACAAAGACCGTTAATATTGAAAATATTCAAGAAATTGCTCAAGAAATGCTAGTAGGAAAATATTCAGGAAGAATAGTTATTGATGTTAACAATAATAATTAATAATAATAATATATAGATATATTTTGTCTATGAATATTAGAATAATTGTAATTTTAACCTAAAACCAACGAAAAAGATTTAGCATGATAAAATTAAATACAGAGCAAGAAGAATTCTGGACATCTGAATTTGCTGATGAATATATTTTAAGAAATGACATAGCAAAATTATTACCTTCAAAAATAAACTTATTTTCTAATATTTTAAAGTATACTCATAATGCTAATAGTTTTATAGAGTTTGGAGCTAATATAGGTACTAATCTTTTAGCATTAAAAAAATTAAAACCACAAGCTTTACTTAATGCAGTAGAAATTAACAAAAATGCCTGCGAAGAATTACGGTCCCTTAAAATATGTACAAATGTATGGGAAAATTCTATTTTGAATGACCTCAAACTGCATAAAGTAAGCTTGACATTTACATGTGGAGTTTTAATACATATTAATCCGAATTACCTTGGGCAAGCTTATGAACAGCTTTATAGATGGTCTACAAAATATATTTTAATTTGCGAATATTTTAGTCCTATACCTGAAAAAATTAATTATAGAGGACATAAGAATAAACTTTTTAAAAGAGACTTTGCAGGCGAAATGTTAACTAGATACAAGGATTTAAATTTAATAAATTATCAATTTTGTTATAAAAATGATAATAATTTCCCCATGGATAATATAACTTGGTTTTTAATGGAAAAAAAAGATAATTTATTATGAGTAAAGTAGATATATGGAAGAAAAAAAAAATTTTTTAAATAATAAATCAATACTTATTACAGGAGGAACTGGATCTTTTGGCAAAAAATGTATTGAGTTTGTCTTATCAAAAAGAAAAGTTAAAAGACTAGTCGTCTTTAGTAGAGATGAGCTTAAGCAGTTTGAACTGTCTAAAGTTTATCCAGAAAAAAAGTTTCCAATAAGATATTTTATTGGAGATATTAGAGATAGCAACAGACTGCACAGAGCTTGCAATGATATTGATTATATAATTCATGCAGCTGCAATGAAACGAGTTGCTGCATCTGAGTACAATCCTACTGAGTGTATAAGCACTAACATAATAGGAGCACAAAATCTTATAGATGCCGCATTAAATAATAAAGTAAAAAAGGTTATTGCCCTTTCTACAGATAAAGCTGCTAATCCAGTGAATCTCTATGGAGCTACTAAACTTTGTTCTGATAAACTATTTGTATCTGCTAATAATTTATCTGGCAAATCAAAAGTTAGATTTTCGATTGTAAGATACGGTAATGTGATCTCCTCTAGAGGAAGTGTCATACCTTTCTTTAAAGAATTAATTAAAAATGGAGAAAAAGTATTACCACTTACAGATGAAAAAATGACACGATTTGTTATTTCCTTAGAACAAGGAGTAAGATTTGTAATAGAGTCTCTAAAAATTGCAGTAGGAGGAGAAATATTTGTTCCCAAAATTCCAAGTATTAAAATAACAGATTTAGTGGAAGCAATGTTAGAGAAAAAAGCCTATAAGATTGTTGGCATTGGACCAGGAGAAAAATTGCATGAGGTTATGATACCAAAAGAAGAAGCTAGAAATTGTATTGAATTAAAAGAAAAATATATAATTACTCCACAGTTATCTTGGTGGAACAGGAAAGACTTAGATAGAGCCATAAAGTTACAAGGGAAGAAAGTAAGGGCAGATTTTGAGTATACTAGTGAAAATAATTGTTTTATGACTGTAAAAGAATTAAAGAAATTAATAAAAAAATAAAATATGATTAAATTCCCCTATGCTAGACCACACATTACAAAAAAAGATATAGCATCTGTAACAAGTGCTATGAAGAACCAGTACCTAACAGGAGGGCCTGTTATAAAAAGTTTTGAAAGAGAATTATGTAAAAGCTTTAATGTCAAAAACGCAATTGTTTGCAATTCTGGCACGGCTGCTCTTCATCTAATTTACAAATCCTTAGGCCTCTGTAAAGGCGATGCTATTCTAACTACACCTATAACATTCATCGCAACTGCCAATGCTGCTAGAATGTGTGGAGCAAATGTACATTTTGTTGATGTTGATCCGGATACTGGATTAATTATTCCTGAGCTTATAGAAGCAAAGCTTAAAAATAAAAAATTAAAGATAAAAATAGTTACCGTCGTACATCTTGGGGGACGCATATGCGATTTAGAAAAAATATCTAAAATTACAAATAAATATAACTGCTTTCTTGTTGAGGATGCGTGTCATGCTCCCGGCACATTTTATAAAAATAAAAAAAATGAAACCTCTAAAGTTGGTTCATGTAAATACAGCATAGCAAGTTCTTTTAGTTTTCATGCTATAAAAAATATTACAATGGCAGAAGGAGGATGCATTACTACTAACAATAATAATTTATCAAAAAAGGTAAGACTTAAATTGAATCATTCAATGGTTAGAAAACCTGATGGAAGGCCTTTAAAAGGGATTCCTTGGTTATACGAAGTTTCAGATTTAGGATGGAATTACAGAGCCAGCGAATTAAATTGTGCTCTAGGGTTAAGTCAATTATCCAGATTAGAAAAAGTACTAAATAAAAGAAAAAAAATTGCAGCTACATATAAATTGGCTTTAAAAGATGTAAAGTACTTAAGTTTTCCAAAAAATGCTTTTTCTATCAACAATGCTTGGCATCTATTTACCATTTTTATAGAATTTAATAAATTGAAGTTTAATAAGAGTAAGTTTGTGAAAACCTTACAGTCTGCTGGAATAGGTACACAGGTTCACTATATTCCTATTTTTAAGCAGCCTTATTATAAACTAAAAAAGTATGAAAGTTTTAAAGGGTCCGAGGAATACTATCAGAAAAGCCTAAGCATTCCGATGTATGAGAACCTTCAAAAAAATGACATTTTGCTGATCAGTAAAACTATACAAAGTATAATAGAAAGTAATATTAAAAATTATTAGGTAGGTTTTTTTGTAATTAAATTCTATTAATGTAAATAAAAAATAAAATGTTAATCTATGTATTAACAAAATCGGTTTAATATGAAGAAAAAATTAAGGGTATCAGAGTCAATTAGTCTACATAAGGTACAAATGACTTATGATCATATAGACTTTTTGTATAGATTACTCTCGTTAAGAAGTAAGAAAAAAAGCATAAGTCATAAAAATTTACCTGAATTTAATCTACACAAAAGTTTTGTGCTTTCTAAACCTTACAGATACTGGTTTATAATAGAAGAGAAACAAAACTATATTGGATCTGCTTATATTAGCAGATTTAATAATCTCGGAATACATCTAATTAAACCTAAAAAAAGTATATTGCATGATATTTTAATTTTTTTATTAAATAATGTATCACCTATGAAAGAAATTCCTTCTGTGCGTAGTAAAAATTTTGTTATAAATTTATCATCAAAAAATAAAATGTACCTAGAAGTTGTTAAACGCATAGGGGGTAAAAAGCTACAAGAAACCTATTCTTTTGAAAAGAAATTTTAGCATGCTTGATTTTAGATGCGCAAATACTTTAGATATTAGAGAAGTTTTTGAATGGCGTAATGATCAGACTTCTTTAAAAATGTCTATTAATAATAAAAGTATAAGTTGGAATACGCACACTGATTGGTTTAATAATATTTTAAAAGACGAAAATCACTGTCTTCTAATCTGTTTTTTAAAGAAAGAAAAACAAAAGGTTGGGTGTGTTAGATATGATATAGAAAATAAATTTGCATATGTTTCTATAAATTTAGCTCCTCATATGCGAGGTAAGGGTTTATCAAAAGATTGTTTAACAATTACACTTGAATATATTAAAAAGAAATTTAAGGAAGTTGAGACAGTAAATGCTAGAATTAAAATTTCTAATTTAATAAGTCAAAAGATATTTAAAGAAGTAGGATTTAGCATAAAAAAAAGCACAAAAAAGATAGTCCATTATGAATATATTTTGAAAGTTATTTAAAAGACATTTTACATTTTTTGGTCAAGATCTTTAAATTTTTCATCATGCGAAAAGTTTTTTAAATATTTTTTAAATAACTTAACGAAATCATGTTTTTTCCAATTACCTTTATTTATAATAGTTTGATATTCCTCTAAAAAGCCTTTTTTTATTTCATCTTTTCTATTAAATTTTATAATACCTATGGTTTTAAATTGATCCATATTTATTATTTCATCAGAGGTATAGAATTCTTCAATTTTTTTCTCTCCTGACGTGTCACTATTGAAATAAAAGCAGGGCCATTGATTATTACCCATAATTCTTTCTACGTTTCTTCTTGCCTCTTGTTCACTGTCGAAAGAGGCTGGTTTATATCCTTTAATTTCAAGATATTTTTTTGCTATTTCTACTAAACTTAGATCCTTGAAAGAGTTTTTAACTTTTGGAAACAATATATCTCTATCTTGTCCAAGAATGCATCCAATTACGCACAATTGTCCCGCTTCTTCTGATGTTACAAAAAATCTTCTTATATCTTTAGGGACAGCAATTGGTTGTTTTTTTTTTTAATCTATTTTCAAATCCATGTAACAGACTTCCATCAGAAAATAGTACATTTGCAAAACGTGCTGTAGTAACACTTATAGAACTATTATTTGAAAATATAAGTTTCTCCATCAATTGTTTACTAGCTCCCATCATATTAATTGGGTTTGTAGCTTTATCAGTAGACACACAAAAATACTTTCTACAATTTTTTTGCTCAGCTAGCTTTAATAGATTAATTGAATTTACAATATTTACATCTATAAGTCTTTTTAAAGTATAAATATTTCTCTCACTTCTAACATGTTTTAAAGCAGAAAAATTTAGGATATAATCAATATTTATTTGATTTGCAAAGAGCTTTAAAAACTCCTTTGATGCACTATCAATTGCAAAAGTTTCTAGCTCGGTATCAATCTTTTGTTTTGAACTCCTTATATCTCTTATCAATTCTACAAGATTATTTTCAGAAATATCTACTACAATTATTTTTTTTGCTTTTAATTTTACTAGGATTTTCACAACAGCTGATCCAATGGTGCCTGCACCTCCTATTACCATTACATTACTAAGTTTTAATATATCTATTATTTTTTTTTCTGAATAAGAAAAATCTGCTTCAAATAAAGATTTTTTTCTACCTAATATTTCTTCTAACATCCTATACCTTTTATTTTATATTATTATAAAATTTTAGAATTTTATATATTTTATTATTTTATATTGTTTAAATACTATATTAGAGAAATTATAGACAACTAAACTTAATATATTTACTATATACTTAATATAGTTTTGATTTGTTAAGATTCTAATTTTTGAATTATAATATCACTAAAATTTTTATATAAATAATAAAGAAATAAATTAACACTATAAAAAAAATATGTAGTATATATTTATGAATAATGCAGTAAAAGAAAAAATAAGCACAGACAAATTTCTTTGCTATTGTTCCAGAGTTACATTTAAGAAGTTTACTGAGCATATATCAAGTAAAAGCCATGCAAATCTTGAGCAAGCATGTGAAGACTTAGGTCTAGCTAAACAATGTGCTGCATGTTTGCCTAATATAGAAGATGAATTTTTTAATTTATCTGGAATAAAGAAAAACATAGGAAGCTTATCTCATAATCGAGATAAGCCTAGTATTAAAAAAAGAATTTTAAGATTTATTGACTATGTATTTGGAGATATTTTAGTAAGTCAGTATGGGTATCTTCCGATGCTGGCATCTGAAAATATTAAAACATGGCTAGTGATTTCAAATCATAGGCCCAGTTTCTTAAAAGAAGAAACTCCTTTATTCAAATTAAGTTTTGAAATTTTTCAAGAAAATGGAAAAAGAGTAAATGGGTTGAGTAAAATAGTTGAGCAGAATAAAGATCTTAAGATATGCTTAAATGACTTTCTTCCAGAAATTAGGAAGGAAGTCGCAAATTATTTTGTTAAAGTCATCAGAAAACCTCTTGCTAAAGGGCTTCGGGGATCAACTAGAACTCATTTTTTTTATCAGGCATACCATTCAATGGCTTCTCTTCATACTCAAGATGGCGGGCATAAAAATAGGTCAATTAGCTTTACTACTACTAAAAATGAAGACAATAATTTAATTTTTTTTATGAACCCTCAAAAAAGAAAATCTAGAATAAAACTTTTCTTCAAAGACACTAATTTAACAAATAACACGGACAAGCTAATGTATAAAAGTTTTTCTTTAGCTGCAAATGGGTCAAAGCTAATTAAAGTGAAAAATGATATTATTAAATCAAAAAAAATTGTATGGTTTTTCAAAGCTACACTACCTATTAAAAGTTATATAATAATAGCAGATAAACAGTTTAAAAGAATTTCAGTAGATCATATATGATTAACTTTTTTTATTTTATACCGTATATAAATCACGGCCCTCCACCTGGATATAGTATTATTCAAGAACTTCCACTTGATAAAATAAAAAGATTAATTTTTGGAAATGTAGCAGAATTTGAAATAATAAGAAAAATATTTTCAAATAACAAATTATTACTAGAAAGAAAGGAAAAAATATTTTTTAAGAATGGCGTTTGGAAAAATTCTCAGTCAGCGTATTTTGCTTGGAAGAATAATTTAGAGGATAGTAATTTTTGTTATATAGAAACTCAAATGAATCTTATCAAAGGAAAAGGACTAAGCGCATCATCGTTGCCTAGTTTCTATGTAAATTATATACACGACAAGAAAAAGAATTTTCTAAGTGATGGCACCGAAAAGTATGGAAATCCAAGAGTTATTGCCCAAAGCAACGAGTTTGATATGTATGTTGATGGTTATCCAGCCGTAAATGTAAACAAACAAAGAAATACAACATACTCTATATCCGTAATTAATCCATATAAAACACAGAAAACTCTTACCTTAGAAGTAGAGGGATTAAAACTTAGAAAAAATTTTAGAGTAGACCCTCATTCTGTGAAAACATATAATGTATATGATATAATTCAAAAAGACTCATGGACAGGACAAATTTACTTATTTGGAAAAAGAAGAATTATACTTTTTTTAATAAATCACGACTTTAATAATGTTAATAATATTACAACTTTAGAACACAGCGACCCATTTAGAGCAGAACATACATATAAACCAAGAATGCAACACCTTAGAAGTTTTATACATGAAAAGTTTAAAGAGATGTTAAGTTAGTAAAGGTATATAATAGTAAATAGTAATAGTATTAATTTTTTTATAAATTATTTATTGCAGTTTAAATATTTCCTATTTCATTAATATAAGAGTTTTATTAGTTAAATTAAAAAATTATGAGTGGTATTAAAAAAGATAAATTTACTAAAAACTTTGGGTATTTATTAAGTTTTGTTTTTCTCATATTAGCTTTGTATCCATTATTAAATGATAAAAATGTGAATTTTTTGTTTTTTTTATTTGCTAGTTTGAGTCTTGCATTAACAGTCTTTTATCCCAGAATTTTTAAAATACCTGCTAATTTATGGTTTCAATTAGGAAATATATTACATAAAATTATTAGTCCGTTGATAATGTTTACAGTATATATTTTTTCTATAGTTTTTTTTGGACTTGTAATGAAAATATTTAGAAAAGATATTCTAAACAAAAAGTTTGATAAAAAAACTAAAAGTTACTGGATTGCAAAAGAAAAATCAAAGATGAAGGATCATAATTTACATGATCAATTTTAATAGCTATCTGAAAACCATTCTGTTTTATTTATTTGGAATTTTTTCTTCTATAACTTTTACTTTATTACTAATAGAAATATGTCTAAGATTATTACCAGTTAATCAAGGATTAAGGGCACTACCTGTAAATTATGAAAATCCAATTTTTAAATTCACGCCAAACCGTACAGCACTATTTTCAAAGAATTGGAATTTTGATATTTCTAATAAGGTAAGAATAAATAATGACGGCTTTGTAAACAATAACGAATATAATGAAAAACTGGATACAAAACTACTTTCCATAATAGGTGACTCTTATGTAGAAGCACTTATGGTCCCGTTTGAAAAAAGTATTTCAGGTATTTTAGATAATAAAACTAAGCATTATGATAATAGAGTTTACTCTTTTGCAGCATCAGGAGCAGGACTTTCCCAATACTTAATATGGGCAAAATATGCAAAAGAAAAATATAAAAGCAATTATTTTATTTTTGTTATAATAGCAAATGACTTTTCAGAGTCCTTGCAAAAGTATGAAAGCAGTCCAGGCTTTCATAGGTTCGTTTTAAATGAAAATAATAACTGGGACTTTAAGCTGACTGAGTATAAGCCATCATGGATAAGAAAAACATTTAGAAATTCAAATCTTGCTATGTATTTAATAACTAATTTGAAAATACACAGAAAGTTTAATATTCCACTTATGTTAGGCAAATCTGATAAACGGCAACAATATGTTGCTAACTTCGATGCAAATGTGAGTAAAGAATTTTGGAATGATGCGGTATCGGCAACAAATATATATTTAAATAATATCAAAGATTTTACAGGCGTAAAAGAAGATAAAATTTTATTTATAGTAGATGGCGTTAGACCAGAATTATATGATAGAGAAATTCTTTATTCAGTTCGTGATAGCTTCTGGGTTAAAATAAGAAATTACTTTATTCAGCAAGCCAGATTAAAAGGATATGAAGTAGTAGATATGCAACAAGACTTTGTTAAAGACTATAATCAGAGTTTAAAAAGGTTTGAATTTGAAACTGATAGTCACTGGAATAGTTACGGACACCGCACTGTAGCAAAAAGTGTTTTAAAAAGTTTTATGTGGAATAATTTTATAAGAAAATAGTATTTTAAATTATTCCAATTAACTATGCTTTGTTTTTCTATCTCTATTTACTAATCTATAATCTTTAGGATTTCCAACATCCATCCAGTATTCATAAATAGGAAATACTCCAACTTTTTTTCCTTTTTTATGGGATCTTTCTATAATATTAGGCATATCTGTTTTTTTATTTTCAACAGAATTTGCAATTTCTTTATTTAAACAGTAAATACCACTTAATACGTAATTAAAAATATCTGGCTTTTCTTCTACAGCTATAAAATTTTGACTATCATCAAACTTTATTACTCCGTAAGGTATTTGCATTCTATGCTTTGCAACTGTCACGGTTACATCATTATTTTTTTCTATATGAAATGTATTTAGAGCTTTAAGGTCGATATCCGTTACTATATCTCCATTGATTACAGTTAATATATCAAAATTGATATCTTTAAGCTTATTAATTGAACCAGCAGTTCCTAGGGGTTTTTTCTCTAGGAGAATTTTTATATCACTGTTAGATTTTCTTTTATTTATGAAGTCTTCTATTTTTCTGTGTAGGTAATGAGTAGATATGAATATTTTTTCATAATCAAATTTTTCTAGTTTTTCTAATAATAGTTCTAGCATAGGCTTACGCGAAACTTTTAGCAAAGGTTTGGGAATAAATTTAGTCTTACTTCCAAATCTTGTTCCGAAACCACCTGCCATTATCAATGCAATTTTATTAAAATTTTTCTCCTCATCTATCAATACGTATTTTAATTTTTTTTTACTGTCTAATACTGGAAGGAATTTTTTAAAAGAAGGAACGGATTTTAATAATCTATAAAAATCATTTTTATTTTCTAGGCTTGCTGTAACTGGATTTTTGTTCATGCAAGTTAGTACCTTATCTTTTAATTCTGAACCCTTTAGAATTGCTCTTCTAATGTCACCATCCGATACAGTACCTAGTAATTTCTCTCTTTCAACTACTAATAGGAAATAATGTTTCTCCTCATTTATTTTATTCATAGTATATAGAATATTCTTATTTGGACTAACAATAATTTTTTTGGAAATTTTTATTTTAATCATATTTTTTAAGACCTTTAATTTAAGAATAAAAGCTTTTATAAACAAATCAATTTAGAAATTAGTCTATACATATACTTGCAAACAACATAATTAACAATACTAAGCCTGTTTTAAAATACTAGAAATATTTATACTATATTATTATTTATCTGTTTTTAAATTATTTATTAAAATTTTTATTTGTTTATTATTAAAATTTTAGTAATATCAGAAAAATATAAATATTTTTTAAGCTTGTGAGATAATGCCGGATTAGCTCAGTTGGTAGAGCAACTGATTTGTAATCAGTGGGTCGGGAGTTCAAATCTCTCATCCGGCACCATACCAAATATTTAATATTCTGTAAAAGTTCAATTAACCTCACACTTCAACTTCCAATAGTTATTTTTTTTTTCCCATAAATGCTCCGATCTATTTTTATCTATTACTTTCCAAAATTCTTCCGATGAAATCCCCATATACTCTAGCGTATCATTGAAAAACTTTTCTGGAAATTCTTGATCATATTTCTTTACTAAGGCCACCCCTTCTTCCCTAGTAATCTTGTTTGTCCTAATTTCTTGGGACGCGTCATAAGTAGCGCGTCCTATTCCAAATTTTATTAATGTTGTGTAATAATGTAAGGTATCAAGTTTATCATCAATGGAACTATATTTGCTATAGCTTCCTTGAGTTCTTTCTGAATTGGCTTTAAAACTACCCTTTTCTGCAGCATAATAAAACACTTCCTGAGGATCCCATTTAAGATAATAACTTAAATGATATACCTCTATATTAAGATCTTTTATTATTTTAGATTCTACTGGAAGATAAGGTGACATTTCCGAGTATCTAATATTATTTTTATCACAAATTTCCTTAGCAGACTCACCAGATAAGGTAAGTTCTTCTATGCTTATATCATCTACGAAATAATGCTCTTTCATTTTTGGGTCAAGAGCTTCATCAAGTCTATCTCCATATTCTGAAGCGTGCTCACCATACATTACAAAAGGTATTTTATGTAAAGCTGCATATTTTGGACCGCATATTTTTTGACCTATTATAAATGGCTGAAAAGGATGACACAAATTAATAAAAGCCTTCTTTGTTAATAGTCTATGTAGTTTACCATTTGGCGTTATTAGAATATTATCAAAACCAGAATTAATCCAACTCTGAAAATTTTCCCAACCTATATCTGTGTATAAATGTGGTGCCCAAGTAACTGTTAGCGGATTCATATTATACTTATATTTCAATATGTGACTAGTAAATACACTATCTTTTCCTCCACTGCCTGGAATTATGACATCATAAGAACTATTTCTGCTTCTATACTTATCACATAGTTTTACTAAAAGTCTTTCTCTTTCTTTCCAATCAATATCCCTTTCTTTTATTGTGTTAAATTTACAAGCATTACATATTCCTTTATCATCAAAGCCTATAAGTCTCTTCTTACTATTTGTAGTATTTTTAAATTCAATTGTAGAACCTGGTCTTTGATTTGACATGACACATTTCTTGCAAAAAATTACTTCTTTTTCCAATTTTTTCAATTTTTTCTCAAATTTATTATTATAATTTATGGTATTCAAAATTTCATGCATAGCAAGTTATAATCAATGTGTTCTTTATAATTAAATATTGCTGTTTTTACATTAAGCTTAGGAAAAATTTTTTTAAATAAATAGATTTAAAAATTTTATATTCTATCTAACAAGTACTTTATAGAGTCTTTTAAAAGTCTAAGACCAATTTCTCCACTTTTTTCTGGATGAAATTGAAAACCTACAATATTTTTATAATGTAATGAAGTATGAATTAAAGTTTCATTAAATTTTATAAATGAACTTACTTCCATTTCATTTTTAGCTTGAGGAACATATGAATGCACAAAATACATCATACTATTATTATATTTATTTTTAATGCTGCCATTTTTTGCATTTATTATAAGAGGTCGCCAGCCTACATTTGGAATTTTGAATAATCCTCGGTTAAAAAGACTGAGAGGTCTAACTTCTCCTTCTACTATATTTAATCCTTCATGATTTCCAAATTCCGAACTTTTGCTGAATAGCATTTGATAACCTAGACAAATTCCTATAATACTTTTGTTATTAATTACGGATGTTTTGATTATTGAGTCTAGTTTTTTTTTTTTTTAAAGCCTTCATTGCTTGATTAAAAGATCCGACTCCTGGCAAAACAACTATTGAAGAATTTAAAATATCTATTTTATTATCAGAAACTTTACATCTAAAACCCAATTTATTGAAAGCTGAGACTATTGAAAAAATATTTCCATACCCATAATTGATTATAGTAATCATGCTATTATTCATTCCTTATGAAAATACCTTTTTCAATTAAAGCTTTTTTTAAATCTTTAACATTGTAAAGGTTATAGTGTAATATACTAGCTAGTGCTACTGCTTCTGCTTTTGACGATGCATCAATTATATGTTCTATGTTTCCTACTCCTCCACTATAGATAACAGGAATAGATACTAGTTCTTTTAAATTCTGCAAAAGTAATTTGTCTACACCATTCTTTGTTCCTTCACAATCTACTGAAGTCACTAAAATTTCACCTGCACCAAGTTCTTGGGCTCTTTTAGCCCATTTTAAAACATCTAAACCAGACCTTTCTCTACCATTATCATAATAAGCTTCCCAAGTATTATTTAATTTTTTTTTTGCTTCTATAGAAATTATTATTGATTGACTGCCAATTTCTTGAGCTGCTTGTTTAATTAATTCTTCATTTTTTATTGCTGCTGTATTTATAGCTACTTTATCAGCACCACTATTAAGAATTTGTCTAATGTCTTCAAGATTTCTAATACCACCTCCTACTGTTAAAGGCACAAAAATTTCACTTGCGGCTTGTTTCAAAAAGCCTGTTATAGAGTTTCTTCCATATAACGATGCTACTACATCCATATAAATTATTTCATCTATACCTTGCAAATAATATTTCTTAGCCAGATCTTTAGGGGTACCAACTTTTCTGATACCTTCAAAATTTATACCTTTTACGACATTTTCATTTTTTATGTCTAGTCTAGCAATAATTCTAATTGGATTTTTATCCATTAAATTTCCTTAAATTAAAAAAATGGTTTTATTTTTAATTACTACGAGTAGCATTTTCTTTATACAAAAGAGTATAAAATTAAACTGTGTAAATAAAATTATTTTTTTCAATTTTTGTAGTATAATGATTTTTTAACATTATTAGAAATGAAAAAAAAAAATTTATTTATTATTCCTGCTAGGGAAGGATCAAAAAGACTAATAGGAAAAAATATCAAACCATTTTATGGGAGGCCTTTAATATATTGGACTTTAGATTTGGCTAGAAGATTAGGAGAGTATGGTTCAAGCCTAGTAACTAGTGACAGCGATCTTATTTTAAAAAAATGTTCAAAGTATAAAGATGTTTTGCTTTTAAAGCGTCCTAAATATTTGTCAAACGATAAAGCCTCCTTAATGGATGTGATCAAGCATGTTATAAAAAAAATAGGTTTCAAGGAAAATGTAATTCTCTTACAACCTACCTCTCCATTAAGAACAGATAATGATGTTATTAAAAGTATCAAAATGTTGCAAAGAGGTGTAGATGCTGTTATGAGTCAGTGTAAATTACAATACAATTCAGCTAAAATTAACGCTAATAAATCAAATCAAAACTTTGCCCCACTAGGTAAAGAAACTAATGATATTTTTGTGCCTAATGGTGCAGTATTTGCTGCAAATTATAACTGGATAATGGCTCATAATTCATTTTATGATGTTTCTGTCAAAACTTTCGAAATGCCTCTTGAGAGATCTATTGATATAGATTATCAATATCAATTTACTATGGCAGAGTCTCTAATTAGAAATAAAGTCAGAATTTAAAATTTTTAGTTCTTTTATATTATTTTGCTTACATTTAAAATTGATTAAAAAGAAACTATTAAAGATTACTTAATTGTCATTTTTTTTCTTAGTAACTTTTTATCAATTTTTACTTTAGAGATAAAATTTACTATCTTAATCCCAGTATTTCCTAATCCATATGGATTTGAAGTATTAAAAGCTTTGTTTCTAAAATTACTGTTATATAAGCAAGTATTTACTGCGTTATAAATAGCAAGATCATCGTAATCCACATCAATTATATTATTTCCTCTGAGCCTGCTTTTTTGTCTACTACCAATATTAACAGTAGGACATTTAAAAATTGCCGTTTCTTTAATTCCAGAAGAACTATTACCACAGCATACTACTTTATTTTTTTTATTTTTTGCTAAATTAAGTAAACCATAATAAAGCCTTCTTCCTAGAGATTTGTGAAAAATTAAATTAGAAAACATTTTATTTTTATTATGCCATTTCTTTATTTCTTCAATAATTTTTTTACCTCCTGCATCATTATTTGGAAATGTTATAATAATTTGAACATCGTCTTTAAGTAATTTTCGGAGTGCCTTTAAGCTCGGTTTAATTTGCTTTACTGCCTTATCAAATTCTGTTGTTACTGAATGTTGAGTAAATATTATTATAGGTTTCTTTACATTTATTTTTAGCTCGCTTGCAAGTTCATTAGACCTCGAGTATTGTTTTTCTTTAATTAGATCTATACCAGGGAATCCTACTGTTTTCACTCTCCAATTTTCTTCACCCATAGCTAATATTCGATTTGTAGCAAATTTGTTAGTTGTAAAATGTAAGTGTGATAGTTTTGTCATAGCATGTCTTACTGAGTCGTCTAAGGCTCCTCCTTCTGTAATATCTCCTCCTTCTATATGTGCAGTAGGTATATTCATTTGAGTTCCTGCTATCACTGCAGCAAAGCCTTCAAACCTATCTGCATATACTATAAGAATATCTGGTTTAATTTTTTTTAAGGCTTTTGATATAGAAATTACTCCGTACCCTATTGCCTGAGCTGTATCGTATAATGAGTCTCCCAGCATTTTTATTTTTATTTCTTTTTCTATTTTGAAACCATCTTTATTAATTTCTTTTAAAGTATTTCCAAAATTATTCTCTAAGTGTGCTCCTGATACCAAAAGGCTATATGCTAGATTTTTATTATCTTTAACCGCTCTTATAATTGGATATAAAAGCCCATATTCAGCTCTATTTCCAGTAAAAATAGCAATTTTCCTTTTATTTTTCATTGGCTTTATTATTAGATAGAAGCTTTTTTATACCTGTTTCCAATAAAGTAACAGGTTTCCACCCTAATTCTTTCTTTGTTTTTTCAATATTTAGTTTAACTTTTGAAGTATGTATAGTACTATTTTTTTCTATAATTTCTCTATGACTCTTATTTTCTATCGTAAGTATAATTTCTAATAATCTACTTATGCAAGTAGTTTTTCCAGAAGCTATATTGTAAATTCCATTTTTTTTTTTTTTACTAGCTACTAGTATAGCCTGTACTGCATCATCTATCCACAAAAAGTCTCTAGATGCTTTTAAACTTCTAAGAATAATAGGTCCATCTCCTTCTAACTGTTTGAAGATGTCAGAAAATATATTATTTGCTGACATGCCAGGACCATAAATATTAGTCATCCTCAAAACTGTGCCTCCATTATCAAGAATAATTTTTTCACATTCTATCTTACTTTTTTGATATATCGAATTTGGTTTAATTATATCTAAATTATCTCCGTTTCCATATTTTGGACTCTCAAAATCGTAAACTAAGGCTGATGATAGATATACTATATGTTCCCAATTTTTTTTAATAAGACTATTAATATTTTTTTTATTAATTGTTATGAAACTGTTTCCAAAACTTCTTATAAGGTCTTCATTATTATTTTCTGCTAAGTGAACCAAATGGCTTTTTTGTTTTGGAAAAAAATCTTTATAATTTCTTAATAATATAGAGTTTCTAGCACCTAATTTTTTTCTGGATATAGAATAATGTGGAATTCTATTTTTTTTGAGCTTAGTAGTAAGTTTGCTACCTATAAAACCAGAGGCTCCTGTTACATAAATGTATGGGTTATTCATTATTAAAGTCTTGTTTATCTATTTTATATCGCTTTTTTTTATTTGTTTGTTTGCTACCATATTTTTTTTTGCTTTCCTACCAAGTAAGCGCTCAAAGTGTTCAGCTAAGAAGTCACCTGTTCCAGGTCTCTTTACCCAAATATTATTTCTGCTAAGCTTATCTCCCTTTTTAATATTTTTAATAGTACAAACAGATGCAAAAGCAAATTTTGCTACTTCCTTTTCTACCTTAGCCAATTTTTTTTCAGAGTTTTTCATTAAGAATATTCTCTTAATATTATTTGCAATATTTTTACACATTTTTGGATCCATTGAACATTTGATATCAGGACCTTCTCTCTTAAGACTGTCTGTAAAATGCTTTTCTATTATGGATGCGCCTAGAGCTACAGATGCTTGAACTGCCAATTCTCCTACAGAATGATCAGAATAACCAACCATATACTTATTTTTAAAAAATTCTTTAATAGTAGTTATACAATTTATTCTTATATCTCTATCAGGACAGGGATAGCTGTTTGTAGTATGCATTAAAATAAGTGGAACTTTATTTTTTTTTATAATGTTTACTGATTTACTAATACTTTTTAAATTGTTCATTCCCGTACTTAAAATTATTGGTTTTTTGAACTTTGCAATATGTTCTATAAGGGGGTAATTGTTACATTCTCCTGATCCAATTTTAAATAAAGGAACATTTATATCAAATAAAAAGTCTGCTGCCGCTCTTGAAAATGGAGTGCTAATAAATATTGCCTTAAGATCCTTTTCTATATACTCTTTGAGTTGAAATTCTTGTTGCTTTGATAGTGCACATTTTTTCATAATTTCATAAATAGACTTATTAACATAAGATATTTTGAAAGAGCTTGCCTCGTCTGACATTTCATCATCAATGATGTGGGTTTGGTGTTTTACTATATTTGCTCCATTATTTACTGCAAGTTTAGCCATTTTTTTTGCTAATTTTAGTGAGCCGCCGTGATTTATTCCTATTTCTGCTATTAAAGGAGGGGGTATATTTTCTGAAATTGTCAAATTTTTTAGTTTAATATCTTTCACTATTAGTAGACCAAATTTTAAATTTCAATTGTAAAATATTTTGTTTATAATTGAATATTTTAACATAAAAATAAAAATCACAAAGTAGGAAATTTAAAATAATCTTGTTATGTATTAAAGTTTGAAACAATGAAATAAATAGCTTGAATAAACATTATTATTTGTAAGAATGTATTTTTATTTAACTAATTTAAGAAATTTAAAATGGTAATTCTTGGTATTTCTGCAGAACATAACTCTGCTGCATGCTTAATGATCGATGGCAGAATAGTAGGAGCGATTCAAGAGGAAAGACTAACTAAAATAAAGAATCAATGTGCCTTTCCATTATTAGCCATAAATAACATTATAAATTCGCATCTAGATGGAGACCATACTAAAATAGATAAAGTTGTATATGGAACTTCTAAATCAGATCCATATTATTCGTGTATAGATAGATATTCTTCATATACAATTGAGGATAATATAAAAGAAATGAAAGAGTTTTGGTATCCATATTTTTACCAAAAAAAAAAATACTCTATTTCTTACTGGCACAAAATGTTTAAAGAGGGGAAACGAATAAATAAGCACCATAATTATGATTTCTCCTTTTTAAATAAGAAGATTTCTTACGAACAGAAGATAGACTATTTTTCGGATATTGAAAGGTTCAGAGTTGTAAATAAAAGATTACCTCACATTAAAAATGTAAAAAATATAGATCATCACACTTGTCATGCTTATTATGCAGCTTACGGAGGAGAACTTAATAAGAAAGAATTACAGAATTCTGTTATTCTTACTGCAGATGCGTGGGGGGACTCTAAAAATTGGAGTGTCTCCATAGTTAAAGAAAATGGAAAATTAAAAAGATTAGCAGCAGGTAATAAATTTATATTAGCTAGAATTTATAAATTTTGTACTTTAATTTTAGGTATGAAACCTAATGAACATGAGTACAAAGTAATGGGGCTTTCTGGATTTAGTAACTCTACTAAACATATAAGACCTATAGAAAATATTTTTTTTAATATTTTAGATTTTAAAAATGGTAAATTTTTTAGTAATAAACCTTTAAAGGATAGCTACTTTGATCTTAAAGATAGGTTAGAAGGGTTTAGATTTGATAATATTTCTTCTGCTCTTCAAAATTGGACCTCTGCAGTTCTACTAAAATGGAGCGAGTATTGGATACAAAAGACACAAAAGAAAGGCGTAGCCTTTTCAGGTGGATTATCTATGAATATTAAAGCTAACGGAGTTTTATTAGAAAGCGACAAAATTAAGTGGTTAAGTGTTCCCCCTTCAGGAGGTGACGAATCTCTGTGTATAGGTGCCTGCTACTATGAAGAATTAAACAGTAAGAAAAAAAATAAAAGAATTTACCCCATGATTAGTCCTTACCTTGGAGAAAGACCAGTATTCTATCCGGATAAATGGTTTTTAAGGCTTAAAGACACTAATTTAAAAAAAAGCGACTTTAAATTTTTTAAAAATTTTTCTAATTCGAAAGTAGCAAAATTACTTCATAATGACGAAATCATAGCGAGATGTGTAGGCCGTTCAGAGTTTGGTGCAAGAGCTCTAGGAAATAGGTCTATTTTAGCAAATCCAAGGAACTATAAAAATATAGAACTCATAAATAAACTTATTAAAAATAGAGATTTTTGGATGCCTTTTACTCCTTCAATACTAAGCGAACATTCAAAAAAACTAATTTTGAATAAAAAAAATATATCTTCTCCTTACATGACTATAGGCTTTCAAAGCACTAAATTGGCTCGGGGTAATATAAGTGCAAGTTTGCATATGGGAGATTATTCTGCTAGACCTCAACTTGTAAAGAAGACTTTAAATCCTGAGTATTGGGATTTGATAAATGAGTTTTTTAAAATTACGAAAGTGCCTTGTCTTTTAAATACATCTTTTAACCTACATGGAGAACCCATGAATTATAGTGTTGAAGATTGTTTTAGAACTTTGGCATTATCATCACTAGATTTTTTGCTACTTCCTGATAAATTACTAGTTGTAAAAAAGAAAGCAATTAAGAAATTAGAAAATATTAGCCTATAAATAGCTACGACTAAATTACTTTGTTTTCTTTATTTTTTTAAGGAGCCCTATTGATAAAATAGAAGCTACTTCTTTCATATGATCTGGTATTTCTTCTATTTTTTTTGATAGAGGAATTAAATAATTATAAAATTTAACCTTAATTAATTTATTTAAATAGGCAATATAAAAATTAGCACCTTGTTTTTTAGAATTTTTATTAGGATAATTATTTTTTTCAATTGATAAAAAAATGTTTCTCAAATCTTGAAAATTATTAACATAATAGACGTGGTCTAAAAAATTCCATGTATTATGTCTTGAAAAGGATATTACTGGTATTCCCATTGCTATTGCTTCCCAACCTGCTGTACCAGTGATGCATGCAACTGCCTTACATTTCTTTATGTAGTTAAGACCTAATTCTGTTGGGCTGGCTAGTACTACGTTTCCAAGATCATTTAATTGATCGTAAAAATCTTTTGGTCTTCTTCCATATGCAATTATATGCTCTTTAACTACTAATAAATAATCAGATGGTAAATCCCTAGAAATTAAATTAATTGCTGAGAGTTGAAAAAAGAAGTCGTCAGCTACATTATGTAATGATGTTTCTGGCTCAGTAAGGAGTGGAAAATATATAAATTTTTTATTTTTAAGCTTTTCTAAATCAACACTTACTTTTTTAAGATATGCTTTGTAACTAGACCTAATTCTCCATATACTTAAAGTCTCGTCTAAAAAATATGTATTTTTTGACTTTTCATAACCTTTCAATTTTCCATATAATATTTGAAGTGCTTTATACATTACCATCTTTAAATTTTTAAATAATTTCAATTTATCTAGATCCATTAGTCTTACATTAAGATAGGATTGATAAGGAGCATCAATCTCTATTTTCTTTAGACTACTTTTATAATTTATTTTAAGATCCTTCTTTGTAACTATCGGGTCTAATTTATCGTGTTCAATCCAAGAAAAGGTATTTTTAAACTTTCCCTCATATAATCTGTAAGCTTTGATTTTATTTTTAATAGCTAGTTGATGCGGTGCTTCTTCGAGATTAATAGCAATTTCTACATTTTCTTTATCGAATAGATTTTCCCAAAATAGGATATTATTTATTGCCATATTCAATTGCTCTTTATAGGTTGTTTCTTGGTGCGTTCTATTTTTTGGATGCCTTACACCTCCAGAACCAAAAAAACCTCTACCTATTACTCTATTATTAAAAAAAATTCTAGCAATTGACATTTTATATTTTTTCTCAATTTCTAGAGCTTTTTTTTCGGGATTTTTGAATTTTTTGTGATCTCTAATATAGGTTTTGTCTATTCTATATTTGTTATAAAGTACTTCGTCAAAGTAATTAAAAAAATACTTTTTATAAAATTTAGCATCTTCTTTTGTTTTTGCTATAAAAATAACTTTCAATTTAAGCTTATTTTTTATTTGCTTGGCTATTAAAGGTTCAATATTTCGAATTAATTGGTTAGAACCCATTACTATTGATTTCAATTTTTTTTCCTTCTTAATAATTAAATACTAATATAAATTTTACTATGTGTATCTTTTATTCTAAAAGAGAGTTTTAATCTAAAATGTTTTTATAATATATTTGTAAAAGTCCGTGTCAAATAAAAATTTGTAATAGAATTTAAAGAAACGAAAAAAATTTAATTATCAAACTAGTATTAGTTGAATATTTAGAATTTACAATATATCATCATATTTTATAAATTTTATTTTGGAGGGGTGGCCGAGTGGTTAAAGGCAGCAGACTGTAAATCTGCCCTCATTTGAGTACGTAGGTTCGAATCCTACCCCCTCCA
>MDTD01197053.1_pt1 | contig 36865 bp, 32 predicted proteins | sample 811221 | NCBI WGS metagenome assembly MDTD01 (sample SAMN05326646, study PRJNA326480) | marine metagenome | isolation source: seawater | place: Pacific Ocean: South West | collected 2011
AACTAAGCCCGGTTTCCCTTATCCTTTCCTTCCAGTCTTCCCTACGATAATTCGGTCATTTCTCTCAGATCCTTATGTTTTTCTGCGGGCGCTTACAACGGGTCTCCTCGGTCGTAAGGATTCCTCGCTGCTTTGACTTTCCGGAAAATCGCCGCAGACCTTCGGTTGGGTCCTTCGGAAGAGCTCCGCGGTCGTGGAGCCAGCGCAGCGGAACGGCTCCTGCATCGACGACGGCGTTGATGGTCTTCGGGGCGAGCCCCCTTTTCGACAGATCCATTTGAAACTCACGGATCCTGTCACGGGTTATGTCGCCTACTGTGCTTTCAGGAAAGAACCGGCGCCAGTGAGACACTCGGAGTAGAGAATCCTCACAATGACGGCGACCAATCTTCTGGCCGTACGCGAGCTTCTCGGCTACGTAGGGACTCTCATCGTATGCCCAGAAGGTCTTCAGAAACTCCGAGAGCGGTTCTGACGCCGGGCCCGCATCGGTGAGAGTCGCACCGGCAAGCATTCCGCGCTCCGTAAGAATGCTTACCAGTTTCTGTACGTGTACAGGCTCCAGAGGCGCGGTACGTGCCGTCTCGAGTATCGCGTGGATATCGGTGACACTCTGTGTGGAGGATCCGTCCGGAAAGCCGTATTTGTCCCAATGAGCAGCGGTAGCCATTGCTGCCCGCTCATCTGTTTCCCCGGTGCTTCTGCCCGAGGCGTACGACTGAGTCTTCTCGTCCCAATATCGGACGTAGTAGATATTTCCCCGGCGGTACAAATTGAACCGGCGCACGATCCCTCCCCTTGCATGCGACACCGCATGCTACAGTTGAAGTGATACGCGCCGGCGATCCGGTAGCGTTACGGATTAATCGTTACCAGGTAACGATTTAAAAATCATCTCCTGGGGGAATTGAACCCCCGTTGCCGGGATGAAAACCCGGTGTCCTAACCACTAGACGAAGGAGACGTGCAGGAGGGAATCTATCCGGCAGCGATCGCCGCGTCAAGACTCCCGTGCTGAGCCGCACTGGGTTCGAACCAGTGACCCACGCCTTAAAAGGGCGTTGCTCTACCAGCTGAGCTAGCGGCCCTGTTGTGTGAGCGGAAAGATACCGGCGAGCGGGGCGGCTGTCAAGATCACCCGCCGCCGGAGTCCTCAGAATCGAAGCGCGACTTCGAGGGACGCGCCTCCCACCTGCTGGTCACCCGGATACCGTCCGTACTCCTGACTGAAGAGCGCGAACTGCAGATCAAGGAACATCAGTTCCATTCCGGTCCCCAGGGTGAAATACCCCTGGTTCACCCCGAAGCGGAGATCGAAAAAGCGCAAAAAGGTGACCTCGGTGCCGAGATGGACCCTCGTCCAGAACGAATCGGGACGGTCGCGATCCAGGTCCGCCCAGCCGAAGGGATCGGTGATCTCCGCGTGCAGCTCGGGATCAACGAGAAATGCCAGCTCGCCGAGATCCGGCTGCCACGCAGCGCCAAGACTGAACTCCGCCGGAATGATGTAGGTGTCCGACACGTAGGCGGCGTCGCCCTCCTGCGGCGCCGAGGGCAGGCCACCGGCACTGAGTGCGTCCAGCACCTCCTGAAGCGAGTTTCGGGAATACTGCATGTTGGTGTTGAACAGATTGCGCGCCTGAAGCCCGAAGGAAAAATCCCGGTAGCCCGCCAGCAGTCCGGCGTCGAACGCCACGCCCCACCCGTTCAGGGCTGTGATGGAATCCAGGAGCGCGGTATCCCCTCCGCTGTCGCCGGTATCCACACCGGTAAACTGCGTGATGAGATCGGCCGCCGTGTCGGAACCCACCAGCGAGGTCACGCGCAGATTCGGACGCAGGGCACCGCCCACCGCGAGGTCGACGGGCCCGACAGAGAACGGGTGCGCGTAGCCGAATACGAGGGTGAACTGGCTCGTCACCTCCCCCTCCAGTCCGAGCGGAAAGGTGTCGCCGTACAGGTAGCTGTCCATGGCGATATTCATTCCCACGCCGATGCGGTTTCCGACGTACCCGAACCCCAGGGCGGTTCCCATTCCGAATCCGTTGGTCGTGAACTGTTCGCTCAGATTGTCGATGATCAGTTCATCACGGCTCTGGTTGGTGCCGCCGTCGGTGGATACGTCCTGACCGCCCAGAGCACCGATCGTCGGTAACAGGAGGTCGGGGCGACTGTGGACCCACATCGTCAGCGAGGGAAGCGTGAGCTGCGGTTCCGTGGTTCGGGCGAGACCGGCGGGGTTGGTGAAAAGACTCTCGTAGCCTTCCGCAACCGCCACGAAGGAACCGCCCTGCCCGAGCACCTCAGGGGACAGCGGCCGAAACTCCGACTGCCGGACCGTCTCCGCCGGGACTCCCGCCGGAACGGCCGCGGCAAGGAGAACCACGGCGGTTACCATTGCGGCGAGATGCGGCCTCAGCCGCGGAAATCGATCAGGCAAACAGACCATCAAGACCACCCGCCTTCAGAATGTTGTTGAGCGCAGACCCGTCGGAGGTCGCATCCGTACTGGGATCCGAGTAACCCGACGCATCGAAGGTTCCGCTGGCCAGCGACTCGGCCAGACTGCTGGTGCTCGAGGTGGCGGAATCGGTCACGATCTTGGCGACAACGATCGAAACGGCCGCCTTCTGTGCCACCTCGGTCATGTTGGCTCCCGACGGGCCGTCGGGGGTTCCGTCACCATCAGCGTCGGTGAGAGAACTCCCCAGGGCGCTGTACGCATCCGCGGCGGTGACCATATCGTTCAGGATCTGCTCGATCGCAGCGGGGTCACCCTTGGCACTCGTGGGGATAATCTGATCCAGGAGTGCCGCGGGATCGCTGAAACTGTCGGTACCGGAACTGGACGTGAGGACGTCGGCAACGTTGTTGATCGTGTCGCCGGCGGAGCTGCCGCGCAGGGTCACGTCGCCGGCAAGGACCGCAGCCCGCTGCCTGGTTTCGGTGTCGACGTCGGTATTTGAGTACACGGACTCCAGCGAACCTGCGAGACTCTCACGGTCGCTGTCGCTGAGACCATCGAAAAAGCGCGAACTCGAGGCGGCATCGTCGAGATCATTCACAAAACTCTCGGCGTCCGCGGTGGATACGTCACCGTTTGCATCGGTGTACCGGCTTGCCAGGTCCGACGCCGAGGGAGGACCGTCGAAATTCTCGAACATGTTCCCCGTAAACAGGTTGCCGCATCCCGCGAGAAGCACCGCCGCGAACCCGATGGCGGCGACGCGCACCGTCGCCCGGAGATTCTCCATCTTCATACTACTCTCCACTATCGACCAGTATACCACCGGAAACAAGCGGCTTCCGGGTGCGGCACCCGTACCGTGCGGTCGTGCGATCAGCCGGCTACCCGATCGAGTCCGCGTTGCGCCTCGATCAGCGCCGGATTGCGTTGCAGCGCCTGTCGGTACGCATCGGCGGCGTATTCCGGTGATCCCGCCATCTCCCGGGCGTATCCGAGCCGTGCCCACCATTGGGCACGGCTCGCGTTGAGATACACGGCGGTGGTAAGGGCGATATCGGCGTGGTGGTACTCCTCGAGGCGAATATGGATCTCCCCCATCACGTAGTACACCTCGTCGATCAGACTGCCGGTGGGGGCCAGGGCGGCGTAGTTCTGCATGTACTGCAACGCCTCTTTGTAGTGTCCAAGGCGGTAGTGCGCCTCACCGACGATGTTCACGATGCGATGGTCGAAGCGGCTGACCTGAAGCCCCTGGAGGCCGTATTCCAGCGCCTCCTCGTAGCGGTCGAGCGCCAGGAGGCTCCATCCGAGGACGGTGTAGGAATCCAGATTGGCCGGATTGTCCTGCAGTTCCTGCAACGTGACGTCGACCGCCTGTTCGTACCGCCCCTGACGGTAGAGCTCCAGCGCGTCGGGCCGGTCCTGCGCCAGCGCCACCGCCGTCACACCCGCGAGATACGCCAGAGCAAGGATCGCGGGACGAAACCTACGCATCGGCATCCTCCCGGGGTTCACCATCCGGTGTCGCTGAAGGATCGGTGTCCGGCGCGGTTTCGGCGGCGGGAGAGGCCATTTCCTCCGCCGTCGGCATCTCGCAGCGTCCGGAAAGGTGACTCCCGCTCTGGACGATGAGATCCGGTGTGCGAATATTTCCCTCTATGCGGGCGCCGGAGAACAGCTCGATCCGGTCCACAGCGTCCACGTCGCCGTGGACGGCGCCCTTTACCGTGACCCGCGAGGCTCTGATGTTGGCCTCCACCCGGGCGGATTCCGCAACGAACAGATCGGAATGCGAGCGCACTTCGCCCTTCACTGAACCCTTGATGAGCAACGGCTCCGAAAACTCGATGGTACCTTCAAAATCGATATCCTCGGCGAGCACGGTGTCGAGCTCGGATTCGTCGATCGTTCTGACTCTCAGTTCTGCCATGTCGGATTACAGGCTATCGTTGCGACCGGCGGTGGTCAAGATTCCCGGGTCCGTCGCGGTCGAGGTCGCGGTCTCCGAGGAGCGCTTCGGTCCGTTCAAGAGCCTCGGCAAACCGCCGTCGCATGTCGCGGGTGTACGGATTGAATCGCTGCAGGTCCTGGAAGAGTTCGATTGGATCGTTGCACGTCTGCTCCATCACCTGAAGCAGGCGCGTATACCCCAGGGTCGCAATATCACTCGGCTTCAGGTCCATCTCACGGAGGAGACGTCCTACCAGATGGGTAACCCCCTGCGAAAACGCCGCCTCACGGTCGTGTTCGTCCGGTGACATCTCAACGATTCGCATATTGAGCGCCGCCATGCGCTCCGTGAGCTCCCGATAGCGTCCATGGGCATCACGCACGGGCCACGTGATCATCGGCAGCGCGTCGCGACGTTCCCGGGCGCTGTCGGGACCGAACATCGGGTGACTGGCGACGATATCCACCGAACTCGGAAGCCGTGCCGCCATCTCCCGCACCGGAAACACCTTCACGGAACAGGTATCGATGACCGTGGCGTCGGGCCGCACCCGGTCCGCGATCCTGTCGAGAACCTCAGGCATGGCGGATATCGCCACGGTGAGAAAGACGAAATCGGCCTGCACGGCCTCAGCCTCCGGAACCTGCCGCACCCCGGCCGGGAGCGAGGCGATCGTGCGGCGGCTGGTACCGACCACGGAAAACTGACGGCTCAACGTCTCCGCCCAGAAGAGGCCGAAGCGTCCCAGCCCGATGACTGCGGCGGTCGGCCGGTGGGTCTCGCTGCTCATATGCCGGAAAGTATGCCGCAGATGGCACGGGGCCTCAAGTTCTCATCCCCCCGGCTTGTATGCTACCCTCGAGGCATACATTCGAACGAACACACCAGATACAGGAGTCACGCATGAATTTTGTTGAGACGATGAAAACCAAGGCCCAGGAACTCCAGCGCGCGCTGGTGCTGCCCGAGGGAACCGAGCCGCGCACGATCCAGGCGGCCCGGCGCCTCATTGACGAGAAACTGGCGGCGAAGGTGTCGCTGATCGGTCCGGAAGACGAGGTTCGGAAGGCGGCCGCCGACGCCGGTGTCGGCCTCGACGGCGTGACGGTCATCGATCCGGTGGCATCACCGGAACGGGGACGATACGCCGCGGAATACTTCGAACTGCGCAAACACAAGGGGCTCAGCGAGGCTGAGGCGTCCGACCAGATAGTCGAGCCGTTGCGGTGGGGAGCGATGATGGTCCGAACCGGCGACGCGGACGCCATGGTTGCCGGCGCCGAGAACGCCACCGGAAACGTACTGCTGGCGGCGTTCCAGATCATCAAGACCGCCCCGGGGACGAAGTTTGCATCGAGCTGCTTTGTGATGAAGATGCCCGACAGCCGCTGGGGCGTCGATGGCCACATGATTTTCTCCGACTGCGCCACGATCCCGGATCCCACCGACGAGCAGCTCGCGGAGATCACGATCGCGGCGGCCCAGAGCTGTCAGACGTTTCTCCAGGCGGAGCCGCAGGTGGCGATGCTTTCCTTTTCCACGAAAGGCTCCGCGAGCCACGAATCCGTGGACAAGGTGGTCCGCGCACTGAAGATGGTCCAGGACCGCGATCCGTCCCTGAAGGTCGATGGAGAACTCCAGCTCGACGCCGCAATCGTGGAAGGGGTCGGGGCAAAAAAAGCGCCCGGATCCAGCGTCGCGGGACACGCCAATACGCTCGTTTTCCCCGATCTCAACGCGGGCAACATCGGCTACAAGCTGGTTCAGCGGCTCGCCGGCGCCGAGGCGTACGGTCCCTTCCTGCAGGGATTCGCCAAGCCGGTGAGCGACCTTTCCCGGGGCTGTTCCGTAGACGATATCGTCACGACCGCGGCAGTGACACTCTGCCAGGGAGCGTAACGCTATGAACGTCGCCGTTGTCGGATACGGACGCATGGGGCGAGAGATCGAACTCGCCGCCGGCGAACGCGGGCACACCGTGACTGCACGGGTCGACCCGACCGCCACGGCGGCGGACTACCCCACGGTACACGCTGCGATCGACGCCGGTTCCATCGACCGCGACACCGTGGTGATCGACTTCGCGCTCGCCGCAGGACTTGTCGATCGCGTGGAGGCGTGCGCCGCCGTCGGCAGCTCACTGGTGCTCGGTACCACCGGGTGGGAGGCGGAGCGCGACGCGGTCCTGGCTGCGGGGGCCGCCGGCGGAGGCCTCGTGTGGGGCTCAAACTTTTCGGTCGGCGCCAATATGTTCGCCCGAATCGCCGCATACGCCGCCGGACTGGCCGCCGGAGCCGGTGGCTACGACCCGGCGGTGGTGGAACTGCACCACCGCGGCAAACAGGACAGCCCCAGCGGGACGGCCCTCATGATCGCCGAGGAGATCCTCGCTGCGGGCGGAGAAAAGAACCGCGTTCAGCCGGAGACGCTGCACCGTCGCATCGAACCGGAAGAACTGCACGTTGCGTCTGCCCGGGTCGGGTCCGTTCCAGGGACTCACACAGTGTATTTCGACTCCATCGCCGACACGGTGGAACTGACCCACCGTGCCCGCAGCCGCCACGGATTCGCCGTCGGCGCCGTGCAGGCCGGCGAGTGGATTCGCTCGACCGGCGGTGTCCGGACGGTGAAGGAGTTTTTTGACTACCTTTTCACCGGCGGCTGAAAGTCGACCAATCGGCAAGGAGAATACGATGTTTCAGGGAGTATATACGGCGCTGATCACCCCGTTCCGCACCGACGGATCGGTTGACGAGGCGGCGCTGCGACGGATCGTGAACGCACAGATCGAGGCGGGCATCGCCGGCCTTGTTCCCATGGGAACCACCGGAGAGAGCCCCACCGTCTCTCACGCGGAAAACATGCGCGTGATCGAAATCGTGATCGAGGAGGCGAACGGTCGCGTTCCCGTCATCGCGGGCACCGGGTCCAACTCGACCTCCGAGGCTGTTGACATGACGCGCCAGGCCCGGGATCTCGGCGCCGCCGCGAGCCTGCAGGTGTCACCGTACTACAACAAGCCCTCCCAGGAGGGCCTGTACCGCCATTTCACGACGATCGCCGATCAGGTGGACCTGCCGCTGGTCGTATACAACATCCCGGGGCGAACCGGCAAGAATATCGAGACACCGACGCTCGCGCGCATGGCGTCCCACCCGAACATCGTCGCGGTCAAGGAGGCCAGCGGGAGCATCAAGCAGATGATGGATGTCCTCGAAGCGCTTCCGGAATCGTTCGATGTCCTCTCCGGCGACGACAACATGGCGTTCCCGCTCACGGCGATCGGTGGTCGAGGCGTCGTGTCCGTGGCGAGCAATCTCGTGCCACGGCGCATGGTTCAGCTGATCGATCAGGTTCTCGCCGGTGAACTCGCCCACGCGCGGGCCGCGCACTTCGAGTTACTGCCCCTCTTCCGGGCGGTGTTCGTCGACACCAACCCGATCCCGATCAAGTACATGATGCACCGCGCGGGATTCTGCGAGGAGATCTATCGGCTTCCGATGGTGCCCCTTTCACCGGAGGACAAGTCCCAGGTCGACGCGGTCATGTCGCGCCTCGGCGTGGTGTAGGTCCCGTCAGGACAGGCCACGGCGCTGCCTCGCCGTGGCGATATCCCGGAACTGCTCGGGTGACAGCTGCTCCGGTCGCAGTCCGGGATCGATTCCCAGTTCCTCCAACACATCCACCAGGTCCCGCAGCGTGTTGCGAAGCGTTTTGCGTCGCTGGGAGAACGCCCGACGGGCGATTTCCGAGGTCGAGGCGGTGAGCCTCGCATCGGGACGTGACGCCCGGCGGCGAAGCGCCACAACGGTGGAGCCCACCCGCGGCCGGGGATAGAACGCTCCCCCGGGAATGCTGAAAAGGCGTTCCACCCGGTAGTGGCTCTGAACGAGCACCGAAAGGGCGCTGTAGTCCTTGCCGCCGGCGACGGCGGCGAAGCGGTCGGCCAGTTCGGCCTGGACAAGAAACACCATTGCCGGTGGCGCAATACCGGCGTCGATGATCGCGGCGACCATGGCACTGGCGCTGTAGTACGGCAGGTTCCCGACGATCGCCGCAGGTCCGTCCCCGCTGAGCGAGCCTGCCACCCGTGCCGCGGTGCGTACGAAATCGCCCTCCTCAACCGTAACCGACGAGCCAAACTCCCGCCGCAGCACCCGGATGAGGCCATGATCGACTTCGAACACCCGCAGGGGCCGGCCGAGAGGTACCAGCAGCGCCGTCAACGAACCGATGCCGGGACCAATCTCCCAGAGCTCCCGTTCACCGGACGGATCACCCGCCGCAACCTCCGCGGCGACGGCATCGGCGATTCGGGCGCGCATGCCGGCGTCGGTGAGGAAATTCTGGCCAAAGCGTTTTTTTAAGGTCAATCCCTCCGATTCGAGGAGGGTGCGAATCTCAGTAATCGAGTTGTGGTTTATCATACGACTCCAGTACGCGGGTGACCGTTCGCCGGTGCGCCGCGGAACGCAACGCCGCCGCTGCACCCCCGGCGCCGAGGATTGTACACCAGCACACCGCCGCCGTAAGCCCCCCGCGGGTACCAACCTCGATACCGGGGACCGCCGCCGCTCCACCCGCCAGCGATACGAGTCCGAGACAGGCCACGCGAAGCGCCTCGGCAAGGAGCGACCCCAGTACGGGGGTGGTGGCCACGGCGCAGAACGCAAGGGCACCCCACATGATCGCCACCACCAGCGCCGACAGGATCCCGGCAGACACGATACCGACGGGGTACAACGTCCCGAAGACCGACAACGATACCACGGCTGTTGCCGCCATCGCCCCGACCGTAGCTCCGACATACGCCGCCACAGGCGCAGGGAGCAGCCGCCGCAATGCCGCGTCACAGCGTGGAGAAATCCAGACGAGTCCGCCGATCGCCAGCAGGGACAGCTGGAACCCCACATCCAGCAGGAACCGGGGGGCCACGGCGGTCACCACAATCACCGCGCGCGCCAGCGTCACCGCCGGCGGCAGTACGCGATCCCCGGCGGCGGCGGCGATCGCCGCGAGCGAGAGAACCAGCGCCCGCACCAGCGACGGAATCCACCCGGTAAGCCACACGTACCCGACGAGTGTCGCCGCCACCAGGATGTCCCGCGTCCGGGGACCAAGCGCCAGCCCCAGCAGGCGTCGGAGCAGGAGCGCCAGAACCGCGAGGTGCATCCCGCTGAGGGCGATTACGTGGGCGGCGCCGGCACGACGCATCACGGAAACGGTGTCGTCGGGAAGACCGGAGCGGTCACCGAGCAACAGGGCGCGCACGATATCCCGTGCCGGTGATTCGAGCCTCTGGAGACGCCGACGCACCGCCTCGCGCCCGCGGCGACGGGTCTCGGACAGCAGGTCTCCGGAGGGGCGGACCGTCAGGTCTCCGTCGCCGGACCAGACCATACCGCCGGCATCCACCGGAAATGGACCGTTCACGAGGAGCGTGTCTCCCCGGACCGGAGGAACACGGCGTTCTCCGGTAACCGTCGCGAGGGTGTACTCTCCGGTCCAGGCGACGCGGACGATGCCCATGGCGTTTCCGCGCCATCCCTCCCGCGTCTCGACCGCGGTGATCCGGACTGGAAGCGAACGGGAGCGCGAGGATGACGGTCTGAGATCCGAGACGCACACCGCCTCGAACGCCACGACCCGTTCGGCAACCAGGGCCGCCGCCGGCGGGCGGTGTTCCCGAACGACGCGCAGGACGGTGACACCGGTGGTCGCCAGCACGAGCAGCGCGAGGACCGCACTCCGAACCCGCCGGCGGCGGTCATGCACCGCCCGCCGGACGCAGGCCGCGGCGATTCCGACGGCAGGCACGAAGAACGCCCACCACCGCAGCTGTTCGCCGGAAGGTATTGCCAGTGTCGCGGACAGAGATCCGAGAAAAAGGGCGCTCGCGACCGCAACGACCGGAGTCGCCGCGACCGCGAGGTATTCGCGTTGGGGAAACCTCACATAGAGGTATTACTGGGCAACGGACTGCATCGCTTGGCGAGCCGCGTCAGTTACCCGGCGGGGATAGTTCTCGAGGATCGAGGTAGAAAACAGCGCGTTGTACGACGCCGGACGGTCCAGCAGCTGCAGATTCGCGATCGTTGCGAGCATGATCTGGGTGTCGTAGGGACGGTCGATCTCGGTGTAGGTGTTGAGCAGCTCGAGATACTCCGTCAGTCGCGCCGCGGCGGCATCGGTGTCCATGGCGCCGAGCGTGGCGATCGCCTCCAGCAGGCGCGTCTTGGCGATCAGTCCGCGGTCGTATTCCAGAACCGTCTCGTTGAAGTGCCGGATTGCAACGCCCGTCGCCTCCCCGTAGGTGCCGTTGCGGACCACGGTGGCGGCGGCAAACCGGATTCGACGCGCCTCCTCCTGGGTTTCCAGCTCCTGCGGGCGCAGCCTGAGCGTGTCGCCGAGCGTGACCCGAGCGAGCTCCAGCTTGTCGGCTTCGGTCAGATAGTCGCTGGTCATGAAGAAATCGAAGGGCGCGTACCGGTCCTGGACGTCCTGCGCCAGCACATACTCGGACGCCATGTCGAGGGGCACCCCGTCAAGCGCGTTGAGGGCGGTCCGCGCCGTGTCGGTGACGAAGTCCGGATACTGCACGAGGATAACATCCACGACGGCGGGAAACGACGAGGCCGAAGCGAGCGTCCCCAGCGTCTCGGTGACCGCCGTAAGCACCTGCAGGTCCACGCGGGTACCCGCCCGGGTCAGGTTGTTCTGCGTCTGAACCCACTGGTTCATGTATCCGATCGTCTGCTCACTGTCTCCGGCCAGCTCACCGAGGACGGAGGCGATCTGGATACGCGCGCTGGTCTCGTCGTACAGACGGAACAGGCGCCACAGGTCGTTCACGGCCGGGGCGTACGCGCCGGCCTGAATCCGGTTGACCGAAACCAGCGCGATCTCCCGCAGAAGCTGCTCCGCCACGAGATCCTCGGCGTTGCTCACCACGTAGCTCAGCGCCTGTCCGTACAGCGGGCCGAAGGCGGCGGGATCCTCTGAGTCGGCCGCCCGAAGTATTTCGAGTTTTGTCTGCAGGTTCGAGGATGCAAAACTCGCCTGAAAGGTCTCCAGTCGGTCCGTCTGAGCGGGAAGTGTCATTCCACACGCCAGGACGATCACGGTTGCCAGAATAAGCCGTCGCATAGCCATATAGTAGCTGAAACGGGCGGCGGTATCAACGAATCATTTCTTCTGTGCGGCAGCCGCACGCTGCCGTGGCGTCGGTTTCTCCGTCGCTGAACCGTCCGACGCAGCCGCCGGCGGCTTCTCCCCGTTTTTTTGTGCTTCCCGCAGTTCGGTCCTCGTCTCCCCGGCCTGGAACAGCTCGTAGACGTAGGTCAGAATCTTGATTCTCATCGACACCCCGGGGCGCTGCGCTTCCAGGTGCAGGATGCTTGCGCGGTTCTTCTGTTTGAAGTTCACCGACTTGATGACACCGCAGAGCACGACGACCTCTCCGTTCAGGTCCGCCTGGATTTTCACCGGCAGACCCGCTTTGGCACGGCCGCCGATCGCCACGGCGGCACCGTCTTCCGAGATATCGATCAGCTTGCAGCGGTACCCGCCGCTAGTCTCCACCGTCTCGGTGGCCTGCGAGAGAGACCGCAGCGGGAAGAGAAACGCCGGCACGCCGGCATCACGACGCACAGACCGACGTTTCTGCGCGCGGACGAGATTGTCCGAATGCGCGACGTGGAGGATCGGTACTTTACGATCCAGATAGTCACCGATCACTTTCGATTCGAAGAAATACCCCGCGTCCTCCTGGCGCCAGAAATAGAGCTTGATATCCTGGTTGCGCCAGGAAAACCCCTGCGGGAGCGGGTTCCCCCGGGGATACGTCAGCGCCATGTAGCGCCGATTGTTCTCAATCAGCTTGGAGACATACGCACCGCTGCCCTCGAAAACGATCTTAAGCGTCTGCCCCGGGGCGATACTCCGGCTGGAGGAAAGGCCGAGACGGTACTTGGGCTGGTCAAACTCGACGCGACGCCGAAAATCAAAGAGCTTGTTGAGGAACGCCTGGCTGCGCGGTTCGTTCTCGTTACCGGCGGCCCGGAATCCAACGATCGCCGACCGGATGCACCGGTCCAGCGTCTTGACGCTCCAGAAAAGGGAGGTGGGATTCTTGAGCTTGTTGGCGATCGCCACGCGTCGCAACAGGTTGACCTCACCGAAGCTGAACCCTGACTCCTTGCCGCGAACGTAGAACTGTATCCAAGGAAAACTGAAGCCTCCCGCACGCAGCACGAGGATGTACGCGGCCACGACCAGGACGAACGCGACCAGCAGGATGACAATCGGCACTTTTTTTTCTCCTATCGAATAGTATCGACATTCCCGGGCGCGGGTAAAGCCTGCGGTGGACACCGTTCAGAACGCCGTGGCACTATCGCCTCGATGTGGACCCGTACTCCCGACCAGGCACTCAGACTTCGCAGACTCCGGGAAACAGCTGTGCTGTTCGCCCTCTTTGTCGTGCCCGGTCTCACCTCATCCGCAGGTCTGGTTCAGGTCGTCGGGAGCGTCGCACCGCTTCTGGCGCTCACACTCCGAAACGGCGCGTTTGCCCTGCTGATCCTCTATCTGCTCGACATTCAGGGCGATCGCACGCTAATCGCCGGGGTCCCGGACATCACGGCAGCGCCGGACGTCCGGAAGACGGTGTCGGGTGACGACTCGCCGCGTACCGTCCCCCCGGGCGACGCGACCGCCATGCCTCAGACGTCGCCGACGCGCCGCGGAGCGGTCATCGCAACGACCGTTCTCGTCTGGGCGATCCTCCTGGGTACATCACTGGCGGTATCCGCAGTCACCGCGGCGTTCGGGTTCGACAGCGCCCGCGGTGCGTCGGGCGAGATTCTCCGATCCCTCGCCGCGTCGTCGCACCCGGCGGTCTGGATCCCGGTCGTCATTGCGGCCATGGTCTCGGTCGGGATCGTGGAGGAGCTGTTTTTCCGCGCCTACCTCGTTGCACGGCTGCGACAGACAGGTGCTTCCCCACGGGTGGCGGTGGGGGTCGCCGCGCTTCTGTTCAGCGTGGGCCACGGGTATCAGGGGCCGTCGGCGCTGGTGTTTTCCTTCATCGCCGGCGCCGGATTGGGACTGCTCTGGCTGAAACGACCGCGACTGAGTGGCTTTGCCGCGGGGCACGCGGCGTACAACCTCACGGCGCTGGTTCTGGCGGCGTGGTACACTTGAGGAGATGCGAACGATGAACCTGCTGACGATCCGGTTGGGGGCGATCATCCTGTGGGCGGTGCTGGCAACGGTCCCCGTGCGTGCCGGGGGGACCACAGAGGCTCCCGAGCCGGTGGAACCCGCGGCGACGACGGAACCCGCCGGTACCACCGACGCCGAGGCGCAGATGAAGACGCTCCTGGACGGAATCGGAATCCGCACCTTTGAGGGCGACATCGCCGCGGTGGACTTCGGAATCCCGCGTCTCGGCGGCGATCAGACCTCGCTGAGCGATTTTCAGGGCGAGTTCGTGTTTCTGAACTTCTGGGCCACCTGGTGCCCACCCTGCCGGGAAGAAATGCCGTCGATGGACGCCATGCACGCGGAGCTCGAGGATCTGCCGCTCCGCATTCTGGCGGTGAACGTGCAGGAGAGCCCCGATGTGGTGGAGTCCTTTGTCCGGGAAGAGGGCTACCGGTTTCCGGTCCTCCTCGATGAATCGGGGCGCGTCGCCGCGCACTACGGCGTCCGCGGTATCCCCACCACCTATTTCATCTCCCCCGCCGGCCGCGTCCTCGGCATGCTCGTGGGCACGCGGTACTGGGACGAACCGGATGTTCTGGACACCATGCGGGAGATCGCGCGTCTCGCGGCGACGCTGCAGGGGTAGGATCTGATCATGAACGCCGATCTTTCGATCCTCGTGGCTCTGGCGGCGGGGATTCTTTCGTTCCTTTCACCGTGCGTACTGCCCCTGATTCCGAGCTACCTCTCGTTTGTCAGCGGGGTGAGTTTCGTGGATCTCGGGTCCGCCGGCACCATACGCTGGCGGGTCTTCTCCCGAACCGTCTTCTTCGTCCTCGGATTCTCGATCGTCTTTGTGGTCCTCGGCCTGCTGTTTGCCGGTCCGGCGCTGCTGTTCAGCGGGGCCGGACGCTGGATCAATCTGACAGCCGGGGCGATCGTGGTGGTCCTCGGGGTGAACGTGATGTTCGACCTGATCTCGTTTCTGAACCTGGAGCGGCGCATGCACACCGCCAACCGGCCGGCCGGCTACCTGGGGGCAACGGTCGTCGGAATGGCGTTCGGCGCCGGCTGGAGCCCGTGCATCGGACCGATTCTGGCGTCGATTCTCCTGCTGGCGGGAACGCAGGGCGAGATCGGACGGGCGGCGACGCTCCTCGCGGTCTACTCGCTGGGGCTGGGCCTGCCCTTCCTCGCCGCCGGCGCCGCATTCACCCGGGTGTCCCGTTCCCTCAACCGCCTCAAACCGTACTTCGGCGCGATCAGGGCCGCCAGCGGCGCGTTTCTGGTGGTGATCGGACTACTGATCATGGCGGGCCGGTTCCAGCAGCTCAACGGATGGTTGCTGTCCACGGCGATGTCACTCGACACATGGGCCGCCGCGCGACCGGCGGCAGCGAGGATCGTGTTTGGCGCGATACCGATCGCGCTCGCGGCGGTCGGCCCGCTGATCCGGGCAGCGACGGGCAGGCGCGTCCGACCGGGACGCGTGGGTGCCGCCATGGCCGCGGCGGCGGTGCTCCTCGGCATCGCCGGACTCACCGGTCTGGTGAGCCTTCCGTCGCTTGTTGTGGAGTGGCTTCAGTTTCAGGGGGTGTAGGAGACCGGCGCCGCTGCCGTCGCGGGGGCCGCTCGGGCTCAGCTCCCGCCGCCGAAGAGGCGGGAGAGCAGCGACGACTGACGTCCCACCGGTTTTTCGGTGAAACGCCCCAGAGAGAGCAGCCGGGCGCTTCGATCGCGAAGCAGCTGATCGGGTCGTTTGCGCGCCAGTTCCTGGTACGCCGCGAGGACGGTCTGACGGACGCGTCCCGCGATCTGCTGATGGTCGCTCTGGGCACCACCCACCGGTTCCGGGATGATATCGTCGATGATGCCAAATCCTTTGAGGTCCGGAGCGGTCATCTTCATGAGCCCCGCCGCCTGCTGTGCCTTCTTGGCGTCACGGAGGAGAATCGACGCAAAGCCCTCCGGCGATATCACCGAGTACACGGAGTTCTCCAGCATGTACACCCGGTCTCCGACACCGATTCCCAGCGCACCACCGGAGCCGCCCTCGCCGACCACGACACAGATAATCGGCGTGCGGAGCACCGAGAACTCGCGGAGGTTGCGGGCGATCGCCTCACCAATGCCGCGCTCCTCGGAGGCCAGGCCCGGGAAGGCTCCGGAGGTGTCGATGATGGTGAGAATCGGGCGGCGAAAGCGCTCCGCTTGCCTGGCAAGACGCAACGCCTTGCGATAGCCCTCCGGGTGGGCCATACCGTAGTTCCGGTGCAGGTTTTCCTTCATGTTGTGACCTTTCTGGTGGCCCAGAAAGGTGAAGTGAACCCCGCCGATCGTGGCGATGCCCCCAACCAGCGCCGGGTCGTCGCCGAACGTACGGTCGCCGTGGAGTTCCAGGTAGCGGTCGCTCATGAGATCGATGTACTGGAGCGCCGTGGGGCGATCCTGATGCCGCGCGAGTTCGACACGCCGCCACGCGGTTTCGTCTCCCCCGGCAAGCTTGTCCGCCAGGCGGTTGATGTCCGCGCCGATATCTATGTTCTCGCGAAGTGCGAGTTCCTGCAGTTCCTGCAGCTTGCTTCTGAGTTCTTCTGCTTTCACGGCTTTGCTCCCCCCCGGGAGTGGACATCGATCAGGTACGCCAGGGTGCTGCGCAGCTCGCTGCGGGGCACGACGGCGTCCACAAAGCCCTTGTCCTTCTGGAACTCCGCGCGCTGGAATCCTGCGGGCAGTTTCTGCCGGATCGTTCCCTCGATCACCCGCGGCCCGGCGAACCCGATAAGCGCGTTGGGCTCCGCGAGGGTGATGTCTCCGAGCATGGCAAAGGATGCGGTAACGCCACCGGTGGTCGGGTCGGTCAGCACCACGATCAGCGGTTGTCCCGCCTCGGCGAGCAGCGCGGCGGTGTGACTCGTCTTTGCCATCTGCATGAGGCTGAAGATCCCCTCCTGCATCCGCGCGCCGCCGCTGGCGGTGAAAATGATGCACGGCATCGCCTGGTCGGCGGCGTAGAGCATCGCACGGGCAAGGCGTTCGCCAACCACGGACCCCATACTGCCGCCGAGAAACTTGAAGGACATGAGTGCGAACGCCGCCTGCCGGCCCTCGATCCGTCCGACGCCGGTGGTGATCGCCTCGTCGATACCCGTTTTTTCCTGTGCCTGCCGCAGCTTCTCGGTGTATTCCGGAAAATCGATCGGGTTCACCGGCTGAACGTCCGCCGAGAACTCACTGATCTCGCCACCATCCATCAGGGTCTTGATCCGCTCGAGGGCGCTGATCCTGTAGTGATGGCCACAATGGGGACAGACGAAGAGATTGACCGCCAGGTCCCCGTCGTCCACCGGTTTCCCGCACGACGGGCAGCTGTGCTTGGTCGCGACGTAGCGTCGGTCGTCCATGCGCAGCGCGCGACGCCCCTGCTTCATCTTGTCGCGGCTCACCGCCCGCAAAACCTTCCTGAAATAGCGTCCCGGACTCATTGGCCAATCTCCTTCATGATGTGCGCGAGCACATCGGTGCCGAAGACCCCACCCTGGAACACGCGACTGTTGATGATGTCGCGCTGCCGTTCGATGTTGGTTGGAACTCCGGCGATCTCAAACTCGGAGAGCGCGCGGTCCATACGGGCCAGTCCCTCATCCCGGTCGCGCCCGTGGACGATCAGCTTGGCAACGAGGGAGTCGTAGAACGGCGGCACAATGGCGCCGGTGTGCAGAAAACTGTCCACGCGGGTGCCGAAGCCCCCGGGGGGATAGTAGTGCGTGACCGTCCCCGGCGCCTTGGCGTTCACCCGGCATTCCACCGCGTACCCTCGAAGGTCGATGTCGTCCTGGGTGATCGAAAGCGGCTCACCGGACGCGGCCCGGATCTGCTCTGCGATGATGTCCACCCCGGTCACCATTTCCGTGACCGGATGCTCAACCTGTACCCGGGCGTTCACTTCCATAAAATAGTGCCGACCGTCTTCCACCAGGAACTCGATCGTGCCTGCCCCGACGTAGTCGAGGGACGAGAAGAGCCGGATCGCATCGGCGCCCATCTTCTCGCGCAGATCGTCGTCCACGGCCGTGGACGGACTCTCCTCGACAAGCTTCTGATGGTTCTCCTGAACGGAACAGTCCCGTTCGCCGAGGTGCACCACGTTACCCTGGGAATCGGCCAGAACCTGCAACTCCACGTGTCGCGGACTCGTGAGATACTTCTCAAGGTACACGGTACCGTCGGAGAACGCCTTCTGCGCCTCCGCCGAGGCGATCTGCAGGATGCCGGCGAGGTCCTCCTCGCGGTGACAGATCCGCATTCCCTTGCCACCGCCGCCGGCCGCCGCTTTCACGATCACCGGATACCCGATTTCGGCGGCGTCGCGGCGCGCGGCTTCGATGTCGGCCACGCTCCCGGTGCTTCCGGGAATGACGGGAACCTGTTGCCCGATCGCCGTTTGCTTGGCCTGGACCTTGTCGCCGAGCAGCGAAATGGTCTCCGCCGGAGGCCCGATAAACACCAGGCCCGCGTCGGTGACTTCGCGGGCAAAGCCGGCGTTCTCGCTCAGAAAACCGACACCCGGGTGCACGGCGTCGCAGTGCGAGAGCACGGCGGCGGAGACCAGATTGGGAATGTTGAGGTAGCTTTCCGAGGCCGCCGGCGGTCCGATACACACCGCCTCATCGGCCATTCGGACTGCGAGAGAGTGCCGGTCGGCGTCACTGAACGCCACGACACTGCGGATTCCCAACTCGCGGCACGCCCGAACGATACGTACCGCGATCTCTCCGCGGTTTGCCACGAGTATGGACGAAATCATACGCGCCGTACCTCGACGAGCGGCGTCCCGTACTCAACCATGTCGCCGTTGTTCACCTTGAAGGAGACGATTTCCATGTTGAACTCCGCTTCGAGCTCGTTCATCACTTTCATCGCCTCGAGGATGCAGAGCGTCGTGCCCTTCTCAACCACGTCGCCCTCCTGACAGAACGGCGGCGAGTCCGGAGACGGTGCCCGATAGACCGTTCCGACGATCGGTGATGAGATCACCTCGACGCCGGCGGGAAGCTCGGAACCCTGCTCCTCCGTCGCCGGCTGGCCCGTGGCGGGAGCGGAGGGGGCCGACTGCTGCTGCGTCGCCTGGGCCATGACACCGGGGTCCGCGACCATCGGGGTCCCGGCCGGCATCGACTGCGGATGCACCATGATCGGCTGCGTATATACCGGATTGGACTCTGACTTGCGCTTGAGCGTGAGCTGGGTGCCATCCTGGTCGAGCTTGAGTTCCGTCAGCGAGCTTTCGTTGAACGTGTCGATTAGGGTAATGATCTCGTCAAGGTTCATGAAGCGCCTCCCATGGCTTGATTCGGAAGCTACCACGCGCTTCTCGGGAAAGTCAATTAAGCGGTCGGCGGCCGAAAAACTTGTCTCCCCTTCGCTCATCAGGGTACTATGGAGGCATGAATATCACTTCTCTCCTCCCTCATCGTGCGCCATTTCTGTTCGTCGATGAGATCGAAGAGGCCTCCGACGAGCGCATCGTCGGCACGCGGACCTTCCCCGCGTCGGAGCCGTTTTTCGCCGGCCATTTCCCGGACTACCCCGTGGTCCCCGGCGTCATCCTCGTTGAAAGCATGGCACAGTGCGGTGGCGCGGGAATCCGCCAGCTCGGGACGATCGGCGAGAAACTGTTCTTTCTGGCTTCGGTGAACAACGTGAAATTCCGGCGTCAGGTGCGCCCCGGCGACACGGTTCGCATGGAGATCGAGAACCTCAGGATCTCCCCGCGTATGCTGAAGCAGAAGGGACGCGCGATCGTGGACGGCGAGGTCGCATGCGAGGCGGAGTGGATGTGTCTCGTCGGAGATGCCCCGCAATGATCGATCGCGAGACCGTCCCGAAACGCATTCGCCTGCGAAGCAGGGAACACGCCGATCGCCCCTTCAGCTGGACCAAGGATTCCGCGGGAACGTATCAGGCGACCACCTTCGCCGAGATGTGGCAGACGGTCGCCCGGATCGGCGCCGGCCTCCAGACGCTCGGTGTCGGTCGCGGCGACCACGTCGGGATCATGAGTCACAACCGTCGCGAGTGGATTTTTACCGATCTCGCGATTCTCGGACTCGGCGCCGCCGACGTTCCCCGGGGATCGGATTCCACCGCCGATGAAATGGCGTACATCCTTGCCCACGCCGACTGTCGCCTGGTCTTTGCGGAAGACGCCGCCCAGTGCGAGAAGATCCTCTCCCGACGGGATCACCTCCCGAAGCTGGAACGCCTCATTCTCTTCGACGACTATGCGGCGCCGTCCGACCGTCCGCAGGTGGACGGCGTTGCGGTCTCGAGCTATGCCGACCTGCTCGCGGCGGGCGACGCCCGCGGCGAAGAAGGGCTGGCGGCGTTCGAGTCGGAAGTTGACCGCGGTCAGAGCGGAGATCTCGCCACCCTGCTGTATACCTCCGGGACGACCGGCGAACCGAAGGGCGTGATGCTCAAGCACCAGTCCTTTCTCTTTCAGATGGACCGTATCGAGAAGATTCTCCTGCTGACGCCCTCCGACATTTTCCTCACCGTTCTCCCGGTGTGGCATTCCTTTGAGCGGGCGGTCGAGTACATCTGTCTCAACTACGGGGCAAGCCTGGCCTACTCGAAACCGATCGGCAAGGTGATGCTCGACGACATGGCCCAGATTCAGCCGACGTGGATGACGTCGGTCCCGCGGATCTGGGAGGGTATCCGGGCTGCAGTGCTTCGCAACGTCTCCAAGCAGAGCCCGGCGAGGCAGGCGCTGTTCCATTTCTTCCTGGGTGTCGGGGAGATGCACGCGGACCTGAAGAACACGTTCCTCGGTCGGTTGCCGCGATTTCAGAACCGCAACCGGGTGATCGACGCGGTCGCCGCCGCGATCCCGCTGGTGCTTCTCTCTCCGGTGAACGCCCTGGGGAGCGTCCTTGTGTTCAAGAGCCTCCGTGAACGACTCGGCGGCCGTTTCATCGCCGGCGTCTCCGGCGGCGGTGCCCTGCCTCCCTACGTGGACAAGTTTTTCCAGGCCGCGGGGATCTCCGTCCTCGAAGGCTACGGCCTGACCGAGACGGGACCGGTTCTGGCGGTGCGGGAGCAGAAACGCCCGATTCCCGGCACCGTCGGGGCGCTGCTGCCGGATGTGGAATACCGCGTCGTCGGTGAGGACGGGCGGTTTCTCGGCCCCGGCGAAAAAGGCGAACTCCACGTCCGAAGCCCGCAGGTCATGGAGGGCTACTACAAAAAACCCGAAGAGACCGCGCGCGTGCTCAGCGAAGATGGCTGGCTCAACACCGGTGATCTGGTCCTGTTCACCTACGATCGGGAGTTCCGCATCGTGGGCCGATCGAAGGAGACGATCGTCCTGCTGGGTGGGGAGAATATCGAACCCCAGCCGATCGAGGACGCAATCCTGCAGTCGGAGTTTATCGACCAGGTCATGGTGGTGGGCCAGGATCAGAAGTTCCTCGGTGCCCTGGTCTACCCCAACGAGGAACGGATGCTCGCGTTCGCCAGGGAACGGGAGATCGAGTTCGTGGAGCAGGAGGAACTGTATGAAAACGAGCAGTTCCGGGCCCAGATCAACCGCGAAATCCAGGACCGGGTAAATGGAAAGACCGGGTTCAAGTCGTTCGAGCAGGTGTTTCGGTTTCACCTGCTCCCGAAGCCGTTTGTGGTGGGACAGGAACTGACGCAGACGATGAAGATCCGACGGTCGGTGGTTCACGACCTGTACGAACGACAGATCACCACGCTGTTCCGATAGGACCAGCGTGGTGCCGGGCGTCCGGGGCGGGCGCCTGGAGCGGGCGCCGGGTAGACCGGCGCCCCGAACCCTACCTCACGAAGGCGTCGCGAAACCCCCGACTCCGAACGCGATACAGCGCACTGCCCTTTTCGTCGTCGCTCAGAGGCCCGACGTAGACACGGTAGAGCGACCGGCCGTTCGCCTGCTGTGAGAGGACCGCAACGGGCAGGCTCGCCCCCAGCGTATCGATCGCCCGGCGAACGCTCTGCGGCGACGAAAGTGCCGCCACCTGCACGTACGAGGCGTTCTCGTCGAGCCCGGCGACCAGCGGCAGATCGACGGCGGGCTCCTCCGCCGGCGAACGGGCTTCCGCCGGGGCCGATTCCACCGCTGCTACGGCGCCGGTACGGGCGTCGGGTTCGGCAGGCCTGTCAGGCTCCGCCGGTGCCTCCGGTTCGGCAGGCGTCTCCGGTTCGGCAGGCGTCTCCCGTTCGGCCGGCGTCCGTTCCCGCTCCGGGACCTCGGGTTCCGCCACTGCGATCTCCGTGCCCGTCTCCTCCGGCGGGGTCTCCGCCGCCTCGAGATCCTCCGCGCGTGGCTCCGGCGCCTCCGGGCTGCGATAGTCGGCCGGCTCGAGGCTCACGACAGCGTCTTCCGGGATAAGCGTGGGCCGAAGCGCGGGCTCCGGCTCGGCGGGGGGAGCCTCTTCCGCCGTAGCAGCCTCTTCCGCCGTAGCAGCCTCCTCCGCGGGAGGCTCCTCGCCGGCCGCGGCGACGTCGGCCTCCCCTTCAGACGGGAGATCGGGTCGCGGCAGATCGGCCTCCACCGCGGCCTCGGCATCGGCCTCGGCCATTCTGAGCCCCTCTTCACCTTCCAGTTCGTCCAGCGGGACGATGGGCAGCGCGATTTCGTCCTCAGCGAGCTCCGGCGAGGCGGGCATCGGTTCCGAGACCTGGGGCGCCGTACGGTCAACCGCCGGCGGCAGCTCCGCCACCACCCGTACCGGGTTGGGCGCCGACGGAATCGCGTCAGTCACGTCGGCGGTGATCGCGGCGCTGAGATCCACCTCCGGCAGCGTTCCGAACGCTCCCGCGTCCGTATCCGGGGTCGCCGCCAGAAACCCCTCCGGCGGGCTCAACTCGAGAGGCGCCTGCGGCACCCGACGGGTGTCGAGATCCGCCGCGATGTCGTCGAGGCGCTGCGCGAGCGGGTCTTCGGCGCCCGACGCGACCGGTTCCGGTTCTGTCGTCGGCTCCGGCTGCGGCTGTTCATCCGCGGAACCCGGTTCCGGCGGTACGTCCAGCTCAACGATCAGCGGCGCCTGCGACTCGGGAGCGATGACGGGCATCGAGGCCTCAGCCACGGGCTCCGGCTCGGTCGCCGCGGCGCGGGTCTCCCCGACGATCGACTCGGCGATACTCGGCGCCACGCCAACGACATCCTCCGCGGGTTCGGACTCCTCGCCGCCGGTGTCGGGGGCCGCGATGATCGGGGCCACCGTGACCGAGGGACTCACCGCGGGTGACGCGTCAGCAGCGTCCGGCGCCGTGGTCGGGGTCGGCTCGTCCGTCGGCGATTCCTCCGCCGTCTGTTCCGCTGCCGCCGGTGGCTGGGAAGTCGCCGATGGCTGGGTACTCACCGGGGCCTGCGAGATCGCGGCGGGGGGTTCCTCCGCCGGGGGGGCAGCGGGTTCCGCCGGGGCGGTCACTGCCGCGGCAGCGGTGGCGGCATCCGCCGCGGGGGCGGACTCCCCTTTTAGGGAACGCGGCATCACGATAGCCCGGTTGGGGTCCCCGAGGCTCGCCGCCGGATTCACGTCCGGATCCGGATGAAACGGAAGGTCCTGGTTGGGATCGACCGAGGTCAGTCCCGGAAGCTGCACCGGCGTCGCCCGTACGGTGGCGGACGCATTGGTCGCCACGCCGAGGGCCGAGGCGGCGGCTTCCGAGAGGAGCAGAAACACCCCTGAATCGTCCAGTTCCCGGGCGACGATGAGGCGCGCAGTCTCCCCGGTGGACACGTTGGTGACATCGATCATGGAATTGAGGGGAAATGTGTTGGACGCGGCGTACAGACCACCGGGTGGAAACTCTCCATACCGCCCCACGACGGCGGAGCCCTCCCAGTTTGCCTGTGACCAGGCCGGCAGGAGCGCCGTCAGCATCAGAATTCCGGCAAAAAACCGTACGTTTCGCCTTGATCTCATCTCATGTCACCTCTGATCACAATGTCGGCAGCTCAGACCACGAGCTGTAGCCCCGGTTGGGCGGGCGGAGCGTCCACCGATCACCCGTTTGGAGGGAGACCCGGTCGCGTTGCGAGGGTAGTCCAGCTGTGCTATCGTCCTTTTCTACAGCCATGGCATCGCGAATGTACGTACTGCAGACAATGACCGGTGAAGAGCAGCGATTCCTTCGCCTGGCGCGCCACGCCGTCGAACGGGCGGGCCTCACGGACACGCAGATCTGGTGGCCGCGTCGACGTCTCGTGATCCGTCGGCAGGGGCGGCGCATTCCGTCGCTGGCGCCGCTGTTCCCGGGCTACACGATCGTCGAGGCCCCCGAGATCGACGACCAGCGGTTGCGGCTGTTCCGCCGATGCAGCGGATTCGTCCGTTTTCTGCCCGACAACACCGCGATTCAGGAGCTGCGCGACCGCGATCTGGAACTGATCCGTCACTTTCTCTCCTTCGGCGAAATCGTTCAGCAGTCGCGGGTGACCTTCGACGTCAACAACCGTATCGTGGTGCAGGAGGGACCGTTGAAGGGGCTCGAAGGAAAAATCGTGAAAGTGGACCGAAGAAAGGGCCGCGCCAAAGTGCAGCTTGACATGTACGACAACTCGTTTCTCATCGACCTCGGGTTCGAACTGATGGCGGAGCACCGGTCGTGAGCGGCAGCCGCATCTATGTCATCGGTGCCGGGTTTGCCGGCCAGGCGATCGCCCGCGAGATCCGCGAAAAAGGCGTGATCGGTCGGGTGGTCGCGTTCCTCGACGACGATCCGGCGAAGATCGGCACGCGACTGGAGGGGGTCCCGGTGCTGGGGCCGATCGATCAGGTTGTCGCGCTGGTGGAGAAAACCCCCGCCGACGAGGCGCTGATCGCAATTCCGAGCGCCTCCCGAGAGGACCTGCGGCGACTGCACACAACCCTTCGGCGCGCGGATTTTGACCGCATCCGTATCCTGCCCACCGTCTCCCAGATTGTCGGGGACGAGGCCCATTTCATTCAGACGCGACGCATAGACCCGCAGGACCTCCTCGGACGCACACCGGTGAACATCAACCTCCGGAAGGCGCTCTCCTATCTTCGGGGACGGCGGGTTCTGATCACCGGCGCCGGAGGGAGTATCGGCAGTGAACTCGCCCGCCAGCTTCTCTCCGGAGGTGCCGAGCGTGTCTATTTAATGGGGCACGGGGAAAACAGTATCTACGAGATCGACGCCGAGCTGCGGCTTCTCCAGGAGGAAGGCGTGGGCGACTCAGCCACGGTGGTGCCGATCATCGGCGATCTCACCGACCGGGAATACCTGCATTTCATCCTTCGCCGACTGAAGGCCGATGTCGTGTTTCACGCTGCGGCGTACAAGCACGTCCCCATGATGGAGGCCAACCCGGTTGCGGCGATTCAGAACAACGTCTTCGGCACCCGGAACCTGCTGGACGCCGCCGAGGCCGCGGGAACCGGTCGACTGGTCCTGATCTCGACCGACAAGGCGGTCGGTCCGTCAAACGTGTACGGCGTGAGCAAGAATCTCGCCGAACAGCTCTTTCTGCGGCGTACGCGGCGTACCTCGGCCACCGCCGGTATGGTGGTGCGCTTCGGAAACGTGCTGGGATCGCGCGGCAGTATCCTTCCGCTGTTTCGTCGGCAGATCGAAAAGGGTGGTCCGGTAACGGTGACCGACTCCCGGGCGACACGATACTTTATGACGATTCCGGAGGCGGTATCGCTGGTCCTGCAGACCGCCGGGGTCGGCGACGCCGGACAGCTCTACGTCCTCGACATGGGTGAGCCGATCAACATTCGGGACCTGGCGGAGCAGATGATCCGCTTCTACGGATACACCCCGGATACCGACATCCCTATTCGCGAGATCGGGCTGCGACCCGGCGAAAAACTGACCGAGTCGCTGTTCGACGACGGGGAGACCACCGGAGACCAGCCCTCGGAACGCATATTCCGGGTGGAGCGCGACCCCGCCGGTCGAACCCGCGGTCCCGCCAGTGACGAGGATCTGGATTCGCTGCTGGACCAGCTCGCGCCGGTGTGCTTCTTTGACCAATCGCGTCCCGCGGAGTATCGTAACCGCTGGAGGCTGAGGTCTATCCTCACGCCCTACTACCCGGATCTCCTTGCACCGGAAGGGGAGCCGGAGTACTGACCACCGGGAGCTGAGAGTCCGTGAACGCGATCCCATTTGCACGACCATCCATTGGCCCCGCGGAAATCGACGCCGTAAGTCGGGTACTCCGCAGCGGATGGCTCACCACCGGCGAACAGGCGCTGGCGTTCGAGCGGGAGTTTGCCGCCGCCGTCGGCAGTCGCCACGCCCTGGCGGTGAACAGCGCAACGGCGGGCCTTCATCTCGCGCTTGAGGCGGTCGGTGTGGGGCCCGGGGACTCGGTGATCGTTCCCAGCATGACCTTCACCGCCACGGCGGAGGTGGTCCGGTACCTCGGCGCCGAAGTGGTGTTTGCCGACGTATCCCCCGGAACGCTGCTGATAGATCCCACCGATGTGCGAACCCGTGCCGCCGCAACCGTTGCCGGCGGTGGCAGAGTCGCGGCGATCGTACCGGTGCACCTCGCCGGGGAGACCTGTGACATTCCCGGACTGCGGGCGGTGGCGGAAGAGTTCGGCGCGGCCCTCATTGAGGACGCCGCCCACGCCTTTCCCGGAAGCGCCCACGGTGCCGCCCTCGGCACCCACGGGGACGCCGGCGTGTTTTCATTCTACGCCAACAAAACGATCACGACCGGGGAAGGCGGGATGGTCGTCACCGATCGCGACGATATCGCGGATCGTATCCGGACGATGCGCTCCCACGGCATCGACCGCGAGGCGTGGCACCGCTACACCGCCGCCGGGACCACGACATCGATCACCGAAACGCCACACTGGTACTACGAGGTTGTGGCGCCGGGGTACAAGTACAATCTCCCGGACACCGCCGCCGCCCTGGGGCGCGTGCAGCTCCGGAGGGCTACGGAACTCCGCGAGGCGCGCTATCGCTGCGCGCGACGCTACCTCGACGGGCTCTCGGATCTCGCCGCCGACGGAATCGTGGCACTCCCCGGGGACCTCCCGGGTCACGCGTGGCACCTCTTTGTTCTCCGGGTGCTACCGGCGGGAGGTCGTGCCCCCGGCGGCGGCGCGGTGGACCGCGATGCGCTGATCGCGGCGCTGCGCGGGCGCGGCATCGGGACCTCGGTCCACTACATCCCGTTGCACCACATGCCGTACTGGCGCGACCGATACCCCGAGGCGGTCGGGAGGCTCCCGGAAACGGACCGCGCATTTCGGGAAATCGTGAGTCTCCCGCTCTATCCCGACCTGTCGGAATCGGACCAGGCGCACGTCATCGCCGCGCTCCGCGAGCTTCTTGGAGCCCACCGTGGCGAATGAACTTCGCGCCCGCCTGCTGTCGGCCGCCGCCGTCGGGGATCGAGCTGTCGACCCCGACGCCTGTGCCGATCTCCTCCCGGAGGGGTATCGCGTTCTGACCGCCGTGGAGCTCGGCATCGCACCGTTAACGACGCTGGCCGAGCCGTTTTCCGCGATCCCGGTTCTTCCGGCGCAGGCCCGATACCCCGGAGAACCGCTGGCGCTCCTGGTGGGACCGGACTGGGCCACCCTGGACCGCCTGAGCCGGGAGATTCTCATGCCGGCGGGAGATCCACCGACCGCGGAGGCTAAAACGGTCCTCGAGGATTCCATCTCCGGGAGCGCGACCGCCCCCGAGCTGCCCCCTGACGATGCCGCTCCCGGGGCGGCGAACGCAGCCGCAACGGCGGCCCCCGACGGTTCCGTCGACGGCGCACCGTCGACGGCCGAGTCCGGTTCGTTCTCCCAAATCGCAGAAGGAACCTACACGACCCGGCTTCAGCTTCACATGGCCGACGAAGCGCTCTGGGCGGCGGCCTCCACCTCCGCCGGCGGAACCGCCGGACGCGGCACGACGGTCCGCGTTCCGACGCAATGGCCCGCGCTGGTCCGCGCGTCGGTGGCTGCCGGGCTGGGCACACAGGTACGAACCGTGGACGTCGAAAGCGAACCGACCGCCGGAAGCCGCGACGCCGCGCTGTGGATGTCAGCGTACCTCGCCGTCGCCGCCGCCACCGCCTCCCGGACGCTGCGGGCACCGGTGGTTGTCGCCCTCCGCGCCGACCAGCGCCACCTCACCGGCGGGCGGGCACCGGCGACCGTGACCTGGACATCCCGGATAGACGAGGAAGGGATGCTGCAGACAAACACGGTCGCCGCGCGCCTGGACCTCGGAGCGTATCCGACGCTGGTGGACGAGACGCAGCGCCGGGCGCGCCTGGCGGTCGAGTCGCTGTACCGTGCCCCGGGACTCGAGTACACCGCCGAGTTTCTCTCAACGCCGGCGGTACCGATGGGCGCGTTCGAGGGTGTATCCACGGCACCGCTGGCGTTTGCCCGGGAGGTGCACTTCAACCGCCTCGCCGAGCTGGCACGCGAAGATCCTATCGTGTGGCGACAGCGGCACGTTCGCGACGACTGGCCGGTCCTGCGGGAACTCCTCGGCAGTCTGGCGGAGGAATCGGACTTCCACCGCCGCTACGGCGCAAACGAGCTCGTTCGCAAGCGGCGGCTCCAACTCCCGCGCAACACCAGCGCACTCCGCGGCATCGGATGCGCAATGGCGGAACAGGCGAGCGGGCTGACGGGTGAACGGGAAACGGGCGCGATTACCGTGCGGCTGGAGCAGGGAGGAACCGCCCGCCTGTTCTGCAGTCTGCCGACACCGACACCGCGTCTGACACTTGCGTGGCGACAGCTGGTGGCCCAGGAGCTCGGTCTCGAACTGGACGCCGTGGCCCTCGACGCATCCTACGATTCTGAGCAGCAGGACAGCGGACCGCGGCTGTTTTCGCGGGGCGCCTCCGTCATACCGCGCACGATCCAATCGGTGTGTCAGGCGATCCAGCGACAGCGCTTCCGGGAACCGCTTCCGATCCAGATACGCCGGAGCATCCGCACGAGCCGCGCCGCCCGCACCCCGGCGAACGCCCTTCGTTCCGCCGGCGCCGCCGCCGTGGAGGTCGTTCTCCTCCCGGCGAGCATGGAGATCGACGTGAAATCGGTTACCATGGCGGTGTATGCCGGGCGCATTCTGGACCGTGGCATGGCGGAGGCAGAGTTGCGTCGCGGCATCTACCAGGCGCTGAACTGGAGCCTCCACGAGGCGGTGACCGATCCCACGCGTCTCCCGCCGGTCCTTGGGGGGCAGGACGCCGACCAACGGTATCCCACAGTGTTCCGGGGGCGCCCTCCGCGAATACGGATCGTGTTTGGAACCTCGGTGAAGCGCGACGGCCCCACCGGTATCGGAGAGCTGCCTTTCTCCACCGTTCCCGCGGCCCTCACGAGCGCCCTGTCACAGGCCAGCGGCCTGTACCTGGATACGCTTCCGACCCGACCGGCGGCGCTGTTGCGCATGCTCCAGGAGGAATAGGCCCGTGCAGGTGGAGTTCTGGTTCAACGGACAGCGACGGTCTCTCTCGGTCATTCCGGACGTCCCGGCGCAGGAGTATCTCGGTGAGATCCACGGCCGGCGCGGCACGTGCGGCGACGGAAGCTGCCTGCAATGCGCCATTCTCCTGGGGGGACGCGTGGTCACCGCGTGCAGCCTTCCGGCGTACCGACTGGATGGCGCGGAGATCGTGGACCTCGACGGAATGCACGGGGACACGCTGCACCACGACATCATGAGGGCGTTCGACAAGATCGGCATCTCTCGATGCCGGGCGGCGCTGCCGGGACTCGTGTTTCTGGCGTATCAGCTGCTCAGCGACAACCCCCTGCCGGGGGACGAGGATCTCCACGAATTCAGTCGGCACCTGACCACCCGGTGCGTGAGCCGGGAGGAGTTTGAACGGGCTGTCCGGCTCGCCGGCCGGGTACACAAGAGGAAGCTGCATGAGCAATCGCGGTGACCGGGGCAAACCGGTGGCGGGACACGGTCCCGGCCCGGATGAACTGATCGTACCGGGGTCCCTGGGGGAGGCGCTGCAGCTGCTGCGTCATCACAGCGATATCGGGATCTGGGGGGGCGGCACGTGGTGGCTGCAGCAGTCACCGGAGGTCCGGACCGGCAGACGGATCCTCGCGCTCCACGCGGTACGGGAGCTGCGCCGCGTCGTCCGCACCGGTCACCACGTGGAGATCGGCGCGACCGTTCCCGCCGGCCGACTGCTGGGTGCCGGACGGCGCTTCCTGCCCGCGGTGGCGCTGGACGCGATCCGTCGTGTGGGCCCGCCACCGGTGCGCAACGTCGCCACCCTCGGCGGCGCTGTCGCGATTCCGGAAACGATCCTTCCGGTGACGGCGGCGCTCCAGCTGATCGACACCAGTGTTGAGCTGCGCCGGCAGGGGAACTCGCGGTGGGTGAGCATGGGGCAGTTCCGGGATCCCTCCGGGACGCTCCGGATCGCACCCGGTGAGGTCGTGACCCGTCTGCGCATTCCACTGCGAACCTGGACACACTGGATGATTCACACATACGGGGCGCCCTACCCGGCCGGCAGACCGTCCCTCACGCTGGTGGGGGCGGCATCGATGGACAAGACCGGAATCGACGAGTTCCGGTTTGCGCTCCTCGTCGACGGGCGACGCCAGATCCGTCTGAGGGAGGCCGAGACCGACCTCGTTGGCCGTGCGGTCCCGCTGACGGAGCGCGACCGGCGCACGATCATCGCGTCCCTGGAAGACAATCCCATTTTCGGAAGTGACCTCGATGACCTCGGCCGCTGGCGCGCCTCCAACGGCCTGCGGAACTTCCTGCTCCGGCTGGAATAGTCCTCCGGAAGACCGCCCACGGACTTGTACGGGCTCCGCCGGCAGCGATAGTATGACGGTGTGTCCGGCTTCGTTCATCTGCACAACCACTCCGACTATTCCCTTCTGAAAGGCGCCGCCACCGTGGAACGGCTGGTGGCGCGGGCGGTGGACCTCGGCATGCCGGCGGTAGCACTCACCGACGACGGGAACCTCTTCGGAGCCCTCAATTTCTACAAGGAATGTCGCAAACGGGAGATCAAGCCGATCATCGGCTGCGACTTTTTCGTCGCCCCCCAGTCCCGGCACCGCAAGACCGGCCTGGACGGCGCCAGCCGCAACGGCCGCGTGGTCCTGCTGGCGCGCAACGAAACGGGCTACAAGAACCTGATACGGCTGTCGTCGATCGGCTACCTCGAGGGATTCTACTACCGCCCGCGTATCGACCATGAGGTCATGGAGCAGTACAACGAGGGGCTGCTCCTGCTGACGGGGTCGCTTTCCGGGGAGATTCCGCGCCTCCTGCTCGCCAACCGGACGCAGGAAGCGCGGGATCTCCTCGCCTGGTATCGGCAGGTATACGGCGACGAGAACGTGTACCTCGAACTGTGCAACCACGGCATTCCCGAACAGCAGGCGCTGAACACGATGATCGCCTCGCTCTCGCAGGAGACGGCGGTGCCGCTGGTCGCCGCCAACGACACCCACTACGTGAACAAGGACGACGCCAACGCCCAGGATATCCTCCTGTGCATCGGCAGCAACCGCAAAAAGGCGGAAACCAACCGCTTCAAGTTCTCGTCGGAGGAGTTCTACCTCAAGTCGCAAGAGGAAATGGAACAGGCGTTTCCCGGGCACCCCGACGCGCTGGAGGCGTCTGCGGCGATCGCGGAACGCTGCGAGCTGGAGATCGACCTGCCGGGGCCCAAGTTTCCGGTCTACGACATTCCGCCGGAGTTCTCCCACAAGGACGACTACCTGCGCCACCTCGTCTACGAGGGGCTGGCGGAGCGCTACGACCCGATCACCGACGAGATTCGTGCCCGCGCCGACTACGAGCTGGACATCATCACCTCGATGGACTTCACCGGCTACTTCCTGATCGTGTGGGATTTCATCAAGTACGCCCGTGACAGCGACATTCCCGTGGGCCCCGGACGCGGATCGGGCGCCGGATCCATCGTTGCCTACGCCCTGAAGATCACCGACATCGATCCGCTGCAGTACGGGCTCCTCTTCGAGCGCTTCCTCAATCCGGAACGTGTTTCGATGCCGGATTTCGACGTGGATTTCTGCTTCGAACGTCGTGGCGAGGTGATCGACTACGTCACGCGGAAGTACGGCCGCGACAAGGTGGGACAGATCATCACCTTCGGGACGCTCAAGACCAAGCTCGTCATTCGCGACGTGGCGCGGGTACTGGGTCTCAACTACGACGAGGCCGACGCCATCGCCAAGCTGGTCCCCAAGGATCTGAAGATCACGCTGGACAAGGCGCTGGAGCAGGAACCGGAGCTCGCGGCACTGCCGCAGCGCGGTGAGGTGTACGCCGAGCTGATCGACGTCAGTCGTCGCCTGGAGGGACTGCACCGCCACGCCTCGACCCATGCGGCGGGTATTGTCATCGGGGAAAAGGAACTCACCGAGTACGTGCCGCTCTATCGCGACCCCAAGACGGGCTCGATCTCCACGCAGTTCACCATGGACCTGCTGGAGGAAGCCGGACTCGTGAAGATGGACTTCCTGGGGCTCAAGACGCTCACGCTGATCCGGAACACCGAGTCCCTGATTCGACGCACGCGACCGGATTTCTCCATCGACACGATTCCGGATGACGACGCCACCACCTTCCGGATGCTTGGCGAGGGGTCGAGCAAGGCGATCTTCCAGTTTGAGTCCTCCGGCATGCAGGACATCCTCAAGCGCGCGAAACCCAACCGCATCGAGGACCTGATCGCGTTGAACGCCCTCTACCGCCCCGGTCCGATGCAGTTCATCGACCAGTTCATCGACTCCAAGAACGGCAAGACGCCGATCAGCTATCCGCTCCCCTCCCTGGAACCGGTCCTGGAGGAAACGTACGGCGTCATCGTGTACCAGGAGCAGGTCATGCAGATCGCCCAGATCGTGGGCGGCTTCTCCCTGGGCAAAGCGGACATTCTGCGCCGCGCCATGGGAAAGAAGAAAGAAAAAGAGATGGCGAAGATGGAACAGGAGTTCCTCGCCGGCGCGGAGGAGAAGGGCTTCACGCGCAAACAGGCAACCGACATCTTCGAACTCCTGAAACCGTTCGCCGGTTACGGCTTTAACAAGTCCCACGCCGCGGCCTACTCGATCCTTGCCTATCAGACGGCGTTTCTGAAGGCCAACTACCCCGTCGAGTTTATCGCGGCCAACCTCACCAACGAGATCAACAGTACCGACAAGTTTGCGGAGTATCTCCTCGAGGCGCGGCAGATGGGCATCACCGTGCGGCCGCCGGACGTCAACTCCAGCGACAAGTACTTCGGCGTGGTCGACGGCCAGATCGTGTTCGGTCTGGTGGGGATCAAGAACGTCGGCGCCGGTGCCGTGGACCACATCCTGGAGGCGCGGCACTCCGGGGGCCCCTTCACCAGCTTTCTGGACTTTCTCGAACGCATAGACACACGTTCGGTCAATCGCAAGGTGATCGAAACGCTGGCCCAGGTGGGTGCCTTTGACGGTCTCGGGCAGAACCGGGCGACGCTTCTGGGGAACATGGACACATACTTCGAAGCGGCGAGTCATACCCGGGAAAACCGTCTGGCGGGGCAGACGTCCCTGTTCGAGGATTCGGGAGAAACGGGCGAGGACAGTCTGCCGATCGAGGAGCTGGAACCGTGGAGCGCGGCCGTTCGCCTGGAGTACGAGCGGGAACTGCTGGGATTCTACTTCTCAGGGCACCCGCTGGACGACTTCCAGACCGAGTGGAAGGAACGGACCACGGTCAACCTGGGGCGCCTGGAGGGGGCTCCGATCGGCGAACAGGTCCAGGCGGTGGGCCTGCTCCGGGCGCTGCGGGTGGTGATCACCAAGAAGGGCGATCGCATGGCGATCGGGCAGCTGGAGGACTACCGCGGCGAGCTGGAACTCGTGGCGTTCCCGGAGTCGTACCAGCGAAACCAGGACGCCCTGGTCGTGAACACCGTCATCGGGTGCGTCGGAAAACTCGATCGGCGGAACGATTCGGTCCAGATGGTCCTGGAGGAGGTCCGTCCGCTCGAGGAACTGGACGAACGGGACGCTGCGGCGGTACATATTCGGCTGAAGGACGACCAGCTGGACGAGGAGGCCCTCTACATGTTCCGCGGCGAACTCAACGATTTCCCGGGTCGCTCCGACGTGTATCTGCACGTCGGCCAGAACGGTCACGAGTCGGTCGTACGCGTCAGCTCACAGCTGCGCGTATCATCGCGGAAGGAGAGCCTGGAGGGAATCGGGCAGCTTCCGCTGGTTGAAGAGGTGTGGAAGACGTGATTCAACAGGTATTTCGGTTTGTCAGTGCGGTGCTTTCACTGTACATGGTGGTGATCTTCATCCGGATCATCATGACGTGGTTCCGGGGATTCAATACCGGCCGGGCGCAGGAGATGCTGGCGTCGGTAACGGACCCGTATCTCAACTGGTTCCGCCGGAACGTCCCCGTGCGATTCGGCGCCCTGGACTTTTCTCCCGTCATCGGGATCCTGGTACTCGGACTGCTCAACAGCGTCTCCAACCAGCTCGCATTCGCCGGGACGATCACGTTTTCCTACGTCCTGGCAATCATTGTCTCCGCGGTGTGGTCGGTGGGGTCGTTCTTTCTGACGTTCTTCCTCATTCTCGCCGGCGTACGCCTCATCGGAATTCTGGTCAACGCCGACGGCGGCGGCCGCCTGTGGATGGTCCTGGAACAGATCATCAATCCGGCATTGCAGGTCGCCGTACGCCCGTTTCTCCGCGGCCGATTCACCAGCTATCGCGACTCCCTTCTCATCTTCGTGGGTGAACTTGTCGTTCTCCTCATCGCCGGGCGTCTGCTCGCGAACCTCCTGATCGGGCTGGTGCGCCAGATCCCGATCTGATTCGTCGTGCTGATCAGCGAACTCACCGACTCCCCCAGCACACTCCCCGGCTTCGGGGCCCGGCGTGCCCAGCGGGTACGCCGCCTCGGCGTGGAGACGGTGGGCGATCTTCTGACGCTGGTACCACGGCGCTACGAGGACCGCAGCCGGGTGATCTCCCTCGCCGAGGCGGCGCAATACGGTGAGGGGCTGGTCCACGCAACCGTGGTGGACCACGCCTATTTTCCCCGCGGTCGACAACGGACGCTGAAGATCCTCATCCGCGACGAGGGCAGCGTCGCCTCGCTGGTGTGCTTCGGCCGCAATTTCCTGGCCAAGTCCTTCCCTCCCGGCACCGACCTCGCCGTATACGGGCAGTTTTCCCTACGATACGGCGAGATCCAGACGGCAAGTTTCGAGGCTGAACGGCTCGTGGACGGTCAGACGGTTCACCCCGCTCCCGGTCTGGTCCCCGTGTACCCCCTCACCGACGGAATCTCACAGGTGCAGCTTCGTGATGCGGTGAACGCTGCCCTCGAGCGCTGGGGCGACGCGATCGAGGACGAGGTACCCGCGGCAATTCGCAGTGCCGAGGGCCTGGCCTCCATGGCCGAGGCGATCGGATGGCTTCACCGCCCCCCGAGTACGGAACACGCCGAGCGGGCGATCCAGCGTCTCGTCTGGGGCGAGCTGTTCGTGTTCCAACTACGACTGGCACAGGACGCCCAGCGGCGGCGACGACAACGACGACGACCGCGGCCGGCCGCCGGTCGCACGCTCGCCGCCCCCGTGAGGGAACGCCTGCCGTTTTCGCTCACCGCGGATCAGGAACGCGTCCTCGCAGAGATTCTCGGCGACATGGAGCGCCCGTGGCCCATGTCCCGCCTGCTGCAGGGTGACGTGGGATCCGGAAAGACGCTTGTCGCCCTCCTGACCGCGCTCTTTGCGATCGAGCGCGGTCAGCAGGTGGCGTTGATGGTGCCGACCGAACTGCTCGCCCGACAACACGCCCGCAACATCGGCGTTCTGCTTGCCGACGTCGATGTCCACCCCGCCCTTGCCTTGGGGTCGATGCCGACGGCGTCGCGGCGGGAGCTTGCAGCGGCCCTCGGCGATGGCGCCGTGGACCTGGTGATCGGCACCCACGCGCTGTTCTCCGAGTCCTTTGCCTGGGCGAATCTTGGTCTGGTGATCATCGATGAACAGCACCGCTTCGGGGTGGGACAGCGCGAGCGGCTGCAGGAACGGGGCCAGGCTCCCGATGTACTCATGATGAGTGCAACCCCGATCCCGCGATCCCTCGCCCTGACGGCGTTCGGCGACAGCGAGGTCAGCACGATACGGGAGCTTCCGCCGGGACGCAAACCGGTACGCACCCACCTGACGCGAATGGGAAACGAGGAACGCGTGTACACCTTCGTGCAACGGGAACTGGAGGCCGGTCACCAGGCGTACCTCGTGTACCCCGCGATCGAATCCGGCGGCGCCCGGGGATACCGGAGCGCCGAGGAGATGCACCGCGAGCTCCAGTCACGGTTGGCGCCGTACCGGATTGGACTGGCGCACTCGCGGATGGACGACACCGAACGCGCCGCCACCATGGAGGCGTTCTCCCGGGGCGAGCTTCAGGCGCTGGTCGCCACCAGTGTCGTGGAGGTGGGGGTGGACGTGCCCAACGCAACCTGCATGGTCATCGAACACGCCGAGGTGTTCGGCCTTGCGGCGCTCCACCAGTTGCGGGGTCGTGTCGGCCGCGGAAACGCCCAGGCCTACTGCCTGCTCGTGTACCAGGAACCGCTCAGTGACGACGGTCGCGAGCGTCTGCGGGTCATGTACGAAAGTACGGACGGGTTTCACATCGCCGAAGAGGACCTTCGGATTCGCGGTCCCGGCGAACTGCAGGGCAGCCGTCAGTCGGGGTTCCTCGAGTTTCGGTTTGCGGACATCCGGCACCACATGCGCCAAATGGTCGCCGCCAGGGAACGGATCGCCGAGCTGCTCCGCGACGACCCGGACCTGGTCCATCCGGACCATGCGGCAACGAGGCGAGCGGTGGACGAGGCACGCGAACGCCAGCCGCGGGAGGAGACGTCATGAGAATCACGGGAGGAACGATACGGGGTCGCCGCGTCGTCTGTCCGCCGGGGGTCATTCGACCGGCCATGGACCGCATGCGGGAGTCGATGTTCTCGATCCTTGGCCCGCTGGACGGCTTCAGCTTCCTGGACCTGTTCACCGGCTCGGGGCTGGTGGGCCTCGAGGCGTGGTCCCGCGGCGCACGACCGGTGGTGTTGGTGGAGAAGGACCGTGGCAAGCGACGGGACATTCTTGCGAACCTGTCGGGCCTCGACCCGGCGCCGGTGCTGCGGCTCCTTCCCCTCGTTTGCGGCCGTGA
>MDTD01029036.1_pt1 | contig 36846 bp, 37 predicted proteins | sample 811221 | NCBI WGS metagenome assembly MDTD01 (sample SAMN05326646, study PRJNA326480) | marine metagenome | isolation source: seawater | place: Pacific Ocean: South West | collected 2011
CTGTTTCAATTTCGATTCGAAAACTCATTCCGAATCCCATTCATACTGAACAGCGCTCCTTCCCTCCAGATGCGGTGCTAATAGCTCAGAAATAACTTCAAGGTGCTTGGGATGCGATGCGTATGCCAAATAATCGTCTGAAGATGCGAAATCACCGACCACAGCTAAATCGTAATTATCGTCTCTCAGTTTGGCGTCAAACCCTACTGAATAGCTTGCTATCTCGGGAATGTATTCAGGCAAAGCTCTAATACCAGTTGCGGCCTCATCCATGATTTCCCTTGACGTTCCTGCCTGAAACTTTAGTAATACACAATGCCGTATCATCATAACCCTTCTATTTACACTACTTATCCAATAACATAGTCCTATGACAGATATTATGCTGATTTCAGGTGGAACTCTTATAGACGGCACAGGAGCTGACCCGAAACCAAATACAGGAATCGCTGTAGCAGGAAACCAAATAATTGCATTGGGAGATGAGGCCACAAACTTGGTGAATGATCCAACCACCAAAGAGGTGACAGAACTCAATGCAGCAGGGAAAACGATTATGCCGGGTCTAATCGACTCTCATCTACACTGCTCATTTGACGATGTGCAGTCTAATGATGAACTTTTCTTTCATAGAGACCCAACGCTGGTAGCACTTGTCGCCGCTCAGAATCTAAGAAAAATGCTCAGAGCAGGAGTTACTTCCTTCGTTGATCCAGACACCTCCCACGGCATAGGTCCCGCTCTGCGTGACGCTGTAAACGCAGGTGTAGTACAAGGCCCACGAATCAAAACAGGGGTGCAAGCTTTGTTAACTGCTGTAGGTGGAACAGCTGGAAGACTAATACCTGACGAAGGAACCGTCGGGTATGCACAAATCGTGAATAACAAAGATGAAATAGTACAATGGGTTCGTCGGCATATTAAATATGGAGCTGATTGGATCAAACTGCACGCCACGGGGTCAGTCCCTGGTCGATCTGGTGAGCTGCTCGTATGGAACAGGGAAGAGATAAAAGCCGCTTGCCAAACAGCACACGAACTCTCAGTCCCTGTTATGGCGCACTGTCGTGGAGCGCAAAGCGTTCAAGTATGTGCCGAAGAGGGTGTCGATTTGATACTTCATGCGTCGTTCATGGATGATGATGGCCTTGAGGCCGTCATATCAAATGGCTCATCGATTTGCCCGACGTTCACATTCTTAGCAAACCTTGCCGACTTCGGATCTAAAGTTCATGCTAGCCCAGGGATGGAAGATATTTTCCGGGGTGAAATCGAACAGACAGCAAAAATGATTCGCAAAGCCTATGACAATGGAGTTCGGATTCTTTCAGGTTCAGAAAGCGGCTTTGCTTTAACACCATACGGGCACTGGCATGGTCGAGAGTTGGAGATCTTTGTGAATTCTTTAGATTTAACTCCCGTAGAAGCGATTACTACAGCCACTAAAAATGGTGCATGGGCTATGCAAATGGAAGACCAGTTAGGAACGATTGAACAAGACAAACTGGCTGACATCATTATTGTTGACTCAGACCCCACTGAAGATATAACAGTGTTAAATAACAAGAGTGAAATCTCAACAGTTATTGCTAATGGCGAAGTGCTAAATCTTTCAGAGCTATGGCCTAGTCGTGAACAGCTTGCTGGCTGGAAAGTTGGTAACTGGGCGAGTGAGATCCTTACTTGGGATAAGGCATACAGGTAGCTGTCATCAAGTGGTGAGTTGAGATTTACTCAGCCTCTCTCGCCACTCACCCAAGTCCACATAATCACGAACAGTGATTATCTTCCCATTCAGCAAGTCAAACTCGAAAACGCCATTACATTGAACTGAATATTCAATATTGTCTATCCAGAATCTATCAACCCTTTCTAGCCAAGCTCTGTTTTCTTCATATGATGCGTTCAAGATATCCCATTGAACCTTTGAGCTTTTGTTAATGATCGGAGAGAACATCAATTCGATCTCTTCAATGCCCTTTGAGGAAGGGTGAGGAACATTTTGCCATGAAGAATCTTCATCAAAGAAAGACATGATGAGCCTCATGTCTCTTGTTGACAGGGCATGGAGAAAACTCTCAACTATTTCAACTGGTTTAACCATGCTCAGGAACCTATCCTGAAATAAGTGGAATCGGAAATGCAAAAGAAAACAAGTAATAAAATACGTCTCACTTCTTGGTCGCAAGTCCGCGAAGCATTTCGTTCTAAAGAGTTGAGACAAGCTGGCTATTCTGAAGGCGCAGTAGTCATGTCCGATACACTCCTAGATCTTCATGGTAAAGCACATAGAGAACGACGCAGAATAGAGAATAGGCTATTTAGGCGAGAAATCTTTAGCTATTGGGAGCACGAGGTACTTGGAAAAACAATTGATGTAACCCTTAATCCCTTTGTGCAGTCCAAACAAGGTGATTTATCCGTTATTGGATACAGATGCGCAATGAACTTGACTGCAACAATTGCTGGCATTGACCAAGACCCCTCAGACACGAAACAGACAGAAACTCTCTATGGAATTGTGAAGAAATTCAGCGAAGGAGCAACGCTTCTTCATTCAACACGGAATAAAGATGAGGTGCGTCAAGAAGTTAAAGAAGCTATGGAACACTTTGCTAAAGATTTCTTCGACCCCAGCAGAGAGCTCCGAGAGAGATATGTACGGGAATGCAACGATGGGATACGGAAAGAAGATGATTTGCCCAAAGATGTTTTAACAACGTTGTTGCGAAACAGAGAACAGTTGGGATTAACAGATGAGGTCATTTTCAGAGAAATATGCTTTTATCTTCAAGCCGGGGCTCACTCTACTGCAAACGCCTTTACGCATACCGTTGATGACATCTTGAATTGGGGGCAGCAATATCCGGAGGATCTAGATAAAGCCCGAGAAGACCTTTCGTTTGTTCAACGCTGCATGCACGAATCGCTAAGATTAAATCCGGCTAGCCCAGTTGCTCTGAGGCGTCCCCTCCAAGATGTCAAATTATCAAATGGAATCCTCCTAAATGAAGGAACTGAAGTCACCCTTGACCTGATGGCAGCGAATCGGGATTATGAGATCTTTGGGAAAAAATCCGATAACTATAATCCATATCGAGAAGTGCCAGAGGGGGTCCCTCGTTGGGGCATGAGTTTTGGGGCTGGAATGCATGCTTGTGTGGGAGCAGAACTTGATGGCGGTCTAGAAATTGACCCAGACAGGCCACCATCGGAGACTCTCTTTGGGACAGTTGCGATAATGGCCCACGCATTGTTATCTGCGGGTGGTAGACGTGACCCCAATAATCCACCACAGCTAGACCCTAACTCGGAGCGTAAACATTTCAGTGCGTATCCGGTAATCTTTTAAATTGACAAACTTTAAAGGATTAATCAAGCTATTAGAGGAAAAGGGGAGAGATGACCGAGATAGTAATAACTACTCCAGATGACGCTCGAGAAGTATATAGACATAAACAACTAAGGCAAGCCCTTTATGATGCCGGTGAAGTAGTCATGGAAGATGTCGTGGTTAACTTGCACGGAGATGAACATAGACAGCGCCGCCGGCTAGAAAATAGGCTCTTTCGTAGGGACACCTTTTACGAGTACGAAAGAGAAATGTTCCCAGTAATTATCCAAGAAACTGTTAATCCTTATCTTGAGGATGGAAAAGCGGAATTAGTTGATTTCGGACATCAACTTATGATGAACCTAGCTGCCTTAACAGCAGGTGTAGACCGCCCTCTCGGAACATACGAGGAAACGAACAGGTTATACGACTATCTCACAACCTTCATTGAGGGAGCAACCCTCGGGTTCTACACGGGTGATGTTCAAGCAAAACGAGCTGAAATCGAAGAAAAGCTTGAAGCATTTGACGAAGAATTTCTAGAGCCTGGGATTGCCCTCCGGAATGGCTTATTAGAAAAGTTTGAACGTGGCGAAATCGAAGAGGAAGAACTTCCCAGAGACGTGCTACTGGTCCTTTTGCGTAATCAGGATAAAGTTCCGATGACAAGAGAATCCCTTCGGCGCGAAATCGCTTTCTACCTGCTAGCAGGAGCTCACACCTCAGCCACAGCATTAACGCGAGTTGTCCATAATATTTTTAAATGGCTTGAAGAGCATCCAGAGGATCAAGAGAAGGCATATAGCGATAAAGTGTTTCTCCAAAAAGCCACGCATGAGACAATCAGATTACAGCCATCATCCCCAACTGCGGCTAGATGGGCGCTAGAAGATATCGAACTGAAATCAGGTATAAAGGTCGCAAAAGGCGACAAAGTTGTTATAGACCTTGAAACTGTCAATAGAGATAGTGAAATGTATGGCAGCGACGCAGGCGAATTCAATCCAAACAGAAACTTGGACACTGGCATAACCCCCTGGGGTTTGAGTTTCGGACAAGGAATGCACGCCTGCATTGGGCAGGACTTAGCTGCGGGCCTTGTTTTTGATACAAACTCTACTGAAGAGAATCATCTCTTTGGACTTGTTCCTGTAGCTGTCCAAACACTGTTTTTAAATGGCTGCAAACCTGATCCTAATAACCCACCTGAAATGGATGATTCAACCACGCGACCTTACTTTGGTAAGTACCCCGTAATCTTCGGCTGAAAGAGGAATACTAGTGAGCAACTCTGCGATAAATATAAGAACGGGCACGAAAGGTGAGGTTCATGAGTGAAGAGGCTCCACTTCTTAATGATGAGGCCGATCACCCCCATGACATAGTTCTTGAGCATCTTAAAGGCAGAGTAGTTGCTATGGACTCTGCTCGATACGTTGATTCAAGAAATGAGGGACGCGATGTAGTGGTTCCCTCTTCATATCTTGGTGTTTTGCCAGCTCGTCTGATTGCGCCTCACCGTCCTCGCGCAGTCATCGCTCATGATGGCTGTATTGGAAAAGATGGGGCGGGAATAGCGGGTTTGTGGTACCTCGAAGCACTTGGGATACCAGCTGCAGCAGCTGACGGTATGACTGCTGAATTAGGTAATGGTATTGACCTGTACGAAACCGGAGTGATTTCTCGAGTAAATATCCTTGCAGAACGAGCTGGAGTATCTGAAGGTATGTCTGTTAAAGAAGCCGCACTAGTATTGCTTGAGAACGACCCAGGGGATGTGACCGCAGGTACCAAGATTCGCCGAGAGTCCGTCGTTACCTCCGAAACGGGAAGAGAAATAATCGTTACGGACTCAATCGTTTTTGCACAGCCAGAAGACTCCAACAATGTACTAGTTACTGCAGGTCACACAGGGCGATCCGGAGCGAAATTCCTTCTAGAAGTCTCGCCTCATGGTTTTATATGTTCGGATGGTGGTATGAGCAAAAATGATGCCGGAATTGCGGGGTTGGAGATAACCGATAAATATGGGCTTGCGGGGGCATGTTGCGATGCCTGGTCGGCTCCCGTTGGTGACGCGTTCAAAGCCTATGTTGAAGGAAAAATTAGTGCATGTAACCAAACAGCAAGCAACAGAGGCGTAGTCATAGGGATGACTGTTCAGGAGGCTGCTCTTAAACTGCTGGCAGAGGTTGAGGCGTGACATCGGATAATCCGGCCATGCTAACAACTGAATTCTGGGAAGAAATTAAAAACGGAAAGCTTGTCAGGCCGGTTTGTCAAGACTGCGATAACAGCTTCTTTTCACCTCAAACTCTTTGCCCTCAATGCCAGTCGGATAACTGGAAGTTTCGTGAAAGTTCAGGAAAGGGTTCAATCTATAGCTTTACCATTGTCCATCGGCCCCCAGATAACGCATACCCCACTCCCTACATAATCATTGACGTTGAGTTAGAGGAGAAATGGAGAATGTACTCAAGGCTCCTTGAATGCAGTCCATCTGAAGTTCACATAGGTCAACCTGTAGAAGTATCATTCCAAGAATTTAGAGGAGAGATGCTGCCATTCTTTAGAGTTGAAAGAGACTGACCATGCATGTAGGGCTAGCAGTACATAGAAATGCCAAACACAACCCAAAAGCAAAGGTGATCTTTGGGCAAAGGCCTCAAACATATGAAGAGCTCGAAGACAGAAGTAACCAAATTGCCAATTTGCTCAACTCCTACAATTGGGGAAAAGGGGAGCGAGTAGCAGTTCTTCTTCCCAACAGGCCAGAGATAGTAGAGTTAATAACAGGAATATCAAAAGCATCACTAATTTATGTGGGTTTGAACTTTCGATTAGGGCAAGCAGAACTAACGCAGATATTTGAGAATTGTGAACCCTGCGCAATAGTAACTGATTCAGAGCACTTACCTCAGGTTCAACAAATTGCTACCAAGTCATCAATCCCAGTTTTTGATATTTCAACCTCCGATTGGGACACAAACATAGAACAGGGTTCAAAAGAACTCCCCGATTCCTTTTACAGCATTAAGCCAGATGATGACTTCTGCATTGTATATACAAGTGGAACCACAGGTCGCCCCAAAGGAGTGCTTTTCGACCATAAACGAGTCCTCCAACATGCAACGATTACTTGTCTCGAGTATGACATCACCCCCCAAAGCCGCTACCTGATCCAAATTCCACACAATTCCAGCGTCAACATAACCATGCTTCCTTGCTTAACCATTGGAGCGGCTATGGGGTTCGCCGATAGCAGAAATTTCAATCCAATAGAGTTCGCACAGCAGATCAAAGACAACAGCGTTACACACACATTTCTCGTACCTACCCAACTCATGCGCCTCCTGGAAAAACTACCGAAAAGTGAAGATAAAAGCTTATCCACCCTCGTAACCCTCGGATACGGTTCATCTCCGATATCTCCTAACAGACTTAAGGAATTAGTTTCTCGATTTGGTCCTATATTTAACCAACTGTACGGAATGGCTGAAATCGCTTCTATCGGCACCATATTAAGCAAAGACGATCATCTAAAAGGGCTTTCAACGAACCTGAAATTATTGGAGTCCTGCGGCAGGCCTTCATTTGGAGTTCACGTGCGGGTTATAGATGAGAATAATAAATCAATTGAAGAAGGATCAAGAGGTGAAGTGGTCTTCTCAGGTCCTCACGTTATGAAAGGGTATTTCAGAGATCCAGAGAGAACCCAACAGGTACTTATAGATGGTTGGATGCATTCGGGTGATATCGCTGAAGTAGATAGCAATGGATTCATCTACATTGTCGACAGGAAAAAGAATCTGATAATTCGAGGAGGCTTAAATATAGCGCCTACGGAAATTGAAAACGTTCTATACAGACATGATGACGTCCTAGAAGCATCCGTTGTGGGAGTTCCAGACCCAGAATGGGGAGAGGGGATAGTAGCAGTAATCGCTTTGAAGAGTGGCTCAGAAGTATCTACGAATGAGTTATTGCAAATGTGTAAAGAATCGGAACTTACCTCAATAAAAATTCCAGAACGGATGGAAATCTGGGATGAGCTTCCAAAAAATGCAGTAGGAAAGATTGCGAAAAATGAGATCCGGACCCACTTTTGGGGAGAGGGTCGGAAAGTATGAAAAAGAACAATGTTGCAATCGCAGGAATAGGAATCACCAAACAAGCCAAATCATTGGATACAAATACAATACAAATTTGTGTAGAGGCGGTGCAGAGAGCCCTTGAAGATGCTGGAATGAATTTAGCAGAAGTTGATGGAATAGCTGCTCGTTGGCCCGGCCCAGGAGGGACAAAACTTGATCCGGGCGTTGTTGACTGGACAGGCATATTTGGAAAACCGTTCCGTTGGGTAGGGGACACCTACCCACAAGGAGTTCCGGGTTTGCTAGATGCAGCAGCAGCAGTTTCCTTCGGTTTATGTAACGTTGCTGTAGTTTTTGGGGGGCAAGCTGGAGTTCTCAAAAAAGAAAACTTAGCCGATTATACCCAGCCGAATAATCAGTTTATAAAACCATGGGGCTTATTCACTGCAGCCCATTTCGCAATGGTGGCTCAAGTCTACTTTCAAAGATTTCAGCCAGATAGATTCAAAATGTCTTCCATCGCCTCAGAAATCAGAAATGCCGGAGCACAAAATCCTGAAGCAGTAATGTACGGTAAAGGCCCGTACACCCCTGAAGATATTATCAATTCTCCAAGGATAGCTGAGCCATTTCATCTGCTTGATCTATGTTTAGCTACCGAGGGGGCCTCAGCGTTCATCGTAACGACCGCCGAGCGAGCTAAAGATTGCCCTCAGAAACCTATTCAGATACTCGGAGGAAGTTCAGAATGGTATCGCCAGCAATACGTCGACCCCGCACGTTATGACGAAGTCAAAAGACTAGGGAAGCAAGCATTCGAAACAACTTTTAATCAGGCAGGAATTAATGCTCACGATATTGACCTCTTTGAACTTTACGATATAAACACTTGGGAAATCGTTAGACAATTTGAAACTCTTGGTCTCTGTGAGGAAGGTGAAGGCAGCGACTTCCTTTATGAAAATGGCATCGGAATAGACGGCAATTTCCCTACAAATACTGATGGCGGCCTGCTGTCCTTCTCGCATACAGGTTGGGGAGGGCCAAATCTAAAAATTATTGAAGCAGTCAAGCAGCTACGAGGACAAGCAAGCGGTATTCAAATTTCGGAACCAAAACATGTTCTAGTTACTGGCGCAGGATCTGGAGCTCAGTATTTTAATGCAGCTATTTTGAGCGCTCATTGATTACGAACTCGCAAGGACTTCTTTTGCGAGCTATTCTGCAAATAGTTTGATTAGAGGGGGAAAGATGGAAACAATAAGAGATCTCATACCTCCACCTCACATTGAGGGCATTAAACATTTTGTTGATTTCGCATCTGTTGATGAAATACTTCGTTCAAAGGACTTCCGGCAAGGATCTCATCAGGAGAGCCAACCCTTCTTTGGGGACTCGCTATTAACTATTGATCATGATGTGCATTTTGAAAGACGACGATTGCAGGCACCTCTATTTCGTAAAGAAGCTTTAGAGTACTACGAGCATGAAGAACTACTCCCTCTGATCGAACGCGCTCTTGAAGAATGCAAAGAAGCAAGTAATGATACGGGCGAGGTACGTACAGACCTCTGTGCGCTAGTCCGAACAATGCTCGCAAGAATATCAGCTGTAACTACTGGAATTGATGGTGTAGATACTCAGGAGCGAACTGATGCATTCCGTACGTATATAGAACAACTTGGGACTGGCGCAACTGTTGAATGGTCAACAGAGGATCATGCGACAGTAATTTCAAGGATCCTTGAAATCAGAGAGGGATTTGTAGAAGAATTTTATGCACCTTCTGTTGAGCGTCGTAAAGATTTAATTAATCAATTTCGCAGCGGAGATCTGTCAGAGGATGATTTGCCTCGTGATCTCCTAACCCTCATGTATCTCCATTGGAACAACAATTGGGATGACGAGTTACCATTACGTGAAGCAACGTTATATCTCGTTGCATCAAGTCAGACCACTACACATGCTATACCTCATTTAATGATTCATTTGCATGAGTGGTTTCAGGAACATCCGGAAGATTACGAGAAAAGATTTAACAGAGAATTCCTGAAGCGTGCTGGACATGAAGCGATTCGCCTGCATTTGCCTTCTCCGGCTCTATTGCGTATTGCTTTAAGGGATGTCGTGCTGAGTAGCGGAGTGAAAATTTTAGAAGGTGAGCGAGTGGCTTGTCTGTTCACTCCAGCAAATAGAGATGTAAAAGTATTTGGTGAAGACGCTCGCAAATTTAACCCTTATAGGGAAACTCAAAACGTAAAGCCATGGGGGTTCGCATTTGGTGGAGGTGAACATACGTGCATTGGTAGGACCTTAGTGACAGGCTTATCAGCACGGACTGACAATGATGATGGAACCGATGGAACATTAGTCAATATTGCTCATGCCTTATTTAACGCCGGTATAGAACTCGACCCCGATGATTTACCAACATATACAGAATTAAGTCATCATGATGCATATGGAAGATTTCCGATCATTCTACGGAACTTGTAATACGTAATGGAAAAGAATAACGGATACAAATTGAAGATAGATCCAGAAATATGTCAAGGAACTGCTTACTGCGTCCGAGTAGCTCCTGATTTATTTCGCGTTAACCAAGGCGCTACCGTAGATGTCATTGAGCCAAACCCTGCTCCGGAATATGAAGAACAAATATTAGAGGCAGCAACGCTGTGCCCGACGCGTGCAATAACTTACTAGATCATAAAAAGCTATGAACTCTTAGCAGCGCTAAATTCCTCTAGGAGTTTTGCTGCGTTAATGGTGCTTCCATCGCCAGCGCCTATACCGATAGCAGGCCAGTTGCCATCCGAAAAGATCACCAACACGGACGCACCTTCAGGACCCGCTATTAAAGGCCCATACCCCTTGTTGGCTAATCCAACACGAATATCGCCCTCATGTAGCCATTTTCCGCTGACTTTTTGGCTTCCTTTTAAAATTATTTCAGAATAATCACACGAGTGGGTATGAGCTTCAACCCGGCAATTTGGTGGGAAATTGACCTTGAAAACAGTCGGTGCATCATCGTTATCCGGCAGGCCTATCCGGTAGGAAGAAGTTTCAATACCTGTCTCATCCATGGTGACCAATGGGAGTTCGTCCCAAGAAGTAACAACATGTCCTCTTTTTTTGAGGGATGCAGATAAGTCTTCAGCGGAGCGTGACGTCTTTGTCGATTCGTCTGTGTTCATCTGGGTCCAGTTATTCTCGTAACCTGTAGAGGTTCCACAAGTCATAGAAGAGGCGACTGGTTTCGATAGTGCAATCAAAAACGGCTTTTCTTTGCTCGCCGTTGATTGCATAATTGGATACCATTTCTATTCCCTCATCGCCGTGATCTTGATCAGCAAGAATATGCATCTGCCAGAAGATTACTTGCTCATCCGTCATTCCGTAGTTTTCTTTGAAGGCCTTTACCATGCGAGTGAAAGTTTCAGGAACGAAAGATTCTAACCCAATTCCGATAGCAGAGAGCGGAACAAACCAGTCTCGGCACAGGCCCATAAATTCAAAGTATTCGGTTACTCGCCTTCCTGCTGGTAGCTGGATCCCATTACGGACTGCGTCAGTGTCGCACTTAAGTGCTCTGGCAAATTCGAGTAACAATTCAGGATGCGCTGCGGTATTGCTCTCAAACCCAGTACATTCCTCCGCTAGGTTCTTAACCAAAGCGGTCCTGACATCCTCATGGGGGCAACGAACATAAATAGCGCCGATCCATGGAAGCATCTTCGAAATATGGAGATAAAACTGCTCTGTGAAGATCTGAAGTTGAGGAACAGTAACCGTCCCAGCCTCAACCCCAAGAACAAGTGGATGGTCATGCATTCCTCGTCCGGGTTTCATGCATTCATGGCGGATTTGGTTCACGAACTCTTCAGGAGTCATCCCTGCAAGTTCGTCAGCTGTCATAAATGCTTCGGTAAGGGCCATATGTATTCCTTTGAATGTTTCCTTTACCTTATACTCAAGTTTTGTTCTTGTCATCTAACGGAAGCAGTCTAGGATAGAACCGTAACTTAGATTTGGTGGTATTGATGTCTGGTCTTATGGAAATTGACTCGAAGTATGAGGGCGTTATTCAGGATGCGAGAAAGTTAGCGGATTCTGTGGAGCCTTATGCTATGGAAGCTGATGAGTCAAGTGAACTTTATCAGCCCATACTGGACGCTTTACGAGCGAGTGGTCTTTCGGCTTTGATGGTTCCATCCCAATACGGGGGCTGGTTCGATACTGTGGATCCGCTTGCGGTGTGTTTGGTTAGAGAAAAGCTTATGAGGAGTTCATCGCACCTTGATTCCCTATTCGCATTGCAGGGGATTGGAAGTTACGCAATTTCCGTTGCCGGAACAGAATCGCAAAAGGAAGAATGGCTTCCACTAGTATCAAAAGCTGAAGCGCTTGCGGCTTTAGCCTTGACTGAACCAAGAGCAGGCTCAGACCTCAAAGGGATTGAAACTGTAGTTGACCAAAAAGGGGCAGAGTTGATACTACGCGGTGAGAAGTCGTTCATATCAAATGCTGGAGCGGCTTCTTTTTATACAACGCTCGCGAAAGAAGGTGATGGCTACTCACTATTCTTGGTCCCAGCTGATAGCGATGGGCTTGAGACGTCGCCGTCGCCGGAGATTATAGCTCCACATGTCCTTGGGGAATTAAAGTTCAATGATGTCGTACTGCCTCAAAGTGCAAGACTAGGGGAGCCTGGAACAGCCTTCCGCAACGTTTTGGCAACTCTTTCTGTCTTCCGAATATCAGTTGCAGGAGCTGCTTTGGGTGTAATGACAGGTGCTATAGAAGAAGCAGTAAAGCACTGTACGCAGAGAGAGCAATTTGGAAGGTCTTTAATTAAACATGGTCCAGTCGCTACGCTCCTTGCGGACTCATGGTCAGATTTAGAATCATCAAGATTCTTGACATACCAAACTGCCTCATTGGCCATTGATGATCCCGCTAAAAATCTTGATAAATCCTCTCTTGCAAAACTTACCGCAACAGAAGCTGCATGTAGGGTCGTTGACCGATGTGTGCAGACAATGGGCCGATGGGGATTAATTCGAGGTTCAAAGATTGAAAAGTACTATCGTCAGGCCAGACCCATGCGTGTGTACGAAGGAGCTTCAGAGATATTGCGACTCGGCATTGCTAATGGCATGGTGGAAGAGTTTTCAGATGGATCTTGAACTAAAGGAAAAGGTCGTAATCGTAACAGGGGCAAGCCGTGGATTAGGTGCAGCAATAACGAAGTATTTAAGTGACGAAGGCGCATATGTGCTTGCTGCAGCGCGATCAGAGAGTGACCTAAGATCGCTACAACAATACAATGACAAACGAATTCTTCCTGTGTGCTGTGATATGTCTGTTAAAGAAGAGGTATCAGGCTTAGCTGATATGGCTTGCAACGAATTTGGAAACCTTCACGGAATTGTTAATAATGCAGGAATTGCTCCAGCCGAGAACTCATTGGACAGTGAAATTGCAGTGATGGAGAATACCTTGAAAGTCAACGTTATCGCCCCAGCGATTATCGCAAAGACGGCTGCACGACACTTTGTTAATAAAAGTCAACGTGGGTCTATCGTAAATATTGCATCAACTTCTGGATTGAAGGGAAAGGCTTCTCTTGCCTCATACTCATCATCAAAGGGAGCTTTATTGAGACTTACCGAATCACTTGCTGCTGAATGGGCCCGTTATGGAATTCGTGTCAATGCAGTTGCTCCCGGTGCGTTTGAAACATCTGCTCAAGCAGCAGTCTTAGAAAATGCGGACATTCTTAAAGCCCGATTGCGTAAAATACCTCAAAGAAGAATGGGGTCACCTGAGGAAATTGCTCCGATGGTTGCCTATCTACTATCTCCAATATCAGATTTTGTTACAGGGGCATGTTTCGTAATTGATGGTGGAGAAGTTTCAAAACTTTAAAGGAGAATCATGGGAGAAAATTCAGATCACAAAACATTGGGAAGCAAAGTCCTTGTTTCAGGTGAAATAGCTGCACAATCACAAAAGTTTGCTGAAGGATATGCTCGTTTTCGAGACGTAACTGATCGAGATGGTGCCCTACCAGCATGGGTTAAAGCGCTTTTCATGGCTTCGGCAGCTGCTGTAAAGGGCCATGGCCAATTACTTTATAACGAACTCAAAAGATCAAAAGAATTGGGACTCTCCTTAAACGATGCGAGAGGAGCCGCCTTAACGGTATTCATTAGTAGGGGAGAAGAAGTTTACACAAAATTTACTTCTGCTGTTAACGAGTTGTTCAACGACGTAATCGAAACTGAAGCAAAGGCCATGCCTGAATTCGCATTAGACCGTGAAAGTTGCCTCGAATACTTTGAAGGATATTTTGGATTCATTCCGCCATATGTAGAGCTCATGGCAGACGATGCCCCTAGAGCGTTAGAGGGGTATGTTTTGATGAGAGAATTTAGCCTTGCAGAAAATCTTCTTGATGCCAAAAGTGTGGAATTGCTGCTATGTACAGTTAATGCAGCGGAATTTTCAGCTAGGTTCGTTAATGTTCATGCTAACGGAGCACGTAAAGCCGGAGCATCCGAAGCAGAAATCGTAGAATCAGTACTTTGTGCCATTCCAGTTGCTGGAGTTGCGTCTTGGCTTCCCGGTGCAGATGGGATCATGGAAGGAAGGACTGGAAGCTAAAAGTCCTCGGTTAGCAGAGTCACTTCTTGATGCTGTATCTGACCATCCTTAATGGTCAACATATCTTTTCCGCAGATTATCTTCTGGTCATCGGTTATTTTCCAACTGAAATATGCAATAGTTTCATTTACCTCTAACTTAAGAAATTCTATTACTCCAGAGCCTAACCTTTCGGGAACTCCATTGAAGTACTCAAATATTTCTTCTTTTCCTGTATAGACATCATTACCTCTCACTAAAACTGCATCGTCAGCGTAGTCTTCAGCCATTTGAGATGGGTCTCCGCCTTTGACTGCGGTAAGATGTTTCTCGGCTACCTCTTGAGGTGTCAACATGTGAATCTCCAACTGTATTTTCGCATCTTATCAAACGACTCCTAAGGAGGACCATTGTTAGTAGTTTCTGATGTTTACACTCTCCCCGACTTGTTAGCGCGTGCAGTCAATGAACACCCCGATTCTGACATCGTGGTATTTCCTAACTCACGGACCACGTTCACCGAACTATACGAAAGGGCCTCAAAAGCAGCTAGATCCCTCAAGGCAATCGGCATCAAACAAGGAGATTCTGTTGGGATACTGATGTCAAACTGCATTGAGTTCGTAGACCTACTTCTGGGAAGTCAACTTATTGGAGCAATACCCGTTCCAATCAACGCTCGATACAAAGCAAAGGAACTTGCCTATGTGATTGACGATGCGGGATTGAAGGTGCTTGCGACAACCGACCGAATAGTTGAACATGTCGATTTCGTAAACCTCCTTCAGGAGGCATTTCCAGACTTGGAAAACCAAGCAGACCCAATGCGGCTTGAACTCAGCGAAGCCCGAAATCTAAATTCAATTATTCTCTTCGGAGAGCGTATGCCAACAGGAATGCTTGATACTGAAACATTTGAAAGTCTCAGCAAAAATATAGATGAAGAGGCGATAGAAATAAGCCGCTCTCGTCTGCAAGTCCGCGACATTGCGATGATGATGTACACATCAGGAACGACTGCAAACCCGAAGGGATGCCCTATCACCCATGAAGCATTAGTTCGACCGGCTATTGAAGCAGGCAGAACTCGATTTAAAATCACGGAGACGGACAGAATGTGGGACCCTCTGCCGATGTTCCATATGAGCTTTGTGCTGCCGCTAATCGCATGTATTGATGCGGGAGCAGCTTTATTGACAATGGAATATTTTGAACCAAAATTAGCTCTTTCATATATGAAATCAGAGCAAGCTACATTAAATTTCGCAAGTTTTCCCACAATTATGGAAGCATTGCTTAACCATGCTGATTACGATCCGGATATTCTTAATATGCGCATTGTGAATAATGTGGGTCCTGCAGACCTCCTTGTATCAATGCAAGAACGAATGCCTAATACTGTCCAAATAAGTGCTTACGGACTTACTGAATGTGGGGGAGTAGTCTCATTTGGACACATAGAGGATTCTCTTGAGAAGAGGACGGAAACTTCCGGAAGGCTTTTCCGAGGTATTCAAGCTCAAATTCGACATCCAGAAACTGACGAAATCCTTGGAGCTAATGAACAAGGAGAGATTCTTATAAAGGGGTATTGCGTATTCGAGGGGTATCATAATGCACCTGACAAAAATAAGGAAGCTTTTACCGAAGACGGTTGGTTTAGAACAGGGGACCTCTGCTCTCTAGATGAAGACGGCAGAGTCACTTATCATGGAAGAATAAAGGACATGCTTAAAGTAGGCGGAGAGAATGTTGCAGCAGTTGAAATTGAGGGCTTTCTCTCGCATCACCCTGCAATCCAGTTAGCGCAAGTAGTTTCTGCTCCGGATAATAAGTACGTTGAGGTTCCAGCCGCATTCATCCAACTCAAGGATGGAATGGTCGCAACTGAAGATGAAATAATCGAATTCTGCAAGGGGCAACTTTCAAGCTTCAAAATACCTCGCTATGTCCGGTTTGTAACAGAATGGCCAATGTCTGCAACAAAAATACAAAAGATACGTCTACGAGAGCAGATCGCCACTGAGATACGTGGATGAACCCAACGCATATCTATTTATCCAAATCATCTAGAAGCCTTCATGGGGCCTAAAGAAAAGAGTGTAGTTGTCGTCTCGGCGGGGGCAGTCGGAATCGGGGCGTCGTTAGGGTTCTTCCCTGGTTTCCTTGCGACCGTTTTGAGTCAAGAACTGCTTGTTTCAAAAGGTAAAGTCGGATTGATTGTCGGCGTTTATTTCGGAGCAACAGGTCTAGGTTCCATACTTGCAGGGAGAATAACCGAGCGATTAGGGGCAAGAATATCAATCGTTGTAGATATGGCTATTGTCGCAATCTGTTCATTTTTAGTTGCTGTAATAGGAACTTATAGCATCTGGTTGATAGCAAGTGTACTAGCAGGTGCAGCATACGGCCTTTCAAACACTGGAACAAATGTTGTAATTGGAAAAGTCATTGCAGCAGAGAAACGCACACTGGCAATGTCGGTGAAAACGTCGGGTGTGCCACTTATGGCTGCATTAGCCTCGGCCATAGGCCCATGGTCTGCAGAGCAATGGAAATGGGAGCTCATCTTAATGGTAAATGGGGGAGTTGCTATTTGCGTAGGGGTTTCTGCTCTGTTGATAGTGCCAAACCGTCTAGTCGATAGTGTCGACCAGAATAAAGATAAAGCGCTCCCGCCGAATTTCTACTGGTTCGGAATAGCGTCGTTTTTGCTTATAGCTGGTTCACAGCCACTATATTCATGGATAGTCTCGTATTTAGAGGATTCTCTTGGCGCAAGTTCAGGGTTTGCAGGGGCGGTAACTTCCGTAGCTTGTTTCTTTGGAGTGCTAGTTATGGTCTGTAATGGCTTAATTGCTGACAAACTAGGTCCCCGTAGTCGGGTTAGGTTACTGATGACCCTACTATTCTGTTCAACGGTTGCAGTCACTTTGGTAAGTCTCGGCCCGTCACTGGGAATTGCCTTAGTGATAGTAGGTGCCATCGTCGGGGTGTCAACTCAGCTCTCTGCCATTGGAACAATGCATGCTTGCATAGTTGATAAAGCTCCGCTTTCAGTCAGTAGAGCTACGGGAATAACAATGACTGGGTACTACCTTGGTGCATTAGTGTCACCGCCCTTATTCGGTTTTGTTGTGGACTGGACAGGAAGCTTTGCCTATTCTTGGATAGGCACCGCTGCGTTGTTATTCGCTGCTGTTTTTGCATGGCAAAAAGTGGGGCAGATCAAACCACAGAATGGAGAAAAAGGGGGATTATGAGGTTGAAGGGAAAAGTCGCTGTCGTAACAGGTGCAGCATCTGGTATCGGGAAAGCAACCGTTGAAAGATTTACTGAGGAAGGGGCATTAGTCATCATCGGCGATATCCAAAGAGAACTTGGTGAAGAACTGTCATCAGAAATAGGGGATAACGCCGCTTTTAAGTATTGTGACGTGACAGAAGAAAATGATGTGAAGGAACTCATGGAACTCGCGGTAACAAGGTTCGGCAGGTTAGACATTGTAATGAATAATGCGGGGATAGTGGGCTCGAGGGGGCCAATTTCTTCAACCGATGCATCAGAATTCAAAGCCACATTAGACATACTTCTCTATGGCACGTTTCTCGGAATTAAACACGCAGCCCCGTACATGGAAAAACAAAAGTCAGGGTCAATTATCAACATAGCAAGCACAGCTGGTGTAACTGGCGGGCTAGGCCCCCATGTATATGCAGCAGCCAAACACGGAGTCGTAGGACTTACAAAGAACGTAGCAGCCGAATTATGCAGATCCGGCGTGAGAGTAAATTGCATCGCACCTGGGTCAACTGTCACGCCACTCGTAGCCGCTGCTTATACCGATGACCATGAGGCAATCGAAGAGGTCAGTGAAATAGTAAAAGCAAAGTCACCAATTCTTGATAGGCCTGGCATGCCTCTAGACGTAGCTAATGCCGCCCTTTATTTAGCTTCTGATGAATCAGGGAACACAAATGGGCATTGTTTGGTAGTGGATGGGGGACTTACTACTGGCTCCACTGCAAACGATCCACCTCATTCAGATTCAATGCCTTTCCTTCGGGAAGCCGGTCAACGCGGTTTATAAATAATGAACATTGGGCTGATACCACAAAAGTGGGCACGGTTAACTCCTCAGAAGGAAGCAGTAATTGATGCAGAAAAGAATAGGCGGATCACCTTCAACGAACTTGAGGACCTTGTTAATCAAATTGCAAATGGCCTCATCTCAATAGGATTACAAAAGGGCGATCGAGTAGGGATTCTAAGCAAGAATTCGATAGAGCACCTCGCACTTTTCTACGCTTGCGGACGCGTTGGACTAGTAGCACAACCTATGAATTGGAGATTATCAGCAAGTGAACTAGTAAAAATTATTGGGAACGGAAACCCTAGTGTTGTCATTGTCGATGGTGATTTGTCTGGATTAGGGAAGCAAGTGCAAGCAGAAACTGATTTGGTGCAGCAATGGCTTGAATACGGGGAGTCAGGAGATCAGTCGTTTGAATCGTTAGTTCAAGCACAGCCACCGATCGTACCTTCACTAACATCAAACTGTAGGGCAGAAGACCCATTCTTTATTCTCTATACCGGCGGAACAACTGGAGAGTCTAAAGGTGCTCTTCATTCTCATGAGAGCGTCTGGTACGGTATGCAAAATCAGACTGTTGCGGAACGTATTGTGCCTTCCGACGTCTACATGCTGACAGGTCAAATGTTTCATATTCCTATTGTGCTGGCAATGAATTACCATGCGCATGGATGTCCGCTTGTTTTGATGAATTTTGATGCAGAGCTAGCTCTTAATTTAATTCAAGAAGAAAGGGTTTCTGCTTTCTTGGGAGTAACAACGATGCTCAACTGGATGATGGCTGTTCCGAATTTCAAATCTTTCAATCTGGATTCGCTAAGGAATATTCAATACGGAGGCGGACCTATGCCAAGCAGAATCATTCGAGAAGCACTTGATTCGTTCCCCTGCAGCCTCATACAGGGTTATGGGCAAACTGAAGGAACGACAATGACTTTCCTGACGCAGGAAGACCACTATCTCGCAATACGTGAAAACTTACATCCCGAAAGACTTCGCTCCTGCGGAAGAGAAGGTTTTGTCACATCAGTTCGAATCGTAGACCCTGCTGGTAATTTGGTACCCCAAGATAATAAGACTCCTGGTGAAATTATCGTAAAGTCTAAAGCCAATATGCTCGGATACTTCGGACGGCCAGACCTGACAGATCAAACCATTCGCAATGGTTGGATGTGGACAGGGGATATCGCAACTTGGGACTTGGAGGGGTATTGCTACATCGTTGATCGGGCTAAGGACATGATTATTTCTGGTGGAGAAAATATCTATTCGATTCAAGTTGAAGAGGCTATAGCGAAGAACGAAGCCGTGCTTGAGGTTGCTGTGATAGGGATCCCTGATGATGAGTGGGGAGAATCAGTCAAAGCATTTGTTGTTACTAAGCCAGGTTATGATTTGTCATCCGAGGATATTATGTTGACAGCTAAAAATAATTTAGCGAGTTATCAGAAACCGAAGTTCGTTGAATTTGTTGAGGAACTTCCCAAAGCTCCAACAGGAAAAATACTCAAACGAAATCTCAGAGCTGATTCTGATTAATCTGAAAATAATATAATTAATGTATTACTGGGCACTCGTTTGCGATATCCAACACTTTATAAACCCGACCAATGCCTAAACAAAAAGCGACATAACCAGCTAGGTCAACAATCTCTGCATCCGAGAACTCCGATCTTAATTTACTAAAGAACGCATCGTTAAGGGAATTTGGATTCTGGCAAAAGTGTTCAGCAAAATTTAGCGCAAGTAATTCTTGTTTGTCTAAGGTAATCGGTTCTTTTCCATTTATGATTTCGCAATATTCTGACTCAGAAAGTTTCTCGTCCGTTCCCGACGCACTTCTGGTATCAAGTCATATGGGGCATTGGTTTATCACAGCTATACGCATCCGGGCTACCTCTCTGACTCTGCGCGTAAGTAGGCTCTTGTCATGAGAGGCAATTCGAAAACTGTCAATTGCCTCCGAAAGTCCTGAAGTCATTTTCCAGAGGCGTATACGCTCTAATTCCTCCCCATCTGGAATGTCAATGCGTGCCATGGAAAGTTTGAAATCCGTAGCTTAAGCGTCTACGCCTAAGTATGCAGATTGTAAAGCTGTGGGGTCGTCTATGTAGTCTGCTGAATCGCTCTGGAGGACAAGTTCTCCATTTCTAAGAACATAGAAACGGGAACAGTATTTCAGAGCGAGGCCCGCATTCTGTTCTACTAAGAGAAGAGTTACGTCCTCAGAGAATAGGTCTCCAAGTTGCTCGTAGAATTCTTTTACAAGCAGTGGGGCCAAGCCTAATGACATCTCGTCAATGAGTAGTAATTTCGGTTTAGCTATGATTGCGCGACTTAGTGAAAGCATCTGTTGCTGGCCTCCACTAAGTAAGCCAGCTGCTTGTTTTCTTCTTTCTTGAAGAATCGGGAATTTTTTGTAGACGGTCTCAAGCCCCTCTTCTAGGAGGTCGGGAGATTTTCCGTAATTGGCTACTTTTAAATTATCCTCTACATTCAGCCCAGGGAAAACACGTCGACCCTCCGGCACCTGGATCACACCCATGTCAACAAGTGTTGCAGGGTTTGTCCCACCTATTTCATCTCCATCAAATGTAATAGTTCCTTCAGTTGGAGTTAGAAGACCAGAGATGGTTTTGAGCACTGTCGATTTTCCTGCGCCATTTGCACCTAGTAGGGCAACCTTTTCTCCAACATTTACATCAATGTCAACTCCGTGAATGACTTCATTCCGGCCATACCCAACTTTTAGATCTTTTATACTTAATCCACTCATATTACGTCCCTAAATAAGCAGCGATTACTTGTTCGTTTCTTGTTACTTCTTCTGGAGTACCATCGGCTATTGTCTTTCCTGCATCTAATACGATAATCCTGTCGCTAACGCCGGCGACTAGTTCAACGTTGTGCTCAATTATTAGAACTCCAGCCGATATGTGGTTTGCGTATTCTTGGACCTTTTCCATCATTTCTAAAGCTTCAGCAGTTGGTAACCCTGCTGCAGGTTCATCTAGTAGAAGAATCGAGGGGTTCGTAGCTAAAGCTCTAACGACGTCAACCCTCTTTTGGAGTCCGTACGGAAGGTCTTCAACTTTTTCATTCCAGTATTCCAACAGGTCCATATGGTCTAGTAGTTCTGCAGCTACATAATGAGCGTTTTTTTCTTCTCGAAGTACCCAAGGCATCCGGAACGATTCTGCTATTCGACCATATTTCATATTTCGGTCGAGTCCCAATAATGCGTGCTCTAGCACATTCAAATCGTCATGGAGATTCAGGTTTTGAAAGGTCCGACCGAGACCAGACAACGCTCTGTTGTGAATGGGTTTTTGAGAAATTTCTTCACCATCAAGGATAAATTCTCCAGTTGCTCCTTTAACGTGTCCGGTTATGGCGTTGAAAAGGGTTGTTTTGCCTGCACCGTTAGAACCAATTAGGCCTGTCACTCCACCTGCAGGTATCTCAAATGATACTCCGTCTACAGCTTTCACACCTCCGAATGCAACCGCAGCATCACGGACAATTAAGCTTCCTTTTGCTTCTGAAGATGCTAAAGGCGCTAAGTATTGCGATTCTAAGGGTGCCATCCCTTTGTCGACTGAGAGAGTTTTCCCATCCTCTGAACCATTCTTTAGGTTCTTTACTCTCTCCCCAAGCCATTCAAACATCCCGACTAGTCCGTCAGGGGCTATCAATGTCAAGATAATAAGGGTCCCACCGTATATGAGTCCTTCATACTCTTGTACATCACGCGATAGCTCTGGAAGCCATTTGACGAAGGCAGCTCCGAGGACAGCTCCCATGAGCCTATGTTTTCCACCGATGATCAATGCTAGAACTACTATGATTGAAAGGCTGACTCCATAGTTTTCCGGTATAGCGTACCTAAGTGTGTGGGCGTAAAGTACGCCTCCGATTGCGGCTAGGCCACCTCCTATTCCGAAACACAGAATCTTTAGCCAGGCAACAGGCAATCCAGCTGCACGAGCTGCGGTTTCACTTGTTCTCAATGCATTCCATGACCTACCTGTGCGACCATCTTGGTAATTACCAACGATCCAAAATGTGATGAGCATCAAAACGAGGGCTATTCTCACAAGAGTTGGCCCTCTTGAGAATTCGTACCCAAAAAGTTCGAGTTTCCCTACAGGTTTTCCTGAACCGCCACCTGAAAATTGTTTCCACTCGAACAAGACCTGTACACCAACGAACGCTACAGCAAAGGTTGCAAGAGCTAAATACAACTCATTAACGCGTAAACTCGGGAACCCAACTATCAGCCCCAAAAGAAAGGCAACACCGAATGCTATAGGAAGCTCGGTTTCGAGTCCCCTTGTCCAAACTGTAGTTATGTTCGCTGACAGGAAGACACCTGCTGCAACAAAGATTGTATGTCCAAGTGTCAACTGCCCCGCCATACCGAAGACAACAATAAGGCTTGCCCCGATAATAGCGAAGATTATCGTATTCATGATCGTTTGAGAATATTCCGAGTAAGTTCCTGCTAGTAAATAAACGAGCAGTATTCCAAGAAAACCAAAATAGTGATTCTTCTTTAAAAACTTCGGAAGAGGTATCTTTGCTCGTTCCAGTGCGGTAGTTGATTTTTCTATAGGGTCACTCATACTCGCTCGTGCCCTTTCTCTCTAGTGAATAAACCATGAGGTCTGATTAGTAGAACGATGAACACGATCACAACTGGTAAAGCTGCTGCGAACTCTCTCGGCGCCCATTTGATAGTAAATGCTTCAAGTTCTCCAAGAAGTAGTCCACCAGCTACTCCACCAGAGAGACTTAAGAACCCGCCGAGGATTGCAGCAACGAATCCTTTGATAAAAATGATATTCATGTAGTCCTGTTGAAGGAAGAGTACAGGCGCAAATACGATCCCTGTTACGCCACCGACTAAAGCTGACAATACCCAAGTCCAAATTGAGACCGTAGATTCCTTGATTCCCATAAGTTTCGCGGCATCTTGGTCCTCAGCAAATGCTTTCATGCCCAAACCTAATTCGGTCTGATTGATGATATAGCCAACGATAGACAACGTTACGAAAGTAGTTATGGCGACTACTAAGTGCCATGCATTCAGTCGGAAGTCACCTATTAGCCAGTTGATTCGATCAATGTCGCCGGGTACGCGATACCGCCTTGCGGTTCCTCCCCACCACAGCAAAGATACATTTGCTAAGAATTCCTCTACACCAAGGGTCATAATTACGATTGGTAGAAAATCGCCAAGCTTAACTAAAGGCCTTACGGTCAACCTTTCAACCACGTAAGTACCGGCTCCTGTCATGATCATTGCAAAAAGAATCGCAACTCCAAAAGGCATGTCTTGCTCAGCGGCCCACCAGTGTGCAAGGAATCCAGAGATTCCCGCCATTGTTCCCGCAGCAAAGTTTAGGATTCGTGCTGTTTTATAGACCATTACAAGGGCAAGTCCGATTAATGCGTATGCAAAACCAGATACAAGACCCTGCCAAGCGATTTGGATATAATCAACCATCGTTCTCCCCGATGTTGGAATTTTGACGAGTTTAGGGCCCCAGTCGGGACCCTAAACCGTCATTAACTATTTAATAAGTAGTGGCTATTCCTGACCTACTACTAGTTCTTCCCATGCCCCATTTTGGACTTGCAAGATGATGACATCGTTGTTTCCAAGATGGTTTTCTTCCGAGAAGTTAAGCGGACGCATGATTCCACCAGTATCAAAATCTTTGATGCTTTCACCAGCTGCAACAAAGCTTTCTACAGTTAGGCATTCGCCGGCTCGTGTCAGCATTTCTTCGAGGACTAATCCTCCAGTGTATGCAAGCAAGCTAGCTGTACTTATTTGTGCTTCTTCTGCACCTGCGGCAAACATAGCCTCTCGGTATGCGTTGAGACCTGGTTTATCGCCTGTTGCTGAAGAAATAACGTTCACGCCGTAAGCGCCTTCAGACAATTCACCTGCGAGTTCAATTGTGTTCGCAGAAATTGTTCCTGTTGAGCCCCAGAATCGAGCATCTAAACCAAGTTGGTCTGCTTCAAGAAGGAATTGAGCGAATTGTGTGTCGCCAGTTCCAACGTAAACATCTGTTACTCCGGAGTCAATGAATGAAAGGATCTGCGGTCCATATGTTGTTGAATCGCGTTCCCAAGTTTGCTCGTCAACAAGAAGGTCTCCACCGGAGCTGTCCTTGTATCCCTGAACTGTTTGTTCACCATCAACTGAGTTAATTGTCATCAGTCCAACTTTAATTCCGTCAGTTCCAAAGTTTTCTACTAGGTAGTTACCGAAACCTTTTGTTTGGGCATAAGCAGGTGGATTAACTGAGAAAAATAGTGGATGGTTGTTCACGTCATAGAAGCTTAAATCTTGAGCCCATGGGAACAATGAAGGTGTATTTGACTCATCATGGAGAGGTAAAGCAGCCTTTAGTGTTGCTGAACCAATACTTGCCCATATAGCAAATACATTCTCTTGCTCGATGAAGTACTGAGCATTAGCCACTGTCTTCTCTGGGTTGTAAGCGTCATCCTGGACAATGAATTCAATCATTCTTCCGTAGATACCGCCACCTTCGTTAATTCTGTCTCGGGTAACTTCCATTGCTAAAACAGCTTGCTCTCCAAGCGCAGCCAAGTTTCCAGTCATTGGCTGTGATGATCCAAATAGAATTTTGTCATCAGTTACGCCTCGAGCGAGTTCGCACTCTTCTTCAGCGGCAGCCTCCTCACTGCTTGAACTTTCACTGCTTGAACTTTCGCTGCTTGAACTTTCGCTGCTTGAACTGCTGGATGAATCGTCATCATCACCACAGCCAACGGCTATTAGCCCTAATACGGCAAAAATGGCAAGCAACTTCCAAAGTTTACTTTTCATAATTTCCCCTCTTTAGGTGAACTGGACGAACCAGCCCATTAATGTATTGATTCATTAAAGTGTCATTTGCGAGAATAATCAATTATTCACTCTTGTTTTTTATCTATGTAAGCACACTTACAAGTTTCATTTCTCTAGTAAGAGGAGAGAAGCTTCACTCGCTGACATTCCAATCTCTACACCTCTAGACTTAGCGTGCAGATTCACAGCTGTAATAACTCCGTCATAGTAGTGAGATAGTCCGCTACCCATTCTTGCAAGTTTTGCATCAACTGTAGCTCCAGCTAAACCAGACTTTTCGACAATGCTTAAACCTATAATCCCGGAATTGTCCATTCCTTTTCCGCCGTCACTACATATAAATCCCCAAGGGCTGCATTTCAGAAGGTACGGAACCGCTGACCTACCCGTATGGCCTGCAGTTACGAGAACGTTCTTTCCAGTATCAGCATCGGTGCCAAAAGCGATCGAATCTGTAGCGATAATATGCCGACCATCTTCCGAAGTGTGCATGATAGTCCTATTCGTTGTTTCGGAAGGTGCTCGTACGTCACTGTCAACGGTTAGTAATAAGTTGGCGGCTTCTTTCACTGTCATGCCAGTTCGTACACCACAATCCTTTGCGAGTTGATTACAAAAGCTAATAACCCCATTTTCGTATAAATGTACCCCGTTCCCTAAATGTGCGCTCATAACATCAGCAACAGCGGCAGGAATATTAAGTGCTTCAAGAAACCATAACCCCGCAATAGCTGACCCTTCAGGCCCTATGCCGCAATCCATTCCAATTGCGGCTCTGGGAGCATGATCAGAAATGAAACGAGCTGGAAGTACGCCGCAATATGAAGCATTTACACAGACATCTTTTCCAGTGTTGCGAGAATCTACATCGTAAGCGGAGTCCATTGCAACAATGCTTCGACCTAATAGTGAATCCAGTAAAACTATCGTTTGCTTATCTTGATTTTCGGGCATTGCGTTTCCTTCGTGGTTGTGGACCTCGGTCATTAGTATGGGCTGTAACGCCTCTTTCTCGTAATTCAATCTTGCGGACTTTCTCTGACGGAGTCTTAGGAAGTGAATCTACTATTTCGATATACCGAGGGATCGCAAAGTCCGGAAGTTGACGCTCTGAGTATTCCCATACACTTTCTGCCGTAAGATGGTCCCTGCTTGTAGGCACTACGAAGACCATCACCTCATCTTCGCCTGCTTCTTGATCTGCAGGTACTCCGATAGCAGCAACTTCTTGAATCATGTCGTGGGAGAGAAGGGCTTGTTCAATTTCAAATGAACTAATATTCTCTCCTCTTCTTCGCAGAGCGTCCTTCAGTCTGTCTACGAAATAGTACCAACCTTCCTCATCTCTCCTTAAGCCATCACCAGTATGGAACCAAAGATTACGAAATGCCTCGCTACTTTTATCAGGCATATTGAAATATCCTTGACAAGTTGTCCAAGGGAATTTTGGTCGAACAACTAGTTCTCCCACTTCACCTACTGGAACTTCCTCATCAGATTCCGGATCTACTAGGCGGATATCGAACCAATCTCTGTTGTGGAGACCAGCAGCGCCTGGAGGCCGGTTCTCCCCATAAGGCGTAAGTATCGGCATGCATGTTTCAGTAAGTCCAAAGACTTCCACGAAAGCCTCAATGCCAAAGCGTTCTTTGTAGGCCTCAAGAATTGAGCTAGCGGTGGGTGCTGCAAAGACGCAGCGAAGTTGATTATCAGAATCTGAGTTCTGCTGTTCCTGCTTCCATACAAAATCCATCATGACGCCAATAAAATTCGTAACAGTTGCCCCAGAGTCACGTATTTGGTTAATCCACTCTGAAGCACTGAATCGCTCTTGAAGAACATATTTAGAGCCTGCAATAAGCGCAGGGTAGGCCGCAAGGAATTGCGAATTGCCATGGAAAAGGGGCCCGCATGACATATAGGTGTCCAGCGAAGTTAAACGAGTAAGGGATACCGTTTCGTCAGCAAAAAGATACATATGCGCATGGGGCATCATCACTCCTTTCGAAAGCCCTGTAGTTCCGGACGTGAAGAAAATTGAACCTAAGTCAGAGTGTTTCACATCAGGAAGATTGACTGTTTCGGACGCGACTAATTGGTCCCAGCTTTGGGCTTCCTTATCTATTGTTTCTAGGTCGTTCTTTCCCTGTTCTATAGCATCTTCAGATCCCACTAAAACAAAAAGTTCTATGGAGCTAAATGCTTCAGCCACATCCAAAATACGGGGTATGTACTCAGGTGAAATAACCGCTATCTTCGGAGTCGTGGTAGAAACCTGGTGCGATAGGAACGCACCTTTGTATGCAGTGTTGATGGGGACCTCAACAAGGCCAGCGATTGAGCTTCCTAACCACGAGAAGATATAAGCAGAACAGTTCGGAATCATTATCAGTACACGGTCACCTGGCGTAGCGCCCGCCAAAAGCATTCCCGAAGCCACCTGTTCAGAGATTTTAAGCGTTTCAGCAAATGTATAAGACTCGTCGTTCCAAGGAACCGAAAGATAAGTTTCGTCAGGACGTTCACCTGCTTGGAATCTTAAGACTGCCGGAGAATTCCAATGAAAGCGGGATTCGAATGTCGGCGAATACTGGTCGTAATACCTAGTCATTGGTTGTTAATCAACTTCGGGGTGGAAACTGTGGTTTTCTCTTCTCCAGAAAAGCATTAGCACCTTCAAGCATGTCAGGTGAACCTATAGCTTGTATTAAAGCACCAAGACTGTTAACCATATTGTCTCTCATTTGGTGATACATCACGTTTGAGCTTGATTTAGCCACCTCGAGATAACGTGGGCTCATTTGAGTTAATTCATCACACCATTGCTCAACTTCTTGATAGAGCATCTCATCGGGGACCACTTTGTTGATCCACCCAAGCTCGAACGCTTCCTGGGCCGAGTATTTCCTACACAGAAAAGAAACTTCCTTCGCTCTCTTCTCGCCAACGGTCATAGCTAACAAATTCGTGCCACCGAGCACAGGGGCGCTTCCTACTTTCACCCCAGTCTGCCCCAATTGAGCGCTTTCACCCGCAATCGCTAAATCGCACATCACCACGAGTTCATTTCCTCCTCCAAAAGCCCCACCATTCACGGCAGCAATTATTGGGAAAGGGGCATTTCTGATTGCGTCAAATAACTCAAGGCTACCGACAAACATTGATCTCACATTCCAGAAATCTGCTTCAGCGAGATTTCCAAGATAACCGCCAGCGCAGAATGCACGGCCATTACCTGTTATCACTCCCACGCGTGCGTCCATATTCTCTCGTAATGCAAGTATGATCTCATCAACGGTTTGCCTGCCGTACGAGTTAAGTCTTTCAGGCCGGTTTAACGTAATCCAAATGACATCTCCTTTTCGTTCCGCAAGAATGTCTTCCATCTTTTCCTCCTGTGTGACAGTTATTCATGAAAATCTATTAATGTTTTGCTTTATTGTAAAACTCATAGAAGTTTGTACGAATAGAAATCATCGAGAAACGATAAAAAACTTTGACAGAATTTCAAAAGATTCACATGGCACTGATTTCTTCTGTGGTGTTGTGGGGAGGAATGTTCGTTGCTTATGCCTACCTGCTGCCGACTGTTTCAGCGACTGAAATCATAACGATAAGATTTATCCTAGTTTCAGTATCTTTCATCATTGTGTTTACTTTGGTGAAGAAAACTAGGCCAAAAATCCCAAGAAAAAAATTTTTACGATTAGTTCTCTTAGCTGCAATTGGGATTCCTGGCTCTCAACTTCCAGCTATCCATTCTCAGAACTATTTGTCTCCCTCCCTTGCTTCTGTCCTAGTCACCACATCCCCCGCATGGGCTGCTGTTCTCTCTGGTTGGATACTTCGCGAGAGGCTGAGGGGCATCCAAATAGCTGGATTCACTATAGCGTTCGCCGGAGCGGCCATAGTTATCACTTTTGGGTCTGGTTCAGGAGCGTTATCTGTTGACAATCCATGGGGTGCTGCGCTTTGCCTTGTGGCCCCCTTCACGTGGGCTGGATTCAACGTTTTGTATAAAAGGGAGTTTGGGAACTTAGACCCCTTTAGCACGATCGGAGTTTGTTTAATCATTGGTTCATTCGTAATGATTCCTTTTTATAGTTCAGCTGCGGGTAGTTTGGGCGAATTCTCAGGTTCGCAGTGGGTTTGGATGATCTACACCGCAACAGGAGGAACTGTCTTAGCGTACTACTTGTGGTATTGGGCTCTGCAACGTCTTGAAGCAAATAAAACAATGTCGTACAACTACGCAGTGCCAATATCAGCATTACTTTGGTCTTGGCTAGTTATGGGGATCTTACCTAGCTCACTGTCTATATTGGGTGGAGTTATTCTTGTAGGTGGTGTGTATCTGACCCAGACTCAACGATTAGTTAAACGAAAAGGTGAAAGGCTTGAATTCAATTAAAGATACTTTGGCTATGTTGATGGGCGAGATCCAATGCATTTATTGCTTTAGCAGAAGTAGCGTCGTATGAAATTCCGAGCAGATAAAACCGATATCAAAAGATACGTTGAAGAGGGATGGTGGGAAGCATCCAAGGGGCTTGCAGAATTCGTTCGAGAAAATGCGCAAAGAAATCCCTCGGGCATAGCGTACCGAACCAGCGAAAGTCAGATCTCGTGGAATGAGTATTTTCATGCCGCTATGGGACTAGCAGAGCAAATTAAACGCAAAACGACAAAAGGCGGAAGAATTCTCGTGTGGCTTCCTGACTGTCCGGATATTCACATTTGTTATCTCGCTTGCGAGATGGCCGGAGTCGTGACCGTTGGAGCGGGCTGGAAGGCTGGATTGCAGGAACTAAAATATCTGTCAGAAGTGACAGGAGCATCCATACTTTTATCGAAACGAAATAATCCATTGGGGAAATTAGATGATATTTCTGAATACTTGAATCTGAACTCATTATCCATAGAGGGCATATTCTCGAATCACATTGTTGATGCAGAGGGACCAAATTTAGAGGGAAGTATCGGACCATCAGACCTTTGGTTTCTGAATTCAACATCAGGAACAACCGGATTGCCAAAGTGTGTGATGCAAACACAAAATCGTTGGTTTTATTTTCATAAAAAAGCAGTTGAATTTGGTCAACTTACTGAAAAGGACATTTGGATGAGCGTAGTTCCTGCTCCATTTGGTTTTGGGCTTTGGACAGCTCATGTCACTCCAACACTCCTAGGAATTCCGTGTTTACTGCAAGAACGCTTCAATGCCTTAGAAGCAGCCAAAGAGATAGAAAAGCATCAGGTAAGCGTGCTCTGCGCAGTGTCATCCCAATTCGTCATGATTCTTGATGCTAGTTCCAACATTGATCTCTCTTCTTTGAAAGTTATCTTCACTGGAGGGGAAGCAATTTCGCCTACAAGGGCACAGGAATTTGAGGAAAAATCAGGATGTCGTGTATTGAATTTCTATGGTTCAAACGAAACAGGGACGCTCAGTGGAACTACTGTTCAAGATCCTTCCGACAAACGTTATACATCTGGTGGAAAAGTAATTCCTGAAATGCAGGTTCGCCTTTACGACCCAACAACCGGTGAGCGGATAGCAGATATTGGTAAAGGACAACCAGCATGTAAAGGACCTGCTTTATCTCTAGGCTACTGGGAAGACGATGACGCCAATAAGCAGTTAATGACAGAAGATGGTTGGTTCATGATGGGTGATTTGGTTGAAATTGATTCGCAAGGTTGGTTAAAAGTTACGGGGCGAGTGTCGGACTTTATAATTCGCGGCGGTAAGAATATCTCTGCAGTTGCCATTGAAAGAGAAGTGGAGTTACATCCTAAAGTAGCGCTAGTTGCTGTGGTGCCAAAACCTAATAAGAAACTCGGTGAAACAGCAGCAGCGTACGTTCAGCTGCATGTCGGACAAAGTCTGTCTCTACATGAGTTGCAAAATTTCCTTAGCAAACAGGGTGTCTCAATTGAATGGTGGCCCGAAACGCTAAATGTATTAGAAAGCCTTCCACTCTCATCTGGGGGTAAAGTCGCTAAAGGAGAACTGAAAGAGTTAATTAAATCTGAGGAGAGAAATCAATGAAAGTAATTGTCACCGGTGGAGCTTCCGGAATCGGAAAGGAAGTTGGTAATTACCTAATGTCAAAGTCCTATGAGGTTATCAGTGTTGACTTAGAGGAGGAACACGGAGCAACAAAATTAGACGTAGTAAATGAAGAAGCGTGGGATGATCTTTTCCAAAAGTTCGGCCCTATTCAAGGATTAGTTAATTGTGCCGGTATCAGAACTAGGAGCACAATAGTGGAAACTTCAATGGTCACCTTTGAGCGGCACCTAAAAGTTAACGTCACAGGAACATGGCTTGGAATAAAATCTTTCTTTAAAAACCATGAAGCCGGTACAGAAGGATCAATTGTCAACATTTCCTCCGTGAATGCATTAATTGCGGTCCCAGGACAAGCCCACTATGTAGCGAGTAAGGGAGCAGTGTCTGCACTCACCAAAGCTGCAGCGATAGAAGGTGCCCCGATGGGAATACGGGTGAATGCGATCGGACCAGGCGCCATTCGAACCCCAATGACCGAAGAGAGACTAAGTGACCCTGACCAAGTCTCTTGGTTGGAGGGACGGGTTCCGCTGGGTCGAGTAGGGGAGGCAAACGAAATTGCTTCTGTTGCTAAATTTCTTTTATCCTCGGAATCTAGTTATATAACAGGTGCCACTGTTTTTGCCGATGGTGGTTGGACATCAAACGGGGTTTAATATGTTTCCATTATCTGGTTTCTATCATTTCGGTCTTGTAGTGAGTGACTTTGATCAGGCACTTGATGAACTTTCTTCAAATTTAGGACTTGAATGGGCAAAAGTAACAGAATTTGAAATTATCTGTGAGCAACCTAATGGGATTGTAACTGCAGATATGAAAGTAGTGTATTCAACAACAGGGCCACCACATTATGAAATAATTCGGGTCGCTCCGGGCACGGTATGGGGCCAAGCAGACTTGGGCATACATCACTTGGGATTTTGGACCGAGAATCTTGAAGACGACCATAAACGTCTCACAAATTCCGGTTACATGTGGGAGTCAACATACTATAACCCTGATAGTGATGGGCCATTTGGTTTCACCTACCACACACTTCAAAACACCGGATTGAGGGTTGAATTAGTAGACATAGCACGAAAACCAGCTTTTGATAATTGGATGGCTGGTGGTGATTTTCCTTCGGCTATGGAACCTGGAGGAATGGAGAGTTGAAAAATACTGCAGACATTGTTGTTATCGGAGGCGGGCCAGCTGGCATGGCCACAGCTCTTGAAGCATCAAAAAACGGAGCTTCCGTCTTGCTACTAGAAGCAGACACATTATTAGGTGGAAACGCCGCACGGTCAACTGGCTACCTCGCTTTTCAGGGATTTGAGATGCAACACAGAAAAGGTCTCGACGACAGCGCTGAAATTTTTTTCAAAGACATGCTTGATGAAATCAAGCGACAGGAAGAGGCTTACGGTATTGAATTTGATGAAGAACTTGCAAAAGTCTTCGCTAAAGAATCTGCAAGTACTTATGACTGGCTGGTAGAACTGGGGTTTGAATTTAACAGATTTTTGCCAAGACCACTTCAGCACTCTGTCAATAGAATGGTTGACGTCACAGACACCAGCATGTTCACAAAAGTTTTCTCCGATGTCCTAGAAAAGAACGATGTTGAAGTACGAACATCAACGAGAGCAAGGAGGTTATTGCTTGAAGACAACCAGATAGTAGGTGTACAAACTGATAAGGAGTCGTTCCGAGCAAATATGGGAGTTGTCTTAGCTGCAGGTGGATACCAAGCTAACTCATCAATAAGAAAAAAATATCAACCTGAACATATGGCAACAACACCCTATTTAGGTACGCACCATGACGTAGGAGACGGGCATATCATGGGTCAAGAAGTTGGGGGCGAGTTAATCAACATGACTATGATTCCGCCTCTAATCATGGTTGGCTCAGCGCTCGTAGAAGATTCAATAGCAGTGAACACACTTGGTAGACGATTTCACGATGAAGCAGGGCCGTATGATTACAGAGTCCAGGAATTGAACAAACAACCAAGCAAAACCGCCTACTACATATACGACAACCAGACCTACTTGAAAAAAAGGCAACTTATCAATGAGATGCCGCAAACTCCATCATCTGCTAACTCATTAATGGAACTTGCTCAAACAATAGGATCTGATCACAAAGCGTTAGAAGAAACTGTTACGCAATGGAACGATTTTCTGACTTCTTCAGAAAAAAAGGATCCAGATTTTGGACGTGTCATCCTTCCAGCAGAAAGAAGGGCAATTCTTGAACCGCCTTATTTCGCTTCAAAAATGATTACTGGAATCAATTTCCCTGCAGGTGGATTTCGAGTGAATGCCGACCTACAAGTTCTAAATGTCTATGGAGAACCGATCCCGAAACTATTTGCTGTTGGTGATTGCAGTGGCGGATTAGGGCCAGTCATCGGAATGGGCGGAATGCGTATCACGCCCGCATTAACACTAGGTAGAGTCGTAGGAAGAAAGATAGCTACTCAAAAGTTTGAGTGCATACCAAACTCTGAACGGCTAGATGAATACATACCAAGCAACACAATGAAAGTTCCCGTCATTGATGACTAATCCAGTAGAGAAAACTTTCCCCCAACTTCTAATAGAAGGCGCAGAAGACGACCCTAACCGTCCATGTCTAGTGTTACCAAATGAATCAGCGACATACGGTGAGATGTTCAGAGAAGCCCTCCGCATAGCCAAGTCTCTAAAGCACTTCGGAGTTTCGAAAGGAGACCCTGTAGGAATACTTATGGCCAATAGCGTCCGCTACGTAGAGTCACTTTTTGCTATCTCATTACTTGGAGCTCTACCCGTTCTCTACAATGGTCGATTCAAATCCCGCGAAATCGCACACGTCACTAAAGACTCAGGAATCAAGATAATTCTCACCAGTGACAAAGCAGACGAATTCACAAATTTTGCTGAGCTCTTAGCCAAAGCTATTCCGGGAATCCATAATTCAACAGATCCACAAAAAACACTTGAGCTGGAGAATTATCCGGATCTCCAGCGAATTGTGCTATTCGGAAAAAAAGAACTGGCAGGTTTTCTAAATGAGCGCCATTTCTTTAATAAAGAAAATAGCTTTAATGACCAGGACATACTTTCAGTTGCTAAAGGTATTGATTTAGGTGATCTCGCAATAATGTTTTATACTTCCGGTACCACTGCCATGCCTAAAGGCTGTCCATTAACTCATACCGTCCTTTTACATGCAGGAATAGTAGGTGGAAGCGACAGACTCTGCCTAGAAAAAAATGATGTCGTTTGGGGGCCTCTGCCAATGTTCCACACCGCATTCACCCAACCCTTTTGCGGAACTCTTTCAGTGCAAGGGACCTTCATTTCTATGGAACATTTCGAACCTAAGTTAGGACTCGAGATGATTAGAGAACATCAACCTGACGTCATGTTTCCAGCTTTTGGGCAACTAACCTTAGATCTTCTAAATCAAAAAGAGTACACCCCAGAAGATTTCCGCTCAGTACGCACAATATTCAACGTAGGCCCAACCGAACAGCTTGTTGCTATGCAAAAGCAAATGCCATACACGATTCAGGTCACAGCTTACGGCATGACCGAAATGGGGGGATCTGTAGTTATGAGCGACAGATCGGACGATATCTCAGGACGATCCGAATCATCTGGCAAAGCTCTTCCCGGTAATGAAGTTCAAATCCGTCACCCAGACACTCGAGAAGTTCTGGGACCCCATCAACAAGGCGAAATAGCAGCAAGGGGAGTAGGTGTCTTCTCTGGCTACCATAATGATGCCACAAAGACAGAAGAATCCTTTGATTCCGAAGGTTGGTTCTTTAGTGGGGATCTGGGCTCAATTGACGAGCATGGAAGAGTATCTTTCCTTGGAAGATTGAAGGACATGTTAAAAGTTGGAGGAGAAAACGTCGCTTCTGTGGAGATTGAAGGTTTTTTGGCTACACACCCAAAGATTAAACTTAGCGCTGTTGTCGGACTAGAAGATGAAAAGTATGGAGAAGTACCCGTTGCGTTTGTAGAACTGAAACCTGGTGAGACTGCTACCGAAGAGGATATAAAAGATTTTTGCGTCGGGGAAATAGCCTCTTTTAAAATACCTAAACACATCCGGTTCTTACAAGAATGGCCGATGGGTGCAACAAAGATTTTAAAGTACGAATTAAAGGAGCGGATTGAAAAGGAAATTAAAGCAAATACTAACTGAATTCACCAATGCATTGATCCTGAGATCTTTGCGCTAAAACGTAACTTTATTGATGGAGTGGAATAAGCGACTACGAAGACATACCTTCAGTTCAGAAGATATCGCGAGAAGGAAGTTAGTTCTTAACCGCCTTGTGTTCCAGTTTGGTCGTGATAATAAATATTTTCTTCAAATTCATGCTTTTGAAATCTGGCATCGACTTGAAGACGATAGCCAGATCAATAATCTTCGTAAATTGCGAGACATCCGATCCGGTCTTCGAAATGAGGAGGAAGTACGAGAAAATCTTAAAGAAATGACTGACATTGAACAAGCTATTTACTTTGACCACAACGCCTTAGGGACTGACTGCGGGTGTGTATCAACCATTAACATTAAAGATCCAAATAACTACATCATCATCAACGGTGTCAAAGAAGAATAGACATAGGGCGAACCGTGAGATTAAATCAAGTGAAGGACTGCTTTAACTAGCGTCCCAAAGACGCATATATTGTCAACGGAGGCAAGGATCATGGCTACTTTAAAAGGCAAATCAGTTCTTATTACCGGCGGAGGGTCAGGGATTGGGCGCGGAGTCGCTGAACATTTTGTGCAACGAGGAGCAAAGGTTGTCATAACAGGTCGCCGGGAGGAGAAACTGATAGAGACGTGCGAAGAAATCAGTGGTGATATCGCATATTTTGCTGGAGACGTCACTGACGACGGGGACAGAAAATCGATGATTAGTAAAGCGTTAGCTCATGGAGGGAAACTTGATGCCCTAATTAGTAATGCAGGCAACATGTATCGGTGCGACGTAGCGGATTTTGAAGAAGAAAAGCTAATAGAAGTCTTTCATGCAAACGTTATAGGCGGGATGATGCTTGTGAAGGAAGCATTTGCGAACCTCAAGGAAACTAAGGGATGTGTAGTTTTTGTTGGTTCAGTTCATACACAGAGAGCATTTCCAAATGCATCGCCTTATGCTGCCACCAAAGGAGCCTTAGAAGCCTTGACAGGGGTTCTAGCTGCCGAATTAGGTAAAGATGATATAAGGGTGGGATGTGTGCGCCCTGGCGGAGTCCCCACAGAAATTAACGTACGAGCTGGGCTATCATCGCAGGAAGAGTCTGATAGGAGACTTGCAAATATGGGTAACTTACACGCACTCGGAAGACCCGGTACATCGGCTGAAGTTGCTGAAGCCTTTGAATATTTAGTAAACGCGAACTGGGCGACCGGAAATGTTCTCACAATTGATGGGGGACTGGGCTTAGGCGTTACCTACGAGTAGAACTCTTAACTATTAGAATCTAGGCGTAGTAGCGACTTGGCGTTCGTGTTTAGTTTCTCAATCATCTCTGCAGGGTAGTGCGCAGCACCCGAGTCCCATCCGCCAAAGTTTGTCCCAAAGACTAAGCGATCTGTATTTAATTGGGAGATAGCAAAATTAAATTCCTCTCGACCAGACACATGGCAATCAAACCATAGGCGATCTAACTCCCTATCAAATTCTCCTGGTTCACGTATCCACTC